>JGI12269J14319_10005841_pt1 | contig 10792 bp, 10 predicted proteins | sample PeaSoiSIISIP2007_FD_14319 | JGI IMG/M metagenome (IMG submission 14319) | reverse complement strand
GGCGCTGGAAGGCGCGCTGGACCAGATCGCACACCTTGGCGGCGGGCTTGCCGAGGCGATCTCCGAGGTGACCGCCGGACGCCAGGCGCAGGGGCGATTCCTGTTCAGCGCGACAGTCGAGCTTTTCGAGGACTATGACTTCACCAGGGTCCGCCAGGTGGGCAAGCACGCATGGATCGTGAGCCGCCTCATCCAGCCGACGTGAGCCCGGGGCCACGCAGTCAGCAGCCCACCAGCGCCGCCTAGCGTGCAGAACGACCATTTCCGCGCGCCCTCGGCCGGGTCGGCCGGATCGGCACCAGCCGTGCATAGCGGCGGTTAGCGCAGTTCAGCGATTCAAGGTACGGTCACTGAGCGCGTCCAGGCGGGCCCAGGCTCAGCGGCCGGCCGATCTCGCCCAGCTCTGCTCGTGCAGCCCGCGCATGTGGACGGTGGCCCAGGTGCAGTAGGGTCGCCACGCCTGCGATACCTCGGCCGGGATGCGGCCGGGGCCGTACCGCTGGCCGATCTCGGCGTCGAGACGGTGTTCGCGGCGGGGCAGCGCGTCGGGGTGTTCGCGCCGCGGAGCACTACCAGTTCGGCAGTGAACGGACCGAGTCCGCCGACCTCGGTCCGCCCGGCGGGACCGCAGTCCGCTACCGTCTGCGAATGACCCGGCCTGAGCCTGGAGGAGTCCCCCGTGCCCGTACCGCTGCCGGATGAGTTGCTCGACCTGCTCGNCCGCCCGAGCCTGTGCTTCGTGGCGACCATCATGCCCGACGGCTCGCCGCAGCTCACCCAGACCTGGGTCAGTACCGACGGCGAGCACATCCTGATCAACACCCCGGACCACTCGCAGAAGGCGCGGAACATCGCCCGTGACCCGCACGTGGCGGTGAACGTCGTCGATCCCGGCAACACCAGGCGCTACTTCGCGGTGCGCGGCCGCGTTATCGCGACCACGACCGAGGGTGGCGCGCAGAGCATCGACGAGATCTCCGGCAAGTACCTCGGCCGGCCGTATCCGAACTTCAGCGGACGCCCCGAGACGCGGATGATCATGACGATCGAGGCCGACTCCGTCCGCGGTATGGGCGCACGCTAGCCGCCATGCCGCGCCCGCCGCCCTGATCTCGCCGCTGTGGTCCCCTCCGCTTTGTCGANGTNGAGCGGCCGGTGCCTGCCTGACGGTTGATCGCACCGGGGTACTTGATGCAGGACCTCGCCTCCGTCGACGAAACGTTCGGGATCGAAATGACACCCTGGCCTTCAACCGCTGTAGCGTGCTTGTCATGTCGGACGATCTGCCCGGCCCGCGGGCATCGCACGAAGATCGCGACCGAGTCGTGGACGTGCTGCGGGTTGCCGCAGGTGACGGGCGACTCAGCGCCGAGGAACTTGACGCCCGGCTGGAGAGTGCCCTTTCCGCTCGGACGCTCGGCGAGCTGGCCGAGCTCACCGCCGACCTGCCAGGCGCGCCCGCAGCCAAGGAAGTGCTCGTGATCAAGCAACACGGCAGCAAGTACGTCCTGGATGGGCGCTGGCAGGTACCTACGCGCATCGAGCTTCGCACCCAACTCTGCCGGGTCACCCTTGACTTCACCCATGCGGTGATCACTTCCAGGGTGCTGCGGATCGACACGGACATGGTCCACGGCAGGCTGTTCATCATCAGCCCGCCTGGCGCCTTGATCGACACCAGCGGGCTCAGCCTCACCTATTCCAAGCTCAAACTCCGTTCCAAGGACGCCGCTGCCGATCCCTCTTTCCACATCGAGCTCGTCGGGAGGCTCCTGCACGCAAAGATCGTCGAGCGACGCCCGCAACGTTAGTCCGCGGTGCCGTGAAGGGTGTTCGCCTTCAGCACCCAACACCGGCCTGTTCACCAACCAAAGATCCAAATGACATCCTGGCCTTTCAATCTTTGCAGCGCCACAGAAAATGCCGTTCTGCGCACCTCCGGCGGACCGGATCGAACGGACCGTTCCGCTACAGAACGGCAGGGTACGCGAGCAGCGGCCATAGCCAGGAAACGTAACGAAGTGTGTCGGCTGCTTCGGATCGCGATCAACCTGATCGCCGATTCCATACTCCTGGCCGGTTCCGAACCCGTTCAGAACGAACGGATCGGGCTGCGAAGCCAATAGACCTTGCGCTTGCCCGAGGACACCTCGATAGGCACGGTGCCGTTGTAGGCGGCAAAGTGGTCCCGGCCGGGAAAGCAGACACGTCCCGCACGTCGCCAATGACGGCGGCGGCGCTGACCGGGCCGACCCCGAACGGCCCGGTCAGGCTCGTCCCGGCCGCGGCGATGGTGACCGCGAGCTTCTTGCGGGTCTCCCGGATCCGGGTATCGATGCGGCGCAGGTCATCAAGCAGGGCCGCGGCCAGCTCGCAGCGGGCCGCCTGCACCACCCCGTCCGGCCTGATCGCCCGCAGGACCCCGGGCGGTGCGAGCCGCAGTGATCACCCGGGGAACACCGCCGGGGGTCAGCTCGCCCAGCACCGCTTGCAGTTGGCAGACCACTCCTCGCTTTCGGCGGCAGCCTGCCTGCCCCGAAGTTGGAGCATCTGGCGCCAAGTGACGACGGGGTGGCTGGGCGAGGAGGCCTCCCGGGCGGCATTTCGCCGGCCAGGCAGTCCTGTGGCCATCAGACCGGGATCCGTGGGGCTGTTGCCCGTCAACGGTCGGGGCCGCCTGGCTTGAAGGCGTCGAGATTGCGCGAGAAGGTCGTGGGCTCCAGCACAGCGACCAGGTTGTTCACCGCCTCGATAGCGGCCGCCACCAACTCACGGGGGACCCCGGGTGCGTTGACGATGTCTCGGAGGGCGCCGCCGAACCAGCTGCCGCAGAGGTGTGCGTCGGGGGCGAACAGCGTAACACAGGCGTGGTCGCCGCAGTTCACGCGGACGATCGCGACGTTTGTCAGCAGGTTCCCGAACGGCGGGATTCCCTCTGGCTGCTGTACCGCGAAGACGGCATAGCAGCCTGGGGGGACTTCGAGCTCGATATGGCCGAACTCAGTGCGAAGAGACTTGTAGATCTTGCCGCCCCAACTCAAAGGCGTGCCTTCGCAGTCGACAACGCTCACGAAGTACTCGGTGTTCGAGATGTGACACGGATCACCGATAGCGGTAATCCAAACGTTCAGGGTGGAAGCGCTCATGGCCCGTTCCTTTCTTGAGTCGGATAAGGTATCCACCGACGGGTGCGTCCTGCCGCCGTCTGACAGTACGGAGGGCGCCAACCCCGGCCTAATACATCTGCGGGCCGCTGAACACTTGCCAATGGGCGGCATTTGCAGCTGAACCACCAAGTACACCTCCGCGAGGCCTGTTGTACTGGTGTACCGCTTTAGGATGAACTCCCCTCCGCGTCCAGCCGCCGCATTCGCTGTGCATGCCACCCGACGGTGGCCAGCCAGCCATGCTGGACCCCACTTCTGAGGCCACGACCGCAGCCCTGAATCTGATCCCCCGCGGCTGAGTGACGGCGTTTCCTCCTACGGCGGCGCGCCGACATAACCTGCAGACCTGGTCGACGCCAGGCGCGCATAGCGACCCGATCTGCACGCCTGGACTGGTGGTAGCTGAGGATCCGGCAACCGCGCCGAACGGCGGCTACGTTCGCTCCCGGAGGGCCCACAGTATCTCTGCGCCGGCACTGTCCGCTTATGCCGGATCTGCCGGCGTACCTCTACCTGATCCGCCCTCGCACGTGCCGCTCGGAGCTGAATGTGGGCATACTGGGGCATCAGCTGAGGTTTCGCCTGCCTTGGCTGGGTGATTGGGGGATTGAGCCATGGATCCCGGGATTGATGCCCAGGCCGGTAACGCCCCCGGGGAGCCGCCCACGCGGGTGTTCGACGTGGTACTCCGCGGCTATGACCGCCGTCAGGTAGATCAGCACGTCGAGCAGTTGGAGGACCAGGCCCGCCAGTGCCGGGGTCAGGCGCAGGCGCTGCAGCGTGAGCTGTCCGCCGTGCAGCGCCAGCTGCGGGAGCGCGAGCGCCCTGCCGATGCGGGCCTTAGGCCCGGGATCAGGCAGTTGCTGCGACTTGCCGAGGAGCAGGCCACCGAGATCCTCGGTGAGGCCAGGGCAGCCGCTGAGGAGCTGCGGGCTGTGGCTAAGGCGGCCGCCGCCGAACTGCGGGCTGCTGCCGGGAAAGAAGCCGCGGAACTGCGGGCGAGTGCCGAGCGGGAAACCGGAGACCTGCGCGCTTCGGCCGAGCGGGAAGCGGATGCGGTCAAGGACAGCGCGCGGCGGGAGGCTGATGAGCTGACCTCGATCACCGGACGCGAAGCCGCCACGGTCCGCGCCACGGCCGACCATCAGGTCGCGGAGAAGCGGGCCGCGGCCGAGCAGGACATCGCCAAGCTGCGCATGACCACTGAGCGGGAGGTCGCTCAGCTGACGGCCACCGCGAAGCGGGAGCGGGACGAGATTCTCACCACCGCCAGGCGGCAAGCGGACCAGACGCGCAGCCAGGCCCAGCAGATCCTGAAGGACAGCCAGGCTCAGCGGGCCCAAGCCGAAGCCGGGCTGGAGACCCGGCTTGCCTCCCGCCGCGAGGAAGCCGAAAGCCGGGAGGCAGAACGCCTGGCGGCAGCGCGAGCTGCCACCCAGAAGCTGGTCAGCGAAGCCGAGCAGCGGGCCACCCCAGCCGGGCAGCGGGCCGCCAGAGCCACTGCGCACGCGGAGCAGACCTTGCGCGCGGCAGACCAGCACTGCCAGCAGCTCGTATCCAACGCCGAGAAGAACGCCGACCAGATCGTCGCCCAGGCCAAGGCGCAAGGCGACCAGCTCCTGACCGACACTAACAACGAGATCGACCGGCTCCAGGCCGCAGCCCAGCGCGAGCTCGGCGAGCTGACCAAGCAGAAGGAAAGCATCTCCAGCTACCTCGCCCAGATCCGCCAGCGGCTCAGCACGCAGCTGAGTCCCCCCGGCGAACCGCCCGCGAGCGACTGCTTAGCAGGCTCCGGGTCCTGGCTCGCCGGCCAGTCGGGAGGCAGGTCAGGCGGTCGGCAAGAAAGGCACTGATATCAGCACCCCGCGGTCCTGGCACGGTGGGCCCGGGAACTGAGCGCACCTTTACTAGATGTATCGCCGGATGGAAAGCACGTCCGGGCGGTAGTCGTAGGCCAGGTAAAAGGGTCCGGGCTCGCTGCCGTGGCTGATGACCATCGGTGTCCCGCTCACCATGCCGGCGATGACCGCGCAGTGCACGCCTGGCGGCCCGCTGCCGTAGATCACGCAGTCGCCGGGCAGCACATTGGACGGGTACCGCACTGGTAGCCCGTGCTCGAGCATGGTCCCGGTGTAGCCGGCGGTCCAGCCGGCGCCGTTGACGGTATCGCCCAGGCCGAACCTCAGCACCAGGCCATTCCACAAGCACCAGGTGGCGAATGAGGAGCAGTCGGAGTACTCCGGGAACTGCCCGATCTCCGCGTTACGGCGGTTGGTGATGCCGTCCCAGCGCAACGGACCCTCGGTGTAATGCGTGTGGTCCTTGTTTGCCAGCGTTAGCCTCGCCGCCTGCACGACACGGTCACGGCAGCGGATCCGCTGATCACGCGATAGCCCGGACGCGGACGGCATCAGCCACCACCGGCGGGAGGCTCAGCGGTGCCCGAGTCGCCCCTGTCGGCCGGGACGTTGCGCGGGTCTTCTTCCTCGAAGGCGACCACTTCGACATCGATCTCCGCCGCGGCATCGGTGGCGTACTCCGGATCGTCGTCCGCAAACCTGACATCCTGGTTCCCGGTCATGAGCCGAACGTATCAGCATGCCCGTTCCGCCAGCCGCTGCGGCGCAAGCATCCCCGGACCAGCCAACACGACGCCAAACCGGCCACCACCGCAGTTGAGGACCCCAGCGAGCCGCCCGGCCGCCAGCGACCGTGCCACCGACAGGGCACCGGGCCCTCACGCAGATTGCCCGGTTATGTGCGGCTGCACCAACTGAATGTGAGTGTCCGGGAGCCGCGCATTGGGCGGATCTCGCGCGGGTCCGGAGCAGAGGCCGACCACGCTCCGTGACGCGGCCTGACGGCGTCGGGCCGTGGCAAAGTCGTCTTGAGCGGTCGATGCCTGCGGGAACAGCGAGATTAGTGCTGGGTCTCCGTGGACGGTTACCGGAACGGCGGGCCGAGCGCTTCAGGACGCGCCCGGCGGTAGTAGTGCCCGGTCAGGACCTCGCTATATACACGGTCGTGCATACAACAGCGGGAGCGGGGGGCTATCGCAGGCAATCCGAGGAGAGGCATGCACGATCGTGCATTCAGTCACTAGCACCTGGGTAATTCTAAGGGTAGACTTGTCCTTATGCACGATCGTGCAAGCCGTTCTGTAGCTTGGGGCGAACAGATCCGACGCCGGCGACTTGAGCTGGGGCTTCACCAAGATGAGCTCGCCGCACTTGCAGGGGTGTCTACTCGCTTCGTCCACACCCTTGAGCAGGGCAAACCAAGTCTGCAATTGGACAAGATACTCGCTGTCCTAGGCCAGCTGGGCTTGGATCTGGTACTGGAGCCTGGCACAGGCATTATCCGCTACGGCGGGGACTGAATGACGTGGCCCGTACTCCTCTTCGCCAGTTGCGGCTTGTAAAGACCGCCGACGTCTACAAAGCAGGCGTATCGGCCGGTGTACTGCGCCGACTGCCTGACCGCACAGAGTTCCTCTACTCGCCGGAGTACCTGGACGCCGGAGGCCCGCCAGTAGCCTGGAGCCTGCCCACGAGAGCGCAGGCGTTCATTGCGCCGGCCGCGGCGGTGCCGGCGTTTTTCGCCGGATTGCTGCCAGAGGGCAGGCGATTGACGGCGCTACGCCGCAGCGTGGGGACCTCAGCCGACGACGAGTTCTCAATGCTTCTCGCGGTTGGTGGCGACACCATTGGAGACGTTCAGGTCGTCCCGACTGGCGATACACCCGCCGACACCACGCCAATTATTGTCTATGATTTCAGCAGAGTCGTGTTCGCCGAACTGTTCGCCCAGGCAATCGGCCAGCAACCGGATCGCACCGCCTTGCCAGGAATGCAGGACAAGATCTCAGGCCAAATGCTGAACGTGCCAGTCCAGGGCCGGGTACAGGCATACATCCTGAAACTCAATCCACCAGAATTCCCTCACCTGGTCGAAAACGAGCACTTTTTCTTCCGCGCCGCAGCGCATACACGCCTCAGGCTGGCCAAGGTCGAGCTAGTACATGATCAGACAGGAGCTCCTGGCCTGCTCGTGCACAGATTCGACCGGATCCCCGAAGCTGACCACCTACGGCCACTTGCCGTCGAAGACGCGTGTCAGGTTCTCGGCCGATGGCCGGGCGACAAGTACGTCATCTCCACTGAGGACGCCATCACCGGTCTCGCCCGGCGCTGCCGCGCTCCCGGCGTGGCTGCCCTCGAGCTTTACCGCCTGCTCGTCTTCGCATACCTGTCAGGCAACGCAGACCTGCATGGCAAGAATCTCGCGATCACGCAGGACCAGCTCGGTGAATGGAAGACCACGCCGGCGTACGATCTGCCCACATCCGCCGTCTACGGGGACCGCACCATGGCACTCTCCATCAGTGGCAGAATCCGCCAGCAGCTCTCCTGGCCGATGCTGCGAACCCTTGGTGAAGAAATCGGTATTCCCAGCCGACTCGCCGCCAGCGTTATTCGTGAACAACTCGCAGCCGCCGACATTTGGATCCGAGAACTTGACCAGCTCCCATTCAATGCCAACGTCATCCGCAACCTGCGACGATTGGTCCGCGCCCGTGCCGGTCACATTCAGCCCGACAGGCAGCGCCGCCCGCAGCCAGCACAGTGAAGTGGGAAGCCTGCGGAGCGGGCGACGTGTGGACCCGGTATTGCGCGGCCGGCCCGGGCGCGGGGGCGATCGTGGTCAGCCACCTGGCCAGCCGCTCACACGGTGCCGGCTGGACTTTGCGCGATCTGGTCCTGAGTGAACGCACAGCCAGCCCCGAAGCCAACGGGGGCGATAACCTGGCTGGCATGAGCGCTCAGCCGGTGCACGAGCACGATCCAGATGACCCGGTGGAGATCCTGCATGTGCTGCCCGACCGGTTCCGTGAGCAGTTCCTCGCCGAGTATGCGGCCGCGGCGGAAGCCGCCCGCCAGGTCGAGGGGTACCGGGCCCTTCATGACCTGCTGCGGCGGTGGCGGCTGACCGCCGCCGCATACTCGGAGCCCGATTTCGAGGCCCGGCTCGGCGGCGTGCGGGAGGCCGTGCGCACCGGCAGCCTGGACGGGTCGGTACCCATCGAGGAAATCGTCCCGGACTGGCCCGCCCGCCTGAATCGCCGGTAACCTACCGCGTCCGGTTCGAGGGCCACGCCCTGATCCAGCTGCACGGCCTGCCCCCGGAGGGGTTCGAAGCCCTGCTGACCCGGGTGGTTGAGCTGGTGGACGCGCCATGGGACGCGGTCGTGATGCCGCCCGGCGATGACCCGGCCTATCGCCAGGCCGTGTTCGGCTCCGGATGGGGCCTGCTGACTTTCCACGTCGACGACGCCGCGGAGCTGATCCGGATCTTCGACCTGATCTGGATCGGCTAGCGATCCCCCTGGCGTTAGGCCTGGCCGGGCCCCGACGCCGCCGCGGGCGCGCCCGGCCCGATTCGCGGCGGCGGCGGGCACGCCTGATGTGTGGTGGCTGGCGCCGTCAGCCTGCCTTTTCCTGGGAGGGGGTGCCGGCGACGAGGTCGCGCAGCCGGTTCCAGCGGTCCTGGTGATGCTGGCCGTAACGGCGTGCGGCGCGCCTCGCGCGCCGCGGCCTGCTGGCGTAACGGTGCACCGCCCACCATGACCCCGGCTTGGCCAGCCTGATGGCGCCGACAATGGCCACGACGCTGATGACGATGCCGGTAACGCCGGTCACGACCTTTCCCTTGAGCAGGCAGATCACGCAGAGCAGGAGATTGACGGTGATGACAGCGACCGACGACCACCACGCCGCCGTCCCGAGGGGGCCGGTCACGAAGTCAGCCCCGCCGATCAGCGCCCCGGTTATCACCAGGACGCAGAAGATCGCATCGACCGATTTGCGCCCCTGATGGGTCCAGTAGACGTCTTCCAGGTGTAGCCAGAGCGCGAACTCATCGACGGTGAGGCCGACGCCCACCCCGAAGACGGCAGCAGCCGCGTCGAGCGCCGCGCCCCGAGGGGTCTGCGATACCAGGACGATGCCGGTGCCGATGATGACCAGGATGCCGAAGACCTGGTGATGAACGTGATTGCCCGCGATCCGGACGTTGCCCAGCCCGGCCCTGGCACCGCTGCCTGACCGGATCAGCCTCGTCACGATCCTGGTGATGATGAAGGTAACCAGTATCGCCAGGAACATCCACATCATGGGCCGCAGCGAAAGGTCGCCCCGGTCAACCGGGATCCTCAGCCGAGGCGAGACCTTCACCCCGGACGGGATCTTCACCAGAGGCGCGATCTGCACCCGGGAAGCGAGCCATGACCCCACGCGGGCAGCCCCGACTAGCACGCCCCAATTTTAGCCGTGGTCGCCTGCGGGCACGCCGGCAAGTTCGTGCCGCCGCAGGTCTGCGCCCGAACCGCGGGGCCGGTCTGTCATCCCGGCGACCGTGAAGTGAGAATGCGCCGGGGAACGATTTCGCCGGCGCCGCGTCTGCAGGCTCGCCGATTGCCCCGGGATCCGCTGGGTGCCCGGGGGAGCACTGGGGGGAGGGGCGAACAGGACGATACGCGCAGAACCGGACTGCGTGCCAGCTTGCGGCCCGGTAGAAGACTTGAATCGCGGACATAGGGGGATACAAAATCGAAAAAAGCCACTGAGCTGGAGCGGGCGACGGGAATCGAACCCGCATGACCAGCTTGGAAGGCTGGAGCTCTACCATTGAGCTACGCCCGCAGCAGCCGCGCCGACCGCACGACCGACACCGGTAGCGTACCTTCTCCCGCCCTCGTCAGTGCTCGCCGCGCCAGTCCGCCCAGTACCTCATCAGCACCACGACCCGCGACGTGGGCGGCAGCGTGGCCAGCGCGTCGAGCACCAGATGCGCCATCCCCCCGAGAGGTTGCACGCCAGCACGCCAGCACGCCGCGTCGGCCCCGCCCGAGCGAAACCCGCCCGAGCGAGCCCCGCATCCCTCCAGGTACGTTCTTCAGCACTCAGCAGGCCCCCGCGAGCAAGGCAAAAGGAGGCACCAGCCATGGCGGAAGCGGAAGCGCAGATCGGCGTGACCGGGCTCGGCGTGATGGGCCGCAACCTGGCCCGCAACTTCGCCCGTCACGGCTACACGGTGGCCCTGCACAACCGAACCGCCTCCCGGGTCACCGACACCATCGAGGAGTTCGGCCACGAGGGCACGTTCGTCTCGGCCCTGACGGCCGAAGACTTCGTACAAGCCCTGGAGCGACCAAGGCGCCTCCTGATCATGGTCAACGCCGGCGACGCCACCGACGCGGTCATCAACGAGTTCGCCCCGCTGCTCGAGCCGGGCGACATGATCATCGACGGCGGCAACGCCCACTTCCTCGACACCCGCCGCCGCGAGGCGGCCCTCAGAAAGCAGAACCTCCACTTCGTCGGCATGGGCGTCTCCGGCGGCGAGGAAGGCGCGCTCAACGGCCCGTCCATCATGCCCGGCGGCTCACCAGAGTCCTACCAAGCTCTCGGCCCCATGCTGGAGACGATCAGCGCGCACGTCGACGGCACCCCGTGCAGCATGCACGTCGGCCCGGACGGCGCCGGCCACTTCGTCAAGATGGTCCACAACGGCATCGAGTACGCCGACATGCAGCTCATCGCGGAGGCCTACGACCTGCTCAG
>JGI12269J14319_10005840_pt1 | contig 10796 bp, 12 predicted proteins | sample PeaSoiSIISIP2007_FD_14319 | JGI IMG/M metagenome (IMG submission 14319) | reverse complement strand
GGCGAGCTTGCGGCGGGCGCCCGCCGCGGCTTTCGCGGTGGCCTCGCGCAGCGCACCCGGGCGCATCACGATGCCCTTCCCGTCGTACTGCATGACCAGCAGCACATCGCCGGCGGCGGGAGCGGGCCGGCGGGCCGCGTAGAAGGCGTCCACGCCGGCCGCGGCGGCGACCGCGAGCTGCTCGGCCTGGCGCTTGCCGATCCGCACCCCGGTGCCGCGGAAGACGGCCTCGCCGGCCTGCCCGAACGACCCGCGCCCGGCCTCGATCGCGACCAGCCTGGCCAGCCCGTGGGACTGCTTCTCCTCCGGCAGGTTCAGCATCGCGTCGGCCGGATACAGATTCGGCGCGCCCCGCCGGCGGTACGCCATCCGGGTCACCGTGACCTCCCCGAACACCGTCGCCAGGCCGCGGTCATGCCCCCGCTCGACGATCCCGCGCCTGACCTGGTCCGAGCCCGTCACCGGCTCCCGGCGCTGCTCCCGCGCCGCCCGCAGGTCCAGCGAGTCCTGGTGCAGCACCCGGACCAGCTCCCGCGACAGCACCGTCAGCTGATCCTCCATCTCGGCGTGGGTCAGCCGCCCGCCCGCCGGATCGGCCAGCACCGTGACCAGCTCCTCGAAGCACGCCCGCGACCGGCCGAACCCATCGCCCCGGTCACCTTCCCCGTCCCCCGCGCACCGCCCCGGCCCCGGTGCGATACTCGATTCCACGGCCACCGCCTCCTCGTCGTCTTGGATGCCATGCACAGCACCAAGCGTGAGACGGTGGCCCTATCCGTGCACGCACCAGCCACCAGCTGCCGCCGGCCAGCAAAACGGCGGATCACCGGCAACGTCGTGACCTGCGCGAACACCAGCCGCAGGCGACCATAAGCACCCGCTCGCCCCGGACACTCTCAATATGACCCAGCACCCCGAATCAGGTACCCCTCAAAGAGCCGCACCCATCTCAGTTGGCCACCGACCTCACGCAGGTGGACCTCGTGAAAGAATCACTAAAGCCGCACTCAGGGGCCGTGGAGCCGCAGTCGACGAGAGCCTGAAGATAACTATCAAGTACAACGCGATTGGATGTATGTGTGAGGGAAGCTCGGGTATGCAACTCCAAATTGATACCGGAGGCTAGGAGCATGCACAGACTCGAACTCTGCGCACCTTTTTTTGCCGCGATTCTCTTCTATCTGACGTCGCCGCTGATTAGTCAGCAGGTCAAGCGTGTCGTGCGTAGTGAGATCTCAGATGGTCAACTGCACGTACCGAACTTCGACTCTGGCACGGTCCCTTACTACCTAACCCCGTCTGTAATTAGCGACTACGTCGAATACGCGGCGGACGCTGTGCAAGTTATCCCTTCTATACTTCTTCCGATCGTTGGAGCAATATATGCTCTAGGTAACGGCGTTCCACCAGCGGCTTCGGTCACATTCCTTGTATCGGTATGCGTATTGGCATTTGCCATTAACGCGTGGGTAATGGGCCGCTCGGCGGCGGACTACTCGTCTCGAAAATGGCATCACTACTCGGTTGTGACCCTTGCCGGAATGGCGATTAATGTCATAGGTGTGCTTATGACGATATTTTTGGCTTGAAATACAGGAAAGACACGCCAGTCGTCAGCCACGTATTCGCCACCGCGGACTCGCGCTCGGCAACGTTGGGTGCACCACCATTGCGATACGACGATCGCCGGGGGGAAGCCCAGATGTAACCTTCGCTGGTGATCTTGTCGAGGCAGCGCCGCCTGGGCATTCGCCCGATGCATGGTCGACCTGGAGAAGATGTTGCCTGAGTCTGACGCACAGCGGCTTCACGGGCCAAATGTGCGGTGACTTAGGACGGCGCTACTGAAGGTGCTCGTGGCCCACCGCTTCAGGCTCATCAGGGATCCGATGCTGGCGGGCAACATCGTTGAGCAGCGGGAGCGGAGACAGAGCGGTAAGGGACTACGCTCCAGTGCGGCGCGGGCTGCCGCCTTCGGCAGGTCGGTTGAGCATGCTGGATTGCTGCTACCTGACTTGGGCCAGGATTTCGTCTTGATCGATTGAGCGAGGCGCTAGCCTGCGGGTTCTAACGACTCTGTGGCGCGAAGCCAATCGGCCGGATCCGAATTGTCCGACCCGAGATCGCCGTTACGAGTTGAGCAGTTCGCCAATACCGATAGCCGTTGTTCCCAGCGTCTTGTGCCCGATTGCCAGAATCGCTCGCCATTTGCTCTTTGCCGAGCGGCAGTGGATGATCTGTACATGAAGTTCAGCGAACGCGGTGGAAGCGAAGTCTCGCGAGCGTCTCTCCCCTCCTGGACCGAGGCGAGCCTGGTCAGCCACATCGAGACAGTCCCGTCCCGGGCCGACGCGAGCCCGGTGAGCCACATCGTGCGTGTCCCGTCCCGTGCCGACGCGAGCCCGGTGAGCCACATCGTGCGTGTCCCGTCCCGGGCCGACGCGAGCCCGGTGAGCCACATCGTGCGTGTCCCGTCCCGACCCGAAGCGAGGCTGGTCATCCCTGAAAGGTCAATGCCCGATCTGGGCAAAATACCTGTTTCGCCAGCCAGGATCATCCATGAGCTTCCCGAGCCAGGGCTTCGTGAACTACCGAAGGGGCCTTCCGAATCGACCGGCCAGGTCGAGTCCTTCGTCGGCCGAACGCTACAGGCTTTCGGACAGGTCCTGCTCCGGGCCGCCATGCATGTCGTTGGCCTTGGCCCGGTGTACGAGGTCTGTCATTGGGCAATCAAGGTCACAAACGCTGTGGAGGCCTTACTGTCCGATCATGGCGTCGAACTGAGCCTTCCCGTACCGGTCGGCGGAGTCGATCTCATGGTCAGCGTGACCGTCGGGGATAGTGAGAATGGCGAGCACCGTGGCCCGGTTACGATGTTCGTGGCCCCCGGCGAAGACTCATTCGCCGCCGCCGTCGAAATTGGGCCTGCGGAGCAGGGCGAGCACGCAACACATCCACTCGGCGCCAAGGAGGTTGCGGCCAAGCCAAGTGAGCCAGTTGCTGCCGCAGCGCCGGTAACCGAAGAACATGTGCAGGTGTACGGCGAGGTGGCCGTAGCAACGATCGACCTAAGTGCACTGGAGCATCGATCTCGCGCCGACCGGGTTGCTGTTCTGCGCGAACTCGCGGAGCGAGAGCTCGGGCCGCGACTTACCAAGGGCCGCGACAACGAAGGCTTGGCGCTGGTGATCGGATATGACCCGGCGATGGGGTTGGCCTTCTGGATACGCACCGACCCTGACTCGTCCCGCGTTTGGCGGGTTGTCGCCGAGTACGACCCTGCTACCGGACGCCTAGTAATTAAGCAGGCCACGCCGAACGCATCATCGGGATGCGCAGCCGCAACGGATCTGTCTCGGAGTCGGAGGCCAAGGATCATCCTGCGCAAGACATGAGCCTAAAGGCAGACGGGTACCGCTAAGGCAGGCCGCTCTGCCAGTCAGCTGATTACAACGGCCCTGCTCCACTTGCCAGGAAGAACCCGGGCGCGCCGAGTTGCGCACTCATCCTGGCCGTAGGGTGCCTAGGTCCCATTTGTGCGGACGGTGAAAGAGCGGTTTTGGGTGTGAGACGGGGGCTCAGATCGCTGCCAGGGGGCGACGAGGACCTGGTCGGCGGCTCGGCTTGCTCGACTGCCTGCCGTTCCTGGTCGCGGCGCTGCTTGCTGCTGTAGGCCGATGCGGGCTGGCTGCGGCTGCCGCGCCGGGATGGGTCTCCGGCGGTGAGCTCGAGCTTGCGCCGCTTATGCGCGACCAGGCCGGGGCGGGCGAAGGCATAGTCCTGGTCCTTCGTGGCCAGGTGCCAGGCCAGCACGGTCATCTTCCGGGCGGTGGCGACGACCGCGGTCTGGTAGCCGCGCCGCGCATAGATGCGCTGGTAGAAGGAGCGCAGCGGCCCCGGCGCCCGGCAGGCTGACCAGGCCGCCTCGACCAGGACCCCGCGGACCTGGGAGCGGCCGGCCTTGCTGCTCCGGCCGTGGCTAGGGGCGGTCGCAGGGGCGGCCAGCTACTAACGCGGGCTCGCAGCCCAGTGCGCAATGCCGGCCTGCCCATACGTGTTCCCCGGGAAGCCCCTGTTCCGGACGGTCGCACCATAACGCCCAGCCAGCCGGCCGGGCCAGCGGAACAGACCACGGCCACCCACGGCCTTTCATAGCGGTTACTGACGTGGCCCAACTCGGGGCAGGCCGGTTGAGCATGCTGGATTGCAGCTAGGTTTGCGGGGCAGTTCCGCTGCTCCCAGTGGATGCGGTGAGCTGGGCCAGATAGGCGGCGGCGCGTCGGTCAACCTCGGATACCGGGTCGGCGTAATGGCGAAGGGTCGTCGCACCGCCGCCACCATGACCTAGACGCGCAGCGGTGTTGCGCAGGTCGATCCCGCCTGCCAGCAGCTGGCTGGCGGTATAGTGGCGCAGTGCCTTGATATTGAGGCTAACCCCGGCAGCTTTGGCGATCTCGGCCACCTTGTGAGTTACCCAGTCCGGGTTCCAGGGCGTGGTGCCGGGCAGGTCGTTGCCGAAGACGTACGCGGTGGGCGCGAGCTTGAGGCCGACGCTGCCCAGCAGATCTTGCACCTGCTGGAAGCGATCGCGCAGCACCGCCACCGTCACCGGGTCGACAGCCAGATGGCGGTCCTGGTGGGTCTTGGTGTCCTTGCGCATCTTGTAGCCGGCCCGGACGAGGTAGCTGAACGCGATGTGCACCACGCCCGCATCCAGGTCGATGTCGGCCCACTGCAGCCCGCACAGCTCGCCTCGACGCGCGCCGGTGACAGCCGCCAGCCACAGATACAACGCCAGCAGATCCTGGTCCAGATCCCGCGCTTTGCCGATGATCGCGGCGACGGCGGCCGGCGTAGGTGAGGTCGGGGCGCGATGCCGGGCCTTGGGCAACTTGGCTGAACCCGCCGGGTTCCGGTCGATCCACTCCCAGCGAACTGCGGCCGCGAAAGCGCCGGACAGGATCGAGTGAATCTGTCGGATCGTCGCGGGGGACATCGGACGGCATCGATGCTGCTCACACCCGGCTCGCGCGCAGTCATGGTCGGCATCATTCGGCCGGACGCGCCGTGACGACGCTGCCTCGTTCGGGTCGCCGCAGATCACCGACCGACGGCCCTGCCGGATCTCGATGAGCCCCTCGCTGGCCAGGGCTCCGAGCGCGTCCTGCAGCGTCGCCACAGACACACCGTGGCGCACTGACAGCTGGCGCACAGACGGCAGCTGCTCGCCCAGCTCCAGCCGACCCGTGCTAATCGCATCCCTGATCGTCTCGGCGACCTGTTGCCAGGCGGGTTGTCGGCTACCGACCTTGACATTGAGCACCGGGAAACGGCTGTGCTCCGTAAATCGCCTGCCAGTACAGGTCAGGTCGCCGCACCTATGCAGCCGCGCGTAGAAAGTGTCCAGCACCGGCCCGCGGACCTTGCGGAGCTCCATCGAGCCGAGCGCGGGCAAGATCGTGCGCCGGATATAGCCCTCGTACGTCTCCCGCGTCGACGGCTCCAGCTCAGCGACGGACATGTACCGGTCGAAGACCTCGGCGACCGTCACGTCCGAGCCGGGCCGCTGCCCGGACACGGCCTGCTCCAGCAGCCGACCCAGGACGATCCGTGCTTGCTGTTCGGTCTTCGCAGTCTGTCGGTGCCGGAGCTGGCGACCCGTGAGCGGGTCGATCCCCGAGTACACGATGACGCGGTACGACCCGCTTGGTAGTCGCTCTAAGTGACCAGTCCCGGTACGTGGCATAGGACAAGGATAGCTAGAAAATCGGCAGTTCGTTCCACGACTCGTTCCACGCCGACCAGGACGGTAGGCCTGACGACAAGGATTCCTGCAGGTCAGACGGCGTGGGGCGTCCGGGGCTCGAACCCGGAACCCACGGATTAAAAGTCCGCTGCTCTACCATTGAGCTAACGCCCCGCGGCTCCCGCGAACGCGGATGCCACGGCACGAAGCGTACCGAGTCTGCGGGCCCGCGCGTGCGCCGCCAAGCCGATGCCAGTTCAGGCGAACCGCCGGATTCGGGCCCATGAGCTGTCACTACCGTCCGGTAGCATCCGCGACGTGGACAGCGTTTTCTACGAGACGGTCGGCCAGCACGGCTACGTCGCCACGGCGGCAACGGTCGGCCCGTGGAGCACCGACGCACAGCACGGCGGACCGCCGTCAGCGCTGGCCGCCAGGGCGCTAGAGCGCCACGAGCCGGACAGCCGTCAGCGGCTGGCCCGTGTCGTCGTCGATATCCTGCGCCCGATCCCGGTTGGCAAGGTCTCGCTCCGGACTCAGATGATCCGCCCTGGCCGCCGAGTTACCCTGGTTGAGGCCGTGATGGAGGCCGACGGACAGGAAGTCCTGCACGCCAGGGGCTGGCGGATCGAGCGACCGGCCGGGGAGGTCCCTGAGGTCCCTGACGTGACCGGCCGTGAGCGGCCGGCGCCGGTGCCGCCCGCCAGCACCGGTCCGCCGCCGGAGATCTTCGAGCGCAACCAGCGGGGTTACCTGGCGGCGATCGAGTGGCGCTTTATGGCGAGCGCGCCCGGCGAAGCCGGCCTGCGAGGGCGGGCTGCCTGGACCAGGCCGCGCATCCCGTTGCTGCCGGACGAGGATCCATCGCCGATGTCGCGCGCCCTGCTGGTCGCCGACTCCGGCAGCGGCCTCGGGGCTGCCCTGGCGCCAACTGAGTACTTGTTCATCAATGTGGACCTCACGGTGGTCCTGCTGCGCGACCCGGCCGGTGAGTGGCTGCTGCTGGAATCCTCGACCACGGTTGGCTCGGATGGCACCGGCCTGGCCACGACGAGGCTGTCCGATCCGGGCGGCGCCTGCGGCCGCGGCTGGCAGACGCTGCTGGTCGCGCCGCGCTGAATCCAGGATCCCCGGGCAGGCCGGCTGGGCTGCCCGGACCGACGCCGGACGTTTCGTTATGCATATCGGTTCGAAGCCCGCGCAAAGCGCCTCGCACCGGTGGCCGGCGTCCCTGCCAGTCAGCCTGGACGCCTGCGGCACGGACCGCGTCCGGCCGCGCCGGTCGAACCGGCAGGTCATCTCGGCCGTGGACATAGCTGTATGGCCGGCCGCCCACGGGAAGAACCACCAGCAGCTAGGACACCGTCATGTCACTGACCCTGAACCGATCACTGGCCGGCCTGGCCCTGCTCGCGGCGCTGGCGGCGGGCTGCTCGTCCAGCCCGGCCAAGCCGGCGGCTAAGCCGAGCCACACCGTCAGCGCGCCGGCCGCCCAGCCGACGATGCCGGCCAGCCAGTCACCGTCGCCGAGCCGCAAGCGAACGCATAAGCCGACCCACAAGCCGACACCGGTCGTCCAGCCGACCACTCCGGTCATGCAGCCGACCACGTCGGCTCCCCAGCCGACGACGAACAACCCGATTCCGCAGAACAACGGCGGCGACCACGATGGCGACAACAACGGCGGACCGAGCGACGGCGATGGCAATATCTAGCCGTCCGGCTTTCGGTCCCGCCCAGGCACGCTGGCCGGGCGGTCGGCACTGCCGCCGGACAATTCGTTATGCATAACGACTCGCACCACGCGCAAGCGCGCCGGCTTCGAGGGCCGGCGCCCAGCGGGTCGGCCTGGAACGCGGACATAGGTCACCGTGATCCGGAAAAGAATTTTGTGGCACTGACCGAACCAAGGGTTCGTTGGGTCCGTACTTCTGACAACACAGCCGACTGCCGCCGGATCGCAGAAGCGCCGGCAGCAGCGCGGTACAACCGCCAGCAGCAAGGAAACGCCCATGTCACACACCCTGACCCGATCACTGGTCGGCCTGGCCCTGCTCGCCGCACTGGCGGCGGGCTGCTCGTCGTCATCCAGCCCGGCCAAGCCCTCGACCCCGCCCAGCCACAGCGTGACGGCACCGGCCCACAACTCGATCCCGCAGAACAACGGCGGCGACCACGATGGCGACAACAACGGCGGACCCAGCGATGGTGACGGCAACCTCTAGCCGTCGGCCGGACGGCGTCCTGGCGGGGAGGCTCCGATGAGCGATCGACGTCGCGCAATCGCGAGCCTCCCTCGCCGGGTCGTCGGCACGGCCGCAGTCGGCGTCCTAGCCGTGGCCGCGGTCATCGCGGGCGTGCTGGCCGCGTCAGCGTCGGGAACGTCTGGCTCGTCGCCCGCACGGGCGTTCGGGCTGCCTGCCGCCGGCTCCGCTCCGGCGGGCTGGCACCGGGCCACGCTGGCCGGCGGCGCTGCCGTGCTCGCATACCCGCCGGTCATGCAACTAGTGTCCAGTGATCGTGGCGCGGCGTCGGCTGCCCAGCTCAGCAGCTCGGGCGAGTACCTGCTCTACCTCAACGCGACCCCGAAGCAAGGTGACGAGTCGCTGCGGAACTGGCCACAGTTCCGGCTCGGTCACCTGACCGACGATGACGCGTCGTCCGCGCATGAGCTGGCGACGATCAGCGGAGTGCGGTTCCTCGGCGGGACAGGGACCTGCGTGAAGGACGACTACGTGACCAAGGTCGGCGCGCATCACTTCACCGAGATCGCCTGCTTCGTTCAGGGACGGACCAGCGCGAGCGTCATCGTTGCCGCCGCACCCACGGCCAGCTGGGCCAGCCTGTCCGGCTTGCTCGGGCGCGCCATCGCCGGATACGTGGTCCGGTGACGACGCATGGCGCCGCCTGGCCACATCGAGCGCACGAGCGGTAAGGAGACGACCATGGCTGAGCGGGCATCGATCACTAGCCCGGTAGGTGCCCGGCGGGGCTGGCTGGCGGATGCACCGCTGCTGTTCTCGCTCCGCCGGCCTGAGCTAAGCCAGCGAGGTAGCCTGCCTGCGGTCACGCTTGTGCTCCGCCTGGTGGCCGCGGGCCTGCTCGGCTGGATCGGCTGGGTCCACTGGTTCCTGTGGCATGAGGGCTACAAGTACCTGCCGTCCAACGGCCCGTTCTTCCTGGCTGACGCGATCGTCGCGGCCGCGTTTGCCGTGGTGCTGCTGGTCTGGCCACGGCCGCTCGCTGGCCTGCTCGCGGCAGGGTTCACCGCGTCAACCATCGGCGCCCTGGTGATCAGCCTCTCGGTCGGCCTGTTCGGCTTCAATGAGTCGATTCACGCGTCGTATGTGGTGCAGGCGCTGGTCCTTGAGTCGGTAGCGGTGATCATCCTCGCGGCCTGGACGCTACTCGCGGCGGCGGCTGTACCGCGGTCCTGATCGCTGCGAGCGGTCTGGCCGATCGTCGGCGCGGCGATGATCAGCGTTCACTGGCCTGTCACCGATCTGCGGATACGCTGGCTGGGTGCCCGCGACTGGCCTTGGCCGGGCTGTGCCTGTCAGGCCGCGCTCATCGAGGCCTGGCCGGGCTGTGATCATGGTGAGGAGCGAGCCGGATGACGGCAGTTGAGCTGAAGGGCGCCTACAACGTCCGGGACCTCGGCGGCCTGCGCACCAGGGACCACCGCCAGACCAGATACGGGGTCGTCTACCGCGGCGACTCGCTGGACAGCATCATGCCAGAAGATGCTGAGCTGCTCTTCCACAAACTGGGCATCGGCACCATCGTCGATCTGCGGACCAGGGCCGAGACTGAGCTGAGCGGCCTGTTGTTCCCGGTGCAGCGGTTTCGCTACTCGGTGCTGGTCGAGGGCAGGCTGGGCCGTGAGCCGTTCCCGTCCGAGGACCCAGCCGAGCTAGCCAAGGTCTACCTGAGCAATATCGACGTGGGGCGCGCCGCCGTCCGGGGAACGCTGGAGATCATCGCGGCCAACCTGCAGGCTGGGGTGGCGACGTTGTTCCACTGCGCCGCCGGACGTGACCGGACCGGCATCATCGCCGCGGTGCTGCTCGGCCTGGTAGGCGTCACCGACGGGGAGATCGCCAAGGACTACGTGCAGAGCAACCGGAACGCGCGGCGGGTGACCAAGAAACTCGCCGAGAACCCGCTCTACGCCAATCACGACCGGGACCGGCCCGAGGTGATCTTGCTGCACGAGCAGACCATCCTGGGGTTCATGCGGCTGCTGAGGGAGAAGTTCCCGGGCCGCGGCAGTTCTCCCTGGAGAGCGGGGTCACGGCGGAGGCGATCGCAAAGATCAAAGAGGAGTTCGTCGTCGACCGGGTTGCCTAGCCCTTGTCTGCGCCTTGTCTCTGCCTTGTTTCCGCCGCAACGCGACGGCGTCCACGCCGCGACGTGCCGCAAAGTGCGGCCGGCCGTCGCCTGGTCGCCTGGTCGCTTCGACCGAGTAATGACAGTTCGGCTCGGTTCGGTCAGCCCGGCCCCTTATCCGCCGGTCGGCTGCGCTGAGGTTCAGCCTGCCTGGTCGTCACCCCGGTCGATGGTCGCGCGGGCGGCCTGATCCGGATGGCGGTCCAGCCAGTTCCGCGCGAACGGGCACAGCGGCACGATCGTCAGGCCGTCCCGCGCTGCCCGGTCGATCGCGGCTGTGACAAGCGCGCCGCCGATGCCGCGGCCGCCCAGCGCGTCGGGGACACCGGTGTGGATCAGGACGAGGCGCTTGCCGTTAAGCCGGTAGAGCAGTTCCGCGAGAGTCCCGTCCTGCGTCAGTTCGAAGCGCGAGTCCGCGACGTTGTCGATGATATGCGGCGTGTCGTTGCGCATCTGGCAATGATGTCAGCTGGGTCGGATCGTGAATTGCCGCTAGGTCGTCTCGGGGAGTCGGGCTCGGTCGGCTCGGCGTCAGTCTGGTCTGGGCGGCGAGCAGGACCTCGGCGTCAGTCTGGTCTGGGCGGCGAGCAGGACCTCGGCGTCAGTCTGGTCTAGGCGCGGCCAGCAGGACCTCGGCGCCCACTGGCCTGAAACCGGCCGC
>JGI12269J14319_10005839_pt1 | contig 10799 bp, 10 predicted proteins | sample PeaSoiSIISIP2007_FD_14319 | JGI IMG/M metagenome (IMG submission 14319) | reverse complement strand
ATCACCTTGTCGCCCACATTCAGACCCGAGGAAATCGAATACGTGTTGCCCACCGTGTCGCCCAGCGTGACCGCCGTCTGATGCGCCGAGTAGTGTCCGTCCTGCTGCTGCGCCACATAGACAAAGCTCTGTCCGCCCTGCCGCACCACCGCCAGCACCGGAACCACGGCCATCGGCTTGGTGCTCCAGATGATGCGCGCCTTGATCATCTGCGCATTGCGCAGCACCTCCGGCGACGAGCGAACCGGCGCCTTCACCAGAATCCCCTGCAATGTGCTGTCCACCTGCGGCGAAAGGAAATCGATCTGCGTCTTCTCCAGCACCTTGCCCGAGTTATCCATCAGTTCCACCGCCAGCCCCTGCCGCACCTCGGTCGAGCGCTCGGTTGGAACATAGATATAAGCTTCCAAATCCCGGTTCTCATCCACCGTGGTCAGCACTGCCGACGAGGCCACATAGTCGCCCACATGCACCGGAATATCGCCCACCACGCCGTCAAACGGCGCGCTCACATGGTAGTAGGCCAGTTGTTCTTCCTGCGTCTTGCGCTGCTCGACGGCCGACTCGTAATCCGCCTTGGTATTCTCAAACACCTGCCGTGCCTGCTCATAGGCGTCGCGGCTGGTGATCCCAGCCTCGAACAGCTTCCTCTGCCGCTCGATCTCCGACGTGTTGTAGTCGTACAGAGCCTTCTTCTGCCGCTCCGTTGCACGCTGCGATTCAACCGCCGCAATCTGGTGGCGCGGATCGATCTCCATCAGCAATTGACCGGCCTTCACATGATCGCCGCTGCGCACGCGAATCTCCGTCAGCCGCCCGTCCACCTGCGGTTGCAGCGTAGCCGAGCGCCGTGACTTGATCGTCGCCACGTACTCGCTGCTCTGCGGCACCGGCGTCATCGCCACGGCTACCGTCTGCACCGGCATTGCCTGCATCCCCGCGCCGGCCGCGGCCGCATGTTTCTTGTCGCAGCCAGTCGCCGCCAATATCATCAACAAACCACAACCCACGCCTAGTATGCGTTTCAACGCGTTGCTCCTCACTCAGTTGTTCCTTTGTTCCCGTTCGTTCCTGTTGAACTCAATTTCTGTCGCAATTTGAAGCACTCAGCCCGTAACTTCAAGGCCATCAACTTCCTTATCGGCGTCAGCCCGATTTTCTTGCGCGCGCGTGAAATTCTATCGCACGTCGTCTCTCCCAAAAGTTTGCCCCAGGCAGAATCGCCCGCCAGCAGGCACACTCCCCCCCAGGATCAGACTCCTTATCTGACGATTCAGAACCCAACAATGACGCAAAAATCCAATTTCAGCCATAAAAGGCTACCCTTCGCTCGGCCATGGATCGTTGAGCAGCGAGCAAAGGCCCACATCATTGCCGTAGCGCTCCACATCCACTTCGGCCATGTGAATGGCGTTGGTCATGCCGCGAAAGGCGGGCACGGCATCCGATCCCATGATCTGCGGCGAGACAAACAGATGCGTCCGATCCACCAGCCCCGCCGTCAGCAGCGCCGTATTCAGCCGCGTGCCCGTCTCGGTCAGCAGATTCAGAATGCCCTCCGCGCCCAGCGTATCCAACACCTTCGCCAACGGCACACGGCCCGCCTCGGCGGCCAGCACCTCAACGCGCACGCCGCGCTCCCGCAACTGCTGAATCCGCGCCTCGTCCGTCGAAACGGTAAAGACCACCACATCGTTCTGCGCCGTGGCCACCATCTTTGCGTTCAGCGGCATGCGCAGCGCCGAGTCCAGCACCACGCGCAGCAGCCGACGCCGCCTGCGCAGCCCGCTGCGGTCGGTAAACAGCGGATCGTCAGCCAGCACCGTATCCACGCCGGTCAGCGCCGCGTCCGCCTGCCAACGCAGCGTCTGCACCGCCAGGCGCGAGGCCTCATTGGTAATCCAATACGGCTCGCCCGGCTTGTGCGCTCCCGGCGGCGGCGCAATGCGTCCATCCAGCGTCATCGCCACCTTCATCAGCACAAACGGCCGCCGATGCTGAATCCAGCGGGCAAAACCCTCATTCAGCCGTCGCGCCTCGGCCTGCCGCACGCCTACAACAGTCTCTATCCCCGCCGCGCGCAGCCGTTCCATGCCTTGACCGGCAACCAACGGGTTGGGGTCAATCGTCGCCACCACCACCCGCGCCAAGCCCGCCGCCACCAGCGCCTCGCTGCACGGACCCGTGCGTCCCGTGTGATGGCAAGGCTCCAGCGTCACGTAGGCCGTACCGCCGCGCAGCCGTTCCCCCGCGTGCTGCCGCGCCACCTTCAGCGCCGCCACCTCCGCATGGTCCAGCAGGTCGTACTCGTGCCAGCCCTCGCCCACCACCTGCCCCGCGCAGTCCAAAATCACGCAGCCCACCGCAGGATTCGGCGAAGTCACCGCCGTCCCCCGCCGCGCCATCTCCAGCGCCCGCCGCATCCAGTCGTCGTCTTGCTCCATCTGCTGATTCATATCCCGTCCAAACCAACTCTTCAAAACAGCTCAATAAAACGCCATCGCGCCACAACGCCAAATCCCGCGCCTTTTTTCAGGCGCGGGCCACGCCGAAGGCCACTGGCCGCACCGCAGGTGCCCCATCCTTGCGGCGTTCTTGTTTCATGCCACAAGGGTGGGAACCGCAACAACTGTACTGCGAAGCCCCACCAACTGTTACGGCTTCTCCAACGTAGCCGCTGCCTTGGCCAACGCCTGCGTCAGCACCACCAACTGCTGCGCAGCGCGAGGTTGGTCCTTGGCGTCCAGCGCCTCGTTCACACCGGGAATCACCACCGCCGCGTAGCCGGTATACTCGCCAGGCGCGTAGATGGTGTGCTTGTACCACGGACGGTTGGGCAGGCCCGCATCGGAGAGCAGCGCGGTTTCCGTCTGACGTAGCGCGTGATTCAGCCGCACCAGATCGCCGTTGGCCGCCGATTGCTGTTCATGCGTGGCGCGCGCGGCTGCGGCCAAACGCGCGGCTGCGGCCTGTGCCGGAGCAAAATCGAGCGTGAGTCTCTGGTCAGCGGCTTTGTGCCGAGCTGCTTCCAGGAATGCCCCAATCTCGTTGGCATAAGTCACGTAGTCGTAGGGCAGCACGTCGCAATCGGCCATGCGCAGCGCCTCCAACCCAAAGACTCGCGCCATCTCCTGAAGATAGTAAAAATGTGGATCGGCATTCTGCGTGAACCACGCATAGTTATCAAAGACCGAGTGGTACACGCCGTACGAACCCTCGGAAGTGATATCGGTGGAAGGCACGCCTAGATGCTGTAGGAAGGGCGTGAAATCCGAGCCGGAGCCAAGGTCGCCAACCTGAATCTCTTCGGCGGGCGCGCTGGCATTCGCGGAGGGAGACTCCGACTGGCCCGCGGATTTGATGCGCCACTGCTGATAGACCGTCCCGCCCAGCGGGCTGGGCACATCGCGCGTAATTTCACGCAGAAACTGCTTCAGAGAAGGAACCGCATCGGCGGAAAAATCCGGGCCAGAGACGGCGACGTCGGTATTGAAGTAAGCCACCGCGCGGCTCAACTCGCTGGCGTGCTGCTCGACCCATTCGGTCGAACCAATCAGCCCCTGCTCCTCGGCGTCCCAATTGGCAAAGATCAGTGTGCGCTTGGGCCGCCATCCCTGCTTGATGAGCGCGCCCACGCCGTGTACCGTCTCCAGCATGGCCGCCGTGCCGCTCGATGGGTCCACCGCACCGTACAGCCACGCATCGCGATGATTGCCCACCACCACCCAGTCATCCGGGTAATCCGTGCCCTTGATCTTTCCAATCACGTTCCAGATAATGCGCCGCTGATAATCCTGATTGGAGACCAGATGCACCTTCACGCCGCCCGACCCCAGATGATAGCGAAACGGCAGCGCGCCCTGCCAACTCTGCGGCGCGCTCTGTCCCTTCATCGCCTGCAAGATCGGCGCGGCATCGTGATAGCTCAGAGGAATCGAAATGATATGCGGCTGATTGCCGAAGCCGGAAACCCGCGCCGCATCCGGCAAATCCAGAGCAGAGGCCACGCCCGGAGTCTCCGGGTCGCCGGGATACTTGAAGAGATACTGCACGGAACCGCGCTGAATCGCGGTCTCCGGACGCCAAGGCCCCTCGGGGTAAGCGTCCCCTTTGTAAAAACCGTCATCGTGCGGATCGGAGTAGATCAGCACTCCAGCGGCTCCGCGCTGCTCGGCGATATAAACCTTCACGCCGCGAAAATTCGCGCCGTAGCGCACCAGTACGATCTTTCCATGCAGGTCAATGTGCTGCGCGGCCAACTGGTCATAGTCTTCCAGCCGCCCATAGTTTGCATAAACCACCTCGCCGGTCACGTCGCCCGAGCCAGAGGAGCCGTTGAAGGGCAGCCCGATGCGCGGATCGTTCTGATACGGATCGTTGGCCACGTGCTCCGGCGTGGGACCGCTCATCAGCAAATGCCCCGCCGCGTTGTAGGCCTCCACGCGCACCACTTTGGGCTGATTCAACAGTACGCGGTACGGCACAATCTCCGTCTCCAGGCCCGCCGCGCGAAACTTCCGCGCCACGTACTCGGCCGTCTTGCGATCCTCCGGCGATGCGGCCAGATGCGGCTCGGCCGTCAGCGTCTTCAAGTGCTGCCCGGCCAGCGCGGCATCGGGCACGGCCAGAAACTTCTCCTCGATCTTCGACTCCGCGCCGAAGTTTGTATAGCCAAAGACCGTTTGCGGAGCGGCGTTCTGCGCGGTGAGAGGCAAAGCTGTGAAGGAGAGCAACAGGAGAGATGCAAGCGATTCGTTCATCGTCTTGAGATCGGCTTTCTTGGGAAAGAATGAAGTCAGCACATCCGTGATAGTGCGCAGAATTTGCGTTCAGGCCGCGGGTTGCCCACAGTGCGCGCAGCGGCGCGCGGCCAGCGGAATCTCGCTCAGGCACTCCGCACAATTCTTCGTGGTGGGCCCGGCTTCCGGCTTCTTCATGCGCGCCTGCAACGCATTCAGCGGCAGCACCACGCCAAAATAAACCACTGTGGCCACAATCAGAAACTGCACCGACGCGGTAAGAAAATTGCCCACGCGAATATCGGTTCCATGCAGATTCAGCACCACGCCGCTGAAGTCCGGCTTGCCCACAACGGCGGCGATCAGTTGCCCCAGAACGTCTTTGGTGAATGAAGTGACCACCGCATTGAAGGCCGCGCCCAGGATCACTGCGACCGCCAGATCGACCACATTGCCACGCAAGATGAACTCTCGAAATCCCTTCAGCATGATTCTCTCTCCAATGGGCAGTCAATCCGCGCCGAATCACCGCTCCGGCGCGTTCAACAGGATTGACCCAGATTACACCATTTGATCTGGAAGAAGCGGCGGACGCCATGGATGAACGCAGGCGAGGACGCCCGCGCTACAGCCGATCGGGAGGTCGGCGCTACGATCATGGAATCACTCGATTAAACGGATACGAAGCTAATCGCAGACCATCGGTTCGTCGGGAAAGCCGAGGTCGCTCGCATCTTCGGGTTCGCTCGCGGCATCGCCCGCAATCTGCGCCGTGAAAAACGCATCCACCTGAGCCAATACCGCTTGCCCGGTGCGGGAATCGTAGATGGAGCGGCGCAACTTGGCACCGCCGGGAACGCCGTGCGTGAACCAGGTTGCGAACTGCTTCATGCGCCCGGCCGTCTCGCCCAGACGCGCATCGCGGGGCAGATCCTTGCAGGCTTCCTGCTCGTCCAACAGCATCTGAAAATACGCGCGAATCATGCGGTAGCGATCTTCGTTCGTGGGCCGCTGGTAGCTGCCGGTGGCAGTGTACTGCGCAATTTGGCGAAAGATCCAAGGATTCGACGGCGCGGCGCGGCCAATCATCACCGCATCGCAACCGGTATGCGCCACCATCGCCGCGGCATCTTCGGGCGTACGAATATCTCCGTTGCCGATGACGGGAATCTTCACAGCCTCTTTGACGCGCGCAATCCACTCCCACTGCGCCTGGCCGCTATAGCCCTGCTCGCGGGTGCGGGCGTGCAGCGCAACGGCATTCAGACCCTCGGCCTCGGCCATGCGCGCCAGTTCGACGCAGACAATATCGCGCTCATTCCATCCCATGCGGAATTTCACAGTGAAAGGAATGGTAACCGCCTTGCGCACGGCGCGAAAGATCTCATGCACACGGGGCAGATCGCGCAGCAATCCAGAACCGCCGTTCGATCCCACAACTTTTTTGGCCGGGCAACCCAGGTTCAAATCAACCAGATCAAAGCCCGACTCCTCGACGATGCGCGCAGCCTCGGCCAGCGTCTCCGCATTGGAACCGAAGATCTGCGCGCCGATGGGATGCTCGTCCTCGTAAAAGGTCAGATAGCGCTTGCGCTTGGTCTCGCGCATCCGCGCCAACCCGTCGGCCGAAGTGAACTCGGTCATCAGCAAACCGCATCCAGATTGGGCATTGGTCACAACCGAATCGATTGCAGACTCGATTCGTGCTCCAGAATTGGGTGCCCCAGGTCCCGCATTTGGAACCTGGGAGACCACATCCTCACCGCTCTCCGTAAACAAACTGGCGTGGCGAATGAAGCGCCGAAAAACCGTATCGGTCACCCCGGCCATGGGTGCCAGCACCGTTGCGGGTGTGACGGAAACCGTGCCCAGACGCACCTCGGCTGGCACGCGCGCCACAGCGGGCATTGCATGTTCGATTGGGCTATCCCAATCCTTGTTGACTGTAATTCCCCTGCCCGCCATCACACCCACCTGGTATTCAATCAGCTCGGTAACTCTTCCAACTCATGCACGAAGGCCTTGCCGCGCGATGCCGGGTCCCATCCCGCCTCCATCGCCTGACGAATGTGCTGCTCCACCTTGGCCGCCAGAATGGTGGGACGAGCCGGTTCGCTGTACTTGATGCCGACCTTCTCCTTGACCCAGGCCGGATACTCCAGATGCAACTCGCGGCGCACTCCCTCGGCAAGCTTCACATGGATGGAGACGCCCCGCCAGCCGTCCTCGTCGGAAAACTGCTGTTCGCGGTGAAGATTCCAGATCAACGGAAAATCGTCAATGGTAACTGCGGACTGAATGATGCGTTTGGCACGGGGCATAGGGGGATCACTTCTCTTTGAAGGTTGTGCGGTTTGATGACAAAAATCTTGAGCTTTGCTGAAAGACAAGAAGCTATTCTTCGCGGTACTCCCAGTTAGCGGAGTGCTCAGCGACAAACTTATCGGCCATCTCAACGATCTCCTTTGAGGAACGAAAGCGTTCGGCGTGTTTCACGGCATCCTCGACCTCGTTTTCTCTCAACGTGATAGGAGCGTATGCAATCTTGTTCTTCATGTCGATAAGTTTTCTAAGATGGCCGATCCCTTTTCGATTCTCATAGTTTCTAGCCCCAAGTAGGGATTCCAAATCACTCGCAGCTTTTTTGTGATCCATCGACGTTAGATTGATACGTCCCAAGCCAATCCTCAAGGCGTCACTATACGAAATTGCGCAGTGAATTCCGAGCAAAGCAGGAGAATGCTTGAATTGGACTACATCTTCGTCGAGAATGTATGCCTCTTCTTTCACGAGGATTTTCATCCCTTCAAGAAGTTCTCGCGCACGGCTCAAGTAGTGTTGAACCTCAATGGCGGCCATGAACCATTCTCGCATAACAATCGACGCGAAAGGGCCTCCGCCGTAGCGGAGGCCCACTCTTGATCGCCAGCTATCGACGCAGTTACTTGGTCGCAGCCACGGCGGCATCGGACTTGGCATACTTGCGGCGGAAGCGCTCGACGCGACCGGCGGTATCCACCAGGCGCTGCTTGCCCGTAAAGAACGGGTGGCAAGACGAGCAGATTTCCACGTGAATGTCGCCCTTGTTGGTCGAACGGGTCTCGAAATTGTTTCCGCAGGCGCACTTAACCAGTACCGCGGCATAATTGGGGTGAATCTTTTCCTTGGGCATCGCTGAGGTCAAACCTTTCCTGCAAATCTTCTCTTTCATTGTAAGTGGATTGGGGAAGTTTAGCAATGCGCGCCGGAAAGAGAACCGGAATCGCGTGATACAAATCCACCAAATCCCGCTGAAATCGCCGCCAAAACCAAAATCTACCGCATTTCCTCCGTCGATTGGCCGGAAATAACCTGCGGCATCGGCGCGGCTACGGGAAGAATCTGGATCAGCGCGGGCACAGCCGCTTTCACCTCGCCCATCGCATCCTCGTGCTGGCGCTTGGCCGCGGCGTCAATATCCACCGCAAGCCCCCCTGGAATAATGACCGGGACGTTGTAGAGGAAGTCGAGATCGCGCGTCACTCGATAGATCACCGGCACGGCAACCAGCAGCACGATGAAGGCCACCCAACTGCCGTCCAGCCCAAAACCGCCGCCAGAGAGCCAGAGCGGTCCCATCGGGTCGCCCTGCACCACCGGCGAATGATTGCTGATGCCGCTGACCGTCAGGCCGAAGAGCAGCGCACGGCTGCCCTTCCAGGCAAAGTTCAATCCCCAGCTCACCCACAATGCCTTGGTGCGCAGATAGGCCGTCGAAAGCAGCAGGCTCAGCGCCACGGAGACGGCAATGCTGGCGTGGCTGGAACCCGGCAGCATCGCCTGCACCATCGCATAAAAGACGGCAAAGCCCAGCGTCGCGCCCAGCGGGCCAACGGCGCGCGCAAAGCTCTGAAATGCATACCCGCGAAAAACGACCTCTTCAACCAGAGCCAGCAGCGCAAAGAACGCAATATCGGCCAGCAACCACATCCACGCCGAGACTTGCGGCGTAAGAACAATCGCAATGCCTCCGGCCACCGTCAGCGGCAGCACGCAGAGCAGCGCGGCGGCCCAACCCACGGCCAACCCCAGGCCCATCTCGCCCTGCCAGCCTGCGCGGCGCGGCAATCCCTGTTCACTGAGTGGATGCTGTTGCCGCTCGAAGCTAAAGCCCAGCGCCGAGTAGCCCAGCAGTAAAAGAAAGACCAGCATCGCCTGCTCGACCAGCGGTACCCACTGCTCGCCAGCCATGCCCAGCGCACCGTGGCGCGCCATCGACCGCGCCATGAAGAACCACAGCACGGCGGCAATGAAGCGAAGATAAGAGCGAAAGCGACCGCCAGTTCCGGGGGGAGTCATTGGCAATTAGCCTTCCGTATAAAACTGCGCAATATGGCGAAACTTCTGTTGCCGCGCGGAGACCATGATCTCCACCGGCATGGCCTTCAACTCGGCCAGATGCTTCTTCAGCGCGCTGCCCAGCAGGCCGCAGCCAACTTCGCGCGCGGTGTGAATGCCGTCTGGCGGCTCGGGGATAATCTCATCCACGCAGCCCATCGCGGCAACCTCCGGCGCGGAGATGCGCAGCGCCTCGGCGGCCCGGTCCTTGCGGCTGGGATCGTTCCACATGATCGCCGCGCAACCCTCCGGCGAAATCACAAAGTAGAGAGCATTCTCCAGAATCAGCACGCGATCCGCCACGGCCAATGCCAGCGCGCCGCCCGACCCGCCTTCGCCTGTAATCACCGAGATCGTCGGCACACGCAGCCGCGACATTTCCAGCAGATTGCGCGCAATCGCCTCGGCCTGGCCGCGCTCTTCCGCGCCCAATCCCGGAAACGCTCCGGGCAGGTCGATGAAGCTGATCACCGGACGACCAAACTTCTCGGCAATCTTCATGCAGCGCAGCGCCTTGCGATAGCCCTCTGGGTGCGGCATGCCGAAGTTGCGGCGCACACGGTCCTTGGTCGATCCGCCCTTGCGGTTGCCGATGACCAGCACCTCTTCGCCGCCGAGACGGGCCATTCCGCAGGCCACTGCCTCATCGTCGCCGTAGGCGCGATCCCCGTGAATCTCGCTGAAATCGGTGAAGATGTTCTCGATGAAGTCCATGGGATAGGGGCGCTGAGGATGCCGCGCCTTCTCGACCTTGATCCACGCCGGCAAAACCGCCTGCGCCTGTATGGAGATGCCTTGTTCCTGTTCGCTCATGGGTAGCTGGTGCCGCTCCGGGCGGCTTCGCCGTCGGCCCACATCTGATTCTACGGGGTGCGGCCCGTTGGGACAAATGATCCCCGCCGCGACCAAGGAAAAATAGTCAAAAAGCGCAAATTTGTTCGATGGTCGGAACGAGCAAACCATCGACTCCCCAGCCAATCCAAGGCCGACTGTTCCCGCGCAAAAACTCAATATGTATCCACAAAACTTGCACTTTTACGGGTTCTGTAACAAGGGCACGGCTTCAGCCGGGCCACAAATGCAACAAAACAAACGTTGGGCTTCAGCCCTGCGAATCTTTCTCAGCCCACTCAGCTTGGGTTCGGCCATTTTTCCGCAGCCTCTTGAGCTGCCGCGGGACAGTTTCCTGAAAATTTCAACTTTTACGACAGAGCCTCTTGCGAAATTCCATTGGCGAAGGGCAAACTTTGAAGGGTACGGGCTTTTGCCCCTGAGGGATGTTTTGCAGAGCCTGTTGAGCTTTGCAATATTCTATTTTGCAAGAGGCTCAACAGGCTGTTAAAGAAAGGTTCTTATTCGCTGTAATGCAGCAAACTGAACACGTCGTACTCCTTGAAGCGCTCCCGGCCATGCAGGAAATCAAGTTCCACGGCAAAGGCCAAACCGGCAATCTCGCCGCCCAGTTGATTGACCAGCTTGATCGTCGCTTCCATCGTGCCACCAGTAGCCAACAGATCGTCCACCAGCACCACGCGCTGCCCCTTCTGAATCGCGTCCAAGTGAATCTCCAGCGTGTCCGACCCATACTCCAGGTCGTAGGTTACCTTGGCCACTGGCGCAGGCAACTTGCGCGGCTTGCGCACCGGCACAAAGCCCGCATTCAGCCGGTAAGCCAGCGCCGGT
>JGI12269J14319_10005836_pt1 | contig 10803 bp, 11 predicted proteins | sample PeaSoiSIISIP2007_FD_14319 | JGI IMG/M metagenome (IMG submission 14319) | reverse complement strand
TGACCGATCAGGCGAAGCGGCTCTCGATCCAGGCCATCGCCTGCTCGATAGAAGCCGCCGTTTCGGCCGGCGGCAGGGGTGGCCGGCGCAACAGCATCACCGGCATGCCGAGTTTGTGCGCCGCGACGATCTTGCCATAGGTGGCCGCCCCGCCGCTGTTCTTGGCAATCACCAGGTCGATGCGATGGCGCCGCATCAAATCGATTTCCTTGGCTTCGGCAAAGGGACCACGCCCGAGGACGATTTCGTGGTGGGGCAACGGCAACGGGTTGTCTGGTCGCTCCACAAGCCGCACCAGAAACCAGATACCTTTCACGCCGGCAAAGGCCGCGATCTCCTTGATCCCGATGGTGAGGAACGCCCGCGATCCGATGAGCGGTGCCGCGGCGGCGGCGGCAGAGAGGCTATCGACCACGATCCAATGATCGCCCTCCACAGGCGTCCAAGCGGGGCGCTCGAGGCGAAGCAGGGGTCGGCCGGCAATCCTGGCCGCTTCCACCGCATGGCCGCTGATGGCAGCGGCGTAGGGATGGGTTGCATCGATGACGGCGTCGATTTTCTGTTGGGCGATGTAGCTTGCGAGACCGGCGCCGCCGCCGAAGCCGCCGACGCGAAATTCGCCAGCGGGCAGGCGCGGCGCGACCGTGCGGCCGGCAAGCGAGGTGACCACCGTCATGCCGGGCCTTCTTGCGAGCGCATCGGCAAGGGCCCGCGCCTCTCCGGTACCCCCGAGAATCAGGATCCGGCTAGAACCCGGCACGGCCGACGATCGCTCCATTGCGGTCCACGACAATGACTTCCACCGCCGTCCCGCCATCGAGCATGGCGAGAGCCTCGGCTCTCGCGTCGCCGGCGATCAGGTCGCCGAGGGGTAACCCTTCCGACTGGCTGAGGGCGAGAATCTCCCCAGCCGTGTTGGCCGCGCGGGTGAGGGTGAGAGCATTGGGGCTTGCGCCCAGGCGCTGAAGTCTTTCGGCCAGGCGCTCGCGATCGATCTCGCTGCGTCCGCTGTGGAGGTCCATGGCCCCGTCCGCCAGCTTGCACAGCTTGCCGAAGCCGCCAGCGATGGTGAGGCGCCCGATGGGATGCCTGCGCAGATACTTGAGCGTCCCTCCGGCAAAATCCCCCATGTCGATCAAGGCGACATTCGGCAGGTGATAGAGCCTCTGCACCGCCGCTTCCGAGGTCGAGCCGGTGCAGGCCGCCGCGTGATCGACGCCGTTGGCCCGGCAGACGTCGATACCCTGATGGATCGAGGCGATCCAAGCCGAGCAGGAATAGGGATGCACCACGCCGGTCGTGCCAAGGATCGAAAGGCCGCCGACGATGCCAAGCCGCGGGTTCCAGGTCTTGCGCGCCAGCTCCGCGCCGCCCGGGACCGAGATGGTGATCTCCACGTCGCCGGTCCCGCCATGGGCCGCAGCGACCTCGGCTATGACGCCGGCCATGATCTGGCGCGGCACCGGGTTGATGGCAGGTTCGCCCGGCGGAATTGGCAGGCCGGGCTTGGTCACCATGCCCACGCCATCGCCGGCGCGAAAGACGATGCCGCGACCTGCATCGAGCAGGCGGACGGTGCTGAGGATAAGGGCGCCGTGCGTGACATCGGGGTCATCGCCGGCGTCCTTGACGATGCCGGCGGTGGCATGGCCCGGCGCAAGTTCCTTGCGGGCGAGGGCGAAGCGAGGGCGGTCGCCCTTGGGTAGAAGGATTTCGACGGGGTCGGGGAACTCGCCGGTCAGCAGCGCCGCATAGGCCGCCTTGGCCGCGGCGGCGGCGCAGGCGCCGGTTGTCCAGCCCTGGCGCAGCGGCCCGCGCGGCTTTTTCGGCATGGCGCTATTCTTAAAGCCCGCGTCTCCATTTGACTAGTCGCGAGCCCTTCGGCCATTACAATCGCCCCATGGATCAAGCCTTCCGCGATCTCCCGGCCTTGGAGCCAGGATGGGTCTGGCTCACCGGCGCTGGCCCCGGGGACCCGGGCCTGTTGTCCCTGCTGGCGCTCCACGCGCTGAGGCAGGCCGATTTCGTGGTCTACGACGCGCTTGTCGATCCGCGGATCCTCGATCTGGCGCGGCCGGGCTCGGTGCTGGAGTTCGCTGGCAAACGGGGCGGCAAGCCTTCGGCGCGCCAGCGCGACATTTCGCTGCGCCTCGTGGAGCTGGCCAAGGAGCGCAAGCGGGTGCTGCGCCTCAAGGGCGGCGATCCCTTCGTCTTCGGGCGCGGCGGCGAGGAGGCGATGGCGCTCGTCGCCGCCGGCATTCCTTTCCGGATCGTGCCGGGGATCAGCGCCGGCATCGGCGGGCTTGCCTATGCCGGCATTCCCGTGACCCATCGCGACATCAATTCCGCCGTCGCCTTCGTCACCGGCCATGACTCCGGCGGGCTGGTGCCCGATTCGATCGACTGGGAGGCACTGGCCAAAGGCGCACCGGTACTGGTGATCTACATGGCCCTGAAGCATATCGAGCCCATCACCCGGCGCCTGCTCGCGGCCGGGCGCCAGGCCGCGGAGCCGGTCGCCATCGTCAGCAAGGCGAGCACGGCCGACCAGAGAGTGATCGAGACGACATTGGGCCAGGCCGCCGAAGCCGTCGCGGAATCTGGCATCGAGCCGCCCGCCATGGTCGTGCTGGGCGAGGTCGTTCGCCTGCGCGCGGCTCTTGACTGGTTGGGCGCTCTCTCCGGCCGGAAGCTGGAAGCCAACCCGCTGGGCCGAAGCGGGAGAAGCCAAAGCGCATGAACGCCAGGGGGCTCGTCTTCGCGGCACCGGCCTCGGGCAGCGGCAAGACGATCCTGGTGGCGGCTTTGTTGCGCCATTTGCTGCGTACTGGCCACGACGTTCGCGCGGCGAAGCTTGGGCCTGACTACATCGATCCCGCCTTTCATGCCGCGGCCAGCGGCAAGCCGTGCGTCAGCATCGATTTGTGGGCTATGCGGCCGGCGACTGTCGAAGCAGCCCTCGCCAAGCTCAGTGCGGGGCCTGAATTCGTGGTCGTCGAAGGCGTCATGGGCCTGTTCGATGCCGCCGCCGATGGGCGGGGCTCGACCGCCGATTTCGCGGCGCTGACGGGCTGGCCCGTGATCCTCGTCATCGATGCCCGCGGGCAGGCGGCCTCGGCGGGCGCGTTGCTGCGCGGATTTGCGACCCACCGGCCGGAATTGCCCATCGCGGGCGTCATCTTCAATCGGGTGGGCGGCGCATCCCATGCCGACATGCTGCGGCGCGCGGCCGAGCCGCTTGGCATTCCCGTGCTGGGATTCGTGCCGAGGGACGATTCCTTCGCCAGGCCGGAGCGGCATCTGGGCCTGGTCCAGGCCGTGGAACAACCCGATCTCGATCCCTTTCTCGATGCCGCCGCCGAACGCTTGGCCCGGTCGGTCGACGTGAAGGCGCTCCTCGATCTGGCGCGCTCGGGATTTGCCGGGTCATCACTCAAGCCCGGCGCCACGATGGCGCCGCTTGGCCAGCGAATTGCGGTCGCCCGCGATGCTGCCTTCGCCTTTGCCTATCCCGCCCAGCTCGAAGCCTGGCGGGCCGCCGGGGCCGAGCTCGAGTTCTTCTCGCCGCTTGCCGACGAAGCGCCGGCGGCCGGAAGCGATGCCGTCTATCTCCCCGGCGGCTATCCGGAACTGCATGCCGGCCGGATTGCCGGCAACGCGAGGTTCCTCGACGGTCTCCGAGCCGCCTCGGCAAACGGCGCCACCGTCTTCGGCGAATGCGGTGGCTACATGGTGCTGGGCAGGACTCTCGTCGACGCCGACGGCCGGCGTCACGCCATGGCCGGGCTTCTGCCGCTGGAATCCTCCTTCGCCGAACGCCGGCTGCATCTCGGATATCGCGAAGCCCGGCTGATCGGCGATGGCCCGCTGGGCCGCTCGGGGACGATCTATCGCGGCCACGAATTCCATTACGCGACGGCGACCGACGAAGGGGACGGCGAATCGTTGTTCGAAATGCGGGACTCCCGGGGCCAGATGTTGGGCCAGGCAGGCAGGCGCAAGGGCAAGGTCTGCGGGTCTTTCCTGCATCTGATCGATTTGGCCGAGAGCGCGGCCATTCCTCGATCCTCTTGAGGCGATTTCGTCTCTAACGATCTCGCGTCAGCCGCCGATAGAGCCGCGCAAGCTTCACCGCGACCGGTCCTGCCGCGAGCTTGCTGCCGTTGAGGCTCGCCAACGGCATCACCTCGACCAGGCTATTGCTGACAAAGGCCTCGCTCGCGAGATCGAGATCCTCGATCGAGAGCGGCGCCTCGCGAGCCTCGATCCCTGCCGAAATCGCGAGGTCCAGCAGCTGCCGCCTTGTGATGCCGGGAAGCGCGCCCTCGCTCGGCGGCGGCGTCACCAGCACGCTGGAAAGCACGAGAAAGAGATTGCTGCGGCTGCCGCTGGCAAGGCGCCCGGCGGCATTCAACATCAAGGCCTCGTCGGCGCCGGAGGCCGCAGCCGCCTTCAGGGCCAGCACGTTGTCCAGATAAGCCAGCGATTTGAGGCGGGCCAGGGGTGAATGCTCGTTGCGCCGGATGGAGACCAGCTTCGCGGTCCACGCCGCCGGCCTCGGATCGGCGATGGGGCTTGTTGCGACCATCCAGGTGGGCTTCGCCTCTGGTGTCGGAAGCAGCCCGCGCGGACCGGGGCCGCGGGTAAGGGTGATTCGGATGGAGGCTTCGCGATGGGCGTTGGCGTGCAGCGTTTCCGCCACGGCCGCAGCGAGCTGCGCCATCGGCGGCATCGCCAGCTCGATCGTGGCGGCGCCGTCGGCGAGACGGGCAAGATGTGCGTCCAGCGCAAAAGGCTTCCCGTCATAGGCGCGAAGCGTTTCGAACAAACCATCGGCCAGCAGGAAGCCGCGATCGGCGGGATCGATTCGCGCGCTCATGGCATCCGTCAGCCGGCCGTTCAGATGGATCATGACCATGCGCTGCCATCCAGGAAGTTCCGCAGCAGGCGATGGCCATGCTCGGTCAGCACGGCCTCCGGGTGGAACTGGAGCCCGGCCACCGGCAGCTTGCGATGGGCAATCGCCATGATGACGCCGTCGTCGCTTCGCGCCGTGATTTCCAATTCGCGCGGCAGCGAATCGGGTTCCGCGACAAGGGAATGATAGCGCGTGGCGCGAAACGGACTGGGGACGCCGGCGAAGAGCCCGCGGCCATCGTGAGTGACGGCCGAGGTCTTGCCGTGCATGACTCGCTCCGCCCGCAGAACCCTGCCGCCGAAGGCCTGTGCGATGCATTGATGGCCGAGGCAGACACCCAGCAGCGGAATTTCGCCGGCAAAACGCCGGACGACCTCGAGGGATATGCCCGCCTGCTCCGGGGCGCGCGGCCCGGGAGAAATCACGATATGGTTCGGCCGCGCGGCCGCGATCGCCTCGAGGGCGATGGTGTCATTCCGGCAAACCTCGACGCTCTGGCCCAGCTCCCTGAGATAGCGGGCGAGGTTGTGGGCGAAGGAATCGTAGTTGTCGATCAGAAGCACGGTCACGGCCTTGCCCCCGACAAGCTCTCGATCAGCGCCTTGGCTTTGGTCAGGCTCTCCTCGTATTCGGCCGTGGGATCGGAATCGGCGACAATGCCGCCTCCGACATGGAAGGTGAGGTGCCGGCCGCGAACCGCCATGGTCCGGATGACGATGCTCGAGTCCATCGAACCGTCGAAGCCGATATACCCGATGCTGCCGCAATAAGGGCCGCGCCTGTTGGGCTCAAGCTCGGCGATGATTTCCATGGCCCGGATCTTCGGCGCCCCGGTGATCGAGCCGCCGGGAAAGGCGGCGCGGAGAAGATCGACGGCCGTCATGCCGGGACGCAAGCGCCCGGTCACCACGGACACCAGGTGATGGACCGTGGCAAAGCTTTCCAAGCCGAAGAGCACAGGGACGTCAACCGAATGGTCGGCGCAGACGCGCGAGAGATCGTTGCGCAGGAGGTCGACGATCATGAGGTTTTCGGCGCGGTCCTTTGCGCTGGCCAGCAGCTCTTGGGCGAGCGCGTCGTCCTCTTCCTTGCTGCGGCCGCGCCGCCGGGTCCCTTTGATCGGGCGGGTCTCGACCTGCCGGCCCTGCAGCTGCAGAAACCGTTCCGGCGAAGCCGACAGCAGGGCGATCCCTCCATGACGCAGAAAGGCCGCGAAAGGAGCGGGATTGCGCCGGCGCAGATTGCAATAAAGGTCGAAGGGATCGGCGTCCTTCGGCAGCGCCGCGGTGAAACGCTGGGACAGATTGGCCTGATAGATGTCGCCGGCCAGTATGTAGTCGATGACTCGCCGGACCATGGATTCGTAAGCCGCGCGGTCGATCTCCGGCTTCGGCCGGGCGATGACCGGCGCCCCTGCTGGCGGTGCCGGCTCGGACAACCGTTCCTTGATCCAGGTCAGCCTCTTGCCGGCGAGTGCGTTGCGCTCGGCCTCGCTTGGAGCGGGATGGCCGTTCGCCATGATCCAGGCGCGGCGGGCCTCGTGGTCGAAGGCGATGGTCCAGCCGTAAAAGCCGAGCAGCATGTCGGGAAGAGGTTGGTCGTCCACGCGGTGTCCGGGCAGGCGCTCCAGATGCTGCGCAAGGTCATAGGCAAAATATCCCCCGACGCCGGTCTGGAACGGCGGCAGGCCTGGGACGCTATCGATCGGATAGCGGGCGAGCCCCTCGGAAAGGCGAAGGAAGGGATCGCCTAACGAGAGCTCCCCGCCGTCTTGGATCTTGCCGTCGCGGCTTTGCAGGATGTGGAACGGATCGGCGGCGACAAAGGAATGCCGGCCGACTGCGCCTTCGGCCAGCGCGCTATCGAGAAACAGCGCGCCCGGCAGCGTCGCGAAGCGCGCGAAGACCGGCAAGCTGTCGCCATAGGCCATCTCTTCGACGAGAAGGCGCGTCATGGGGCTAGCCCGAACGGGTCCGCAGAATATCCACTAGAGGTACTCGTCCTTGAACCCATAGTAGGTATAAGCCGCGCGTTGATAGAGCCGGCGCAGGAAGGGAAGAGGGAAGCGGGGGAGCGGCGTGCCCAACAGCGGGCCTGCCTCGGCGGCAGGTCCGCCGGCGATCCGGTTCGCCAAATGGCGCCCGCAGTAGGTGGCGAGCGCCACGCCGCTGCCCATATAGGCGAGCGCGTAGTGGACCGTCCCGTCCTCGATGCTGCCGACATGGGGATTCTTGTCGTAGGACAGGCAGACCCAGCCGCGCCAGAAGTATTCGCTCTCGACCTTGGCGAGCGCCGGGAACATCTCGGCGAAACGCCGCTCGAGCCAGATCCGCTGCCGGCGGTTCTCCTCGGCCGTATCCTCGATGCCGCCGCGAGCGCCGAACAGCACCCGATTCTGGGGCAGGAGCCGGTAATAAAAGAGCAGGGTCCGCGAATCCCAGATCTTCAGATAGGTCTGCCAGTTGACCGATTGGCGCTCGGCCTCGTTGAGCTCGCGGGTGACAATGATGTTGGAGAGGACCGGAAGCAGCCGTCCGTCGACGCTTCGATGCAGCCGGTCGCCGGTGTAGCCGTTGCCGGCGATGACCACCTGCCGGGCCCGGACCTTGCCACCCGGCGTGGTCAGCAAGTGCTTTGCACCGTCCCGCCGCCAGGCGAGGACCGGCGAGGCCGCATGCATGACGGCGCCGTGGCGCTGCGCCGCCCTGGCGAGGCCCCGCGCGTATTTCAGCGCGTGCAGGGCAAAGCCCTCGTCATGCAGGAGTGCGCCGTAAGCCTCGCGGCTGTCGAGGAAGTGGCCGGCGAGATCGGCACGGCTCAACAGCTTCACGTCCATCCCGAACAGGTCGTTGAGCTGATGGCGATGGGCCTCCATCTCGGCCATGCGGTTCGGCTTGTGAGCCAGTTCGAGTCCGCCGTTCGCGGTACGCTCGGCGTCGATCGATTCCGTCTCCAGGATGCGGCCGACGCAGCGGACCGCCTCGCGGCTCTGTTCGAAAACCGCCTTGGCCCCGTCGAGGCCGAAACGCGTCACCCAGGATCCGAAGTCGTCCTTCCCCATGCCGGTGGAGCAGAATCCCCCGTTCCGTCCGCTGCATCCCCAGCCGATGCGATGGGCCTCCAGGACATGCGCGACAATGCGGTGGTCGCGGCCGAGATGGTACGCCGCCGACAGCCCCGTGTAGCCGCCGCCGATAATGGCGACATCGACGTCCAGATCGCTGGAAACGGGATCGGTGTTCTCGACCTCGGGGCCGGCGGTCGCCGCCCAATAGGATGGGACGTGGTCCGCGCCCGGTCGGGAGAGGTCGGTGGGATTGATCGGCATGGTCGGGCCCTTTTCGAAACGCCGCCAGATATGCCGCATCCCCGAACCGCACGCCAGCCCGCCCGCCGCGCCGGGCAGCCCTGCGCCGGACGCCATTGCCGGCGCGCGGACGGCCTCGCTAGAGTGATTGCAAGCGCGCCGGCGGCGCGGAAGCGGATTGTCTCCAATCATGAATGAACCCCGGATCGACGCGGCGCAGCAATCGGCTGGCGCCAGATCCCTGGCCTTGCGCGATCTCGTTCTCGCCAATCTCGCCCTCCTGGTGATGATCTCGGTCTGGGGCGCCTTTTTCCCGATGCTCGAGCGGCTCCTGACCCATTGGGACCTCTACTCGGCAACGGTTGGCCGGCAGTTGCTGGGCACGCTGGTGCTGTTTCCTTGCCTGTTCGTCGAGCGCCGGCGGATCCCGATCCCCGGCCTCAGGTCTCTCGGCCGTCTGGCACTGCTGGGCGGGATCGGCGTGGCGCTCGGCTCCCTCTTGACCAGCATCGGTGTCGCCTTCTCCAGCGGATTCTCCTCGGCGATCATTTCGACCAGCAATCCGGTCACCTCGGCCTTGGCGGCGGCGCTGCTCTTCCGCGAGCCGCTGGGGCGCGGGATGCTGCTGGGCGCGGTGCTCGCGGTCGCCGGCGGCCTGATTTCGGTGCTCGGCGGCGACACACTGACCGGCACGCATTTCGAGGGCGGCGAAATCCTGATCGTGCTCGCCAATGTCACCTGGACCTGGATGTCCATAGCGGCCCAGCGCTGGCTCAAGGGTTACAGCCAGCTGCAGATCACGGCCTTCACCGTCGCGGCCGGCGCGCTCTGGCTTCTGCTTCTCATGCCGATCGTACAGGGCGCCGGCATCGTGCATTTCAAGATGGATTTCAGCCTTGAGGCCCTGGCGCTCATCCTGTTCGCCGGTGTGTTCCCGATCGCTCTCGGAAATTTCCTCTGGCACTACGCGGTCAGCCGGATCGGCGTCCTCGTTCCCGCCATGTATAGCAATCTGCTGCCTTTGGCCGCACTTCCGGCTGTGGTCCTGCTGGGCGGCAGTTTCGCCTGGATCCAGCTTGCCGGTGCGGCCGTGATCGTGGTCGGGGTGCTGACCGCCCAGCTGTTCGCATTCCGCCGCCAACGCGCTCCGGGCTAGGCGGCCTTGCTATCCCTGCGCTTCAGGTAGGCCTCCGCGATCTGCTTCAGCCGATCGCGCCCGAAACTGGGGTCATGGCCGGCATGCACGACGCGGACTGGCAGCTCCCGGAGCCGTCTCATCGTACGCAGATAGTCCGCGACGTTGGAGCGCGGAAGCTGATCGAGCAAAGGTCCATCATAGATGGCATCCCCCGAAAACAGGGTTCCCGTCTTCGATTCCCACAACCCGATGCTGCCCGGCGAATGCCCCGGCAGATGCAGGACGTCGAATTGCCGGTCACCCAGATCGACCACATCGCCCTCCTCGACGATGACGGTCGGCGCGGCCGGCAATCTCCGATAGTCCGAAAGCTTGTAGCCCGCATGGGGGAGGGCGGTGATCAGCGCGCCCGGCACTTCGTAGCCGGCGTTGCGCATCATCGCCACTTCTTCGGGCGCCCAATCGGCCGTGGACAAGGTCGCCAGCCGGCCGGGTTCACGCAGGCTGTCGGCTTCGAGGCGATGGACCAGGCGTTCGGCGAATTCGTGATGCCCGCCGACATGGTCGAGATGGGTATGGGTCGCCACGGCCAGCACGGGTTTTTCCAGCAAGTGCCGGGCGGCGTGGCGAAGGCTCGCGATTCCCATGCCCGTGTCGACCAGCAGGTCTCGATCCCGGCCCCGCACGTGCCAGATGTTGCAGCGCAGGAGGGGCACGACATGGGGCTCCCACAGCAGGGTTATGTCGTCGTCGATCCGCCGGGTCTCGAACCAGCGCTCAGCGATCGTCAAGCTCATTGGCAATTCTCCAGCCCAGGCCAGCGGTCCGCGGGCCATGCTATCCCGTCGGGCCCTTGGACAAAACTTCGCCTGTCGAGCGTTCCTATGACAAGAGGCCCTCTCGGAGCGGCGCGGAGGCGTTGGCAACGAAGGCGGCGCCCGGCTGCGGCACCACGGCTTCGGCGCAATAGCCACAACTGGATATGGGCTGTGCTATTGCTCAAGCGCCATGGAAAAAGCCGCCGCGCGCCTCGCCGGGATCTGGATCGCCGCCTCGGCCCTCAACGGCTTGATCGCCGTCGCCATGGGAGCGTTTGCCGCCCATGGCCTCAAGGCCGCACTCGATCCCGCGGCCCTGGCTTGGGTTAGTACCGGGAGCGGCTATCAGCTCTGGCACGCCCTGGCGCTTCTGGGGATCGGCATCCTTTATGAAAGGCAGCCCGCGCGGCTGCTGGCGCTCGCCGGTTGGCTGATGCTCCTGGGCGCGATCCTGTTCAGTGGCAGTCTCTACTTGCTGGCGCTGGTCGGCTGGCGCGGATTCGCCTGGGCAACACCTTTCGGTGGCCTGGCCCTGATCTTCGGCTGGGCGGCCTTGTTCTGGCATGGCCTGCGAAGGCTGCTTGCGGACTGAGAGGAAGGTCAGTCGCTCCCGCCCTCGACG
>JGI12269J14319_10005833_pt1 | contig 10805 bp, 11 predicted proteins | sample PeaSoiSIISIP2007_FD_14319 | JGI IMG/M metagenome (IMG submission 14319) | reverse complement strand
CCTACGCGCAGGTGGCGCGGAACGCCGGGCGCCTGGCGGGAGCGCTTTCGCGGCTCGGGATCGGGTCGGGCGAGGCGGTGGCGACGTTCTGCTGGAACAACGCCGAGCATCTCGAGGCTTACTTCGGGGTGCCCGCCATGGGCGCGGTGCTGCACACGCTGAACATCCGGCTGCCCGGCGCCCAGGTAGCCCACATCGCCGCCCATGCCGGGGACCGGATCATCATCGTGGACGACACCCTTGTCCCGCTGCTGGCCGCGATCAAGGATCAGCTGGGCACGGTCGAGGCGTTTATCGTCAACGGCACCGGTGATGCGTCTTCGCTCGGCGGGCGGGTGCCCGTGCTGCGGTATCACGAACTGCTGGCCGGTTCGAGCCCCGACTTCGAGTGGCCTTCGCTTGATGAGCGGGCGGCGGCACTGATGTGCTACACCAGCGGCACCACCGGGGACCCGAAGGGCGTGGTGTACTCCCACCGGTCCACCTACCTGCACGCCATGGCCGTGCTGGCCGCGGGGGTTAAGGGCATCACCGAGGCGGACCGGGCCCTGGCCATCGTGCCGATGTTCCACGCCAACGCCTGGGGGTTGCCGTACGCGGCGTTCCTTTCTGGCGCCACGCTGCACATGCCTGGGCCGTTCCTGCAGCCTGAGCACCTGACTCGGTTCATCGCGGCCGAGCGGTCGACGGTCACGTCCGGGGTGCCGACCATCTGGAACGCGATCCTGGACTACGGGCAGGACCACGAGATCGACCTGTCCTCGCTGCGGCTCGGCTCGTCGGGAGGCGCGGCCGCGCCGCGCGTGATGCTGGAGCGGTTCCAGGACCGGTATGGCCTGCGCATCATCCAGGGCTGGGGCATGACCGAGATGAGCCCGGTCGGGGGGATTGCCCTGCCGCCTGCGGGAGTGTCCGAGGGATCCCCGGAGGACCTGGACTGGCGGATGCGCTCGGGGCGGGTCATGGGCGGCGTCGAGATGCGGGTGGTCGGGCGGGACGGGCTTGAACTGCCGTGGGACGGCGTCAGTGAGGGCGAGATCGAGGTGCGCGGGCCGTGGATCACGGGGTCGTATCACAACGATCCCGCACCAGAGAAGTTCCGCGACGGGTGGCTGCGTACNGGCGANGTCGGGGTTATTGACGAGCGCGGGTTCTTTGTCATCACCGACCGGATCAAGGACGTTATCAAATCTGGCGGCGAGTGGATCTCCTCGGTGGAGCTGGAGATTCAGCTCATGGCCCATCCGGCCGTCCAGGAAGCTGCGGTGATCGGGATGCCGGACGCGCGCTGGGGTGAACGGCCGCTGGCCAGCGTGGTGCTGCGGCCGGGGGCCACGGCTAAGCCGGAGGAGCTTGCGGACTTCCTCGCTCCCCGGGTGGCGCGGTGGCAGGTCCCGGAGAACTGGACGTTCGTCGCCGAGATCCCGAAGACCGCCGTTGGCAAGTTCGACAAGAAGGTGCTACGCGCTCGGTTGGCGGACGGTGAGCTCCAGGTTCAGCATGTCGGTGATGACTGACTGACTCTTTACGGCCTCGGCGCAGTCCAGCAAGGGCTTGCCTCTGGGCTTACGGAGCTGGTCTACTCGCCCCGCTGAACCTACCGTGAGTGTCCTTGGTGCGAACGGCAGCAGAATGACCGCGGCATGCTCAGCGCAGGGATCAGTGGTCGGGTTCGTATTTGAAGGAGAGCTGAAGCTTGGTGCGATAGGTGATCGACCCGCTCTCGTCCAGGTGAATGTCCTGCTTGACGACTTCGGCCACCCGCAGGTCGCGGAGCGTCCCGGCGGCGGTCCTGATCGCTTCCGCCGCCGCGTCTTCCCATGACGTGCTGCTTGTCCCGATGATCTCCGTCACCCTGTACACGCTCATGACGCTCTCCTTTGACCACGTGCGGCCCGCTCCGGGGCTGCTGCCGCCAGCTTGTCACAGAGCCACCCTGACCGGTCATCGTTGGCTGGGATGAATGGCCAGGATGTCGGCTTCTGATAGTCGTGTGGCTGGTGATCGTATAGTGGCTGCCATGTCGGTTGGGGGGCCAGCGCCGGGCGGGCCGGTGACCTCGGTGGCGGGGGCGATCGCCCGGATGGAGGCGATTGAGGCGATGCTTCCGGCCGCCGATGGGCTGGCCTGTTTCAACCGCATGTACCTGGACGTAACCAGGCAGGTGAACAGCGAGCTTGGTGTGGGCTTCTTCGTCGATCCTGCCTTTATGGCGCACCTGGACGTGACCTTTGCCAACCTGTATCTCGCCGCGGCCGAGGCGGCAGGCACCCCGGGAGCAGTGCCGCTGGCCTGGCGGCCACTGGTAGAGCAGCGTGCGGTGGCGGGGATCGAACCGGTCCAGTTCGCGTTGGCGGGCATGAACGCCCACATCAACCATGACCTGCCGATCGCGATGGTCAGCACCTGCGCGGCGCTGGGCACCGCACCGGAGGCGGCGCCGCATTTCGCCGACTACCAGAAGGTCGACCTGCTGCTGGACGGGGCCGAGCAGGCCACCCGGCAATCCTTCGAGACCGCCGCGGAGCTAGCTGTCGACCGCCATCTGAGCGCGGTGGCCACCCTGGTCGGCAACTGGACGATCACCAGCGCCCGGGACCTGGCCTGGACCAACTGCCTGCTGCTGTGGGCGCTGCGCGACAACCCGATCGGGCGGCCGCTCTTCCTTGACGCCTTGGCCGCCTCCACAGCCCTCGCCAGCCAGATGCTTCTGGTGGCGGTCTTACGCTAACCGTTTTGAGGTTATTGAGGCTCGCCACCAATTCCGCAGGCTCCGAGCCGAGCGAACCGGGAAATGCTCCTACACGAGCACATTGTTGATAATCCCGGAGAAAAGCCTGAGAATCAGGGTCATTCATACGCATCGAACCTGCACAGCGAGGTTGGATGGAACTTGGTACTCCTCATGTGACTACCACATGGCACCCGTGGAGGCGACTACAGCAGGTCCACCGCTGGAGGCGAGTGCAGCAGGTTCAGGGGTGGATGAAGCAGCGTCGATCCACCATCGACATGGTGCTGAGTATCACGCTGGCTTTGCTGGTGACACTGGGACCGCTGACCGCCCTGGGGCGGTGGACCGCCGCGCATGGTTCGGCCGGCGCGTGGATTTACCTTTCTTTCGCCCTGCCGCAGGGCTGGGCAATGTGGGTAATGGTCAATACGCTGCTCAGGCCTGGCCTCGTAAGCGGGAGCCTTGAAGTGGCCGCCGACGGCGAAGAAGCCCGCAGGCGCGAGGCGTCTGTCGGTCGCTGGCTACGGTGGTCGACCCTGTTCGTCTTGGCCGTTCAGCAGATACCGCTGCTTTACTACGATCACGAATTGGATACTCTCGAGGCTTCCGGATGGCTGGTGCTCCTCGTAGGCCTCGAATTGGCCGGTCGCGTTCCGGTCAAGTTGCGCCAGGCGGTCCAGCGGCTGGAAAGCCGGGAAGTAATCGGCCCCGCCGAACGGGTCGAGGACCTGATGCGCGGCCTGGAGCGAACTGGGCATGTCTGGGCGGTGGCTAGCGGCTGGTGCGTGGCCGGCGTCTTGCTGATCACTTCGCCGGCGGCGCTGCTCGCGGTGAGTCGGTCCCCGGCTGAGGGACTGACGATTTCGGACCTAGCGTTGCTCATTGTCGCGGGCGGGGTGGCCGGGAGCTGGCTCGGCCGCATGGTTGGATACGGTCGGCGATTTGGTAAAGCCCTGCGCAAGGAGGATCTTCACCTCCAGGTGATCCTGGGGCATCCGGATGGGGCGGGCGGGCTCGAGCCAATCGGCGACTTCTATCTTTATCAGTCGCTGACGGCGAGCCTTCCCGCGATCTTCCTGGGCGTCTGGATGCTGCTTATCTCTCTGGGCGGGGCGAGTCGGCTCCTGGCGCCTTACCGGCCATATCTGGATCAGTACCTCTGGTTGCTGCCGCTCGCGATGCTCTTCGAGATCCTCGTGTTCGTCCGGCCGATGAATTCGGTACACCAGGCGATGAAATTGCAGAAAGAACATGACTTCCTGGCCAAGGCGGACGGCCTGTCTCCTGCCATCGCGGCCGCGCAAGCTGGCCTAGACACTAACACTAGCGAGAAGCTGGAAGCGGGCAAGAAGTTCCTAACTCAGCTTACCGAGCGCTACCAAGAGCTACAGAAGGCTCCTACTTGGCCGATTGACTCGTCCATCCGCCGTCGGTTTACCTGGAGAAATCTCGGGCTACTGCTACCCTTTATTGGCTATATCATTGGCCACCTGGCATTCTGGCAGCAGGTTTCGGATGTGCTCAAGGGATGAGGCTACTGGTACGTTACGGAAATATCCCGGATGCGTAGTCGCTCTGGATTTCTCCGGCGGCGCGGGCGCCCTCCTCGGCTCCGCCTTCCATGAATCCCTGGAAGTTGATCGAGCAGTGCTCGCCCGCGAAATGGCACTTCGCTTGCCGCAATTTCTCCAGGCCGGCGACCGACGTGTACTGACCTACCGTCCAGCAGGCGTAGGAGCCCAGCAGGCTGGGATTACGCCACGGGGCGGAGAGCGTGACGATGCCGTTCCAGGACGGCGTTATGCCCGGGAAGAACGCCTCGAGCAGGGACAGGGTGCTTTCGGCGTAGCTATTGAGAGAGGCTTGATCGTCCTTCGTGAACGAGGCTCCGATCGTTCCTCCGGCGTACCGGACCATGATGCCGGTGGCGCCCGCCTGCCCGCGAGTGACGTCCCAGCCGCCCTGGAAGGCGGTGTCGACGTAGGTGGTGCCGTCGTTGGCGATCCCCCACGGCTGCCCGGACTGGTTCCAGTAGCGCGAGCTGAACTGGAGCTGGAGCTTGCTGTTGGTCCCGTAGCCGAGACTGTCAATGGCGTAGGTCTTCGGGGAGCTGAACCCGGCCGCGCTGAACGTGAGCCCGCGCAGCACGGAGAACGGCAGGGTCAAGATGACGCGGTCGAAGACCCGGGTGAACGCCCCGCTCGGCCCGTTAAAGGTCAGCGTGTAGGTGCCGTCGGCGTTCCGCGCGATGGCGGTCATCTGGGTGCTGAGGTTGATCGTGCACTGCGGCGTACGGGTCGTGAGCAGGCTGGCGATGGCCTGGGGAAGCTGCTGGTTCCCGCCGGTGATGTGGTAGCGCTCGTCGGAGGTGCCGTAAATGGAGAGGGTGACGGGCTTGGGCTGGAAGCCCAGCAGGTAGACGATATTGAGCGAGCTCTGGACGGTTGAGTCGAGCCCGTACTCGGTGAGATAGGCCGAATCGAGCAGCGCGCCCATGTTAGAGCTGTGCCCGCCCGGCACGTACGTCTCGATCCACTGATAGTTGCTCATGTGGTCGAGGTTGTAGCCGGCGGTGTTATAGGAGTTGTACAAAGTGGTGGATCCGGCGGCATGGATCTGATTCTTCAGCGTGGTGTAGACCGGGCCGAAGTCCGTTACCGCCTGGGAGTAGGGGTAGTACTTCCCGAACAGGTAGTACAGATCGGTCGATCCGGCCGGCTGGGCCGCCAGAAGGTTCGTCAGCGGCAGGTGGAAGCGCGAGGCCAGATTCATGATCGTCGTGTGGTTGCTGTCGATCAACTCGCCACACCACTCGCTGACCTGGCCATTGGCCCAGCTGGCGGCGTCGGAGTGCATGCGTCCGCCGATATAGTTCTGCGCCTCGAAGATGGTTGAGGCGTAAGGCTGGACCTTGTTGGTACCGTCCTGCAAAGTGAGCGCCGCATTGAGGCCCGCGATGCCAGCCCCGATGATGGCAATCCGGGGGGTGGTCATGGCCGCCGCCGAACTCCTCGGCTCCCGGAGTATCGCGGGACCGATTACGGCACCCGTCGCGCCGAGCGCGCCGACCTTGAGGAGCTCGCGCCGGGTGAGCCCCGCTTTGCGCCGCGCCTCTTGCCGCTCGGCCTGCAACTCCTGGACGGTGCAGCCCACTTGTTCGGCGGCATAGTAATCGCGGGAAATTCCCTGCAGGACACGCAGCAACGGCGTACGCGCTCCCATTGTCCCTCCTTGACTCCGTCCTTGCTTGGCCCTAAGGGATATACCCGGCACCATGGGCACATGACCGATCGCGCGAGGGTGAACCGATGGCTGGCAGATTATGAGGCCGCGTGGCGGGCGCCAGGCACCGAGGGCCTGGCGAGAGTCTTTGCTGACGACGCCAGTTACCTGCGATCCCCCTACAAAGAGCCCGACGTCGGTCTGGACGCGATCAGCCGGATGTGGGATCAGGAGCGGGACGGCCCGGGTGAGATCTTTACCCTCGCCACCGAGATTGTGGCGGTCGATGGCGCTACGGCCGTGGTTCGGGCCGAGGTTCGGTACGGCGATCCGGTCCACCAGGAGTACCGGGACCTGTGGGTGATGCGGCTGGGTGACGACGGACGGTGCACCTGGTTTGAGGAATGGCCGTACTGGCCTGAGCAGCCTTACCAGGTCGGCGACCATTCCTCGTAGCGTCGGCGCGGTGGCTGGTGCGCCCGTCCGGGCCTGGGTCTACGATCTTGTGAACCGCAGTGGTCTCCAGCCTGTGAGCGAGGGGAATCATCGATGGCGCTGTACATGTACCAGGCGTCCTATACGGCGAAGTCGATGGCGGCCCAGCTCAAGGATCCGCAAGACCCCGTGGACGCGATCAGGTCGGCGCTGGAGGACGTGGGCGCCACGATCGTGGTGGCCGGCTTTCCGTTTGGCGAGTACGACGTGCTCGTCGTGTATGAGGCACCGGATGATATGACCGCAGCCAGCGTCGCGATGGCAGTGGCCGCCGCGGGCGAGGTCAAGTCGGCCAAGACCACGCGCGTGCTCAGCGGGCAGGAATGGGTCGAGTCTTTGCGCAAACGCCATATCGTCAGCACCCGGAAGGCGCCCTAGCCGCACGACCTTGGGGGGTCATCTGGCCGGAGCTCTTCTAGAACCCGGGTGCAGTCAGATCAAGCCTTCTCGACGGGGAGTACCTCGAAGGCTGGGTGTTTGGGGGCGATGGCCCGGATCTGGTCGTCGCTCGAGTCTGGGCCGGTGCCCTCGAAGAAGATCCCGACCTCTGCCTTCCACCTCTTCAGGTAGGCCCGCAGCACCGGGACCTTCTCGTCGTCGGTGAGCTCCCGGCCGCGGAAGCCCTCGGCGCGCCTGCCGACCCGGAGTTCACCGGTGCCGACGACGCGCAGGTTGCGGACCCACTGCGTTTCGCCGCGGGGCGCGACGAGGTAACGGCGGCCTTCGTGGGTGAGCAGGTTCACGGGCGTGGTACGCCACTGACCGCTCGTCCGGCCCTTCACCGCGAGGACCCGCGAGCCGAGAACGCTGATGCCCTGCCGGGTCAGCAACGCCACCACCTGGTTGAGGACGTTCCGCGTGAACCAGCCGGGGGCACGGTAGTAATCGGTCATACCGCCACCCTAGCCAGGGCGTAGCAGGCGGTTGCTAGCTGAAGCCGCGGTGTGCGGACGGGATCGTGACGTTGATCGCCAGAGCGGCCACGTTGGGGCCGACGTCGCTCGTCATGGACGCATCTTCCCATGTGAGCCGGCGGATAGGCGGCTGCCGGATATACCCATGGCCCCAGCGCATGTCTGTCTGACGCACGAACGCGCCCGGAGGATCCCGTACTTTGCTGCGAGAGGCTAGGGACTACCTCAGCCAGCGGAAGATCTGCGGGCCTAGGCGGGCCAGTGGTTCGACTAGCTCGCGTTCCTCGTAGGACAGGTGGGACAGGAGCGAGTCGGTGAGCAGGTCCACGGCGGCCTCGACCTCGGCGATGGCGGCCGGGTCGCGCACCATTGAGATCAGGGCGCTGTCGATCCGGGCGAGGATCCCGGCGATCGCCTCGTGCTCCTCGCTGAGCCTGGCGACGACGGGCGCGAGACTGCGGTCGGCCCGTCGCAGGTCGGGGAACATCGCGGTGTCTTCCAGCGTGTGGTGCATGCCGACGAACCGGCAGTAGCTCTGGCAGTAGGCGCCCAGGGTCCACTCGTTCTGCTTGACGGTCAGCGCGTTGATCGCGGAGCGCGCCATTCCGGGGTCGAGACGGCCGGCTGCCACCTGGACGATCATGTCGCGTAGCTGGGTGAGCTCGCCGCGCAGGTGATCGTGCACGCGAATCAGGTCGCGGGCGAGGGCGCGGCCCTCGTCAGTGTAACGGGCGGCGGTCGCCTCGCGCGGCGGGCCGACCGGGCGGGCCGACTCAACCCAGACGGTCACGCTGCTGATCCGCTGCCCGCTGTCCGGGGTCGGCTCGACGCCGAGGTCCTGGTCGGCGGACTGTGGAGCCGTCGCAAACCCCACGAACTGTGGGGCCGTCGCATACCCGGCGGCCGGTGTGGCCCTGGCGGACACCGGTGGGGTGGCTTGCCCATGCTCGGCAGGTGCCGCAGTGTCGGGCTGGTCCCGCTCGCGGTCCACCAGTTCGCGTACCGCCGGCGCTACCTCCTGGGCGAACAGCTCCAGGTCTGCGGGCGCATCACCGGTCAGGATGAACGCGCTGATGCCATCGGTGAGCGCGAGCTCGGCGAGTTGCTCCGCCCAGACTTTCGGCGGCCCTTGGAGGAAGTCGCTGTCCGGGGTACCCCCCCCCCCCCCCCCCGCCGCGGCGGCGGCCTCGTCGATGATCTCGTTCATCCGGGTGAGCTGCTCCGGCGGCGCGTACGGCGAGCTGGGCAGCCAGCCGTCGGCCAGCTCGCCGGTCAGCTGGAGCATGCGCGGCTTGTAGGCGCCGAGCCAGATACCCACGGGGTGCACGGGGAACGGGCCAGGCCGCGCCCCGGACAGCCGGTAATGGTCACCCGTAAGGCTGACCCCTCGGCCCGGCGTCCAGAGAGCCCTTATTACCGCAATGGCCTCGCGCAGGGCGGCGACCGCGTCGGCCGGGCTGCGGCGCGGACCGTCCATCGCCGCGATCGCGTCCCAGAACGCGCCCGCTCCGAGCCCTAGCTCCGCCCGGCCGCCACTGAGGACGTCCAGGCTCGCCACCGCGCGGGCCAGCATGGCGGGCGGCCGCAGCGGCAGGTTCGCCACGTTCGGGAAGACCCGGATCCGTGACGTGCGGGCGGCGATCACCGACAGGAGCGTCCAGGTGTCCAGGAAGGCCGGCTGATACGGGTGGTCCTGCGCGCTGACCAGGTCGAGGCCGAGCTGTTCGGCGCGCACGGCCAGCCGCAACGTCGTCTCGGCCTGCTCGGCGGCGGGAGTCAGGAAGCAGCCGAACAGCAGGTCGTGACCGTAATCCGGCATCCGCGTCCCTCCATCGGAGATTAATCTGTCCGAAAGACAATATAGCTAACAGATTATCTGCTGTGCACATCACCGTATGATGAGGGCATGACGTCAGCGCCCGCATCGCCCGGGACCCCGGATCGCGTGTCTGGCGACCTTGGCTGGGCGCTCGCCGTGGTGTTCCGCGGTTACGTCAAGGCCGCGGACGCGGTGGCGGAGGGCCTGCCCGGCGGGCACCGGGCCTACCAGATCCTGTCCGCGGCGGCCCGCGATGAGCCGGGCAGCCAGGCGGCGCTCGCGCACTTGCTCGGCATCGACCGGACCGTCATGACCTACCTGCTGGATGACCTGGTGCGCGCGGATCTGGTCGAGCGCCAGCCGGATCCGGACGACAGGCGCAATCGCCGAGTCGTGCTGACGGCCCACGGCCGGGACGTACTGGCCGACCTGGACTCGCGATTCCGGAGGGCCGAACAGCACCTGCTGGCCGGACTGGATGCCGACGCCCAGCAGGCGTTCCGCAGCCTGCTCTGCGCGGTGGCCGCGCACGTCAATGACCTGGATCCGGTCGCGACGGCCTGCGACGCGGTACAGGAGATCAGCCGGCGCGCGGACACGCCCGCGCGGACCGCCGCGGCCAGGCCGTAGGACGCCGCCGTTTCCGCGGAAACGCCCTGCGCAATTGCGTGGAGGGTCTGATGGACGGTGGTGGGCTGATGGGCGGCGGGTCCGGCGGACGGTGGCGGGTCCGGCGGACGGTGGCGGGTCCGGTGGGCGGTGGCTACACCTGCAGCAACCGTCCACGGTTCACCAACGCGTTCCTGCTGAACGGCCAGCACGGCTGAACCATCGCTGCGGGTGGCCCGTATCCCCTAGCGGACAGGGGATTACGAAAGGGAGCGAGTCAATGGGTGTTAACTGGCGTGGGGTAGCGCTCGGTGTGGTGTCAGGCGCGCTGCTGATGGGAGCTTTGTGGGGTGCGTCGCCGGCGTCGGCCGCGTCGCAGCAGGCTCGCACGGCCACGGTCGTGTTCCGGGCACAGCACATCTCCGGGGTCCGCGGGCTGGTGCTCGTGGAGGGGCCTGGCCTGGTGGTGTACACCTTCACCGGTGACCGGAAGGGCCACGCGAGCAACTGTCACGGGTCGTGCGCGGCCATCTGGCCGCCGATCCGCGGCATTCCGGCCGTGGCGCACGGCACGAAGATCCCGGGGAAATTCGGCCGGATCAACGGCCAGATCACCTTCAACGGCCTGCCGCTGTACGGGTTCGCCGGTGAGAAGTCGCACCAGAACTTCGCTAACGGCCAGTTCCCGGTTGTGCGGGTGCCCTAGCGTCGGGGTTTACCGGCGGGTTACTTCGTGAAGCCGTCGGCGCCGACGGTGACCTCGGCGGTCTGCTGCTCCGCCACGAGCGGGCGGGGACGGCCGTCGAGGTCGAGGACCGGGGTGGCCTCGGTGTACCAGGACGGGATGACCGGGTGGCCCCAGAAGTCCCGGCGCCTGGGGTCGCGGACCGACCAGCGCAGGACCGGGTGGTCAGGGTCGCCGGTGAAGTAGTCGCTGGTGTAGATCTCCACCCGGTGACCGTCCGGGTCGCGCAGGTAGACGTAGAAGGCATTCGAAACGCCGTGCCGACCC
>JGI12269J14319_10005831_pt1 | contig 10807 bp, 18 predicted proteins | sample PeaSoiSIISIP2007_FD_14319 | JGI IMG/M metagenome (IMG submission 14319) | reverse complement strand
CGGATGAGCTCTGAATCCAGATGAAGGGCTCCCGCGGTCGAGCGCAGGCGCCGCTCGTCGAGGCTCCCCGCTGAATCTACGCTCCGTTCGGACCGTCGACCGCCAGAGCCTGCACGACTCCCCGCATGTAGTCCGCATCCGTGTCGTACACGTGCGCCGACTTCACAATGAGGGTCAAGGCTCCAACGGCGACGTCGAGTGTTCGGGCCACACCCTCCTGCACGCGTGCGAGCTCGACGAGGTTGCCATAGCCCTTGGACCCGAAGTCAACGGAGTGCGCGTAGACGACGAGTTGCAGGGAGCCGTCGAGAATGAAGAAGTCCAGCAGGCTGATGCACGGGATGTAACTGGCATCGCTGAGTGGTTGGAACGTCGTGATTGTCGCGGACCTTGATGTCGGGTCAGCCCGCAATCGTTCGACCACCCATTGCAGTTGATCTCGCCCGCTGCCCGCATAATCGTGCAGCCTGGTGGCGTAACTCTCGGCGTCTCCCAGCTCCGTGACCCGTTGTCGATTCGTGAAGTTCGCGTACATCCAGGCGCGTCGATCCGGGTCGGCGTGCCGATCGATCAGCGCATCGGCGCTGCTGGGACTGACAACGCTGAGCGTCGCCAGGATCAACTCGCGCATGGCCAGTCCGTCGTACACGCTCTTCGTGCCCGCGGCCAGTACGCGCGCCCCGATCTGGACCCACGCATCGCCAACCGTGCGTGCGGAGATGTGCGTTGATGTGCTCTCTGTCGTGCGCTGACGAGATGGGTCGAACGTCTCCACGGCTCGAGTGTACGGGGGTCGTCCTCAACGCTCGGGCTTCAGACGCCGCCACATTTCAACCCCTCGGCGACGTCGTAAGGTCCGTGACCCTCAGGCTCCAGCTGCCTTTGAACCGAGCAACTCGGCGTAGCGAAAGCACGACGGCGAGTGATCGTTCACCATCCCGCCCGCTTGCATCAAGGACAGGCAAATGGTGGGACCAACGAACTTGAATCCTTCCGCGACCAAGCGTTTGCTCATCTGCCGCGCCCGGACCAACGGGTCACCGGGGGCCGCGCCCGTCTCCCAGAGGAATGCGTCCAAGCTGCGGTGCGCCTCTTGGACCCGGAGGATGGCCCGCGCGTTTCCCACGACCGACGTCACCTTCTGGCGGTTGCGCACGATGCCCGGGTCGTTCAGGATTCGCTCGACCCTCTGGTCGGAGAAGCGGGCGACCCTTCGGGGATCGAACTGGGCGAACACGCGTCGGTAGCCTTCGCGCCGCCGGAGAATCGTCAGCCAGCTGAGGCCGGCCTGGGCGCCCTCGAGCGTGAGCAGCTCGAACAGGAGGTGGTCGTCGTGCTGGGGCACACCCCACTCCGTGTCGTGGTACGCCACGTACTGTTCATCGTCGCCACACCAGCGGCACCGCGGGCGGATCGCGATCACTCTCGAGTCCTCACACGAGCACTCGAGACGACAGGAGTGTCCCTCGAGGACGTCGGGACGACCACCACCGGCTGGACTCGTGCTCTGGTCTTGCGTGTCCGCGGCTCAGGCGCCGTCATCGCGACACAGGCAAAAGGGATGACCGGCCGGATCCAAGAGGACGCGGACGTGTGCCTGGGGCTGGAACTGAGCCAGCTCTGCGCCCAAGGACACTGCGTCGGCCACGGCTTCATCGAGGTCCTCGACCTCGATGTCGAGGTGCATCATCGTCCGCTGGTCGCCCGTTGATGGTGGCCAGACGGGCGCGACGTAGTCCGTGGACAGTTGGAACACCACGTAGACCGAGTCTTGGCTGGGCCGAATGATCGCAACGTCATCGGCCTCGTGAAGGACCGGCCAGTCGAGCAACTTCGAGTAGAACCCCGCCAACGCCCTCGGATCCGGGGCTTCGATCGCCATTCCCCACCACTGGCTTGCCTTGCGTCCGTGCACGGGCGGAGTCTATTGATGGGCCGTGCCACGTGCTCGCTCGGAGGCGAAGATGACGGGAGGCAGCGCGATGTCGCGTCACCGGCGATGGATAGGGTCCAGCCATGACTTCCTTCTCCGGAGATGACTTGCACGGTTCGCGCTTCGAACGCGTCGACCTGACGGATGCCTTGTTCTGGGCCGCCGACATGAGGCAGGCGCGCTTCCGCGGCGTCGACATGACCGGCGTCGTGATGCGCGGCGTGGAACTGGTCGACGCTCGCATCGACGGCGACATCCAGGTATTGATCATCAACGGGGTCGACGTGGCGCCCTTGGTCAACGCGGAGCTCGACCGGCGCGACCCTGACCGGCGCAAGATGCGCCCTGCCGACGCTGACGGCTTTCGAACAGCGTGGAAGCTCATCGAGCGCCTCTGGGACGGCACCGTTGAGCGGGCTCGCGATGTGGAACCTGGTCTGTTGCACGTATCGGTCGACGAGGAGTGGACCTTCATCGAGACGCTTCGCCATCTGGTGTTCGCCACGGACGCGTGGGTGCGCCGGGCGATTCTCGGCGACCCCGCGCCGTGGGATCCGCTCGACCTGCCCTGGGACGAGATGCCCGACGAGCCGGGAGTCCCCAGGGACCGACAGGTGCGGCCCACGCTCGACGAAGTGCTGGCGGTTCGTCACGATCGGATGACGTCCGTGCGCGGCGTGATTGATGCTGCGACCGATGGATGGCTGTCAAGTCGCACTGCACCGGTGCACGGGGCCGGGTGGCCGCCGCCGGAGAGCTTTCAGGTCAGCGAGTGCCTGCTCATCGTCCTCAATGAGGAGTGGCACCATCGACGCTTCGCGGAGCGAGATCTCGACGTGCTGGTGACCCGCGGCGCATGAACGACGCCCTGAGGAGCGTACGCCAGGAGAGCGAGCGGACCCGTCTGAGGCTCGCGCGGGCGCGCCGCGGCCCTGTCGCGCGCGACACGATCCCTCGGCACAACGAAGCGGGACGCGTGTGAGGACGTGGCCCTGGTACCGAGCTGGCTCTGCCGCAGCGCGACATGTCCTCGCCGGGGGCCACTCTCGGGTGAGCGCGCTGGGGATCGACACATAGACCGCCATCGCTGAGTCGCCGCCACCTCTTCGAATTGGGGAGTTCTTGAGACATCGCAGAGGGGTGTGTGTGGTGCTGCTGCGAGAGTTGGGAGGTAAGCGGAGAGCGGACTTGTGCGACCTACCCCAGTCTTTCGCCGTAGCGTCGCGGCGTCGTTCGCATCTCTGCTGGTCGCGACGGGCTTCCTCACCTGGGCACCGCGCTCGGCGACCGCGTCACCTCCGCCGAGTGGGTGGACGCTCGCAACGAATCCTCCACCAGCGGGAGGCTGGTCCGTTGTGGCCTTCGGCGGCGCACAGTGGGTTGCGCTCGGCAGCGCTGGCAACTCTGCCGTCTCTTCGGACGGCTCAGCGTGGACGCAGTCTCCGGTGCCGTCCGGGTCATGGGCCTCGCTCGCGTACGGAGACGGCCGGTTTGTCGCCCTCTCCTCGATGGACGCGACCCCTCGCGAGATGATCTCGACGGATGGCGAGACGTGGACGGCACTCCCTGGGCCGGCGGGCGAGTGGACTGGCCTCACCTACGGCGCGGGCCGCTTCGTTGGCGTGGATTCCCTTGGTCAGATCATCACCTCGAAGGACGGTGTGGGGTGGACGGTGAAGTTCTCCCACAGCAAGGTTCACTTCACATCGGTGGCTTACGGTCACGGCCGGTTCATCGCGGTGGACGGTTCCCAGGGCGCCACCGTGGTCTCGCCGAACGGCGTGGGGTGGAGCTATTATCCGGCGCCCACGTCCGGGGTTCGATGGGGCGCCGTGGCCTACGGCAACGGGAACTTCCTGGCGTTCGACGGTTCGGGCTCGGGCTACATGGCGACGTCAGTCTTGGGATACGTCTGGACTCTGCACAGCTACTCGCCGCCGCAACTGATCGGTGCCGCGACGTTTGGCTGCGGCGACTTCATCGCCGTGGGCCGGCCCGCGAGCACGCCCGACGACGCCGTGTCGTCGACGACGGGCGCCACGTGGTCGGTGGCGTCGCTGCCGTCTGGCGCGTCCGCGAGCTGGACGTCCGTCGCCTACGGCGACCACAAGTACGTGGCCGTCGACTCTGCCGGCGACATTGCCACCTTGCCCTCAGCGGCCAACTGCTCGTCGAGTATCCCGTTGGCCCCGCAGCAGGTGTCCGGCAACATCCACGACGGCGAGGTGTGGACGTACATGCACCCGCCCTCGAGCGCCGGCGCCGCGCCCGTCGACGGATACCGGGTCACGGTGTCCGACGGTGCGATGACCAAGCACTGCTTCGCACGCGTCTACTACGAGCCGAACTGCATCATCCGGGGGTTGGAGAACCGGAGGGTCTATTCGGTCACCGCGCAGTCGCACAACCGCTTCGGCTACTCAGTGCCCACGGATCCGGAGTCCGTGGTGCCGGTCGCCTCGTGGAGGTTCACCGCGGCCACCCCTGCGGCCGTCGTGTCCCGCTCGGGACCGGTCGTGGTTCAGATCACCGGCGTCCTCGCCAATCGTGAGGGCATCTATCCCTCCAGCTTCATCACGGTGCACTTCGGGTCGTCGCTCAGTCGGTGTCGACCTAGTCCTTTCGGCGAGTGCCTGATCACGGTCGCGAATCCGAGCGCCGGCCCGGCCTCGATCTACGCGACCTATACCGGCTACGGGGTGTCGTACCGCTCACCAACGACTCACGTCACGATCATCCCGTAATCGATCCCCCAACGGGTGTCAGCGCCCTACCGGCGATACAGCGCCCTGGGGGTCTCATCGGACGTAGATCGATTCGTGCGGACCTCGCTGAGGACGAAGCCGTTCTTCTCCAGGACTCTCCTCGACGCCACGTTGCCCGCGGCGGGCTCGACGAGGTACGGGGCACCTGGGTGGATCCGCTGCGTGAGATCGATGAGGGCTTCGACGAGACGGGTCCCGAGTCCTCGTCCGACGAATAATGGATCGCCAACGGCGTAGTCGAGTCCGATCTCGCCCTCTCGCGCCCCGAGGGCGAGGGACTCGTCGGGGTAGTCGGACCACGCGTACCACTGGCACCATCCCACGTCGACCCGCTCCTCGGCGGCCATGAGCATGTGAGTGCGTGGGTCGTGGCCCCTCGTCCGGAGCCGGTAGCCCTCGATGACGTCGTCGGGCGTCGTCGCGGTCGTCCACCACTGCGCGACGTGGGGCTGGAGTAACCAGGCGGCGATCGTCGGAAGGTCGGCTTCCACCATGGGCCGGAGCGTCACCACGTGGTCAATCTAGAGAGAACACTCACCGCCTGATGATCCACGCAGCCCGGCCGCGGCAGGGAGACCGTGCCCGAAGGAACAGGGACGGCCCGGCGCGGCTCCTCGCCGATGCCGTGGTGGGGGCGACGCTCCCACGCGGTGACCTGGGCGCTGATCTCGAGCTACGCGCCGGCGACCGTGGTCGCGACCTCTGGGGCACACTGCGAAACCCACCCACAGTCGCGTCGTTCGTTGATGGAGAACCACACCCTTCCGGACAGCTCGCTGAGTTCGAGAGTTTCGGGCCTTCCCGGAAGCCCGAGGTGATAGTGCGTGCTTCCCGGCTTCCCCCCGAGTTCGCGCTTCGCCTTCACGGCCAATCCTCGTCGCAGGCATTCACTCAATGCGTCGCTGATGTCAGCGCAGACCGGTAACTCTCGCTTCGCCATCTCGTCCACTCGCTTCGTCCACTGCGGCCCTCGCCCGTTGGTTGAACGCCAGACTACGGCGAGCGTGTGCCACGAGAACTCTCGACGGCCGCGTCCGTGCGGATCGCGTCGCCATCGGTCCGATGCCGGTGGGCCGCGCACGACGCCATGATGCGTAGCGTCGCTACTGGAGCGAAAGGCGCCTAGCATGACCTGCGAACCCCATGAGCACCCTGGTTGTGTTGATCGCTGCCATGGCGTTGGTCGCCTTCGTCCTGTACTGGTCCGGCCGGTACGGGGTCCGGGGCAGAAGTTCCGGAACGTCACTGCGCCGGGGACGAAACGCGCACACGACGGTGACCGGCCGGCCCAAGGTTCCCTACGCGACACGCGATGAGGCTGCCGCTCAGGCCCGTCTCCTTTCGCAGCGAGATGGCGTGACGATGAGTCCCTATCAGTGCACCACGTGCGCCAAGTGGCACGTCGGTCACTAGCCGCCGCGGTGGGCGAGCGAGGGCTCCCTGCGCGGACCCCCATCCGCGTCAGATTGGCTGCGTTTAACGATCCGTACGGATTGTTAGTCTGCCCTCGTGCAGCTCAGCTTCAGTGGCCCGATCTGGTTCTGGAGGGGACCGTCCCCCTTCCACTTCGTGACGGTGCCCGACGCGGAGAGCGCCGAGCTCCACGCGATCTCATCGTTCGTCAGCTACGGCTGGGGCGTGATCCCGGTGATCGCTCGCACCGGACGCACGAGCTGGACCACCTCACTCTTCCCCAAGGACGGGGGATACCTCGTTCCCGTCAAGTCGTCGGTGCGGACAGCCGAGGGCCTCGACGTGGGCGACACGATCTCGGTGGTCCTCACCGTCGGCGAAACGGCTTGACGCCGCGAGTCACGCCAGGCGGTGGCGCGGATCTGTCGCTCCGGTCACCGTGAACGACGACACGGCGCCGAGACGGCGCGACCAGCCGTCTCTCGGCTCGCCATCGCGTTCGCTCAGTAGAATTGGTCACGGGAGGGACATGAGTAACACCGTTGACGCCCTGGTCCTCGATCTCCTCGAATGGCTTGGCCCCGCTCCTCGTCCCTACGCGGAGGTCCTCGACGCGTGGCGAACGTCGTGTCCGAAGCTGCCGATCTGGGAGGAGGCGAACGCTCGAGGATTCATCGATCGAGTGCGTGTCCCCGGCGGGGAGGTCGCGGTGGCGGTCTCGATCGCGGGGGCCGACTTCCTGGACGGGCAGCGTCCTGGGAGGCGAGGAGCGCTCCGCACCCCCGACGCAGGTGCGGCGGACCTCACGAAGATGGCCCTGTCCGTCCGGCCCACCTGACGCGACTCCCGGCGCCGTCACGGCACGGTCAGGGACGGCGCAGGGTCCCCACCGACTCCACGATGCAGAACTCGTTGCCGTCGGGGTCGGCGAGCACGATCCACGTGACGCCCCCTTCGGCGACCGTGCGCAACGTGCGCGCCCCGAGGCTCCTCGCCCGGCCCGCCGCCGCGAGTGGGTCGTCGGCGTACATGTCGATGTGGCAGCGACCGGGAGGGGACAGAGTATCCGACTGTTGAAACGTGAGGTGTGGCCCGCGACCTACGGGGTCTCGTGCTCCGACGTACGGGCCGAACAACTCGCGCGACTCGTATCCGGTGAGGGCCATCCAGAAGGCCGCCAGCCGTCGCGGATCGGGCGAATCGAAGACGATGTTCCCCGGACGCAGCATCGGACCGACGTCGGGCTCGGGCAGGGGCGACATGACGTCAACGTAGCGCCATGCTCAGGGCCGCTGCCCTACGTGCGTCCCGCGCCGCGCCGGGCGCGGGCGGTGCGATTCGGTCGTGCGACGTCGGTCAGTGGCCCGGTGCGCGGTACTTCACCTTGGTGTCACGAGCCTTGTCCATCTCCTGAGGTGTCAGAAGAACGACCGTCTTGACGGTCGCCGCCCCGGACGCCGTAACCGCAAGGGCGAGCGCCGCCGCCGCGGCGTTGTTCGGCAGTTCGGTGATGAGGTAGACGTCGTTGTCTCCGAAGGCGAAGTAGAACGCGTCCACTTTGCCGCCGACGCTCTTGGCGGCCGCCTGGACGGCCGTCTTGCGAGCGACGGCGCCCTTGGCCTGGAGTCCCTGGGCTCCCTCGAGCGTGTAGCTGACCTGCTGCATGTATTTGGGCATCGACCCTCCTCCGCGTGCTGTCCGGGAGGGTAACACAGTTCCGGTCTGTTGGTTCCGTGCCAGTGACGGGCGCTGCGGTGCGCGGTCACCCGCGACGCGGATGAGCCGCGCGTCGCGCGCGGCGTCATTGCAGGTAGTTCTCGACAACCTCTTCGGGCCGGGTGACCGCCACGTCGGGGTCCTGGCCCGCGGCGCGGCGGGCCCGTCGCTGGCGAAGGAGATCCCAGCACTGGTCCAACTCGATCTCTATCTCCTTGAGCTGCGCGCGTTCATCGTCGGTCGGTGCCCGGCCCACGTGCGACTCCTCGATCTGACGCTCGCGCTCGACCAACTGCTCAATTCGCTGAAGAACTGTCCGGTCGTCCAATGGCGTCCTTTCCCTTGGGTCGAGTTCCGTCGCGCGAGGTCACTCTAGGAGCCGGCGGAGGCTTGCGCGTCCGCCCTTCGCCGGGCGACCAGGACCGGGATCACTCGAGAGGTCTTCAGCTGGTAGTCGGCGTAGGGCGGGTACGCCGTCACCGCTCGCTCCCACCACGCGGCCCGCTCGGCGCCCTCGACCACGCGGACGGAGACGTCCACCGCGACGGGGCCGTCTTGCAGCGTGACCTCGTCGGGATGGGACGTGAGGTTGAAATACCAGTTCGGGTGGCGCGGCGCGCCGCCCTGTGACGCCACGAGGGCGTACTCCTCGTCGTGCTCCACGCGCATGACGGGCGTCTTGCGGACCCAGGCGCTGCGCCGCCCGCGCGTGGTGATCACGATGATGGGCAGGCCGGTGTCGCGCAGGGTGTTGGCCCGTGTCCCACCCGACGCCTCGTACTCCGCCACCTGGTCGCGGACCCACTGCGCGGGGCTGGGTTCGTACTCTCCTTCAACGGGCACCGGTGCCCCCGAAACGTGTCGGCGGGATGGCGGCGCACCGCAGGGCGGTCGAGAGATCGGCCAGTGGGCTCATCATCACGCATCGTAGGGTACGTCGACCATCGTCACAACCTGCGCGAGGCGATGTGCCGGCGCGCTCCGGCACGGAGTCTCATCGCCGGGGGTCGTACCATGGGTCGATGCGGCTGCCGCCCAGAATCGGCCTCATCACCCTCGCCTGCCGGGACGTCGAGCGGATGGCGACGCTGTTTCGATCCCTCGACTGGCCCGAGACGCCGGCGAGCGATGAGCATCACCGGACCTTCCAGTGCACCAACGGCGTGGTCATCGCCCTGTACGACGCCGCACACTATGAGCCGCACTTTGGACCTCTCAGCGAGGGCTTTCGCGGCGTGACCCTGTGCGTCAACCTCGCTTCATTCGAGGAATGCGTCGCCGTGCACGACACGCTGTCGCGAATCGAGGACGTGGAGCTGCTCGACGCACCCACGGAGGCCTTCTGGGGTGCGGGATTCAGCTGGCGTGATCCCGAGGGAAACGTGTGGGACGTCGCGTGGGCCAGGGAGGCTTCGCTAGATGAGCGTGGCGGTGTGTGGTTTCCCTAGGCCGAGTTCCGCGATAGCGCGGTGTCGTTCCAGAAGATCAACAAACTTGGCGTCGCGGCGGAGGTCGAAGACCTGTTGGGACACGCAGATCCCGCCGCTCTCCGCGAACCGCTCGACGCGCGCGACGATGTTGACGGCGTCGCCGAAGACATCGTTCTCATGGTGGATCAGGTCGCCCTGGTGGACTCCGATGCGCAGGGCCAGTGGCACCTCACCCGACGAGGCGTTGCGCCTCACGACGCAGTCTTGTATCTCCAGCGCGCACGTCACCGCGTCGAGAGCGCTGTCGAACGCCGCGAGGACAACGGCACCCAGCGACTTGACGGCCCGGCCGGAGAAGCTCGTGATCGTAGAACGGACGATCTGGTCCTGTTCGCGTGCGAGTTGAAGTGCGAGAGGTTCGTCCCGCTGGGCCAGCGCCGAGTACCCGACCACGTCAGTCAACATGACGGCAGCCAATTGGCGACGCTCACCCGGCACGGCGTGAATCCTTGGTGTGCACGTTCGCGAGCGCTGTTGCGTGACCGGTCATCGATGCGGATACTCGGGACCTCGACCGCGCCTACGTCGCCCCGTCCGCAACGAGCGTGTCTACGTCGCGCTAGTGCGCGTAGCAGCCGGTCGGCGGAGCGCTCGTCCCCACCGAGCCGTGCGAGGAGACTCCCGCGACGGGAATCACGCTCAGTGTCGCTCCGTTCCAGCTCAGGGTGAAGCGACCAGACCCGGTGGGCCAGGACTGCATGAAGGGTCCGCCGTGCGACGCCGAGGTGGCCCACGCCGTTCCCGGGGCCGGCGGGGTTCCGTTGAGGCTGCGGAAGAGATGCAGAGCGCTCTCGACGGACTGGAAGTCCGCCCGGCACGCCACGACGGAGGCCATCTGTGCCCCGGAGGCGACGGTGTGAGGAACCGTCGTCGTGGTGCCGGACGAGGCGCCGCCCGGGCTCTTCGGCGTCGTGCCCGGGACCGTCGTGAGAACGATCGTCGCGACGACCCCGAGGATCAGAAGGGTGAGCAGGGTTGCGAGGAGGGCGACTCCTCGCTCGCCGGCGCGCCGAGCGAGGTTCACGGAGCTCTCCAGTGGACCGTGGCGGGCACCCCACCACTCTCCCACGAGCGGCCAGTCACGCGACGCCACCGTGGTGCGTCCGTCGGCACCCACCCACGTGGACGTCGACCGGCGGGCGTCCCACCGAGATGCGGGCGGGCGCTTGTGCCCGGGCGCGCGGCTGCGTATCCTCCGACTGTGGCTCGGGTCCTCGGTGTGGGCGGCGTCTTCATGCGGGCCCGCGACGTCGACGTGCTGCGCGCCTGGTACACGGAGGTCCTGGGGATTGAGTTCGGCGGCGACAACTGGTTCCGGTTCGAACAGATCGTGGACGGGGCCGGAATGGTGCTAGGCCTCTTCGAGCACGACAGCTCGTACATCGGCGACCCCGAACACCAAGGCGCCATGGTGAACTTCGTGGTCGACGATCTCGAAGGCGTGGTGGCTCGACTCGCTGAGGCGGGTGCGCCCACCGAGCCGATTCAGG
>JGI12269J14319_10005822_pt1 | contig 10823 bp, 9 predicted proteins | sample PeaSoiSIISIP2007_FD_14319 | JGI IMG/M metagenome (IMG submission 14319) | reverse complement strand
ACCGGCAGCAGTTGCCGGGGCGGGCCGCCGGTCCGGCCCAGCAGCCCGGTGCCGAGCGGGTTGGTCTCCGTCGCGGTGTAGGTGTACGAGACGTTGTCGTTAACCAGGCCGAACAGCGTGTCGGCCCGGCGCTGCCCGTCCGTGACCGCCCATACCGCGGGTCGGACCGGCAAGGGGTCCCCGGAGATGATGGCGGGCTGCGCCGGGCTCAGCAGGTTCTGCCCGGTGAGCTGCAGGAGCGAGTCGGAGCCCCCGTTGACCAGCACGGTCTGGCTGACCGGCAGGGTGGTCACGGGACTCAGCGGGGGGGTCTGGGGGGGTCGTCCCCCCGGGGTGGCACTGGCTGTCCCGGCGCCGGCCGCGGCGTAGACCTCGACGGCCGGGTAGCTGGGCAGCGCCGCCTGCTGCGCGCGGGTCGACCGCGGCTCGATCTGCGCGCCCCCGATCAGCGGCCCGAACGAGGCGGCCCTGACGAACCCGGACAGCGCCAGGGTCTGGTGCACCAGCGCCGCGGGCGTGTACCCCACCTGCTGCGGGTCCAGGTCGTTCCGCACGACGACGTAGCGGATCCCGGCGCGCTGGAGGTAGCCGGCCAGGCCACTGACCTGCTCGCCCGATTCCATCGCGTTTTCCGCGGTGTCCAGCAGGATCTGCGACCCGGCGCCGCCGTAGGGCACCAGGGCGGCCTGCGCCCAAGGTGAGCTGGCCAGCGCCACCAGCGGGTCGTCGATCGGATCACCCCAGAGGTAGTCGCCGTGCGCGTCCGCGGGCACCACCAGCGCGGTGTTGCGCGGCGAATGCGCCGCCAGGAACGCGGCGACCTGGTACCAGTAACGCGGCACCGCGGTGAACGAGCCCGGGTTCAGGACCCGGCCGGACAGGTACGGCAGCATGAGCCCGATCAGCACGATCCCGGCCACCGCCCTGGCCTCGGTGCTGAAGATCCGCCGGAGCCGGCCGTCCGCCGCGCCAGGACCCCGCGCCAGCCAGGTCGAGACCGCGTGGGCCAGCCCCAGCGCCAGCACGGCCGCGATGACCGGTTCCAGCTTGTACACGTTGCGGAACGGGGCGAGCGGGCCGTTCAGCAGATGATCGACGAACCCGTGGAACGGGCCGCCGAGCGCCCCGTGGTAACCGGCCAGCGCACCGGCCGCGGCCACGCCCACGGACAGCCGCAGCCAGGCCGCACCCGGCATGCTGCGCAACGCCAGCCCGCACAGGCCGCACGCGGCCGCGATGGCGCCGGCCATGATCGCCATCGGGGCGCTGACCATGGCCCAGCCCGCGGCCAGCCACGGCGTCCCGAGATTGAGGTACGCGGTCCAGTTGCCGGCTCCGCGCAGCGCGGCGGCGGCCGACATGGTGCCCGTGGTGGTCACCGCCTGCTCCACGTAGGGCAGGAAGTTGAACGCGTACCTGCCCTGCAGCAGCAGCGGCAGGGCCCACCACGCGGTGGCCAGCACCACCGCACCGCCCCAGCAGGCGGCCAGGCCCGCCAGCCGGCGCCCGCGCGCGTAGGTGAGGATGAACAGGGCGGGCAGCACCAGTGCCTCGATGGTCACGGTGGCGTTCACCCCGCCCATGAGCAGGACCACGGCACCCGAACGCGCCGCAGGCCCGACCACACCGCCCCTCCCGCGCACGGCCCCCACCAGCGGCAGCACCGTCCACGGGGCCAGCATCCCGGGCAGCGCCGAAGCCGAGGTGGACCCGATCACGATCGTGAACGTCGGCCACAGCGCGAACGCCAGCCCGGCCAGGAACCGGGAGGTCGGCGAGCCGATGCCGAGCGCCTCCGCCAGCTTGACCAGCCCGGCGAAGCCAGCCGCGATGATCAGCGAGAGCCACAGCCGCTCGGTGAGCCAGACCGGCACGTGCGCCAGGTGGCCCGCCGCGTAGAACGGCGCCATCGGCACGGCGTACCCGATCGCCTGGTTGTTCAGCGTGCCGAAGGTGGTCAGCGGGTCCATGAGGTGCCAGAGGCTGGCGAGAAAGCCGTAGGGATCCAGGTCCACGCTGAGCTTGGTGTCAAAGAACATCCGGCCCGGGTCGTTCGCCAGCAGGACGCCGAACGCGCCCAGCCAGACCAGGCCGGACCAGCGCAGCACCGGCCTCCGCGGGGGGGCCTGGGGGTCAGGGGGGTAACGGGGGGGCGGAGAGCCCCCCCGTGCGCGGGGGGTTCCGGGGGGTCGTCCCCCCGGGCTAGCACTGCGGGCTGGCATCGCTGGGGCGGGGAGTCGCCCGCCGTCGGCCTGCGCGGTCATCCGCCGCGCCGCAGGATCAGCATGAGGTTCCAGGTGACGACCTCGCGCAGGCCGGGCACCCGGACCAGAAAGCGGCACCAGCGCGGGTAGTAGCGGGGCCGCGCGGCCACGATCTCGACGTCGCTGCGGGTCCGCAGCGCCCGTAGCACCGGCCCGATGTGCACTCGGAACAGGTTGACGCCCACCTCGTGCTTGGGCTGGCGCCGGTGGCGCCTGACGTAGCGGCGTTCGGCGTATTCCGGGCCGAGGTAGTGCCAGGGCGACATCTCGTGCCCGCCCCACGGGGAGTACCAGTTGCAGTAGGCCACGTACACCAGCCCGCCCGGGCGGGTTACGCGGATCATCTCCTCGATCAGCCCCACCGGGTCGGGGACGTGCTCGAGCACGTTCGAGGAGAACGTCACGTCGGCGTCGCCGTCGCGGACCGGCAGCCAGTAGCCGTCCGCGACCACCGCGCCGGCCGGCGCGGCGGTCCGCAGGTACAGTTCGGCGAGATCGGGCTCGAACAGGTAGCAATGCGCGCCGCGCGCCCGGAAGGCGGCGGTGAACCAGCCGCCTCCGCCGCCGACGTCCACCACCATCCGGCCGTCAAGCTCGGCGTGCTCGGCCACCTGCTGCACCGCGTCCTCGGCGAGGGCCGCGTAGAACTTGTCTGGCTCGGTCTGCTCGGCTAGGAACAAGCGGAACAGCCTGACCGACCGCGCCAAGCCGGAACCGGTCGCCTGATCAGCACGGATGCGGCGAATCGGCGCCAGCAGGCTCATGCAAGTCCTCGAGTGTCGTGCACGGTCGCTGCCGAGCGGCGCGAACTTCGTCTACGTATGGTATTGCCTGGTATCCAGGGCGCACCGGGGATCCTCGAGCCTTGACTACCAGCAAGTAACCACTGGATTATGTTTGCCATCCTCAGGCAGGGATCACGACGTGGCCCGCGGCTGACGCGGATCGGCCGCGCCATCCGGTGGCCTGGAGCCGCGACATGAACGATGACCCAGGCGCTTGGCCTGCGGAGACTCACCTGGCACGACCGGAACCGCTCGGTTCCGGCGACCGGTCAATGAGCATCCTCTTCGTCGCGTGGCGGGACCTGGCCAACCCCCGGGCCGGCGGATCCGAGGTCCTAGTCGACCAGCTAGCCTCCGGCGTGCTCGCCCGCGGGCACCGGGTGACCCTGCTGTGCGGGGGACCGGTCGCCGAACGGCCGTACCCCGTCGTGCGCAACGGCGGCACGTACTCCCAGTTCCTCCGCGCGCCCCTGGCGTACCTGCGGCACTTCAGGAACTACGACCTGATCGTCGAGGTCTGCAACGGGGTGCCGTTCCTGGCGCCGCTGTGGTCCCGGCGCCCGGTGCTGTGCCTGGTGAACCACGCGCACACCGAGCTGTGGTCGATCAGGTTCCGCCCGCCCGTGTCCACCGTGGGTCGGCGCATCGAGAGCTCGGTCATGCCGAGGGTGCACCGCCGGAACCTGTTCCTCACCGTGTCCCCCTCCACCGCGGAGGCGCTGCAGCGGATGGGGGTGGGCCAGGACCGGATCAGGCAGATCTGCAACGGCGTCGTGCGGCCCGACCCGCTGACCACGCGTTCGGCGGACCCGCTGTTCCTCGCGTTCGGCCGGCTGGCCGACTACAAGCGCTTTGACCTGCTGCTGCGGTTGTGGGACCGGGTGCGGCACGTCGTGGGCGGGACGCTCGTGATCGCCGGGGACGGGCCGGAGCGGCCCAGGTTGGAGGGGCTGGCCGGACCCGATGTGGTGTTCACGGGCCGGGTGTCGGAGGAGGAGAAGCACCGGCTGATGTGCTCCGCGTGGCTGCTCGTGCACCCGGCGCTGATCGAGGGCTGGGGGATCGTGGTGGCCGAAGCGGCCATCCGCGGCACCCCTACGGTGGCGTTCGACGTGCCGGGGCTGCGCGACTCGGTGGTGCCCGGCCAGACCGGGATGCTCGCGCAGACCGAGGGGCAGTTCGCCTCGGAGTGGGCGTCGCTGGCGATCGATCGGCGGCGGCGCGAGCAACTCGGCCAGGCGGCCCGCACCCGGGCGCTGCAGCTGCACTGGTCCGCCGCGGTGGCAGGCTTCGCCGACGTGGCCGACGAGGCCGTCAAGCGGAAGGAGCCGTCATGGCGGTGACGGCCTCGGCGCCCGGCAACCCGCTGCAGGAGTTCTATGAGAGCCCCGGCGTCCCGCTCTCCTCGGGTCCCGACCGGGCCCGTCGGCAGGCCCAGCTGCTCGCCGGGATACTGCGAGGCCGCACCGACCCGGCGGTGATCATCGACCTGGGCTGCGGCGACGGTTCAGCGCTCGCGGTCGCGGCCGGTCCCCACCCGGCGCACCGGTTCGTCGGGATCGACTGGTCCGGTGACGCCCTGCGGCGTGCGCAGGCCCTCGGCCTTACGGTGGTCCGCGCGGGCGTGACCGCGCCGGGCCTGCCGGTCGCGGACGGCGCCGCGGACGTGGTGATCATGAGCGAGCTGATCGAGCACCTGGTGGACCCCGACGGGGCGGTCGCCGAGGCCCGGCGGGTGCTCCGCGCGGATGGCTCGCTGCTGCTGTCCACGCCGAACCTGGCCGCGTGGTACAACCGGGGGCTGCTCGCCCTGGGGATCCAGCCGGTCTTCTCCGAGGTGAGCCTGCACGGGGTATTCGGCAGGCCGGGCCGCGTGGTGGCCGGGCACCTGCGCCTGTTCACCCGGCGGGCGCTGACCGAGTTCCTGGCCGCCCACGGATTCCGCTGCGTTACGGTAGCCGGGGCGCGTTACCACGACGTGCCGCGGCCGCTTGGCCCGCTCGACCGGGCCTTCTGTCGCTGGCCGTCCGCCGCGTCCATCTTGCTGGTGCACGCCCGGAAGGAATGACTCCGCCCATGGCGCAGGTGTCTGGCCCCGGAACCGACGCGGACAGTGCCCCTGCCCGCCGGCCGAGGCGCGGACTGGAGCTGGGCGGCTTGGCCATCGGGATCATCGCCGGGGTGAGCATTGCGCTTGGCTGGCTGATCCCAGCGCGGCACCACCCGTCTGGACCGGTCGCGCCGAGCACCCACCCGCCCGTACTGGTAACCGTTCCAGCGGGACCGGTACCCGTTCCAGCGGGGCAACCGAACCCTGCCGCGCTGGACGGGGAGTGGATCGCCTACTCCGATCACTCCACCTGCGCGGACTGGGCCGGCGGCGACGGGGTCTCCGCCATCCGGCTGAACTCCGCACAGCTCGCCTGGTTCTTCTCCGATTCATTCATCGGCCCGGCCGGGCCTACCATCGGCTTCTCGCACCTCAGTGGGTTCGTGCACAACGCGGTGGTCGTCCAGACCACGACCGGGCGAGGCAGCACGTTCGTCACTATGACGGGCGGCGGAGCCTGCACCGGCCCCGGCGGTCCCGGCAACGCGGTCTCAGTAGTGGGGGCATCGTCGACGGTGCCCATCGGGGAGTCCGACCGGTACTGGGACGAGGACGGCATCGAGATCAGCGGGACGGTCGTCAAGTTCTACGACCATTACCTCGGTCGCCGCTTCCCGTTCGTCCCGGTGGGAACGGTGATCGCCACCTTCCCGGCCAGCCAGCTCAGCTCGGCCGGACGCGGACTCCAATACGGTGCGGTCGCCCAGCCGGACGTGGTCCCGCTGCCCTCTTACACCCCGCCGTCCGGCGGCTCCCCGATCGTGTGGGGCGCCGCGCTGCTGCGCGCAGGAAACACGGTGTACATCTACGGGACGCAGAGCCCGAACGTGCAGGTCCCGGGCAGTCGGCTCTACCTGGCCCGGGTCCCGGCGTCGAAACTGACCACGTTCTCCGCGTGGCGGTTCTACACGGGCGCCGGCGCGTGGACGGCCGGACAGCACCATGCCGAGCCGGTACAGCCGCCGGGCAGCGGCCTCAGCGTGTCGTCCGGGTTCAGCGTGATCCAGGTGGGGCAGCGCTACTGGCTCATCCAGGGCGGGGTGACGCCCGGCGGACCTGATATCGACGCCTACCCGGCGAACGCGCCGTGGGGCCCGTTCGACTTCGGCGCCGGAAGGCTGCTGTACCGCGACCCGACCATCGGGCTCTACGCCGCGGATGACTACCGCATCTTGTACGAGGCGCGGGTTGAACCCGCGCTTTCCGCCCGCGACACGCTGGTGATCAGCTATAACGTCAACTCCGAGGCGGTCAACACCGGCTGCGAGCCGATGTCTGACTTCACCAATACGGTGACACTGCCCCGGTTCATCGCCGTCCCGCTGACGGCATTCGGCGATGACCCGGGCGCGCCCGGCAACTCGGCGAGGAGCGGACCGCAGGACGATCCGCGGATTGTGGCGGGGGATCCGTCGCAATGGTTCGACGCCTGGGCTTATCCGGGCACCGGCTGCCCGCCGGTGCCCGGCCTGGCGTCCGTGCAAGCTAGGCCGGGCCCCGGTAAGGTCACGTTGAGCTGGCCCGATGCTGGCCTCGGCCTCCACTATCGCGTCTACCTGCAAGGGCCGGGCGAGCCAGGCGGTTCCACGGTGAAGACCGTATACGTCGACGGCGCCACCATCACCGGGCTGCAGCCAGGCAGATACCAGGCCAAGGTGGTGCCGGTCAACTTCAAGAAGAAGACCGGGCCGGCCGCCAGGGTAACGTTCACCGTCCCCTGACCTGGCTGCTGTACCCTCCAATGAAATCCCGCCAAAGGAGCAGTGTCGTGGTCCGGATGATCATCGCCATCGTCGTCGGACTGGCCATCGCGATCGGCGGGACCGTCCTGATCGTCAACCTGGTCTCGGGCAACAGCACGCCGAGCTCCTCGGTCTACAACTACGGCTCCCGCTGACGGACTGTTTTGTCGCTACGGCAATTCTCATTGAAGATAATCTGTCCACCTGGGGAGCCAATAGACTTCTGATTTCGTCAGCGCGCCGCCGCTGGCAGGACGGTGTCCGGACGTATAATCAAACCGCAATGATCGGCCGCATGAACGATTCACTCACCCTATAAATCAGATGCCGGAGCGAGATTCGGGACGGTTCATCATGCTAAGGCGCGGCCGCTCACCCGAGCCCGAATCGGGGCCGGGTCAAGCCTTGGTTGTGAATAACCCATGCTCGGCGTGAGGATAACCATCCGCGCTCTGTGGATAACCATGTTGCGCGTCGAGGCGCTGAGCAGGGCTACTCGACAATGTTTGACTGATGCCCCTAAGCTATCGCCGTTCGGCAGGCACCACCTGGGCGCAGCGGCGGCCGTGCTGGCGGTCCTGACCGTCACTGGAATACCGGTCAATTTCAACATCCACTTACTCATACCTGTCAACCTCGGTAGTTATAACTCGGGAGATACCATGCGGCAGGCACGCACGGGTCCTCATAGACCTGGCGATGGCGGTACAATTTCTCACGTTCTTGATGACCCGTATATGATTCGAGCCACCGACCTCGCCTGGAGAGCGAGTTCCCGCTGCGCGGGTAATGGTGCGTGCGCCGAGGTCGCGCAGCTATCCATGAGCCGCGTAGCCGTCAGGGACGGCATGAACCCACGGCAGGATCAGCTCATGGTCTTCACCCGCGAGCAATGGACACACTTCCTGGCCAGGATCAAGACCGACCAGATCGGCCCGCACTGACCTGATCCCGAGAGCCTCGTCGTCGCACGGCAGAAGAACGTGGCCCGCGCCGCTGACGATGTGGGCTTGGTCGTGGTCCGCCCGGCGGTCCAGCCGGTGCAGGCGCCCTGACCGGCTGGACCTCAGTTCAGATGTCCGCTGGGTCGTGGATTTCGTCGGCCGTGACGCGGACGCTGGTCGGCCGCTCAAGAGCCGCGATGATCAACGGCAGCACGGACACCAGGTCGTCTCGGCCTTGCCGGCAGCCGGCTGACCAGCTCGCGACCTCCTTCTCAAGTTGAGCCGTACGGACTTTGGCGCGTGCGCTCTCGGCTTGCCAGTAGCGCACCTCTTCCTGCATTTCTTCGCGGAGGCGTGAGATGGTGGCCGCGCTGCGCGCCAGGGTCACCCGCCACGCCACTAGCACAGCAGTGCCGGCAAACACCATGATGATCAGGACGCTCATCGGGCCGCCTCGGCTGCCCCCCGCAGCGATGGCCTGGTCGAGGCAACGTCCGCTCCGGTGACAAAGGCGTCAGCGTACCTGTTGCGTCGCTTACGCCCAGATGTAGGGTGAGTCATACCTTGACTCTCTTTCCGTCGATGCTTTCGGATGGAGCTTGGTATCAGCTGGGCTAGCGGGGCCTAACCGCTGGCCCAGCGGCGTGCGTAGGCATAGACGCGCCGTCGGTGAGGCTCACCGAGCCGTCCTGAGTGGGCTTTCGGTGGCGCCCGGGCGCGCCGTGGCGACGCGAGACGCCGAGGCCGGAGATCATCGACAGGTCGGGCCCGGCGTGCGCCCCCGAAAGAAGCACGCGGCGGGAGCACCATCCGGTTGCTCCGCCCAAGAACCAAGGCGCCCCTCCACGGGATCAGGGTCCTTACCCTGATTGTGGGCCGAAAACTGCAACTTGCACTACTTTCTCCGGGAATTTTTCCGAGTTCTTCACATTGTGGTCATGGGGGAGTATCGTCGCTTGAGTCCCGCGTCATCGGTGCGACTGGTGATTAGAAAGGGGCCGGACGGGTGCCTGAGTACGGCAGCCCGACCGTCCGTCGCCGTCGGCTCGCCGCCGAAGTGCGTCGGCTACGCGAACGTGCGGGCTATACCGAGGATGAGGTTGCTGAGCGCCTCCGGTGGTCTAGCTCCAAGATCAGCCGAATCGAGCTGCACCGCCAGGGGCTGAAGCCGCCTGACCTCGCCAAACTGCTGGATCTCTACGAGGTCAGCGAGGCTCACCGCGACGAACTCATGGCCCTGGCGCGCGAGCCGAGGCGACGAGGCTGGTGGGAGGCTTACTCTGATGCGCTACCCGAGGAGTATGCCGCCTTCATAGGCCTGGAGGCCGAAGCGGAGTCAGAGTGGGGCTGGTCACCGGAACTCGTCTACGGCCTGTTCCAGACCGAGGACTACGCTCGGGCCGTGATCCAGGCCCACATGGGTTCGACGATCTCTCGCATTGACATCGAAACCAGGGTCGAGACGCGGATGATGCGCCAGGGCGTGTTGACCCGCGACGCGCCAGTAGCGTTGTCCGTCGTCCTGGACGAATCCGCCTTGCTGCGCTTGTTCGGCAACGAGTCCATCATGCACGACCAGCTGAAACGGCTCGTAGAAATCTCCCAGCTGCCCAACGTAGATATCTATGTCCTGCCGCTGGCGGGGACACACCCGATCGGTACGGGCGCCTTCGTGATCCTGAAGTTCGCGCCCGCCCACGGAACGAGACTGCACGACGTCGTCTACATAGAGCAGCTGACCAGGAGCGCAATCTACGTCGAGGACGATGCTGACACTCATGAGTACTCGGTTGCCTTCGACCGGCTCACGACCGAGGCGCTTGATCCGGCCAAGTCGCGAAGGTTGATCAGCAAGACCGTGAGGGAACGCTGGTCATAGTCGCCGCTCCTTTGGTAGGAGCCGCCCGCAATTCAGTTCGATGATGCGATCGGACGAAGATGACCGAGGTCAGAAACCAGCCCAGCGGGGCCGGCGGCGTTCGGCGAAGGCCCGGACGCCCTCGCGGGCGTCGTCGGAAGCCAGCATCCGCTGGTAGGCCGGCAGGTCGCCGCGCTGGATGTGAAAGCCCTCGAACACTGCGGTGCCCTCCGTCTCGCGCAGGATCTCCAGCGCGGCGGCGACGGCCAGCGGGGCGGACGCGCAGATCGCGTGGGCCAGGTCGCGGGCCGCCTGCAGCAGGCCGTCGGCGCGGACGACCTGGTTGACCAGGCCCCAGCGGGCGGCTTCGGCGGCGGTGATGCGCCGGCCGGTGAGCAGGTACTCCACGGCGATCGGGCGCGGCAGCCTGGCCGGCAGGCGGAGCAGGCCGCCGGCGTCGGGGACCAGGCCGAGCGTCACCTCGGTCAGCGCGAACTCGGCGTGCTCGGCGGCCACCACCAGGTCGGCGGCGAGGACTAGCTCGAAGCCGCCGCCGAGCGCCAGGCCGTTGACCGCGGCGATGACCGGCTTGCCGATGTCGTAGAACTCGGTCAGGCCCGCGAATCCGCCCGGGCCGTGGTCGGCGGTGATGCCCTCGCCCTCGGCGGCCGCCTTCAGGTCCCAGCCTGCGCTGAAGAAGCGCTCGCCGGCCCCGGTGAGGATGGCGACGCGGAGCTCAGGGTCGCGGCGGAGCCGGTCGAAGGCGGCGTACAGCGCCCGGCTGGTCGCGACGTCGATCGCGTTGGCCTTCGGCCGGTCCAGGGTGATGACCAGGACCGGTCCGTCCGCTCGGACCTGCACGTCCACCGTTCTCACGCTCCGTAGGGGCGCAGCAGGGACCGGGCGATGATGTGCCGCTGGATCTCGCTGGTGCCGTCCCAGATCCGCTCGACCCGGGCGTCGCGCCACCAGCGTTCGGCGGGAAACTGCGACATCAGGCCCATGCCGCCGAAGATCTGCACGGCGGTGTCGGTCATCCGGCCCAGCATCTCCGAAGCGTACAGCTTGGCCATCGCCGCGTCGGCGTCGGTCATCGTCCCCTCGTCGCACTTCGCGGCGG
>JGI12269J14319_10005821_pt1 | contig 10823 bp, 8 predicted proteins | sample PeaSoiSIISIP2007_FD_14319 | JGI IMG/M metagenome (IMG submission 14319) | reverse complement strand
TGCTGGCGCGCTTCCGCGACCGGCCGCTGGATTTCCAGCCGGGCGCCCAGTTCGAATACAGCAGCTCGAACTACGAGCTGCTCGGCAAGATCATCGAGACGGTCAGCGGCAAGCCCTACGGCGACTTCCTGAGGGAGCGCATCTTCGATCCGCTTGGGATGCGAGACACAGGCCTCGACCGTGATGGCCTCCTGTTGCGCCGACGCGCCCAGGGCTACGTCTCGCGGCGCGACGGCGCGCTCGAGAAGGCCGCATACGGTTCCTTGTCCGTCCCGTGGTCGGCTGGTGCGATCTATTCGACCAGCAAGGACCTGTTGCGCTGGGAGCAGGGACTTTTCGGCGGCCGCCTGCTCTCCGCCGCATCGCTGCAGCAGATGACGACGCCCGGCCTTGGCGGCTACGGCATGGGCGTCTTCGTGGGCGCAATCGATGGCCTGAAGGTCATCGAGCACGGCGGCGCCATCGAGGGCTTCCACAGTTTCCTGATCCATGCGCCGCAACGCCGTCTGACCGTCGTCGTGCTCAGCAGCGCCAATTGGCAAGTTCCCGTTCCCGACCGGCTCGCCAACGGGTTGTTGGAGATCGTCCTGGGACAGCCCAACGTGCTGCCCCCGATCTCGGCGCGCGAGCTGGACCGCTACGCTGGTGCGTTCGCGCTCCCCACCTTCTCGCTGACCTTCCGCCGCGATGGCGACAGGCTCGACTCGATCTCCGACGGCGAGGCAGACCCGACGGTCTACGAGGGTCTCGACCACCAGGGCGCCCCGTCGTTCTACGTCCCGCGCGTCGACGCCGAGATCACCTTCAAACCCGGCGCCGCCGGCGCCGTGACTTCCCTGGTTCTGCACCAGAACGGAAAGGACACGCCAGGCGTCAGGCGCTAGCTAGAGCGATGGGCAGCCTGGATCGGCGGAGGGAGAGACGATGAGCACAGCCGTCACCGAGGCCATCGTCGCGCGCGCCAAGGCTCAGGGCTGGCCGGATGGCCTGGCCGAGCGCGCGCTGGCGGCGCACACGCCCTCTCGCCAGCTCGAGGCGTGGCTGCAGGAGACGGCGAGCGAGAACTTCCTGTTCCAGATTGAACGCATCGTGGGGGTGTCCGAGCGCTTGGCGAACGGTCCCTACCGCGGCCGCGAGCTCACCTTCCGTGACGTGGAAGCGTTCGAGCACCTGTGGGCCAACGCGCCGGAGAAGGTCGGCGACTGGGAAGTCACCGTCGAACGCTCGCCCAATGCGCTGGCGCAGTTCGAGCTGCAGCCCGGCGCCAGCATCAGCGTGATCGAGGCCGAAGGCGAGCTGGTCGCCTGCACGGTCTGGTCTCCCGCCAACTGCCTGATCGTCGGCAAGCCGGCCAGCATCCAATACGCCCAGGGCCTGCGCGTCCGCGCTGACCGCCGGCGGGAGGGACTGGGCGATCTGGTGCGGCGCTTCCCGTCGCGGGCGCTGCAGAACCCGACGCTTGGGCAGGTGATGTACCTGCGCATCGGCAACGCCAACATGGCCGGCTTCCTCGAGGCGGTGAAGTTCCAGGCCGACGCCGAGCGGCCACAGAAGGTGGTCGCCACCGCCTACCTGACCGCGCGCGCCTCGGACGCCGAGATCGACGGCCTGCGTCCGGTCGAGCCGCGCGACCTGGCCCGTTGCGCGGAGCTGATCAATCGCACCCACGACGGCCTCGACCTGTTCGCGCCCTATGGCCCCGAGAGCCTGCGCCACGCGCTGGACGGCGGCGTCTGGGGCGAGCGGCCGCCGTGGCGCCCCGCGGTCTACGGCTGGGCCGACTTCCACGTAATCGAGCAGGCCGGGCGCATCGTCGCCTGCGCGGGCCTCTGGGACCGGGGCCGCGACATGCGGGAGGTCTGGCGCTCCGCGGCCGGCGAAGAGCGGCGCGTCGAGGTGGCCGCCGCGCTCGATCTCGGCTGCGAGGCTGGCCGCGAGGACGCCCTGGCCGACCTGCTCCGCGACTTCGCCTCCAGGGCCGCGGCGCTGGGCCGCCAGTCGCTGATGGCCGATCTCGAACACCTGCCGCAGGTCACGAGCCGCCTCAGCGACCTCGAGCCGCGCTGGGAGTCGCGCACGCTGGAATGGAGCCCCTACATTCCGGCGATGCCGAGACACCTCGGCGAGTGCCACCTCGACCTGCGATACTGGTGAGGCAACCAGCTCGCCCTCAGGCGAAGCGCCAGGCTTCCGCGGCGGCGATGCGGATGGCGCGGGCCTTGTGGACGGTCTCTTCGTATTCAGCGACGGGGTCGGAGTCGGCGACGACGCCGCCGCCGGCCTGGACGTAGAGGCGGCCATCCTTGAACAGGGCGGTGCGCAGCACGATGCAGGTGTCGACCGAGCCGTCGGCGCCGAAGTAGCCGACCGCGCCGGCGTAGGCGACGCCGCGCTTCTCGCTCTCCAACTCGTCGATGATCTCCATCGCCCGCACCTTCGGCGCGCCGGAAAGCGTGCCGGCGGGGAGGGCGGACATCACCACGTCGACCGGGTCCAGCCCCTCGGGCGCGTCGCCCTCGACGTTGGAGACCAGGTGCATGACGTGGCTGTAGCGCTCGACGAAGAAGCTGGCGGTGACGCGCACGTGCGGCCCCTTGCGGGCNGNNGGNAGNTCNTTNGGNGGCGCGTTGCGNCCCTGNTGGCCCAGCATGGCGACGCGGCCGACGTCGTTGCGGCCGAGGTCGAGCAGCATCAGGTGCTCGGCGTGTTCCTTCGGGTCGGCGATCAGCTCGGCCTCGAACCGCGCGTCCTCCTCCGGAGTCGCGCCCCGGGGCCGGGTGCCGGCGAGGGGGCGGATGGTGATCTTGCCCTCGCGCAGGCGCACCAGGATCTCGGGCGAGGAGCCGACCAGCTGGAAGTCGGGAAAGTTGAGGAAGAACAGGAACGGCGAGGGGTTGGTGCGCCGCAGCGAGCGGTAGAGCGCGAACGGATCGTGCGGGAAAGGCGCGCTGAAGCGGTGGCTCGGCACCACCTGGAAGATGTCGCCGGCGCGGATGTAGTCCTTGGCCTTCTCGACCATCTCGCCGTAGGCCGCTTGGCTCACGGGCGAGGTGAACTGGTCGGGCTGCGGCGTTGGGTGGCGGCCGGGCGGCGGCAACGGCTGCTTCAGGGCGTCGATCACGGCGGCGATCCGGGCGCCGGCGGCGGCGTAGGCGGCCTCGGCGCTCTGGGAGGACGGGCGCACCGTGGTGACCAGGATGATCTCCTGGGCGACGCCGTCGAAGATGGCGATCAGCGAGGGACGGATCAGCACGCCGTCGGGCAGGCCCAGCGGGTCGGGATTGATGTCCGGCAACTTCTCGACCAGCCGGATCATGTCGTAGCCGATCACGCCGAACACGCCGGCGGCCATCGGTGGCAGCCCGCGCGGCAGGTCGAGCCGCGAGCGCGCCACCAGGTCGCGCAGCGATTCCAGCGCGCCGTCGCCGTCGGGACGGAAGCGGCCGGCGGCGATGTCGTCGCCCTCGGCGATCTCGGCCTTGTCGCCCAGGCAGCGCCAGACCAGGTCGGGCGCCATCACCAGGCAGGAATAGCGGCCGCGCCAGGCGCCGCCCTCGACCGATTCGAACAGGAAGCTGTAGGGCTTGCCGTGGGCGACCTTCAAATAGGCCGAGACCGGCGTTTCCAGGTCGTCGACCAGCCGCTGGACCACCACCTGCACCTGCCCGGCGGCGTAGCCGCGGGCGAAGGCGTCAAAGGCAGGCTCGCAGGTCACTTGGAGGAGGCGGGCTTGGCGCCGGCCGCGCCGCCGGACGCCGCGGCCGCCTTGTCGATCCTGGCGGCCATGGCCGGATCGACGCCCATGGCGTTGCGGGCCAAGGCCAGGTCGGCGTGCGGCTTGATCATCTTGACCGCGGCCTGACGCGACGCTTCCTGCAGGCCTTCGAGATAGCCCGCGCTGGCGCGCTGGCGCACCAGTTCCAGCACCTGCGCCACCTGTTTCGGATCGGCCGGTTTCACCGCGTCGACGCGGACGATCACCAAGCCCTTGAGCGGGTCGGAGCCGACCGCGAACACCTGGCCTTGCTTGCCGTCGAACGCCGCGGCCAGGAACGGCTGGCCGTAGGTTTGCTGATACTGCTGCGCCTGGGCGCGTTGCAGGCCGACCTGGTGCGAGACCATCGCGCCGAAGCCGGCGGCGACCTGCTCGAAGGTCGCGCCCTTCTTCAGCGCCGCCTGGGCGTCCTCGCCCTTCTTCTGCAGTGCGCCGACGATGGTCTGCTGCATGTAGACCTGGGTCAGCAGCGGGCGGATGCCGGGCTCCTCGATATTGGGCAGGTTCGGGGGCAGCACCTGGTCGACGTGGACGGCGAAGTATTCGCCCTTCTGAGCCGGCTGGCTCGGGTCCGCGTCCTGCTCGACATCGCTGTCGCCGCCCTGCTGTAACTGGAAGGCGGCCGCGAGCAGCTTGGGGCTCAGCATCGGGTCGACCTGGCCGCTGATCGGATCCTTGCCGTCGGCCGGGACCGGTCCGACGTGGACGACGGTCAGCCCCAGCTTGGCGGCCGCATCGGCGATGCTGGCGCCGCCCTGGCGCGCGTCGTCGAACTTCTGGCTGAGGTCGTAGACCTTATCGAGCGCCTCGGACTGGCGCAGGTCGGCTTCGATCTGGGCGCGGGCGGCGGCCAGATCGGGCGCCTGGGCCGGGGTCACCTTGATCACCTTCAGCACGACGGTCTTGAAGTCGCCCTGGACCGGGCCGTTCACGGCGCCTTCTTTCATCGCGAACGCCACGACGCCCGCCTTGAGGTCGGCGACGCCGGACTGCGGCTGGTCGGAATAGGTCACCGGATCAACACCCACCGACTTGGCCACTAGGGCTGGGTCTTCGCCCTTGGTCAGGGCCGCGACGACAGCTGGGGCCTCCTTCGGATCGTTCAGCGGGATCTCGATGAACGAGCGCAGCTCCGGCTTGCCGTAGCTCGCCTTCTTGGCCTCGAACTGCTGCTGGATCGCCGCCGGATCGACGGTCAGGGTCGGGGCCAGCGCCTTGGCGCTGAAGCGTACGATGGTCAGCTTGCGCCGCTCGGGCAGCATCAGGCGTTCGCGGTTCTGCTGCATCAGCGCGACCAGCTGGGCGTCGGTGGGCTTGGGCGGAACCGGCGCGCTCGATTCGGGGATCACGAAATAGGTGACGTCGCGGCTTTCCAGCAGCAGTGCGGCCTGGATCGCGGCGTAGATGCGCGGCATCTCGTAGCCTTCGTGGATCGCCGCGCCGAAGTCGCCGTCGGCGATGCTGTCGGCCAGCTCGCGCTGGAACTCGGCCATGGTGATGCCGTTGTTCTGCAGCAGCGTCTGCAGGCCTTCGGGCCGGAACTTGCCGGTCACCGAGTCGAAGATCTGGGCGATTCCGGCCGCCTGGCCCGACTCGGCCTGACGCCTCAGCTCGATCGCCACCACCTCGTCGGTGGGCCGGATGCCCGAGCGCGACAGCATCTCGAAATAGGCGGTCTGGGAGGACAGCTCCTGCAGCATGCCCTTGTCGGCGCCTTCGGTCAGCGCCTGCTCCAGCGGGAAGGTCTGGCCGGTGCGCTGCTGGTAGGCCTGCTCCTGGCGCTGGAACAGCTTCTGGAACTGGCCGGGGCTGATGACGCGCGAGCCTGCCTGCACCACCGCGTTGGAGATCGGGCCGCCGAACATCGAGCGGATGCCGCCGCTGCCGAGGAATCCGAACGCGATCACCAGCAGACCCATGATCGCAGGGCCGAACCACGATTTGGCGAAGGCGCGGAAAAGTCGAAGCATCGCGCCGTATAGAGGCCAGCGCGGGCGCCCGTCCAGCATGCGTCACGGCCAAGCTGCGCCGGCGACCGCGTTGTGGAACGCCGATGGCCCGGCTATCCCAAGGCGGCGCTGACGTCGGGTGGGCGGCGCGATGGGGTAGACGCGTGACGACACCGCGCCGGCTGATCGCCGGGAACTGGAAGATGTACGGGCTCGAAGCCTCGCTGGGCGAGGNGCGGGCCATCGCCGAGGCGGTGGACGAACACGCGCCGGGCGCGCGGGTGGCGATCTGTCCGCCCGCAACGCTGCTCAGCCGGCTGGCGCACACGCTGGCCGGCTCGGGCGTCGAGGTCGGCGGCCAGGACTGCCATGCGGCGGCGCAGGGCGCCTTCACCGGCTGCGTCTCGGCCGAGATGCTGGCCGACGCCGGCGCCACCCTGGTGATCCTCGGCCACTCCGAACGCCGCGCCGGTTGCGGCGAGACCAGCGCCGACGTCGCCGCCAAGGTGGAAGCCGCCCTGCGCGCCGGGCTGGAGCCGATCGTCTGCGTCGGCGAGACCTCGGCCGAGCGCGAGGCAGGGCGCACGCTTGAGGTGGTGCTGGAGCAGCTGAGGGGATCGCTGCCCGACGCCTTGGCCGGCGCGCCGTTCGCCCTGGCCTACGAGCCGATCTGGGCGATCGGGACCGGGGTGACGCCGACCAGCGCCGAGATCGAGGATGTCCACGGCGCCATCCGGCGCGCGCTGAGCGAGCGCTGGCCCGGGGCCGGCGCGCCGATCCTCTACGGCGGCTCGGTGAAGCCCGACAACGCCTCCGAGATCCTGGGCCTGGCCGAGGTCGGCGGCGCGCTGGTCGGCGGCGCCTCCCTGACCGCGACCCAGTTCCTGCCGATCGTCCGCGCGGCCTGATCCGCCGGCGTTTGGGGGCGGCTACTTCGGCCGCGGCAGGACGATGAAGCCGTAGCGCTTGAAGATCGCCGACGCCTGCGGGCCCTGCAGGAACACCAGGTAGGTCGCGGCGCCGGGGTTGGTCGAGGCCGCCACCAGCGCGGCCGGATAGACGATGCGCGGGTGGCTGTCGTCCGGGAACAGGCCGACGATCTTCACCTTGGGCTCGGACTTGGCGTCGGTGTCGTAGACGATGCCCAGCGGCGCCTCGCCCTGGGCGACGAACGCCAGCGCGCCGCGGACGTTCTCGGCCGGCGCCAGATGATCCTTGACGCGGTCCAGCGCCCCCAGCGTCTGCAGTGCGGCGCGGCCGTACTTTCCGGCGGGCACCTCCGGACCGGCGATGGCGAGCCGGCCGTCCCCCAGCGCTTTGGCCAGCGGGAACCCCCTGCGGATGGTCAGGCGGACGGTCGAGGCGGCCGGGGCGATCAGGGCGAGGTGGTTGGTCAGCACGTCGCGCCGGCTCGCCGGCACGATCAGCTTGCGCTGGGCCAGGTAGTCCATCCAGTCGCTGTCGGCCGAGATGAACGCGTCGGCCGGCGCGCCCTGTTCGATCTGCCGCGCCAGCGCTGAGGAGGCGGCGTAGGACGCGCGCACCGCGGCGTGGTTCTGCGCGGCGTAGGCGGTGTCCACCTCGTCGAGCGCGTTCTTCAGCGAGGCGGCGGCGAACACGGTCAGCGGCGCGGGCTGGGCCAGCGCGGTCGTAGCGATGAAGGCGAAGGCGGCAGAGAGGAAGGCGAGGCGGCGACGCAGCTGGTTGAACATGCGACAGGTCCGGAACGGGCAGGGCGGTCGCCTGCGACATGAAGTCCTACTATATAGCGCCGCTGAAGGTGTCACGGGGATCGCGAATGCAGGCTTGGCTCGTATCCGGCGCGCTGGTCGCCGGCCTGTTCGCCGCAACCGGTGCGGCGGGGCAGTCCATCGCGCTGACCGGCCTCGCCGGCGAGACGGCGCAGCTGAGCGCCGCCGACATCGCCGCCCTGCCGCACCAAGCGGTGACGCTGCAGCTCGAGGGCAAGACCGAGCCCTGCGACGCCGTGCCGCTCAGCCTGATCCTGGCCAAGGTCGGCGCGCCGCAGGGCAAGGCGCTGCGCGGGCCGGAGATGGCCGACGTGATCGAGGTCGGGGCCGCCGATGGCTACCATGTGGCGCTGGCGCTGGCGGAAGCCGATTCGCTGATGCGCGGCGAGGACCAGCTCTTCCTCGCCGACCGCTGCGCCGGCGCCCCGATGGCGCCGCCCGAGGGCCCGTTCCGGCTGGTGGTGATCGGCGACAAGCGCCCGGCGCGCTCGGCGCGGCAGGTGACCTCGATCACCCTGCTGCGGTTGCCGAGCCGCCCCTAGAGCAGCAGTCCGAAAATCTTGCAGTCGCGGCGCTCGCCGCCGCGCTGGATGTGGCCGCGCAGGTAGCCTTCCTCCTCGAAGCCGAGTCGCTGCAACAGCCGCTCCGAGCGCTGGTTGCCGGCGTGGGCGCGGGCCCACAGCCGCTTCAGCCCCAGCGCCGCGGCGTGGTCGACCACCGCGCGCATCGCCTCCAGCCCGTAGCCGTGGCCCCAGGCGCCGTTGGCGAGCAGGAAGCCGACTTCGCCACGCCGATGGCGCCAATCGAGCTCGGAAAGGTCACACGCGCCGACGAAGCTGTGCTCGCTCGCCAGCTCCACCGCCCAGTAACAGGCGCGGCCGGCGGCCATGTCCTCGACCTGCGCGGCGACCATCTGTTCGACCACGTCCGGGTCCTCGATCTCGGTCGAGTCCCAGTGGGCCATCACCACCGGATCGCTCATGATCGGGTAGAGCACGCGCCAATCGGGCGTCTCGATCGGGCGCAGGACCAGGCGTTCGGTTTCGAGAATCACGGGACTTGGACCGGGGAGGCGGGCTTCCTAGCTATGGCGCGGACGGGCCTTGGATGCTAGAGGCCCCGACCCGCCGCAACGCCGCACACTGGCAGATTAGATACACCTGATGTGGTCAACACTCTTAATCTCGATCGATATTCTCGTCTGCATCGCGCTGATCTGCATCGTGTTGCTGCAACGCTCCGAGGGCGGCGCCTTCGGCATGGGCGGGGGGCCAACCGGTCTGGTCACCGCCCGCGGCGCCGGCGACCTTCTGACGCGGACCACCTGGATCCTGTTCGGGCTGTTCCTGGTTCTGAGCCTGGCGCTGACGTTGCTCGGCGCGCACGACCGGGCGAGTTCGTCGATCGTCGAGAAGCTGAAGTTGCAGCACGCCAATCCGAACGCCCTGAACCAGCCCGTTGCGCCGCCGCCCGGGACCGCGCCTGCCGGGCCGGTGGGACCGACGCCCGGTTCGCTGCTGGCGCCGCCGGTTTCCCAAGCGCCGGCGCCGCTGAGCGCACCCGCGCCGCAGCCGCTGACGACCGTGCCGAATCTGGGGCAAGAGCCGGCGGCCAAGCCCAAGGCCGCCCACGCGTCAGCGCCCCGCGCCGAGGCCGCGCCCCCGGTGCTGACGCCCCCGCCGCCCGTGCTTGAAGCGCCGAAACCAACGCCTGTCGCCCCGGCAAAGCCTGCTTCCGATGCGCCGGCGTCGGGCGCGCCGTAAGCCAATTCGCCGCGGCCTGATTCGCGGCTCTATCCACCCGCCGAATCGGCGCTAAGCTGGACGTCCATGGCCCGGTATATTTTCATCACCGGCGGCGTGGTCTCCTCATTGGGAAAGGGCTTGGCGTCGGCGGCGCTGGGCGCCCTTTTGCAGGCGCGCGGCTACAAGGTGCGGCTGCGCAAGCTGGACCCGTACCTCAACGTCGATCCGGGGACGATGAGCCCCTACCAGCACGGCGAGGTGTTCGTCACCGACGACGGCGCNGAGACCGACCTCGACCTTGGCCACTACGAGCGCTTCACCGGCGTTTCGGCCACCAAGGGCGACAACATCACCACCGGCCAGATCTACAAGACCATCCTGGAGAAGGAGCGGCGCGGCGACTACCTCGGGGCCACCGTGCAGGTGATCCCGCACGTCACCGACGAGATCAAACGCTTCGTGCTGGCCGATCCGGGCCAGGGAGTCGACTTCGTGCTGGTGGAGATCGGCGGCACGGTCGGCGACATCGAGGGGCTGCCGTTCTTCGAGGCGATCCGCCAGCTCGGCCAGGAGCTGCCGCGCGGCCACGCCTGCTTCGTGCACCTGACCCTGCTGCCGTTCATCAAGACCGCCGGCGAGATGAAGACCAAGCCGACCCAGCACTCGGTGAAGGAGCTGCGCTCGATCGGCATCCAGCCCGACATCCTGCTGTGCCGCTGCGAACAGCCGATCCCGGCCGAGGAAAAGCGCAAGATCGGGCTGTTCTGCAACGTGCGGCCGTCGGCCGTGATCCAGGCGATGGACGCGCCCAACATTTACGCCGTGCCGCTCGACTATCACGCCCAGGGGCTGGACGCGGAGGTGCTCGACGTGTTCGGCATCCACGATGCGCCGGCGCCGGACCTGTCGCGCTGGGACCAGATCTCCGATCGCGTGGTGCACCCCGACGGCGAGGTCACCATCGCCGTGGTCGGCAAGTACACGGTGCTGAAGGACGCCTACAAATCGCTGATCGAGGCGCTGAGCCACGGCGGCATGGCCAACAAGGTCAAGGTCAACCTCGACTGGGTCGAGAGCGAGACCTTCGAGGGCGACGACAACGCCGCGGCGACCCGGCTCGAGGGCGTGCACGGCATCCTGGTGCCGGGCGGCTTCGGCGAGCGCGGCTCCGAGGGCAAGATCCGCGCGGCCAAGTTCGCCCGCGAGCGCGACGTACCCTATTTTGGGGTGTGCTTCGGGATGCAGATGGCGGTGATCGAGGCGATCCGTAATGTCGGCGGCGTCCCCTGCGCCTCCTCGACTGAGTTCGGCCCGACCAAGGCGCCAGTCGTCGGGCTGATGACCGAGTGGGTGAAGGGCAACGAGCGCGAGGTGCGCTCCGGCGAGGACGACCTCGGCGGCACCATGCGGCTGGGCGCCTACGATGCGGTGCTGACGCCGGGCTCCAAGGTGGCTGAGATTTACGGCGCGACCTCGATCAGCGAGCGCCATCGCCATCGCTACGAGGTCAATATCGGCTACCGCGAGGAAATCGAGGCGGCCGGGCTGAAGATGACCGGCGTCTCACCGGACGGCCTGCTGCCCGAGATCGTCGAGCGCGAGG
>JGI12269J14319_10005818_pt1 | contig 10826 bp, 10 predicted proteins | sample PeaSoiSIISIP2007_FD_14319 | JGI IMG/M metagenome (IMG submission 14319) | reverse complement strand
ATGGTGATCAACGGGCGGGTCCGCCAGGCGTGCTCGCAGCTGGCCAACGGGCTCAACGGGCCGGCGACGGTCGAGCCGATGACGAAGTTTCCGGTGGTCCGCGATCTATGGGTCGATCGATCCAAAATGTTCGACTACCTGAAGAAGGCGCACGCGTGGATTCCGATCGACGGGACTTACGACCTGGGTCCGGGCCCGCGAGTCGCGGCCGACGCGCAGCAGGCCGCGTACCCGTTCTCGCGATGCATGACGTGCGGATGCTGCCTGGAGGCATGCCCGCAGTTCAACTCGCGCTCCAAGTTCATGGGCGCGTCCGTGATCGGGCAGGTCTATCTGATGAGCCAGCATCCGACCGGCAAGATGAACCTCGACGAGCGGCTGGCTTCGATGATGGGGGAGGGCGGAGTGGCCGACTGCGGCAACGCGCAGAACTGCGTGGAGGTTTGCCCCAAGGATATTCCGCTGACGAGCGCAATCGCGGCGGTGGGCAGGCAGACGACGATCAAATGGCTGCGTGATATCTTCATGAAATGAGCAGGGCTGAGCCCTGCACCCGCATCGAGAAGACGCGAAAATCTGTGCAGCGCATCTTTTCGCGACTACGCGCTGGAAGAGCCCGCGGGCGCACACGGGGGAGGGGGAAATCACTTTATTTTATGCGGAACCCGCCGTGGGTTCCGCGCCTCCTTGGGCAGGGGTGACCCCTGCACCCACTGTTAATCGCTAAGTCGCGAGGCCGCGACTTAGCTCTCAGGTTCATGGCGCGAGAGCGAGAGACGCGGTTGCCGCGTATCTCGCGACTCTCACTGCGCCGTCGCCGCCGCGACCGCCCCGCGCGTAGCGGTCTGACCTCCTCTCCCTTTCAGGAGAGCTTTGCATAACCTCAGCGCATGCGTTGAGGCCAGATGCAGAATCGTGAATTGCTCGCAAAATAGCTCGCTGTATAAGGACCCTCACCTTCATCCTCTCCCTGAAAACTTCACCCTCACCCGCGCCGGAGGCGCGGTCTCTCCCGCAACAAAGCGGGCGAGGTGGGTAAGAAGTTGCGCGGAACGCAACACCCTAACTTGGGAGAGGGAATAAGGACGCGAGCAGCGTCCTAATCAAGTCGGAGAACATCGCATCGCTGGTGCCTATTTTGGGGCTTTGGTGGTAGGGGAATCGCGTATATAATTCGCGTGCGAAAGAATCCGGATCCTTATTCAACATGAGGTAGATGCCTGGGTAACTGAATGAATATCCACGAATATCAAGCCAAGCAGGTTCTGGCGCGCTTCGGCGTTCCCGTTCCCAAGGGGCAGTTCGCGACCACACCTGACGAAGCGGCGGCCGCATTCACGGCGCTGGGCAAACCGAAAGCGGTGGCCAAGGCGCAGATCCATGCGGGCGGCCGCGGCAAGGCCGGCGGGGGCAAACTGGTGGCGACTGGCTCCGAGGTGCGCGAATTCGCCGTCAAGCTGCTCGGCAAGCCGCTGGTGACGCATCAGACGGGACCTGAAGGCCGGGTGGTGCGCCGCGTTTACGTCGAGGAAGCAAGCGAAGTCGCTCGCGAGCTTTATCTTGGGATGCTGGTCGATAGAAAGGCGGGAATGGTTTCGGTGATCGCAAGCACCGAAGGCGGCATGGATATCGAGGAAGTCGCGGCCAAGACGCCCGAAAAAATCCTCACCGAGGCGATCAATCCGATGCTGGGGGTGGCCGGGTACCAGGCGCGCAAAATCGCTTTTTCACTGGGCCTCAAGGACAAGCAGGTAGGACAGTTTTCGACCCTGCTTGCAGGGCTCTATCGGGCGTTTATCGAAACCGACGCGTCGCTTATCGAGATCAATCCGCTGGTGGTGACGACCGACGGCCGGGTCATCTGCCTCGACGCGAAAATGTCATTCGATGACAACGGCTTGTTTCGCCATGCGGACATCCGCGAGCTGCGCGACGCCAATGAGGAGGATCCCGCCGAGACCGAGGCGGCGAAGTACGATCTCAGCTACGTGCATCTCGACGGCAACATCGGATGCATGGTCAACGGCGCGGGTCTGGCGATGGCCACGATGGACATCGTCAAGATTTACGGCGCCGAGCCGGCCAACTTCCTCGACGTCGGCGGCGGCGCCAGCACCGAGAAGGTCGCGGCCGCATTTCGCATCCTGCTCGCGGACAAGCGCGTCAAAGGCGTGCTGATCAACATCTTCGGCGGCATCATGCGATGCGACGTGCTGGCGCAAGGCGTGGTCGAGGCGGCCAGGCAGGTGAAACTGAACGTGCCGTTGGTGGTCAGAATGGAAGGGACCAACGTGGTCGAAGGCAAGAAGATCCTTGCCGACTCGGGAATCAAGGTGGTTACCGCCAGCGACATGGCCGACGCCGCGCGGCGGATCGTGAAAGAAATTTCTTTCACGGGCCGCGAGGCTTGAGATGCTTGAGCCGGAGCACTCGGTGACGCGCTGGTTATTGAAGTTATCTACCGGACACTACACTTGAGAGTTTTCAGATGAGTATTTTAGTCGACAAGAACACCCGCGTGCTGACGCAGGGAATTACCGGCGCGACCGGCCAACTGCATACGCGCGCGTGCAGAGAGTACGGGACGAAAATGGTCGGCGGGGTGGTGCCGGGCAAGGGCGGCACCGACTTCGAAGGGATTCCGATCTTCGACACGGTAGAGCAGGCGCGCAAATCGACCGGCTGCAACGCGACGGTGATCTACGTGCCGCCGGCGTTCGCCGCCGACGCGATGCTGGAGGCCGCCGCCGCGGGCATCGAGCTGGTCATCTGCATCACCGAAGGCGTTCCGATCCTCGACATGGTCAAAGTGAAGGCCTACTTGGCGGGCACCAAGTCGCGCCTGATCGGTCCCAACTGCCCGGGAATCATCACGCCGGGCGAATGCAAAATCGGCATCATGCCGGGCTACATCCACAAGCCGGGCGATATCGGCGTCGTGTCGCGTTCGGGCACGCTGACTTACGAGGCGGTGTATCAGTTGACCCAGCTTGGAATCGGGCAATCGACGTGTATCGGGATCGGCGGCGACCCGATCGTCGGCACAACGCATATCGACGCGCTCAAGCTGTTCAACGAAGACCCCAAGACGCGCGCGGTCATCATGATTGGCGAGATCGGCGGGACGGCGGAGGAAGAGGCCGCCGAATACATAAAGCAATACTTTAAGAAACCCGTGGTCGCGTTTATCGCGGGCCAAACCGCGCCGAAAGGGCGGCGGATGGGTCACGCGGGCGCGATTATCTCAGGCGGACGCGGCACCGCGGCGGATAAAATCGCGGCGCTCAAGGCGGCGGGAATCACGGTTGCGATGAGCCCGGCCGACCTCGGCACGACGATGAAATCCGTGCTCGAGAGCAAGAAGTAATTCGATGGAAAGAACTTTGGCAATCGTCAAGCCCGACGCGGTGCGGCGCGGGCTCACCGGCGACATAGTGAAACGGATCGAAGCTTCGGGGCTGACGATCGTCGCGATGCGCAAGATTCATCTCTCGCGCGCCGACGCCGAGAAATTTTACGACGTGCACAAAGCGCGGCCGTTTTTCCGCGGGCTGTGCGACTATATGACTTCCGGCCCGGTGGTTATCGCGGTGCTGGAGGGCGACAACGCGATCAGCAAGTGGCGCCGGCTGATGGGCGCGACCGATCCCAAAAAAGCCGACGCCGGCACGATTCGCAAGGACTTCGGAATCGACGTCGAACAGAACGCGACGCACGGCTCGGATGCGCCCGAGACGGCGGCCCAGGAAATCGCCTTCTTTTTCCCCGCGCGAGAGATTTTGGCGTAGAGACACCTCAGCCTCCCGCCCGCAAGTACAAGTGCTCGCGAAGAATGAGACCGTCCTGCTTTCACGGCCGCGTTTCGATTAGAATAACTGGCCGTGAATGCGAACAGCCAAAGCTTGGCCGAGCCGGCGACCACGGGCGCGGATTTCCGCGACCTGACGCTCGATGAGGTCGAACAAATGGTCGTCAGCGCGGGCGAACGCTCATATCGCGCGCGGCAGATTCTGCACTGGGTACACGCTCGCGGCGCTGAGTCATTCGACGAGATGCACGATCTGCCGGCGGCGCTTCGCAATTGTTTGAAGCAGAGGTTCACTATCGGGCATCCGGTGTCGTCATCGGTTTCGCGTTCGTCGGACGGCACCCGGAAACTGCTCATCCGGCTCGACGACGGGGAAGAAATCGAATCGGTGATAATCCCCACCGAAAAACGCGTCACGCTTTGCATGTCGAGCCAGGTGGGATGCGCGATGGCCTGCGAATTTTGCGCGACGGCCCGCATGGGACTGCATCGCAACCTCACCACGTCCGAGATGCTGGCGCAGATCCCCGCCGCTCGACGCGAGTTGGCCGCAGGCGAGGAACTCACGAATTTTGTTTTCATGGGGATGGGCGAGCCGCTGGCAAATTACCCGCGGCTGGTGCGCACGCTGGCGATAATGACTTCCGATTGGGGGATGGGCATCTCGCCGCGGAGGATCACGGTCTCGACCGTCGGCCTGGTCCCAATGATGGAGCGGCTGCTGAGCGAAACTCCGGTCAATCTGGCGGTCTCCCTGCATGCAACGACCAACGAGCTTCGCGACCGCCTCGCGCCGATTAACCAGCGCTACCGGCTGGAAGTTTTGCTCGACGCGTGCCGGAAGCTGCCGATCAAACGGCGCAGCCGGATCACGTTCGAGTACGTGATGCTGGCGGGGGTGAACGATTCGCTTGGAGACGCGCGACGGCTGGTGAAGTTGCTTGCGCCATTGCGCGCGAAAGTGAACCTGATTTTTTACAACCGGCTTGCGGGGTCGCCGCTTCGGGCCAGCTCGCGCGCGGCGGTGGAGGCCTTTCAAGCGATCCTGAACAACGGTAATTTGACCGCAACAATCCGCGAAAGCCGGGGGCTCGATATTGCGGCGGCATGCGGCCAGCTTTACGCCGAACAGCACAACCCGGCCTGACGCGATCGGGATTAGCGCCAGAAACACGATGCCACAAAACATACTCGGAGTGATCGGAGGCAGCGGCTTCTACCAGATGAAGGGCCTGGACAAGGTCGAGCTGATGGAGCTGGAGACACCGTTCGGGCGTCCGTCGGACCCGTTTTACCAGGGACGAATCGGAGACATCGAGGTGGTGTTTCTGGCGCGACACGGGCGCGGCCATCGACTGTTGCCGTCCGAAATAAATTATCGGGCCAATGTTTTCGGGATGAAGCAGCTCGGCGTGACCCATCTCATTTCGGTATCCACGGCGGGCAGCCTGAAAGAGGAAATTCATCCGGGCGAACTGGTAATTCCAAATCAGTTTATCGATCGTACGATCAAGCGTCCCATGACGTTCTTCGGCGACGGCCTGGTGGTACACGTTTCGATTGCCGATCCGGTGTGCGGAAATCTCGCGAGCGACCTGGCCGTTGCAGCGCGCGCGGGCGGCTCGGCGGTTCACGACGGCGGGACGTATCTATGCATGGAAGGTCCGCAATTCTCGACGCGCGCGGAGTCGAATCTTTTTCGGAGTTTCGGCGCCAGCGTCATCAGCATGACGGCGATGCAGGAGGCGCGGCTCGCGCGCGAGGCGGAGATGTGTTACGCGGCGCTGGTGCTGGTGACGGATTACGATTGCTGGCACGATACGGCGGCGGCGGTGGATATCGGCGAGATTCTGCGCGTGATGAAGCTGAACGTGGACAAGGCGCAAAGCGCGGTGTCGGCGCTGGCGCACACGCTCGGCAGTCGCGCGCGGAGTTGCAGCTGCGAGCACGCGCTCAAGAACACGATAATCACCGATCGCGCGGCAATTCCGCAGCGGCTGATCGAGGAGTTGCGGCCGCTGGTGGGCAAGTATCTCTAGCGTCGTCGAAATCCCGGGGGCGCCGAAGGTGGAATAGATGAGTATCGTTGTGGTCGGATTTCTAGCCTACGACACGGTGGAAACACCGGCTGGAAAAGTCGAGGAAGTGTTGGGCGGCGGCGCCAGCTATTTTTCGATAGCAGCGCGATTTTTCTCCCCGGTCAGCATCGTCGCGGTGGTCGGAACGGATTACAGGGCCGAGGATCTCCAGTTGTTCACGGATCGGAATATCGACGTGCGCGGCGTAGTCAAACGCGAAGGGCAGACGACGCGATGGCACGGCCGCTATCACGAGGATCTGAACACGCGCGACACGGTCAAGCTGTCGCTGAACGTGCTGGAGAACTTCACCCCGGAATTGCTGCCCGATCAATGCCGCGCAGACTACCTTTATCTGGCGCCAAACGATCCCGCGCTTCAGGAACACGTGCTGGACCAGGTGCTTAGTCCCAAAGTAGTCACGGCCGACCTCTATGACTATTGGATCCAGAACACCCGCGCAGGCCTGGCCAAGGTGCTCGAGCGAATCCAGATACTGCTTTGCAGCGACAGCGAGGCGCGCGCGCTTACGGGCGAGCACAACCTGGTGAAGGCGGGGCGCGCGATCCTGAAAATGGGGCCGACCACCGTTCTGATCAAGCGCGGCGAGTATGGCGTGCTTCAGTTCAGCGAGGAAGGCATGTTCGCGGTGCCCGCGTATCCGCTGGAAGAGGTGGTCGATCCTACCGGGGCGGGCGATACGTTTGCGGGCGGCATGATGGGGTTTCTGGCGCGACACGGGCGGGTAACAGAATCGTCGTTGCGCACGGCGGTCGTGTACGGCAGCGTGATGGCGTCATTCGTAGTCGAACGTTTTTCGCTGGAGAGGCTATTAGCTCTGACTTGGGAAGAGATAGATAATCGCTATCGAGAGTTTATCAATCTAATCGACTCTCATCATTCGAGATGGACTACTCAGTAGTTATTCCGCTCTACAACGAGCGGGATAGCCTCGCCCCGCTGCATGCAGAGTTAAGCCGCGTGATGCAGCGGCTTGGACGCGTCTATGAACTTGTGTTCGTGGACGACGGCAGCACCGATGGGAGCATCGAGGCACTGCGTCAGATTAAGTCCGCGGACAAAAATGTGCGCGTGATCTCGCTGGCGCGCAACTCCGGACAGACGGCCGCGCTGGCGTGCGGCTTTGCGCACGCGATCGGCGACGTGGTAATCGCGATGGACGGCGACGGACAAAACGATCCCGCCGACATCCCGCGGCTGCTGGCCAAGCTCGACGAGGGCTACGATTTAGCCAGCGGCTGGCGCACTGAGCGGTGGCAGGCGGAACGGTATACGCGCCGGCTGCCTTCAATGGCGGCAAATTCATTGATTTCGGCGATGACCGGCGTCAAGCTTCACGACTACGGCTGCACTTTCAAGGCCTACCGGCGAGAGCTTGCACGCAGTCTGCAGCTCTACGGCGAGATGCATCGATTTGTCCCCGCGATTGCGGCGGAGAAGGGTGCGCGAATCGCGGAAGTCGAAGTCGGATTTCGGCCGCGGCGCGCGGGCACCTCGAAGTATGGACTGTGGCGCATCGTGCGCACGTTGCTTGACCTTATCACCGTGAAATTTCTTTCGGGTTATTCCACCGCGCCGATACAAGTGTTCGGCTTGATCGGAATCGTGCTGGGCGGACTCGGCGGTCTGTGGACGTTCGTCCTGGTGCTGGAGAAGATACTACTGGGGCGCGAACTGGGTAATCGGCCGGCGTTGCTGTTGGCGGTTTTGCTGGTAGTCGTCGGAGTACAGTTTGTGAGTATCGGACTGCTCGGCGAGATGCTGGCGCGGACCTATCACGAATCGCAGGGAAAGCCGATCTACGTAATCAAGGAAGAATTCTAGAGGCTATCGATGAACATCGCAGTCGTGGGGAGCGGATATGTCGGACTGGTGAGCGGCACCTGCTATGCGGAAAGCGGCAACGAAGTATTCTGCGTTGACATCGACCAGGATCGAATCGCCCAGCTTTGCGAGGGCAAGATTCCGATTTATGAGCCGGGACTCGAAGAACTGGTGCGCCGCAATTTGAAGGAAGGCCGGCTTCATTTCACCACCGACATCGCCGAGGCGGTCAAGCAATCGATGGTGTCGTATATTGCGGTGGGCACTCCGATGAGCGCGTCGGGCGCGGCGGACTTGACGGCGATTTTCCAGGCGGCCGAGGATATCGCAAAAGCGATCACCGGCTATCACATCGTGGTGATCAAGAGCACCGTTCCGGTCGGGACCAGCGACCGGGTGCGGGAAGTCGTCGGCCGCTTCGCCAAGCATCGCGCCGACGTGTGCTCGGTGCCGGAGTTTCTCAAGGAAGGCTCCGCGATAGAAGATTTCATGCGGCCGGACCGGGTGGTGATCGGAAGCTTAAGCGAGCAGGCGACGGCGATCCTCACGGAAATCCACAACCCCTTCGTGCGCACTGACAATCCGATCCTCGTGATGGATCCGCGCTCGGCGGAGCTGACCAAGTATGCGTCCAACGCGATGCTCGCGATGCGCATCTCGTTCATCAACGAGATGGCGAATCTGTGCGACGCCGTGGGAGCCGACATCAATGCCGTTCGGCGCGGACTCGGCACCGACAAGCGCATCGGCTCGTCGTTCCTGTTTCCCGGCATCGGTTATGGCGGTTCATGCTTTCCCAAAGACGTGCGGGCGATGATTCACACCGCCAGCGAGCACAATCTTGATTTTGCGATTTTGCGCGCGACGGAAGCGGTGAATTCCCGGCAGAAGCAGCTGATTCCCGCGCGCGTGAAGCAGCATTTCGGGCAAGACCTTAGCGGCCGCACGTTTGCGATTTGGGGGATTGCCTTCAAGCCACGCACCGACGATATACGTGAAGCGCCGGCGCTGGTGGTGATCGAGGAGTTGCTGGAGGCGGGCGCGAAATGCCGGGTGCATGACCCCGAAGCGCTGGAAAATGCGCGCAAGATTCTTGGCGATCGCGTCAGCTACCACAAGACCAACTACGAGGCGCTCAAGGGCGCAGACGCGCTGCTGATTCTGACCGAGTGGAACGAGTTCCGGCATCCCAACTTTCAGCGCATCAAGGCCGAGCTCAAACAGCCCGTGATATTCGACGGCCGGAACCTGTATGATCCAGATCTGATGAAGGCGCTCGAGCTGCGGTACTACTCGGTCGGACGCCACCCGGTTTAGGACAAGGACGGTTCGATGAGAATTCTGGTGACCGGCGGCGCCGGCTTTATCGGCTCGCACACGGTGGACGCGCTGGTCGCTTCCGGCGCCGGCGCAGTTTCGGTGCTGGACGATTTGTCCGCCGGCAAGCGCAGCCAGGTGAACGCGAAAGCCATGCTCTATCAAACCGATCTGCGCGACGCCGCGGCGGTTGCGTCGGTCGTCGAGCGGACGCGCCCCGAGATTATCTTCCATCTCGCGGCGCAGATGGACGTGCGGCGTTCGGTCGCCGATCCCGCGTTCGACGCGCAAGTGAACCTAGTCGGATTTCTCAACCTGATGGAATCGGCGCGCAAACACGGCCTCAAGCGGGTGATCTTTTCTTCGACGGGCGGCGCGATTTACGGCGAGCAGGACGAGTTCCCGTGCAACGAGGACCATCCGCTCCGCCCGGTAAGTCCCTACGGCGTCGCCAAGGAGGCGACGGAAGCCTACCTGTTTTTCTACAAGGTCGAGTACGGAATCGACTACCTGGCGCTGCGATTCGGCAACGTTTACGGCCCGCGCCAGGATCCGCACGGCGAAGCCGGAGTAGTCGCAATCTTCTGCGGTCGAATCCTCGACGGCAAGCCGGTGACGATTTTCGGCGACGGCACGCAGACGCGCGACTACGTTTACGTCGGCGACGTGGTGCGGGCCGTGGCCGCGGCGGCGAAATCGAGTGCGTCGGGAATCGCGCTCAACATCGGCACCGGCATCGAGACCAACGTGAACGATCTTTATTCCACGCTTGCGGGCATTGCCGATTTCCCGACCCGGGCCGAGCACGCGGCGGGGCGTCCCGGCGAGCAAAAGCGCTCCGTCATATCGCCGGCGCGCGCGGAGCGGGAGCTTGGCTGGCGTCCCGAAAAGAAGCTCGCGGACGGACTCGAAGAGACGTTCAAATATTTCAAGCAGCAGCGCGCCCGTTCGAGTTGAAATGACCGAAGCCGCCTCGATCCGCAATTTTTCGATCATCGCGCATATCGATCACGGCAAGTCCACGCTGGCCGATCGAATCCTCGAGCGCACCGGCGCGCTCACGATGCGCGAGTCGAAGGATCAGTTTCTGGATTCGATGGACCTCGAGCGCGAGCGCGGAATCACGATCAAGGCTCGCTCGGTGCGGCTGAACTACACGGCCAAAGATGGAAAGGGCTACGTGCTGAACTTGATCGATACGCCCGGTCACGTCGATTTCGCCTACGAAGTTTCGCGCAGCCTGGCCGCGTGCGAGGGTGCGCTGCTGGTGGTCGATGCGAGCCAGGGGGTCGAGGCGCAAACGCTGGCCAACGTCTATCTCGCGCTCGATCACGGGCTCGAAATTATTCCGGTGATCAACAAAATCGATCTGCCCAGCGCGGATGTCGAGGGCACCAGGCATCAAATCGAGGAAATCATCGGGCTGGATGCCTCCGAGGCGATTCTTACCAGCGCCAAGGAGGGCGTGGGGATCGACGATGTCCTCGAGGCGATCGTCGCGCGAATTCCCGCGCCCAAAGCCACCGGCGAAGACGCCGTCCGCGCGCTCATCTTCGACAGTTGGTACGACGTGTACGAGGGCGTGATCGGATTGGTCCGCGTCTTCGGCGGCGAAATCCACATCGGGATGAAGGTCCGGCTGATGGGCACGGACAAGCTGGGCGAAGTGATGCGCCTGGGGCATTTCACGCCGCACGAACGGCCCACCGACGCGCTCGGTCCGGGCGAGGTCGGCTTTGTCGTGGCGGGGATCAAAACCGTCGCGGACATGCGGGTGG
>JGI12269J14319_10005816_pt1 | contig 10827 bp, 8 predicted proteins | sample PeaSoiSIISIP2007_FD_14319 | JGI IMG/M metagenome (IMG submission 14319) | reverse complement strand
AGAGTCCGTGGAGCTCCCCTGGCCCGCCACCTCCATCGCGGAGCAGTTGGCATTGGCTGTGGCCAACATGAACTTGCGCGAGGCCCTGCGCGCGCAGTCCATTCGTGACCCGCTCACCGGCTGGTTTAATCGCCGTTACATGGAAGAGACCCTGGAGCGGGAGCTTTCCCGCGCGGCTCGCAACCGCCGGCCCCTGGCAGTCATCATGCTCGACGTGGACAATTTCAAGCAGTTCAATGACACCTATGGGCACGAGGCCGGCGACCTGGCCCTGCAGAATTTGTGCGAGACGCTGAAGCGCCACATCCGCAGCGAAGATGTTGCCTGCCGTTTGGGGGGAGACGAATTTGTGCTCGTGCTTCCTGATACGACGGCTGAGCTTGCTACGCTACGGGCGGAGGAATTAACTAAGGCCGTTGCGCACACGGACGTTCAGTACCAGGGTCGCCGCCTGGAGCCCATGCTTCTGTCGTTCGGCGTCGCCACCTTTCCCGACAACGGCAGAACTCTGAAAGATCTTCTGCGTGCCTCCGATAACGCCCTCTTCCGCGCCAAGGACGAGGGGCGCGACGCGGTGCGCTCTCAAGACTAGCCCTCCTTTACGTGCTCGTAGGGGGACGGCTTGCCGTCCCCCGCATTTCCGCTGGCCCTGACGAGGGCAGGGCAAGCCCTGCCCCTACGCCGCGCGGGTCGAGATGCGCCGGCTATTGGTTCTTACCGGTGGCGCTCGTCGTGCTTGCTCTCGTGCTTGGCCTCCTTACGGTGTTCTTCCTTGACGGCGCGCCCCGCCTTGGCATCTGCCCGTTCCTGCGGCGAGCGGCGATCCAATTCATGGTGTTCCGCCGCACGCGGCGCCGAGCGCGCATAGCGCTGGACGGCATACGGGTGGACGTAAGTGGTGCGATTCACCCAAGTCCTGCCCCACGGATGGTTGTTGACGATCACCACGTGATGGCCCCAATCGAAGTGCGTCCACCCGAATCCCCATCCCCAAGGACGAAACGCCAGGCCGATGGCTACGCCAAAGCCAAAGCGGATTGCGGCGCCCACGACGAAGCCGAGGCGCGGAGCCGCAAACACGATCCCCGGGCTGTAGGCGGGAACCACAATGAATCCCGGGTTCACGGGCATGATCGTGATATACGGCCCAGGTGCCACCACGATAGCCTGATTCGTCCTGAGATAACCGTAATCGTAGGCTCGCCTGCGCATCACCTGCACCGCGTCCATCACGTCCGGCCGCTGCGCCAGGACGGCGTTGCCCAGTTCCTCTGTCCATTGCATGGCAGAAGCCATCATATCGAGCACTGAGGGAAAGGGTAGGAGCGCTTGCACGCTGGGATCCCAGGGTAACTGGTCGGCGGCGATCGCTTGCGCCAGCGCGTCGCCGGTCAGGTAGTGGTGCTCGTCGCCCCACTGCGCGGCGTCGGGAATGTCGCCATAAAAGGTCGAAGCGGTGAGAACCTGCGCCAGCAGAGGATCCGGATACAGAGCAATGGGAGACACTATCCTCTGCAACTCCTCAGGCGGGAAGGAGGGCGGCGCTTGCGGTGGCGGCCCTTGTTCCGGCGGCGCCTGGGGCAGCGGCGCCTGCGCAAACAACACGCCGGTGAACAGTTGCGCCGCAAACACCAGCCCTAAAGAGGCGGCAATTAGTCGCGTGACGACTCTGGCTTCTCTGATTCTTAGGTTCGGCATGTTAAATCTCCTTTTTGAGCCTCTCTGCTCAAGACCAACAACTCCGTGTGAAAACTCGACTAGTCTGTCATTCTGAGGAGTCCGTCAACTGACGGACGACGAAGAATCTCGCACTGCCTCGAAAAAATCCAGAGCGAGATTCCTCGCTTCGCTCGGAATGACAGCCCTAAGGGGCAGGCGGCGGATCGCTCGCGCTGCGGGCGCCCTCGGGCGGACTGGCTATAAAGTCCTGCGTGATGTAAAGACTGCCGTCTGGCCCTTGCACAACTCCGATTCCCACGTCGGTATAACTCGCGTTCAAGATGTTGCCTCGGTGATTGCTTTGAAAGCGCGGCTCGTTCATGAAGGCGGATTCCGCTCCCTGCACCGTATCGTAGACGGCGATGTTCTCTCCCGAAGATTCCCAGGGAATCCCCGCCCTCTTGATGCGCACCGCGAACGTCGTGCCGTCGGGGTCGTTATGCGAGAAGGATTGCTGCTTAAGCATGTTGACCGAATGCGCTCGCGCCACCGCGGCCAGACGCTCGTTCCACTTCAGCGGACGCGCTTGCCCGCCCGATTCAGCGAGTGCCGCAGGTCTTAACCGGTCCTGGTTGACGAGCGCCCACATCTGCTTTTCCAAACTTGTCATGCGGCCCACAACAGCCTTCCCCGCGGTTTCTTCCGAGCCCACCTTCGGCCCACCCCGGTTCGTGCCGGGCGAATACACCCCAACCGATTGACCTCGCCGCGCCGCCGAGGAGTCGTCCTTCTCGCCGAAACGATGCCACACGCCCCCGGTGGGGAATCCGTGCTTAGGCGCGCTCGGCGTTCCGTGCGTAGTGTTCTGCGGCTTTGCCTCGTCAGGCTTGTTGTTCGTCTGCTCCGCCTCAGGAACGGCAAAAGCAAAAACTGCGGCTCCCAAGATTCCGACCAAACAAGCCGCCCATCGGCATTGAACAGCGGATTCCAATTGGCGTCGTCTCTTCATGGTTCGGGACCACCCGATCGAGCGCTTCGCACAACTCGCCAATGTGCAGGGCAAGTAGGTTGCCAATCAAGGCTCTCAGACGGAAATCTATCACCTGTATTTTGTGCGGGTTAGAACTATTGCCAGCGGATGAAGGAGAATCTGAGTGGTCCATGGCCGAACTCGGCCATCCAATGGCCGAATTCAGGCACGGTTGCGGAACTGGTTGTAGGGGTACGGCTTGCCGTACCCTCTTCATCTTTATCGCGCGACCGAGCCAAGAGGGTACGGCAAGCCGTACCCCTACAACCCGCCAATGCCGCGTGAGCTAGAAACCTATTGCTACGCAAAGCGCCGCGACGTCTCCGATTCGCTCATCGAGCGCCGCGGGCACTACCTCGCAGTGCGCCACCGCGGGAGCCAGCGCTTCCCGCTGCATGACTGAACGCGCCGGGTCGAGCAGCAAATCGCCCAGCCGCATCGCCAAGCCCCCGATCACGATTCGTTCCGGGTTCAGCAAGTCCACGAGAATGGCGAGCACCGCGCCCAGCCGCCGGCCCGTCGATTCTAGAATCCCCATCGCCACGGCGTCGCCCTTTTTGGCCGCCAAGCCAACGTCTCTGGCGGTTAGTGTCTTGCCGGATTGCAGGATTTTGCTGAGGACAGTCTTCTGTTTATGCTTGGCGGCTTTGGCGACGGCTTGGGCAGCCACCTGGGCCATACCGCCGCCGCTTGCCCATCCTTCCGCGGAGCCCGCCTTGTTATGGCCCACCGGTCCGGTCGGCGTCAGCCGGATGTGTCCGACCTCGCCCGCCAAATCGTTCGTGCCGTGATAAAGGCGGCCGTCCGTGATGATGCCGGCGCCGAGCCCTGTGCCCATGGTCAGGAAGACCATGTCTTGCGTCCCCTGGCCGGCGCCAAATCGGTGCTCCGCGACCGCTCCGGCGTTCGCGTCATTCTCCACCTGGCAATGCACGCCGAATTCCTTCTCCATGATTGCCTTGATGGGAACGTTATCCCAGCTCGGAAGATTGGGCGGCGACTTGATGATCCCCGCGATTCGGTCCAAGGGGCCGCCGCAACTGACGCCAATCCGTTTGATGGCGCTTACATCAAGCCCCCGCTGCGCGAGCAGCTTACGAATCCCTTCCTTGGCAAGCTCGAGAGCGCGGTCCGCTCCCTTCGCCGGGAGCGTGGCGAATTCCGTTCGCCCCAGAACTACCGGCGGCTCCGCGGAGATCACGATCGCTGTCTTAGTTCCACCCACGTCTAATCCGACCCACACATTCTCAGTCATGGTCAGTACCTGCCCTACGCCAACAGTTCTTCCAAGGTGACAAAAGAGAAACCGGCCTTCGCGGCCCCGTCAAGAATCGCTGGCAACGCCTGCACGGTCGCCGAACGGTCGACTCGTTCCGGCGCATTGGCCCTGCCGCCGTCGTGAAGCAGCACGATGGAGCCAGGGCCCAGGCACTTGAGGGTTTCACGCACAATCCCGTCCCGGTCGAGCTTCCAATCATATCCCGTGTCCGACCAGTTCACCAATCTCAGGCCGCGCGCCTCGAGCACGGGCTGAAGCCCCAGCCATCGCGCCCCGAAGGGAGGTCGAAAAAACTTCGCGCGCTTCCCCGTCACTTTGCCGATCACCTCCTGGGTGCGGTCGACCTCGCGGGCAAAGAACTTGCGCCTGTGAAAGAAAGGAAAGGGGTGCGAATAACCGTGATTTCCGACGGTGTGCCCCTCAGCCTGAATGCGCCGCAGAAGCTCCGGACTGCGCTCGACGTTTCGCCCGCAAACGAAGAACGTGGCCTTCACTCCCCGCTCGCGAAGTATTTCGAGAATCGGCTCCGTATAGCCGGCGCAGGGACCGTCATCGAAAGTCAGGGCGACACGCTTGCCGTCGGCAGGGCCGCGCAAAATGGCCGGCGTGAACAATTGCAGGGTGGGAATGCTCCATGCGTAGACATACAGGCCGAATACACCGCCCAAGAGAATCGCGCAGATTGCGATGATCCAGAGTTGAGTCAATTCGAGTCCTTGCATTAGCCTACGCCGGTTGATGAAACACCGTCTTGGCGTGTCATTCCGAGGAGCCGCAGGCGGCGAGGAATCTCGCACTGCCGTGAGCACCGGCAGGGCGAGATTCTTCGCTTCGCTCAGAATGACAGCCGTCCCTAACTGCCCACTGCCTACTGCCGACTGCCTTCTGCCGACTGCCTTCTGCCGCTACACCAGCACCAGATGGGGATGGTAAACGCTCCCCTCAACATGCCGGGCCACAGCGATGAGCCGCCGCTCGGGATTCAGGATCTTCAACAAAGCGGCCACAGACGAAAGGCCCGTGCCGCCGCGCCCGGCGCGCATGGACTGCGCCAATTCGAACGCGTGTCCATGGCGCACGCCCACCTCCTGGCGCCCGCGAACGATCAGCTCAGGGAATTCCGGCAGCAGCGCTTCAAGCGGCACCAGGCAGCTTTCTACCTTCTTCTGCCCGGCCGCCTCGGCCAGGCGCTCCAGTGTGACGGCTTGGCTCTCTTTAAACTCCGCGACACCCGTGCGCCGCAAATCGGCCAGGTAAGCTCCCGAACGAAGTTTCTGCCCGAAGTCGTGCGCCAACGACCGCACGTACGTCCCGCCCGAACACTCGACCGCGAAGTCAACGTTCGGCCCCGCGACTCCCAGCAACTCGAGCGCGTAGATATCCACTTCCACCGGCTCGAGTGACACAGGTTTTTGCTGCCGGGCCAGTTCATAAGCGCGCACGCCGCCCACGTGTTTCGCCGAAAAGGGCGGAGGGGTCTGCATTAATCTGCCGGTAAACTCCTGGAAAAGCTTCTCCAGAGTTGCCGTATCGAGTGTTACGGGCTGATCTAGTGAGGTCGCTCGCCCGGTCGAGTCGTAGGTGTCGGTTGAATGGCCGAAGCGGATGGTGCCCGAATAGGACTTTCGCGACTTCAGATAGAATTGCGCAAAGCGCGTCGCCTTGCCCACGGAAACAGGCAGCACGCCGGTCGCGAAGGGGTCCAGCGTGCCAAAGTGCCCAACCTGGCGAATGCCCACAATCCGGCGCACACGCGCCACGACATCATGCGAGGTGAGGCCCGGCGGTTTGTCAATTATGAGGACTCCGGAGACTTCGACAGCGGCTTCAGTCATGGGGAAATAGTTGTCAGTTCTCAGTAGTTGACAGTCGACAGTTCACAGTCGACAGTCAAAAGACTGTCAACTGTCGACTGTTAACTGTCGACTCTCAGTAATACTCCACAAAATAATTCGCCACGTCGTCGCCCAGGATTTTTTCGGTCTCGGCCAAGACCTGCCGGAACACAGATTCCAGCAAGGGCTGGCTATCGGAGACCGAAGCCACTCCCAGCGTGGCGTGCTGCCAGACGTCCTCGTGACTCAACTCGGCGACTGCGACATTGAAGCGCGAGCGCAGCCGATCGCGCATCTTGCGCAGCACAGCCCGCTTTTCCTTGAGGGAGTGAGCGTAGGGTAGCTGGAGCTCCAGGGTAAGCAGACCAACGGGCATTGAGTTCGTATCCGGACTACGATGTGCAACTAACGCGGCCAACGGGTCAGCCCCGCAGGGGCTGGACTTGAGTAGCCGGGGGCAACGCCCCCGGAAAGGCCGCCCTCTCACCCCCGTTCCCCTCTCCCCGCTGGCGGGGAGAGGGGCGCCGAAAGCGGGGTGTGGGGCTTGGTCCGGGGGTTTCACCCCCGGCTACTCAAATTGCTCCCCTCCGGGGAGCCCGTATCACGCCATCACAGGCTCGGGAACTCTCTCCTTCACGAAGGCCTCGATCACGTCGCCGATCTTGACGTCGCTGAAATTCTCCAGCGCGATGCCGCATTCCATCCCGGTCCTTACTTCGGTGACGTCGTCTTTAAATCGCCGCAAGGATTTGAGGCGGCCCTGGTGGACCACCACGCTATCACGCAGCAGGCGAATGAGCGCCTCCCGGGTGATCTTGCCGTCCTGAAGGTAACAGCCCGCCACCATTCCGACGTTGGAGATCCGGAAGACCTCCCGCACCTCCGCGCGGCCTAAGATCGTTTCCTTGAAAACTACGGCCAGGAGCCCCGTCATCGCCTTCTTGATTTCGTCGGTGACGTTGTAAATGATGGTGTGCATCCGGATGTCGACCTGCTCCAACTGCGCAAGGTCTGTAGCCTTCCGCTCCGGCCGCACGTTAAAGCCAATCACCACAGCATTGGACGCTGAAGCCAGCAGCACGTCGGTCTCGGTGATGGCGCCCACGCCGGCGTGAATCACCTTCACCTTGACCCTGTCGGTGCTCAACTTGTTCAGCGTGTCGGAGAGGACTTCCACCGACCCCTGCACATCCGCCTTGATGATGAGCGGTAATTCCTTGACGTCGCCGGCCGCAAGCTGTGCGTGCAACTGCTCGAGGGTCAGCCGCGCGCTCTTGGCCAAGGCGGCTTCACGCTGCTTGGCCTGGCGATGCAGCGCAATTTGCCGGGCCTTCAAAGTATCGTCGATCACCTGCAGCCTGTCGCCGGCTTGCGGAACATCCTCCAAGCCCAGCACTTCCACGGGCGAGGAGGGCAGCGCTTCGATCACCGGCTGGCCGCGGTAGTCGAACATGGCTCGCACTTTGCCGTAAATCGGGCCGATGATGAAAGAATCGCCGACTCGCAGAGTTCCATTCTGCACCAGCAGCGTCGCCACCGGGCCCCGGCCCCGGTCCAGTTTCGCTTCCAGCACCGTTCCGGTCGCAAGCCGCTTGGGATTGGCTTTCAGTTGTTGGAGATCCGACACCAGGAGAGTCATCTCCAGAAGCAAATCGAGATTCTTCTTCTGCTTGGCGGAGACCTCCACGGTTACGGTTTGCCCGCCCCACTCTTCCGGCATTAGGCCATGCTCCGTCAGTTGCCGCTTGACGCGTTCCGGTTGGGCATCCGCTTTATCAATCTTATTGATCGCAACCACGATGGGAACGTTGGCCGCGCGCGCGTGGTTAATAGCTTCCAGCGTTTGAGGCATCACGCCGTCGTCGGCCGCCACCACCAGCACAACCACATCGGTCACTCGCGCCCCGCGCGCCCGCATCATCGTAAAGGCCTCGTGGCCGGGCGTGTCGATGAAAGTCAATTTGCGCCCTTGGGCTTCCACCTGGTAGGCGCCGATGCTCTGGGTGATGCCGCCCGCTTCGTGCGCCGCGACATTCGTCCGCCGGATGGCATCCAGCAGCGAGGTCTTGCCGTGATCGACGTGCCCCATGACCGTCACCACCGGCGCACGCCCCTCCAGGTCTTCGCGGCGATCCGTCACTTGTTCTTCCTGTAGGATTTCCTCTTCGTAGCTCACCACATTGGCTTCCGCTCCAAATCCACGCGCCACTTCGGTTGCCGTCTGGCCATCCAGGGTCTGGTTGATGGTTGCGAAAATGCCCTTATCCAGCAGCCGCTTGATAACGTCTTTCGCGCGTACCTGCAGCTTCTCAGAAAGCTCTTTGATGGCGATGCCTTCGGTAATCGTGATCTTGCGCGTAAGAGGAACTTCTTCCGGCACCACCGGCTTGGGCGGCGGCGGGGGGTAACTCATAGGACGCGGCGGGGCCGAGACGGGGCGTGCCACCGGAGGCCGTGTTGCGGGTACGCCACCCGTGGCCACGGCGCCGGCCCCGGCACCCGGCATCGAGCGTGCCGAAGTGGGATGCATGGGCCGCGGCTCGCCGGGCCGGCGAGGCACCAGCGGGCGCACGGGCGCCACTTTGGCCTTTGCCGCGTGGGGGTAGATCGGTTGGCTGGACGAGGGGTCCCGCCGCACCACGCGCGTGGCGCGCGCGCCCTTGCCTTCCGCGATCGCGCGGGCCACCAGGTTCGGCACGTCGGGCACTCTCGGCGCCGGCGGCGGAGCTTCCGTCACGCCACTGGCGCGCGCCACCGGCCCAGGTGGCACTTCGATCTTCGCGAAGGGCGGTGAGGGCGGAGGAGTTGCCGGGCTGTGCGCCGGCCGCACAGAAGGCTCGGGCGGCGGGGTGGGCGCGATCTGGCCGCCGATGGCAGCAGTCGCTGCCGCAACCGGAATCACCGGGCGGACAGGCGGGGCCGGAGGGGGCGCAGGCTTCTGCACCGCACTCGTCGGCTTCATGGCCGCCGCCGGCGTCTCCGGAACATGGACCACCCTCGGAGGTGGCGGTGGCGCCATCGCTCTGCGCGCGGCATTCTTGATCTCTTCAAGGGTCCGCGTCAGCGGAGTTTGCAATTCGGCCTTGATGATATCCGGCAGCCGCTTGGGCTCGAAAACCACATGCGGCGGTTCTTTCACCGCAACCGGTGCAGGCGGAGGCGCTACGGGCTCTGCCTCAAAAGTTTCCTCCGCTCCGCTCAAAGCGCGGAAATGTTCTCGAACCTTGTCGGCGATGCCGTCGTCAAGCGCACTGGAGTGAGACTTCTTCTCAACCCCGAGTACCGTCAGGTAATCCAGGATCAGGTGACTCTTGACTTCCAGCTCGCGCGCCAAAACGTTAATTCGTATGTTGCCCATTCGGTCTTCTGTTCTTACTCTCCCTCGCTTCCCGCCCCTCACAAGAGGATTGGGTGAAATCTGGGCCCGGAGCACCTTCGAGGCCGGCGGCAGAACTTGCTAAGCCGCCGCCTTCTGGAAGGGCAGCGCCCAAATAGTCTTATCTCATTCTTCCTTCCCTCCTTCCTCTCCGGCGGAGGTCTTATCTTCGCTCGAAGCAGCTTCCTCAGCAGCCGGCTGGGCGGCCTCCGGCTGGGCAGAAACCTCGGCGTTCGCCTCCGCTTCTCCCGGCTCTTCCACATTGGCGGCAGGCTCCGCCGGCGGCTCTTCAGCCTGCACGCCTTCCGCTTCCGCCGTGGCAACTTCTTCACCAGCGGCCTCGCCACGATCCTGCTCAAAATAATCCGTCACCACGCGCCGAATCTTTTCGACGGTCTTTTCGCCAATACCCGGGATCTGGGTCAGATCATCGGGAGTCATCTGGGCCAGTTGCTCGACGGTCTCAATACCTTTCTCCCTCAATCTCTGCAATGTCTTTTCGCCCAGGCCTTGCAGCTCCGAAATCGAGGCGCCGCGCAATGCCATCGCCGCCATCTGCGATTCGATCTCCTGGCGCTTCTCTTCTTCGCTCTTAATATCGATATGCCAGTCGAGAAGCTTTGCGGCCAGCCGCACGTTCTGCCCTTTCTTCCCAATCGCCAGGGACAACTGGGTGTCGTCAACGATCACTTCAAGGTGCTTTTGCTCAAGTTCCAGAATCGAGACGTGGTTGATCTTGGCGGGGCTCAGCGCGTTGGCCGCGAAAGCCAGCGGGTCGTCATTGTATTCGATGATGTCGATCTTCTCCCCGCGCAGCTCCCGGATGATCGACTGCACGCGCATGCCTTTCATACCCACGCAGGCGCCCACGCAATCCACGTCCGGGTCCTTCGAGAAGACAGCGACTTTCGTCCTGTCGCCCGCCTCGCGCGCAATGGCTTTGATCACTACAGTGCCGTCGTAGATCTCCGGAACTTCCATCTCGAAGAGCTTCTGCACCAGCATCGCGTCGGCGCGCGAGACCACCACCTGCGGTCCCCGCGCCGCCCGGTCCACTTGCGTGATGACCGCCCGGATGCGGTCGCCGATCTGATAAGTCTCCAGGCGCGACTGCTCTTTGCGCGGCATGCGCGCCTCCGTCCGCCCCAGATCGACGATGACGTCGGGCCCCTCCGCCCGCTTCACCGTGCAATTCACCAACTCGCCCACGCGCTGGTTGTACTCCGCGTAAACTGTGTCGCGCTCCGCTTCACGCACTTTCTGAAAAATCACCTGCTTCGCGGCCTGCGCGGCAATCCTGCCCAGAACATCCGTGGCCTTCGGAATTCGCACCTCGCCATCCACGACCGCCTGGGGATCTATTTTCTGCGCCTGCTCGACGCTGATCTCATGATCCGCATCCTGGACTTCCGCCACAACCTTCTTGACGGCGTACACCTCAACCTGTCCGGTGACCTTGTTGAAATGTGACTGAAGATCTTCTGCGGACTTGTAATACTTGCGCGTCGCCACCAGGACGGCATCTTCGACAGCCGCCACGATAATCTGCGAGTCAATCCCTTTCTCGCGGCTTAACTGGTCAATAGTTTGGAACAAAAGACTTGTCGTCACCGGAGTCCTTTCAGAGTCGAGAGTCGAGAGTCAAGAG
>JGI12269J14319_10005814_pt1 | contig 10828 bp, 6 predicted proteins | sample PeaSoiSIISIP2007_FD_14319 | JGI IMG/M metagenome (IMG submission 14319) | reverse complement strand
CTCCAGTCCCACGCAAAAGATCACGCTTCGCGCCGCGGGTTGATCATGATGGTCAACAAGCGTCGCCGGCTGCTGGACTATCTGAATCGGCGCGACCCGGATCGGTATCGCGAGATTGTGGCACGACTCAGCTTGCGCAAATAGCGCGGAGCCCCCGAGCGGCCGCTCCGGCCGCATCCTCCTCCACCGCACAAACTTGAATTGTCGGCCCGCGTGCGGGCGGCGAGGGCGGCGGTGTGCGAGGCCACTTGTCGGCTAATCTTCCGCCCTGCCTGAAGCCCTTTTTTCTCTTCTTCGAGGCAATCCCCGAGAGATTTCTCTCGTATCTGATGACCGTTCCCGGTGATCCGGGACAGAAGGATGTGATGGATGTTTGAACAAGTGAGTGTGGATCTGGGAGGACGCAAACTGACGCTGGAGACGGGCAAGATGGCCCGCCAGGCGCACGGCGCCGTCGTTGCGCGTTACGGCGATTCGGTGCTGCTCGCGACGGCCTGCATGGACAACAAGGCAACGGAAAAAGATTTTCTTCCCCTCACGGTGGACTACCGTGAGTACACGTACTCCGCCGGAAAAATTCCGGGTGGATTCTTCAAGCGCGAAGGGCGCCCTTCGGAGCGCGAGATACTGACGTCGCGCCTGACGGATCGGCCGCTGCGTCCGCTATTTCCAGAGGGCTGGGCCACGGAGACGCAGATCGTCGCCATGGTGCTTTCCGCGGACAGCGAGAACGACCCTGACGTAATCGGCGTGACGGCCGCTTCCGCCGCGCTCTACATCTCGAAGATTCCGTTTCCCAATCCGATTGCCTGCGTCCGCGTAGGCTTGATCGACGGAAAGCTGTTCGTGAACCCGACCGTCGCCGAGCAGAAGACGAGCCTGCTGAACATCATTATCGCCGGTACGTCCGAGGCGATCGTGATGGTTGAATCGGGCGCGCTCGAAGTCTCCGAAGAAACCGTAGCCGACGCGCTCGAATTCGGGCACGCCGAAGTCCGGAAGATTGTCGCCGCGATCAAGGAGTTGGGGAGCCGCGTCAACGTGCAGAAGGTTGCGGTGACGCCGCCGGCGTTCGACGAAGCGCTCTACAAAGAAATCACGCAGAAATACGGCGAGCGGCTGCGCGACGCGCTCGATACGGCAAAGCATCCGAAGCTTGAAAGCTACGGCCTGGTGGACGCGATCAAGGCCGAAATCCTCGCGGCGATCCCCGAGGATGATGACGAGAAGCGCAAACTCGCGTACCGCGCCTTCGAGCGGCTGCGTGAGAGCATCTTTCGTGACGACATGGTGATTCACAGGCGGCGTCCCGACGGCCGCGCGTTCGATCAGATCCGGCAGATCACGTGCGAAGTGGGAGTGCTGCCGCGAGTCCACGGTTCGGCGCTCTTCACACGCGGCGAGACGCAGGCGCTCGTGACCACGACGCTCGGCACGAAGGAAGACAAGCAGCGCCTCGATCTTCTGTTCGAGGATCAGGCGTTCAAACGGTTCATGCTGCACTACAACTTCCCGCCGTTCTCGGTGGGCGAAGTGAAATTCCTTCGCGGACCCGGCCGGCGCGAAATCGGGCACGGCGCCTTGGCGGAGCGAGCTCTCGGGAATCTGCTTCCGGCGGAAACTGATTTCCCTTACGCCATGCGCGTCGTTTCGGACATTCTCGAATCGAATGGCTCTTCGTCGATGGCCACGGTCTGCGGCGCCTCGCTCGCTCTCATGGATGCGGGCGTGCCCCTAAAGTCGCCGTGCGCCGGAATCGCGATGGGATTGGTAATGGAGGGCGACAAGTACGCCATCCTCACCGACATCGCCGGAGCAGAGGATCACTACGGCGATATGGATTTCAAAGTCGCCGGCACTCGGCAGGGAATCACGGCGTTGCAAATGGATATCAAAGTGTCGGGCGTGAGCATTGCCATGATGCGCGAAGCGCTCGCTCAGGCGCGCAAGGCGCGTCTTGAAATCCTCGACACGATGGAGCCGACGATCTCGACTGGGCGCGCGGAGATTTCCGCCTACGCGCCGCACCTGCACATGCTCACGATTCCAACCGACAAGATTCGCGACCTGATCGGGCCGGGCGGAAAGAAAATCCGGTCGATCGTCGAGGCCACGGGCGTGAAGATCGACGTGATGGACGACGGCAAAGTCCACGTCTTCGCAAACAGCGGAAAAGCAGCCGAGGAAGCACTGAAAATGATTCGCGACGTCACGGCCACCGCCGAAATCGGCAAGACGTATCTTGGCACCGTGGTGCGGATCGCGGAGTTCGGAGCGTTCGTCGAGATTTTCTCAGGCACCGACGGGCTGCTGCACATCAGCGAAATCGCGGAGGCGCGTATCCGCGCCGTTCGCGACGAGCTCAAGGAAGGCGATCAGGTGCTCGTGAAGGTGCTGGCGATCGAAGGGAACAAGATCCGGTTGAGCCGCAAGGCCGTCCTTCGCGATCAGCGGGACAAGCAGACCAAGGGCGAGGCGGCGGGCTCATAGCAGCGGTTTGAGGCTAGCAGAGGCGCTGCTTGCTGCGCCCGATGGGTAAGGGATTTTAAGGGAGGCGATGATTCGCCTCCCTTTTCTTTTGAGGCGGGAATACTAACTGGGCGACGTAACGCGCTCGATGCTTGCGCCCAGGTCACGGAGCTTCAGTTCGATCTGCTCGTAGCCGCGGTCGATGTGATAGACGCGGTCGATCCAGGTGGTGTTGTCCGCCACGAGTCCCGCGAGCACCAATCCCGCGCTCGCGCGCAGATCGGACGCGGTGACGGGCGCGCCGCTGAGCGGCGTTGGGCCCGTAACGACCGCCAGATTTCCGTCAATCGTGATGTTCGCGCCCATGCGGACCATCTCGCTTGCGTGCAGGAAGCGGTTTTCGAAAATCGTTTCGCGAATGTGCGACACGCCGTACGCCTGCGTGGCCAAGGCCATGAACTGCGCCTGCATATCGGTCGCGAAGCCGGGATACTCTTCGGTGTTCACGTGGGCCGCCACGAGTTTCTTCGCCGCGCGAACGCGCAGCGAGGCCTTTCCTTCGCACTTGATCTCAACCCCGCACTCCTTCAGCTTATCGACGATGGCTTTCAAGTGACCGGGTTCGCAGTGTGTCAGGAGCAGTTCGCCGCCCGTAATGGCCCCGGCGACGAGGAACGTGCCCGCTTCGATCCGGTCCGGGATGACGGCGTGGGTTGCGCCGTGGAGCCTTTCCACGCCCTGCACGCGGATTGTGGGCGTGCCGGCACCTTCAATCTTTGCACCCATCTTCACGAGCAAAGCCGCGAGGTCGGGGATTTCGGGTTCGAGCGCGCAGTTTTCGAGTACGGTCTCGCCCTCGGCGAGCACTGCGGCGGTGAGAATATTCTCGGTTCCCGTAACCGTGATCTTGGGAAAGCGAAATATGGTGCCGTGCAGCCGCTCCGCGCGGGCTTCGACGTAGCCGTGCTCGACCGCAATCGTGGCGCCCAGTTTTTCGAGCGCCTGGATGTGCAGGTCGATCGGGCGCGCGCCGATTGAGCATCCGCCGGGCAGGGAAACGCGCGCGTAGCCGAACCGCGCGACGAGCGGCCCGAGCGTCAGCACCGAAGCGCGCATCGTCTTCACAAGGTCGTACGGCGCCTCCGCGTGCGACACGTTTTCGGCCTGAATGATGAATTCGCTGGGCGGGATGTCGGGGCTTTCGACGCGGCAGCGCATGTGCGCGAGGAGCTTCGCCATGGTAATGATGTCGCGCACGTGGGGAATGTTTTGCAGGCGCACCGTCTCGGACGTCAACAGCGACGCCGCCATGGCTGGCAGCGCGGCGTTCTTCGCGCCGCTGATCCGCACCGTGCCTTCGAGCCTGCGCCCACCCTCGATTTTGAATCGGTCCATTCGTTAGCTCCGGCCCCTGGTTCGCGGTTCCTTTGCCTTTTCGAGGGCCTGTCGCACATTCCCGCCGGCTGCCGCCAGCCATCGCCCGGCTTGGCCTGCGTTCGCGCCCGATTTCAGCATCACGATGGCCGCGGGCAGATTGTGGCCGGCCTGACGCAGGGCGTGTGCCGCGGCGGACGCATTCGCGCCCGTGGCTTCCTCGAGGATCCGCGCGCCCCGCCGTCGCAACTTCTGATTTGTCAGCGTCACGTAAACCATCCAGTTCTCATAGACCCTGCCGAGCCGCACCATCGCGGCGGTAGAGAGCAAATTCAGGACCAGCTTCTGCGCGGTGCCCGCTTTCAGCCGCGTCGAGCCCGCAATTGCCTCGGGTCCCGTATCCGGCGCGATCGCGATTCGCGCTTGCCGTGCCAGCGGCGAACGCGGATTCGATGTGACTCCAACCGTGATCGCGCCTCGCCGTCGTGCGAACCGAAGTGCGCCGAGCACGTACGGCGTCGTCCCGCTGGCCGAAATCCCCACGACCACGTCGCGCCGCGACACTTTCGCGCGCCGGAGATCGCGCGCACCGTTCGCCGCGGAATCCTCCGCGCCTTCCACCGCATGCCGCAGAGCTCGCTCGCCGCCCGCAATGATCGCTTGCACCATCCGGGGCGGCGTCCCGAAAGTCGGCGGGCATTCCGCAGCGTCGAGAACCGCCAGCCTTCCACTCGTCCCCGCGCCGATGTAAATCAGCCTTCCGCCGCGCTGCAAAGCCTTGGCGATCGCGTCCACCGCGCGCGCAATCCTCGGCAGCTCCCGCCGCACGGCAAGCGCAACGCGCGCATCCTCGCGGTTCAATGCGCGCAGGATTCCGAGCGTGGACTTGCGGTCGAGCCCGCGCGAGCGGGGGTTTCGCTGCTCTGTCCGCGCTGCTTTCAAGGAGCCCCTCAAACCCAGGATGATTATATCGGCCGGGGAACCTAGGATAGCGCGCCGTCGCGGGATTCCGGCCCGGAGTGTGCCGAGGAAGTTATCGGGCGGCAGCCTGACCGGGCGCCAGGCCCAGGCCTTCGATGACGGCGTCATGGAGTGCCGGGCGCACTTGGCGGATCTTCTCGTTGGCGCGCGTGGGATGCACGCGATTCGTGAGGAGGACGACGAACAGCTTTCGCTCGGGGTCGATCCAGAGCGACGTGCCGGTGAAGCCCGTGTGGCCGAAGCTTTTTGCCGAAAAGTAGCGACCCGATGAGGAGGGGTCGGCGGGCACGTCCCATCCGAGCGCGTGGGCCGAATCGCCGATCGTTTGCCGAGCTGTAAACTGCTGAATCGTCGAGCGAGCGAGCAGCCGCTCGTGCCCGTAGATGCCGCCGTTGAGAATCATCTGCGCGAATGCGGCGATATCATCGGCCGTGGAAAAGAGACCGGCGTGCCCGGAAATCCCGCCCATCGCCCACGCATTTTCGTCGTGGACCTCGCCCCACACCATCCGCTTCCGATAGTCAGAGTCCATTTCCGTGGGGGCGATATCTTCGCGGAGCTTGCGCGGCGGATTGAACATCGACCGGTCCATGCCGAGCGCGTTGAAGATTTCCCCTCTGGCTAATACGCCGAGTGACTCCCCGGTGAGCCGCTCAATGATCTCGCCAAGCAAGATGAATCCGAGGTCCGAATATTCCGCCTGCGTGCCCGGCTCGTGGATTAGCGGCTCGGCGAGCACGCGCGCGAGAATCGCATCGTGGCCTTTTGCTTCCTTGTAGAAGTCGCGGTGGGCAGGGAGTCCCGAATCGTGGAGCAGCAGCATGCGGACCGTGATCCGCGCGCGCCAGGCAGGATTCGGATCGGACTTCGCAGCCGCCGCAAAATCGGGCAAGTAGCTTTCCACCGATTGGTCCAGATTGAGCCGCCTCTGCTGGACGAGCAACATCGCGGCGGTCGTGGTGACGATGGGCTTCGTCAGCGACGCGACGTCGTACATCGAATCTTCGTCGGCGTCATAGGCCTCGCCTTCCTGCTCGAGCTGGCCAAATGCGTGAACGGCGAGTTGGCCGTTCCATCCGACCGCAAGCACTCCGCCCGGGAAGGCACCGTCGGTTACCGCGCGGTCGAGCAGGGCGTATGCGGGCTTAAGGCGATTGACGATTGCCGCGGGCGCCGGCTGGAGCGTCATCGAATTGGCGGCCACGTGCAAGCCATCGCCTCGCTGCACAGTTCCGGGCACTGTGACCGGGATTTTTCCCCCGATTGCGATCTGGCCGAACAGAGCGCGAGCCGCGGCGCGTTGCGAGACGTCGTTGGTCGAGAATTCCGCGAGCCACGTCTTCGCGTTCGGGAATCGCTCGATGAGATATGGGCTGCCGAACGAAACCACGACGGCAGGCTTTCCCGCCGCGAGGAGCTGGTTCACGAATGCCCGCTGATCGTCCGGGAAGCCGACGTTGCCTTTGCGGTCCGCGACGCGCACGAAGAGCGCGGCAATCGCGACGTCGTACGTGTCCGGCGAAGGCAGCTGGAGCGTGCTGACGGTCGAATATTGGGTGTCCGCGCGAAGAACCGTGAGCGAATCGACGCGCGGGCGAATCTCAGGCTCGATCGTTTCTCCCGGATACGGATCGGGATCGGCCGAAAGCGCGACGAGCAGAACGCGAAGAGGGCGAGTGGCATCGAGCGGCAGCTGGTGCGGCGCGTCTCGGAGCAGGGTGACGCCGCGGTCGGCGATGTCCTGAGCCTTCTGCTCGTATTCCGGCAGGGCAAAGTTGCGGTTCAGGCGGTCCACGTCGACAAGACGGTTCCGGCTGAGCCCAAGCTGCGCCTTGGCCGCCAGAATCCGGCGCACCGACGCGTCGATTCGCTTCTCGGGAATGCGGCCGGAACGAACGGCGTCCTCCAGCCCCGCCATTGCCGCGTCGGGGACCGGCGGCATGAGCAGAACGTCCGCACCTGCCTCGACCGCACGCACGGCGACTTCACCGGGCGGATACAGGGAAGTGACTCCCGCCATGTCGAGAGCGTCGGTGACGACTAGCCCGCGAAACTTCATTTGATCGCGTAGCAGGCCCGTCAGAATCTTTTGGGAGAGCGTCGCGGGAATATTCGGCTCGGGGTCGAGCGCCGGCACCGCGAGATGCCCGGGCATGATTGAGCCCACGCCAGCGGCGATCGCGGCGCGGAAAGGCACGAGTTCGTTGCTTTCGAGCTCCTTGCGGTCTCCTGTAACCACCGCGAGTGCGAGGTGCGAATCCACGCTGACATCGCCGTGACCGGGGAAATGCTTTGCCGTCGCCAGCGCGCCGTTTTCCTGCACTCCCCGCACGAATCCCTTCACGTACGCAGCCACGCTCTGCGGATCCTCGCCGAACGACCGGACGTTGATGATCGGATTATCCGGATTGTTGTTGACGTCCGCATCCGGAGCGAAAACCCAGTGGACCCCAGCGGCGCGCGCTTCGAGCGCCGTGTACTTGCCGGCAGTGTAGGCGAGCTTGGGATCACCCGTCGCGCCGATGGCCATCGCGGAGGGAAACGACGTGCCTTCATCGAGGCGCATTCCCGTGCCGGATTCGAAATCGGCGCCGACGAGCAGCGGCACCTTGGCGCGGCGTTGCAGGTCGTTCGTGAGCACCGCAGTCGGATAGACCTGGCTGCGCAGGATGCCCAGCGGTCCGCGATCGGTGACGATAATCAGGCCTCCGACATGATTTTCCTCGACCTCGCGGAGCAGCTCCTTGTATTCCGGGCTGTCGGCCGAGCTGAAAACGCCGAAGCAGGAGACCATCAGCATCTGGCCGAGTTTTTCGCGCAGGGTCATCTTCCGGAGCGTCTGCTCGACCCAGGCCGACTGCGATGTCGGTGGCTGCTTCTTGCTGGGGCTTTTTTGTCCGCGGGCGGAAGGTGTCATGAGCGAGAATATGACGGGAAGGACGAGCGCCAGCGCTGAAAGCCCCCGTCTATGCATCATTTTCGTCCCGGGCCTTCTTTGTTGACGCCTGCATCCCGTAGCTGTATATAGCACGCGGTTTCATGCCGCACAATCAAGCGTCTCCGGCGATGTTTCGTTACCGTTCTCTCGCTGCTTTTCTCGCTTGGGTTAGCGTTGCGATTTTCAGCGTTTGGATGCAGGCCGGGCAAATTGCCGCCCCCCAGGCACAGCCGCCTTCGCCCCGCGTCAGTCATGTTCGAGTCGGAATCGATGTCCTCGAAGAGCAGCATTTCCGTCTCCTGCGCGGCAAACGCATCGGCCTAATCACCAATCAGACGGGTGTTGATTGGCGCGGGCGGCGAACTATTGACGTAATCGCGCATGCATCCGGCGTGAAGCTGGTTGCGCTATTCAGCCCCGAGCACGGGATTGGTGCGAAGGCGAATGCTCCGGTCGGGGACAGTGTCGATGGCCCAACGGACCTACCAATTTACAGCCTGTACGGGAACGTGCGCCGGCCAACGGAAGCAATGCTCAACAACGTGGATGTCTTGGTCTTCGACATCCAGGATGCGGGCGTACGCTTCTACACCTACGTCACAACGATGGCCTACTGCATGGAGGAGGCTGCGAAACGAAAAATCCCCTTCTTTGTTCTCGACCGACCCAATCCGCTAGGCGGAGAGGTGATCGAAGGTCCCACGCTCGACCCCGATCGCACTTCGTTCACTGGATATTTTCCAATGCCCGTGCGCTACGCGATGACGATGGGAGAATTCGCGCAAATGTTCAACGCCGAAAACCATATCGGCGCAGACCTCTATGTCATGACAATGCAGGGCTGGCATCGCCGCGATACATACGACCAAACTGGACTTCCATGGATTCCGCCTTCGCCTAATCTGCGGACGGTCAACGCCGTCTTCCTTTATCCCGGCGTCGAAATCCTGCAAGCAGGAGAAGAATCAGTTGGCCGCGGCACTGACACGCCTTTCGAACTCGTCGGGGCTCCTTGGATACATTCTGCCGAACTCGCTGCCGCCTTAAACAGTCGAAACATTCCGGGCGTGAGTTTTGCGCCCGCCCAATTCACTCCGAGTGAGGACCCATATAACGGGAAGCTTTGCCAGGGGGTGAGAATCCGCGTCACTGAACGCGATTCGTTTCGTTCGATGCGAATGGGCTTGGAAATTGCACACGTCTTGCATCAGCTGTATCCGTCGCATCTCTATGCAGGCTGGAATATCCTGCTTGGCTCACAATCTACGTTCGAGCGACTCATACATGGCGATGCGCCGGCGGATATCGTTGCCAGTTGGTCCGCCGATCTCGACAAATTCCGCAAAATGCGCGAAAAGTATCTGCTGTATAAGTGAGCCCTTGATGCGCATCTGCTCGTTGCTGCCCTCTGCGATGGGCATCGCGCATGCAATCGGGTTGGGTGACGTAATCCTCGACGTCAGTCCCGCATGGGACTTTCCCGCCGAAGCCGCACGAACGCAGCGCTTGCAAGTGAGCCAACCGCAACCGTCACGACCGTCCCTGCCAGCACATACCAGGTAAACGCGAGGTGCGTCAGGAATCGGACGGCGACCATCGCCGCGATGCCGGTCGCAAACCCGATGAGCGCTCCCGTTTCATTTGCCCGGCGATTCCAAGTGCCGAGCAGGAAAACTCCCAGCAGGCTGCCGTATGTGATCGACGCGATTGTCAATCCCGCTTCGAGCACGCCGCCCCAGCGGACTAGCCCGAGCAACCCCAGAACGACGCCCCATACGAGCGTGATCTTCCGCGAGCGGCTCAGCTGTTGTGTTTGCGCCGCCGCCCCGCGATTCTCGCCGAAATCCATGACGCTCGACGAGGCAAGCGAGTTCAACGAACCGCTGGCGTTGGACATCGCTACCGCAACGATGGAAGCGAGGACCAATCCCGCCAGGCCGACGGGCACCTCGCGGACGATGAACTCCGGGAAGATGCGGTCGGTATCTCCACCCGGCACCGGCAACATCGCGTGCTGCGCGTAGACGAAGAGCATCACGCCGATGACCAGGAACAGCGCGAACTGCGCGAACACAACGACGCCGCTTGCGAGCAGCGCCTTCTTGCTGTCCCGCTCGTTTCGTGCGGCGAGCAATCGCTGCACCATCGTTTGATCGGTACCGTGGCTCGCCATCGTCAGAAATGTCCCGCCGATCACGCCGGACCAAAACGTGTAGGTTTGCGTCAAACTGACAGTGAAATCGAAGACGCGCAGCTTTCCTCCGGCCGCTGCCGCCGATTGCACTACGGCGGGCCAGCCGCCCGGAATCTTGTGCAGCAGGAGGAAGAACGCCGCGAGCGACCCGGTCAGATAGAGCGCGAGTTGCACCACGTCGGTCCAGATGACCGCGCGCATTCCGCCCTCGAAGGTGTAAACGAGCGTGAGGGCTGTGACGATTGCGATCGACAGGCGGTCGCCCGTGCCGAACGCCACGCTGACGACTTTGCCGATCGCCGAAATGCGCACGCCCTCCGCCAGCGCGCGCGTTCCCATGAAAACGAGCGCGGCGGCCGATTTCATCCGCCTGCCAAAACGCTTTTCGAGAAGCTGGTAAGCCGTGTAGAATTCGCCCTGGAAATACTGGGGGATGAGTACCACGCACAGGATTACCCGCGCGACCAGATAGCCCAGCACGAGTTGCAGGAAGCCGAGGTTGCCCGCGAACGCGATGGCGGGCGTGCCAATGATCGTGAGAGTGGACGTTTCCGTCGCCACGATCGAGCACGCGAGCGCCCACCAGGGCGCCGTGCGGTTGCCGAGGAAGTAATCGCGGAGGGTCCGCTGCCCGCGGCGGAAGTGCGCGCCGAACAGCGTGATGCCGGCGAGATACAGCAAGATGATCGCGAAGTCGAATGGGCTGATTCGCATCGAGTCGGGTCCGGCGGGCCGCGCGATGCTAACCGCCCTCTTGGAAAACTGTCAAGCAACTGTACTCGTCCACATGATTAGTGACACTCGGCTTTCTTTTGTTGAGATTTCCAGCGATGGAGGAATTCGAGCGGAGTGAGATAGCGGAGCGCCTGGTG
>JGI12269J14319_10005813_pt1 | contig 10828 bp, 9 predicted proteins | sample PeaSoiSIISIP2007_FD_14319 | JGI IMG/M metagenome (IMG submission 14319) | reverse complement strand
TGAGCGGGATCACATCGGCTGGCACCAGCACCGCGAGGATAAATGCCGCGATGCCCGGGTCTTCATCATCTCGCTCGGGGAGCGCCGCAGTTTTGGCGTCGATAAGCTGTGTCCGGAGTGCCTTCTCTGCGACGCCTGCAACCAACGCAGGTGCCATCCCGACGGCCCTCCGTGCTCCAACCCTTCGAAGTGCCGAGCCGCAAAAAAACATCGTGAATCCTGCGCGGTGAGGAAAAACGCAAAAACCGTGTTCTTGCCAGGGCACGGTTCGCTCATTGCGTTGACCAGCGAAGCGAATGACTGGTATGAGCACGCAGTCTTGGATGACAAGGAGCCCAAGGGACTCCGCGTTTCGATCAACACCAAATGCATTCCTCCCGAGGATGCCGCTGCCGGATATGTTCCCCGGGAGCTCAGGATCGCTGGCGGATTCGCTCAAAAAGAATCCGGCTCGTAGGGTCAGCGCCGGCCTTCCTTCCGACCCGGACGGAGCGGCGAGTGGATCTCGACTGCCATTGAAACCCTGGTCCCTGTTTGTTTCCTTGGTGGCGGGGCTTCCTCAGACCGCACGTCAGCCACTTCAATAATCCGGGTTTTTGCCGGAGGCTAGTATTGAGTCTTGGGCCGGCGCAGTAAGGCGCAAAAGGGGATGACGAAGATGGGCACGCACACGCAGGCAGAAATGCGAGACATGGTTGGAGGGCGATTCGTTCAGGACAAGGGCTACGAATACATTCCGAACTTCTTGTCGAAGGATGAAGCGGATGCTCTCTACGATTTCACGATGGCTTTACCATGGGCAGACTACCAGCCGTCTTGCAAGCGTGTCTCGTTCGGCCCGCAGATGAAGCCTATTCCCCAGCCCGGACGCACGGGCAACATCAACGAACAAAAAACCTGGCCGCAGATTCTTCTAAACCTGAAAGAGAGAATCGAAGCCCGGTACGACTGCTGCTTCAACAGCATTGAGTGTCACTTGCACGAGAACGAACACTCCAAAGTGAGGGCCCACCGCGACGCTCAACCCGGATACATTGCAATGGTGAGCGTGGGGCAGCCGAGGAGATTCACCGTCCAGGAGAAGACGGTCGAGACCTACCTGCTTGCACATGGTTCGCTGCTGACCTTCTTCGGGCGAATCGAACACTCCATGCCGGCCGAAACGCACCCTTGCAAACCCCGGATTTCCCTGATTTTCCGCTATAACCCCAAGGGGCTGGTCGAGAGCGGCTCCAAGCGGACAGCGGAACAAAAGAGGACAGATCGGGCGGAGTTTGAGAAAGCTCAGGCGGAATGGAAGCAAGCACAGGTGGGCGTCGGGAAACAGAAGGCGGCGGCCGATAAGTGGTAAGGGCCGCTAGCGATGCCTCGGCTCGCGCTCGTCATCGGTCAATACTCCTCCGGCAACAAGAACGTGGTGGCGCTTCGGTCGGCTTCGGTGATGATCCAGATTTTGGTTCCATCCGATAAATTGTAGGCCGACAATATCCGCCAGCCGTGTTTCAGGCTTTCCTCGTTCTCGTGAACGTCATGGGCGTCCAGGTCTCCCCAGTCGCCCGAGAGATGACGCTGTAAGTAGGGGAGGGGGAGGTCCCCGGATGCCTCGAAAGCCCGGAGAACGCCGGGAGTGGCCACTATACGTCCCGGGCTGAACCCCGGCTTCACTTGCTTCTCTTCCGGGACTTCTTCGCCGCTTTGGCCCCCTGGTGCCGACGGGGACGCCGAATCGCACTCTTGCGCGGAGCTTCCGGCGTTGTCGTACCCGCAGCCTTGCTCGCCTTGACCTCGGCATAGCGAGCGGCGAGCTCAGGGTCCTTCGCCATGGCCGCATCCCGTGCCGCCCAGGTCATGGCGTAGAAGCTCTTGCCGCCGATAGCGATGAAATCCTCTTTCTTCAGGCCCTCACTGACTGTGCGACGGATTGATTCTGACTGTTTCCGGCTCATGTCTTCTCTCCTTTTACTTGCAGCTGTACAGCTCAACCTCACCATAGCTGCCAGAAGAGAGAAGGTAAACACTTCTTTTGCTCCAGCCAGAGCTCAGTGCTGGTGAGCCCACGCCCGCAGGTAACTCGCTGGGCAGGCGGGGAAGGAATCGGGTAGAATCGCCGCCGATGAAAACGCTCAAGCGTGTAGTGAGAGACCTCCGGCGGGAGAAGAACCGAGTTCAGTCGGAACTGCAACGAATCATCAACGCGCTCGATGCGCTACAGCGGCTGGGCCGTCGCGAACTGAAGCGCGAAGTGAAGAGGGTGCACAGGTTCTCACTCGCTACCCGCAAGAAGATGGCCGCAGCCCAGCGCGCACGCTGGGCGAAGCTCCGAAAGGCAGTATAGAGGCCGCGAACTTCCCGTTCACCTGACCCGCATCTCCTCAATCCTCACGTCGGCCGCTTCAATAATCCGGATTTTTGCCGGAGGCCAGTATTTGAGCTTCAGGAGCACGACGATGACCCCTGAAGCACTCGAAGGTTTCGTAGACGCCGACGAAGCCGGAAAATTCCTATCACTCACTCGGCGTCGCATCTTGGACCTCGCCCGAGCAAGAAAATTGCCCGGCCATTCTATCGGCGATGGCGCGAGACGTGTCTGGCGCTTCCGCCTGAGCGAAATTGCTGTCGCCGTCTCAGTAGAAAATAATTCGCGATTTACTTCGCAGACCGCTCGTAGTAATACGGATGCGGCAGTTTCCCCGCGTCGTGGGCAATAGGAGACAGCACATGACGCGATTCCAACGAGGTTGCCTGCGGGTCGAACCCCGCAAGGCAGGAGACACTTGGGTGCTGCGGTTTTACATCACTCGCGAATCGGACGGCAGGAGGGTCGAGCACAAGGTCCCGGTCGGACTGGTGCGCGACCTCAAGAGCGAGTCCGCTGCGTGGGCCGAGGTAGACCGCTTGCATCTACACCAGCAAATCAACCAACCAACCTGTCGTGGTCGCGTCACGCTAGGAGACATTGCTGCCCATTATGAGCAGAATGAACTTCTCAAACGTGCCCATACCACGCAGTACCTGCACAAGCACATCATCCGCGACTACTTGAATCCGCGCTGGGGCCGCAATGTGGCTGTGGGTATTGAGTCACTGGAAGTTGAAAAGTGGCTCGCTGCTCTTGACCTAGCGAATCCCACTCGGGCGAAAATCCGAGCTGTGATGACCCGGCTGTACTCACACGCTCAGAAGCACAAGCTGATTCCTCGGGATCAAGCATCCAATCCCATGAACTGGGTCTCATTGGAATCGGAAGCAAGCAATCACGATCCTGTGATCCTCACTCCTCAAGAGGCTTGGGCTTTGGTCAGCGAGTTCCCGCTGCTGGAACGTACTCTCACGATTCTGACTGCGGCAACGGGACTTCGCATCTCGGAATGCTTAGGACTTCAGTGGCAGGATATTGACTACAACGGTCATCGAATCTTGGTTCGCCGTAGATGGATCGATGGCGACATCGACGGACCAAAGACTCGGGCCAGTGGTAGGCCTGTTCCGCTTTCTGAAGCTCTTGCCGAGGTTTTGCAGACTTGGCAATGCGCAACGCTGTATTCGCGACCCGAAGATTGGGTGTTTGCTAGTACCCGCATGCGCGGCCAGCAACCACGGAGGGGATCGATGATGGCGCAGGATTACCTGCGTCCGGCAGCGATCAGACTCGGGGTGAAGATTGCGACAGACCAGCGATTTGGCTTTCACAATCTGCGGCACTCGCTGGCAACGTTCCTCGTGAACCGGAAGACCGACGTCAAGACGGTTCAGTCTTTACTCCGTCACTCAAACGTTTCCACCACGCTCGATGTCTACGCGCACGCCATTGACGACAGCAAGCTGGCAGCACAACGGACGATGATGGAAGCAATGCGGAATCCGGGGATGGTGAACTGAGTATGCGGAATCACGGGCTGATCACGGGCTGGAGAATTTTGAGGAGTCTCTGTAACCCTATGAAAGAAATGGTAGGCACGTGGGGACTCGAACCCCAGACCTCTACCGTGTCAAGGTAGCGCTCTAACCAACTGAGCTACGCGCCTACGACGACTTACGGGCTTCCCGTGGGTCTAACGCGGGTCCACCGGCCGGGGCCGGTCGAGTAACGATTTTACCACGCGGCCCTGGGCCTCGCGCTTCGCCGGCGTGAGCCCCTGGGTGTACACGTCCAGCGTGATCCTGCTGTTCGCGTGCCGCAGCGACTCCTGCACCGTCTTGACGTCCTCCCCGTTCGCTTTGAGGAGAGTTGCGAAGGAATGGCGGAATGTGTGCCAGCCGATACGCTTGCTGATCCCGGCTCGCCTTGCTGCGGGCCGAATCTGCTTCTGCAGGACACTATCTGCGCCTTCCTGTCTCGATAAGGCCCGACCCCTCAAAGTGACCTTCATTTCTCATTTGCAGGAAGAGATCCTGGCGCGCTTATAAACCCGATCCTTCAGCCGTCGCAGCATAAGGTCCCAGCTAGTTCACCGTCAGGTTGATGGACACGTTGCCGTTTGACGACGCCGGGGCCGTCGAGATCCCCACCGTAGTGTTGCCGGTAACCGTCACGTTCACCGTGCCGCTCTGTGATGCTTGGGTGCTCGCATCGCCCAGGTAATGCGCGCTGATCGCATGTGTGCCCACAATCAGGGTATTGTTGTTGATGGTGACTGCTCCGTTCACCGCCTGCACCGGCGCTCCCAGCGCCGTTGCACCGTCGAAGAGCTGTGCCATCCCGCTGCCCGCCGGCAGGCCCGATGCAGTCACCGAGATGTTGAAGCTCAGCGAGGTACCTTGTGCGGCCTTCGTCACCGGGGCCGTGATCTTCGTGGTGGTCGCCACGGCGACGGGACCGACGCTGCTGCTGCTGCCGCCGCAACCCATGGCGAAGCTCAGCAGGCATACCAGCCAGAGCCCCATCGCCGTGCGATATCGCCGCCGTCCGGGCACGAAGATCAGGAAGATCGCGGCCAGCCCGGTTCCCGCGCTCAGCTTCCACCAGCCATTTCTGCTCGTCGGCCCTCCCTGAAGACCCGCGTACTCGGTCCGCGTCGCGGGCAGCAGCTCTGCAGTTGTGCCGGGCGCCGAGGGTGCTGCCACGTTGACCGTCAATTGTCCGGTTGCCGCCCCACTTCCCGACATGGTGATGTTCAGCGGGCTTGGCGAGCAACTCACCCCCGGAGGCAAAGTCGCCGCCGGACAGGTCACCGCTACAGTCCCAGTAAATCCTCCGCTGGGGGTCACCGTGATTGTCGAATTCGCTGAGCCGCCCGCAGTCGCACTCGCTGCCGACCCTGTCGCCGTAAAATTCCCGGGAGGCGCCAGTATGGTCACAGTGAAACTGTTCGAGGCGGCGCTGTAGTTGGAATCTCCGATGTAATTAATGGTGACGGTATAGGTACCGGCGGCGGTGCCTGCCGGGGCGGTGATAGTGGCCACTCCCTCGGGAGAATAAGTCAACGGATCAACTGCCGCACTCAAGTTCGCCGAAGTGGGCACGCCGGCTGGGAAGCCACTTACGGTGATGTTTCCTGTGGGCGCTGCCGCGGGGTTGGAGAACGGAATGCCGTAGTGGATTTCGTTGCTGAGATTGGCGCTGTTTTCCAGCTGGATGGTGAAGACCGTTGGTGGAGTTTGAGTTGCACCGGATAGGCTAACCGTCGGCGTGTCTTTGGCAATGCTGAAGGTAATCGCGGAAGCGCTGGAGGCGTTGTAGCTGGCGTCGCCGGAATACCTAGCAGTGGCCGAGTGGGAGCCGACGCTCCAGGGGGCGTTATATTCGGCGTCGCCTTCGGCGTTGACCACGGCGGTGTTGATGGTGGTGCCGTTATCGGCGAAGATGACGGTACCGGTGGGGAAGGTGAAGCTTGGGGTGTTGCAGCTTGCGGGTGGGGTCGGATTGACGACGCACTGGTTGTAGTAGGTGGTCGGGAACGGCTCGGCGGCCAGGATGAGTTGCGTGCCGTAGGGAATGTTGGTGGTTCCGGGATTGATGGCGACCGTGACAGTGCTCGGCGTTGCCACGTTCAGGATATTGAAATAGGTTGAGCTGGCTTCGGGGTTGACGGTGATCTGGGCCTTAGGGGACGCGCTGGAGGCATTGCTTGTGTCGCCGCCATAGTTGGCCCAGACGCTGTAGGTGCCTCCGGGCAGGTAATTAATGCTACCGCTGAAGGATCCGCCACTGAGGGGGAAGAAGCCCTGACCCTGGTTCACGGGCTCGGTGCTGTCGGTCTCAATGGCGACGTTACCAGTGGGGGTGGCACCGGCGGTCTCAGTGACGGTACCGGTGAAGGTGACAGACGAGCCGTGGGTAATGGTTGTGCCTGCCGTCGGCGAGGTGAGGTTGACGGCGGTGCTGGCGAACCTGATGCTGGCCCAGTCGGTAACCAGGACATTGGCGTCGATAGTGCCGAGGCCGGTGGCCAGGTTAAAGCCGGCAGTGGCGTTATAGTCGGGCGTGGCGCCGCTGCCGATCTGGCCTTCTTCCGCAGTGCCGTAGAAGGGATCGGTGACGGTGATGGGATTGCTGACGGCGATACAGTTAGGCGAGCTTGGCGAAAAGGCGCATGGCACGGAGTTGGTGCCGTGCGTGACGTCGTGGAAAGCGGCCGGGAACTGCATCTTCAGCGGATACAGCACGAAGTTCGCCTGGCCCTGACGTCCATAGCTTTGATTGACGAGCGCCATGATGCCCGCGAAGGACGGCGCCGAAGCGGAGGTGCCGCCGACGCCGGTGATCTGGATGAGATTGCCCCCCGAAGGAGCCTGGCAGTCGCCATCGGATGCGCAGATGGGATAGAAGCTGTAGTTGAGTCCATCGGCCGCATAGAGCGAGACATCGGGAAGATCGCGGACCCCATCGGCAGGAACGCCGGTGCCGGTTTGCCACGATGGCTTCGCGTAGCCGCCGGTGCAGGTTCCAGTTGTTGCGGAAACCAACCCACAGCTACTGGCTCCGCCGCTGCCGCTGGCGATGGTTGTAGCGGTGGAACCGCTGATATCGGTGTAGTAATTGATGGCGTTCAGGCCATATTGACTGTCGTTCCAGGGCTGCTCGGGAATGACCTGGAGCAGCGAAGCCTGGGGGAGTAGGGTGGGAGTGGTATTCCAGTAGGTTCCTAGTTGAGTATTGAGGAGGGCCGGATTGTTGTAATCGCTGTAGTAGAAGTCTGTGCCGCCGACGGCGACGTTGTAAGGCGTGGAAGCGAAGCCGTTCACGGCAAGTCCATCGACCGCATAGTACTGCGAATTGTCGTCGTCGCAGCCAGCCGAACCGCTGTCTCCGGTGGAGACCATAACGGTGATGCCCTGTGCGGCGGCCTGTTCCCAGAGGTAATTGAGGAAGGCATTTGTGCTGCCCAAGCCGGCTTCGCAGTCGCCAAAACTCAAGCTTAGGATGGGGGCGATGTTGCCGAAGACGGCGTGCTCGGCGGCGAGGATGAGGCCGGATTCCAGCGCGGTGTCGGCGGCGATGACCAGATCGACGGTCGCTGCGGGGGCTACGGCTGCGGACCATTCGACATCGAGGTAGGCTTCGATGGAGTCGAAGTTAGGGCCATCAGGGTTGTTGATGCCGTCGATGCCGGGGTCATTTCCGTCGATGATGACCTGGGGCGGATTGGCACTGAGGCCGAAGGCGCTGCGAAACTGGTTTGCGAGATCGATATTGATGTTGGAATCGTTGACGATGGCGATGGCCTGGTTGGAGCCGTTGGTGCCCGCGGTGTAGAGCGGACTCAGATCATACTGTTTGGCGTAGTCAGCGGGAGCAAGCACAAATTGCACTCCCGAGCTGTTACCGTAAGTCCACTCCGGCTTCGCCGTGTGGGTCTGGGTATTATAGGTGGCCTTGCCGAGAACGCGGATGTAATGCTTCAGGCGGAAGTTATTCAGCGCGACAAAACCGCCGACGACCGGAGCCAGCGCCGAGGGTATCTGGGGAGCGCTGGCATTGGCATGATGGGTCTCGCCGCGGACCACGTATTTGTGGATCTGGGTATGGAAGGCGTCGCGCATCTGAGCCACGTTGCCGGAGAACTCGATGACCTGTTTGCCGGGCTGAACTTTGCCCACTTGGAATCGGTGCGAGGCGAGCCATGATTCGATGGTGGCGATGTCCTGGTCGGCGGGGCCGAACTGCTCGCCGAACTGCTCGGGAGTAAGCCATTTGTGATAGCTGGCCGAACCGGGCGTGTGCAGGTCGCTGATGAGCTGCCACAGGGTGGCCTCCTGCGCCGGGCTGCGCTTCAGCACGAGGTGCAGGCGCTGAAGCGGCATGCTGTCGGGCGCGGCTCCGCGATCATTGGCGGCATTGGCCAGCGGGTGAACGGTTCCCTTCAGGGTCACTCGGTTGCTCTCGTCGATGACAGCAGTGATGCGGTTGACCGCGAGCGACGGCTGGGCGGTCTGCGCGCGGAGCGGAGCGGCAAGGAGCGCGGCTAAGCCCAAGGCTGTGGCGACGAAGAGTCGAGAGGAGCGAAAGCTGGTGGGTAGCATGGCCATCCTGTCCCGTGATCGTGCAATGAAACCAGAATTCCCAATATGGACCTTCGGGGGTTTGTACATCGTATGCTTCTCCTGCTTTCAACACAAACGAACGAGACTCCCGGCCCAAGACCCTGAGTCCTGCGAGCAAGTGCGCGCTTGCTTTTTGTGGAATGGAGCAAGAGCGCTTGCATTGCGGGCTATGGTTTTCATGGGCCCTCGCCGTGCTGATGCAACCGGCCAACTAACCAAATTCAACCAGAAGTCTCGGGTTATCATTTGGTGTGCCCACGCATCAGTTCGACGGCTGGTGATGAAATGAGCATCCGCGTTGAACTTCCTGTTTTCTAGGCTTTGCTCAGGCTCCGCCAGTGGGGGATTCTGCCCGGTGGCGAAAATAGTTCTGAATTCGGAACAGCCAACCGTTTTCCACAGCACTCCGGACAATTTGGTGGGTTTACCAGCGGGTGAAAACGCAATCCCATTCCCGGTAGCACTTCCGGCCGCGAACCGAATAGAAAAGAAAGGAATTAATGACTTCTAGCCGCAGGGAACAGAAGTGTTCTGCCGACGCGATCCGAAGGACGGCCCTCGTTCTTTGTTCTGTTTTTAGAACAAAACCCACTTGACTTTAAATCGATTTGTAAAAAACTCTTGACAACCTGGCCACGGCGTGTGCAAACTCGCGGGCCAAACGAGCAACTCTGCAAGCACGTATGGAATTGCTTCCAAAGAAAGCAAGTGCGTGCTCACAAAACTGATATCGTTGTGGCTGGTGCTAACCCCTGAAGCCTTAGTCGCACCCCACGAACCAGTCAACCCTTGCTCTCGGATGTTAACCGACCTCCGGACACAAACTGAATTTCGCCAGCTAACCTAAATTTAGCGCGTAACCACCACAATTTTAATGGGTTAGGTCACGGACGCCCTGTAAGTGACAGGGCGAAGCTGCAAATAAACAGCGCAGAGCACCTGGTGGACGTGGGCCGTGCTATATAGCACACTTCCACTTCGGTTGCTGAGGCGGATTCCGAAGTACGAGCCATCTTCATTTGTTCTGCTTTCGGACAAGGGTTGTAAATTTGTAACTCTTGACAACCGCCCAGAACAGTGTTCAAACTCGGCGCCCAAACTGGTTCACCCTGTAAGTGAGTATGGAATTGCTTCCAAGAGAAGCAAGTGAATACCGGCAAATTCTAAGTCGTGTGGCTGGTGCCAGTCCCCCTCCAGAGGCAGTCACCCCTACTCTCGGACTTTAACCAAAGTCCGAACCGAAGTGAGTTACGCCCACCTAACCTAACCAGGTTTAGGACGTAAGCTACCAAAATTTCAACGGGTTAGGTCACAAGAGCCCTGTAAGTGACAAGGCGAAGCTATCGGAGAAATGCGCCTACTCGTTGATCCGCACGCCACAGGCGTGGACAGACCAGTCTCAATCTTAGTACGCGGCAGTTGCTGAGGCATGAGGAGATGATCATGATTCCGGCTGCTCATACCAGCTTCCCAGATAGCCCCGGCGAGGGGAATCCGAATGGCCGTTTGTTTTCCATGGCTTCGACGGCACTGTTGCGGCCGGGCGCAGCGACCAGCGATCAACATCGGTGGTATGCTGTCTATACTAGGTCTAACCATGAGAAGCGGATCAAGCAGCAACTGGACGGCAAGTCGCTCGAGTCGTTCCTTCCGGTTTATGAAGCCGTTCACCGCTGGAAGGATCGTCGGGTACTGGTCAGTTTGCCCGTGTTTCCCAGCTACCTCTTCGTGCGGATTTCTCTCCCCGAGCAACGCATGTCTGTGGCAACCGTTCCTGGGGTCGTGAACCTGGTAGGAAGACCTGGTTGCCCGACGCCGATTGAAGACCCGGAGATCGAGGCCTTGCGAATTTGTTTCTTGCAAGGGCACGGAATGATGCCGCACCCGTATCTCACGGTAGGTCGGCGAGTCCGCGTGCGGAACGGTCCCCTCGCCGATGTGGAAGGCATTCTGCTTCGCAAGAAGGGGAAGACGCGTTTAATCCTTTCCGTCCAATTGATTGCCCGGGCGGTTGCCGTCGAGGTTGACGCCGGCGACGTAGTTGCCGTCGGCCACCAGCATCGCAATCCTTCTGCAGCTTGATCCATTCAGGCACCCCGAGCCACGCTAGCGTGGCTCCATGAGGCGGTAATGTCCACACCTGCCACTAGAATTCTGCATTCACGCGCGCGCGTCCTCAAAGCCGCCACCGCGTTGTTCGCGGCCAAGGGATTTCACGAAACCTCCACCCGTGAAGTCGCTCGCAAAGCCCGCGTCAACGAAATCACCATTTTCCGGCACTTCAAGAACAAGCAGGAGCTCTATCTCCAGGTCTTGAACAGCAAGCTGGGACTGANGGTGCCGG
>JGI12269J14319_10005811_pt1 | contig 10829 bp, 10 predicted proteins | sample PeaSoiSIISIP2007_FD_14319 | JGI IMG/M metagenome (IMG submission 14319) | reverse complement strand
CCTCTGGTGGTTGGTCGGGGTAGGGGTTCCCGCCTACGGTGCCGTCATGATCGAGGTCACGGGCGTACTGCAGAAACAAGCGTGGGATCGCGACGTCCTGCCGCCCGTGGAGCGGGTCCGACCCGGACTGTGGTCCATTCCGGTCCCCATCCCCGACAATCCGCTGCGCTACGTCCTCGTCTACGCCTTCGAGCTCGACAGCGGGGTGGCCATCGTCGACGCCGGGTGGAACACCGACGACGCCTGGGCCGCCCTCAACACAGGCCTCCAGGAAGCAGGCGGCTCGATCAGCGACGTGCGCGCCGTGCTGGTCACGCACATCCACCCCGACCACTACGGGCTGGCCGGACGGGTGCGCGAGGAGTCGGGGGCGTGGATCGGCCTGCACCCCGACGACGCCGAGATGCTCCAGGCCCGCTACATCGAGACCGACGACCTGCTGGCGCGCATGCGCGAGTTCCTCCAGGACGCCGGGGTCCCGCCCACCAAGCTGCCCGACCTCAACTTCGCCTCCATGATGATCCGGGGCCAGGTGACCATGGCCGAACCCGACGTGCTGTTCGAGGACGGGCGCCGCGTGGACGTTCCCGGGTGGGACCTGCACACGGTGTGGACGCCGGGTCACTCGCCCGGTCACGTGTGCTTCTACAGCCACGAGCAGCGCCTCCTGTTGTCGGGCGACCACGTGCTGCCCCGGATCACGCCCAACATCGGCGTGCACACCCAGCAGTTCCCCAATCCACTGGGCGAGTACCTCGAGTCGCTGCTCAAGGTGCAGAACCTGGACGTGGACGAGGTGCTGCCCGCCCACGAATACCGCTTCGCCAACCTGCGTGGCCGCCTCGACGAGATCATCACCCACCACGCCGAGCGGTTGGCGGAGATCGAGGGGCTCATCGCCGAGCACCCCGGCTCCACCGCCTGGGACATCTCCGTGCGCCTGCACTGGTCCCGCCCCTGGCACGAGATCGCCGACTTCATGCAGCGGGCCGCCGTGGGCGAGACCATCGCCCACATCGTGCTGCTCGAGAAGCACGACCGCGTGTGGCGCCAGGGCGCCGCACCCAGCCGCTTCTTCCTCCCCGAGCACCGCTGAGGCCCCGAGCACCGCTGAGGCGCAACGCGCCAAGCGCCACGCACGGCTGCGCCTGTTGCACAGCGGGGATGGCGCCGACATCGCACCTCCGTCGCGCCGACGTCGGACCGGCTCGCACCGTGGGTCCCTCGTTGGCGCGCGGCCACGGTGTAGAAAAGGTGATCAAGGCAACGCTCGTGGCCACGCACACTTCCCTCCCGCGCCGGCTTCCCGGCCTCGACGCCCGGCACGCCACGCCGCGCGCCCGTCTCGTACGGCGGGCCGTGGCACTGGTGGCGGTGCTCGGCGCCTTCCTGCTCCTGGCTGCCGTCCTGGCCGTCACCTTCGTGGGTCTCTCCAGCGGGCAGGGTGCGACCGCCGGCCGCCACGACGGAGGCCGGGCGCACCACGCCGCAAGCACCGGCACAAGCACGGGCCGGGTGCGCACGACGCCACCGACCGGTGCCACCGCGGCCGGGACGACGCCCTCGGCCACGTCGCCGACGGCGACGGAGACGCCGACGCCGAGCACCACCACCGCGCCGTGGCGGCTGCCCGCCCCCGTCGACGCCGAGGTCGTGCTGCCCGGGTCCGGCGGCGCGCTCGAGGTGCTCGGCGGCGCGACGTCGGGAGGCAAGCCCGCCAACGGGGTGTTCACCCTCGACACCGCCACCGGCGCGCTGGCGCACGTCGGGGACATGCGCAGCGCGGTGTCGGGCGCCGCAGGGGCGGTCATCGCCGGTCGGGCCCTTGTGCTCGGGGGCGGCACACCGGCGCCCACGGCGGTGGTGCAGGGCGTGGCCCTGCCCGGGAGCGCGCCGTCGGCCGCCGTCCCGACCGACGGCGTCGTCGGATCCCTCCCCGCCCCCCGGACGGGGGCGGCGGCGGTGACCGTGGGCACCGTGACCTACGTGGTGGGTGGCGCCGACGGTGCCACCCCGGACCCCGACGTGCTCGCCACGAGCGACGGCCGAACCTTCACCGTCGTCGCCACGTTGCGCGACCCCGTGTCGTTCCCGGCCGTGGCGGCCGTGGGCAACGAGCTCTACGTCTTCGGTGGCCAGACCCAGGCCGGCGCCAGCCCGGCCACGGCCGTCGACGACATCCAGGTCGTCGACCCCGCCCTGCACACGGTGAGCGAGGCCGGCCACCTGTCCGTGGCCTTGTCGGGCGCCTCGGCCGTCTCCCTCGGCGGGCAGGTCTTCGTGATCGGGGGCGACACCACCTCGGCCACCGGCACCGCCACGCCGGGGAGCGGGACGGCGAGATCCACCTCGGGCACGGTGTGGGCCTTCGACCCGTCCACGGGCACGGTCCGCAGTGCCGGGCACCTGACGGTGCCGGTGTCCCTGGCCGGCGTGGCCGTCGTGGGCCAGACGGCGTGGGTGGTGGGCGGGGAGTCCGACGGGGCGCCCGTCACCGACGTCCAGTCGCTTACGTACCCTTGACGTCGCCGCCGTCGTCGTCCGAGCCGCGCTCCTTCCAGCGACGGTGCGAGCGGCGCCGGCGCACGACCACGTAGGCGACGACGCCGATCACGACCAGGGCCAGGAGCACGAACGAATACGTGCCGACGGTCCTCGCCACCGCGCCGTACGACGTCCCCGCGCCGTAGCCGATCATCACGTAGGTCGTCCCCCACACCACCCCGCCCACGGCGTTGAAGAAGAGGAAGGTGCGGTAGCGCATGCCGCTCATGCCACTCAGCCCGGGCACGAGCGCACGGGCGAGCGCCACCCACCGGCCGAGGAACACGGCGGGGCCGCCGTAGCGGGCCAGCAGGTCCTCACCCCGGCGGATGCCGGGATGGCCGCGCAGGGGCCGCCGGTCGAGGAGCCACGGGCCGACGAGCTTGCCGACCTCGTAGCCCACGGAGTCACCGGCGATGGCGCATCCCACCACCACCGCCAGCATGAGCTCGAGATTGGCGTGACCGAGCGACGCCAGCGCGCCACCCACCAGCGCGGCGGTCTCGCCGGGAATCACGAAGCCGAGCAGGACGGAGGCCTCGCCGAAGACGAGGAGGCCACACAGGATGTAGGCAGCGGGTCCGTGGAAGTGCTCCAGCCACGTCCCGACGCTGGCGAGCACGACGGTGGGGGCGGTGGCGAACGATACGGTCAGCGGGCCCAGGGAGCCCACGACGCACTGACCCACGTCCTGCGCCGGCACGAGGGGCACGTCATGAACCGCGTGTAGCCCCGCCCCGGACGCCACAACCAGATGGGCAGGTGCAGCAGCGCGAACTCCGCCACGCGGACCTCGGCGCGCGACCCACACGACGAGCAGTCCACGCTGATCAGGCTGAGGATGCCTCCCCCGGGCGCGCCGTGCGATCTCTGCGGGGCAGGCCCGGGGGTGCCGTGCGGCCGGGCCGGCCCGGGGCGGGCCCGGCCGGTGGCGGCGGTGCGGGCCTCCTCCGAGAACAGGGCGTGCTTGCCGGGCGCATGGACTTCGGCCGCGTGGCGCGGGCCCTCCTCGTCTCGTTCGGCGGGGGCCCAGAACAGGGCCCGCTTACCCAGGGGATCCGGCGCGTCGGTCACAGCTGCGGTCGCCCGGCCTCGTCCCGCACCGTCAGTGCGCCGGACGCCGGTCGGCGTCGAGCTGGCGGGCGATGGCGCGGTAGGCCTCGGCCCCCGCTGTCAACGGGGCGTGCTGCAAGATGCACTGACCGAGTGCCGGTGCCTCGGCGAAGCGGACCGACTTGCGCACCGGGGGCTCGAGGACGGTGAGCCCGTGGCGGGACCGCACTTCCTCCAGCACCTCGCGCCCGTGGCGCGTGCGCTCGTCGTACATGGTGGCGATGACGCCCCGCACCTTCACCTCGGCGTTGGCGAACATCCGCACGTCGTCGATCGTCTCGAGCAGCTGCCCGACGCCACGGTGGCTGAGGGCCTCGCACTGCAGCGGGATCAGGACCTCGTGCGCGGCCGTCAGGCCGTTGATGGTGAGCACCCCGAGCGACGGCGGACAGTCGATGAGCATCATGTCGTACTCGTCCGACACGGTGGACAGGGCCAGGGCCAGGACGTGCTCGCGCCCGGTGCGGGTGAGCAGGTGCACCTCCGAGCCTGCCAGGTCGATGGTGGCGGGCAGGATGTCGAGCCCGTCCACGCCCGTCACCACGCGCCGGACGTCGGCGGCCTTCATCTTGCGCACGAAGACGTCGTGCAGCGACTGGTGCAGACCCTCGGGGTCGATGCCCACCGAGTACGTGAGGCACGCCTGGGGATCGAGGTCGACGAGCAGGACCCTGCGCCCCATCTGCGCCAGTGCGAAGCCGAGGGAATGGACCGTCGTCGTCTTGGCGACGCCCCCCTTTTGGTTGGCAACCGCCAGGATGCGTGCCACGAGCCGGAGTCTACGCCTGCGCGGCGACAGGCCGACGGGGCGTCCGCCCGCCGTCGCCTCAGGCCGAGGGCGGACCGGCGCCGGCCACCTTGGCCAGCAGCGCGGCCAGGTGATGCAGCTCGTCGGTGCCGAGCGCCGACAACGACGCCGGTGGCTCCCCCAGCACCTTGCGCACCTGGGCCTGGGCCGCCTCGCCGTGACGGGACAGGGCCACCATCTTGACCCTGCGGTCGGTGGGATGGGTCCGGCGCTCGGCCATACCGGCGGCCTCGAGCCCGTCCACCAGCGAGGTCACGTAGGACGGGTCGCAGTGGAAGCGGTCCGACAGCTCCCGCATGGGTGTGGGATGGTCGGACCTGAGCACGAGCAGTGTCTTCAGGACGCCGGGGGTCAGGCCGATGGCGTCGCACGCCTCGTGGAAGCGCTGTTGGCCCTCGCCCTCGAACACGAGCCGGTACATGGCCTGCCACGCATCCCCGGCGGCCTGCTCGTGCGCCCGGCGGGCGCCGTCCTGCTGCTCGTTTGACACGTTTCTACCTTTTAGTAGACTGAAGTATCTGGATGAGAAACATCAACCGTTGACAGGAGTCTACAGCTGATGGGCGACAGCGAGCAGGGCATCCTCAGCGAGCACCGGAACACGGGCGTGGCGCTGCTGCTCATCTGCGCCGTGCAGATGATGGTGATCCTCGACGGCACCATCGTGAACATCGCCCTGCCGTCGATCCAGCACCAGCTCCATTTCTCCCCCACCAGCCTGGAATGGGTCATCACGGCCTACGCCCTCGCCTTCGGTGGCCTGCTGCTGCTCGGCGGCCGCAGCGGCGACCTGTTCGGGCGCCGGCGGATGTTCACCATCGGCGTGGCCCTGTTCACGGCGGCCTCGCTGCTGGGCGGCTTCGCCACCGACCAGGCGTGGCTCATCGCCGCCCGGGTGCTCCAGGGCGTGGGGGGCGCCATCGCCTCGCCCACGGCCCTGGCCCTGATCCAGAACACCTTCCCCGAAGGGCCACAGCGCTCCCGGGCCATGGGCGTGTACGCAGCGATGTCGGGGGCGGGGGGCTCCCTGGGCCTCCTGCTGGGCGGCATCCTCACCGACCTGGCCTCGTGGCGCTGGGTGCTGTTCGTCAACGTGCCCATCGGGCTCACCGTGGCCCTGGCCGCCCCGAGGGTCCTGGGCACCACGCCCACGCGGCCCGGCCGGCTCGACCTGCCCGGCGCTCTGTCGGTCACGCTGGGCATGACGTCTCTCGTCTACGGGCTGTCGCGCGCCGCCACGGCGGGCTGGTCCGACTCGCTCACCTTGGGCGCGCTGGCCGCCGCCGCCGTGCTGCTCGTGGCCTTCGTCATGATCGAGCGGTCGAGCCCCCACGCCCTCATGCCGCTGCGCATCTTCGCCGACCGCAACCGGTCGGGGTCCTACGTCATCATGCTCACCCTGNCGGCGGCGATGTTCGCCACCTTCTTCTTCATCACCCAGTTCGTCCAGGACATCCTGGGCTACAGCCCGCTCAAGGCGGGCGTGGCCTTTCTCCCCATGACGCTCGGCATCGGGGCCACCGCCACGACCATGTCCCGCCTGATCGGCAGGATCGGCGCACGGCGCCCGATGACGGCGGGCCCGCTCCTCGTGTCGGGGGGCCTGTTGTGGCTGTCGTTCGTCGGTGTGCACGCCCACTACCTGTCGGTCGTGGGTCCCCTGCTGTGCCTCGCCGTCGGCATGGGGTCGACGTTCGTACCCCTCACGCTGACGGTCATGTCGCGGGTGCGCCAGGGTGAGGCCGGGCTGGCCTCGGCCCTGCTCAACACCGGCCAGCAGGTCGGGGGGTCGCTCGGCCTGGCCGTGCTGGTGACGGTGGCGGCCAGCGTCACGGCCGGCCGGCTGGCCGCAGCCGGGCCCACCGTGACCCGCGCCCAGCACGCGTTGGCGGTGACGAGCGGCTACGACGCCGCCTTCCGCATCGGATCGCTGGTCGCCTTTGTGGGCTTCGTGGTGGCGACCACCGTCATCCGGCGGGCGACGCCCTTCGGGGCCCCGGCCGGTGCCGCGGGCGTCGCCCCCGAGCCGGAGCCCGCTGTCGCCTGAGCCGCCGGACGGCACAGGGTCGCGGTCAGGGCCGGGGCGGGATACCGTTCGGTCGTGCGCCCGAAGCATGCCAACGACGCGGATGTCAAGGAGGCGACGGCCGCCGTGGCACAGCACATGCGCCCGCAGTCGATCCCCGTCAACGTCTACGAGGCGCCCGAGGCGCTCGTGGTCGTGGCCCCCTTCCCCGCCGTGACGCACGACGACGTCACGGTGGAGGTCCGGCCGGGCGTGCTCACGATCGCGGCCCGGCTCAGAAGTGCCGGCCCACGGGAGTACCTCGTCCACGAGTGGGAGTACGGGGGCTACGAGCGTGACATCGACGTCCCCGACGGCTACGGCAGCGGGGTCGAGGCCAAGCTCGCCAACGGGCAGTTGGTGGTCCGGGTGCTGACCGGACCACCGTCGGAGACACCGCTCTCCGTCCACCCGAGCTGACTCCTTCGCTGCGCCGGGCGCCAGCGGTGGACGGGTGGCCGGCCCGGGTCGGGCCTGATCGCCCTCCACCGGGTGGGTCGGAGCGGAGCGGATACCGACTTTGCGTGTTTCTCTCACTACTCGTGGTGAGCAACACACCGAAGACCCCTGCCCTGCCCGTTGACATCCGGAGTGGGCCGGGCCATCGTTTGTCTGCTCACCACGTTGTGTGAACGTTGTGTACCGCTGGTGGCAACTGGATTGACGCACTCGAAGCCCGGGGGGCTCGCATGACTCGGCACGTTTGGGTCGTACCGTCGACCTCCTCACCGAGCCCTCGACGGCGCGACACCGCCGCGCCGCCGGCGGAGCGCGAGGACGGCGCCGGGCGGGCCGGACGTCGCTTTCCCCGGTTGCGGAGCAAGGGAAAGAAGAGCGGATCACCGGACGCGGCGCCGTCGACCCCACCGGCTCCGATCGGGGGGACGGGGATCACCGCCGCCCCCGACGAACCGCACCGCGGGGGCGGGTTCGACCCTCGCTGAGCCGACGAGGGCGCGGCGGCCTGGCTCCGCCCTGGCCGTGTCGGCTCTCGATTTCCTCAATTCTTGCGATGTGGCCGACGAGCCTCGGCAGCTATGACCGATTGGGCCGCCCTGACACGGGCGCGGACGTCGAAAGGCGGGACGTGGACCGGTTGGGGCGCTCGACTGCGGTGGTGCGGAAGGGAGCGGCGCGCGCCGGTTGCACCCTGGGCGCCGCCGCCCTGACTATCGGGCTGGTGGGCGCGGTGGTGGGCGCGGTCGGTGCCGGCCCGGCGGCGGCGGCGACCGTTGCCGGCACCCGCACCGACCCGGGTGCCGGACACCCCTACCGCCATGGTGCCGTCCCGTTGAAGGTGGCGGCGCCCCGCGTCGGCACCACCAGCGCCGTCGCACGCATCGCCCCCGGCCGGCGCGTCGGCGGGCTCGTCCAGCGGGGCCCGGTCGTCTTCGGCGGTGGGTCGGTCTTGACCGGGTCGCCCGCGGTGTACCTGGTGTTCTGGGGGTCGAGGTGGGGCGTCCAGAGCACCGACTCGGCCGGCTACGACGCCTACTCCGGCGATCCCGAAGGCCTCGCCCCCAACCTCCAGGCTCTGTTCTCGGGACTCGGCACCGACGGGGAACAGTGGAGCGCCGTGCTCACCCAGTACTGCCAGGGGGTGGTCGCCGGGGCGAAGGCGTGCCCGCTGTCCCCGCTGTCGGATCATGTCGCCTATCCGAGCGCCACCGTGCTCAGGGGGGTGTGGGAGGACACGTCGGCCGACCTTTCGGACGCCACCGGGACGCAGATCGCCCAGGAAGCGGCCGATGCCGCGCTGCACTTCTCCGATCCTCCCGGGGCGCAGTACATCATCGTCTCCCCCACCGGCGCCGATCCTGACGGTTGGCTCGACACCCGCACCGGGTACTGCGCCTATCACGACGACACCGGTGACCCCTCGCTCGGGCTCGTCACCGGCCCCGACGTGGCCTACACCAACATGCCGTACGTGCCCGACGTCGGCGCCGACTGCAGCTCGTTCACCGATCCCGGCGTGCTCGACGGGGCCGACGAGACCATCAGCCACGAGTACGCCGAGACGCTCACCGATCCCCTCCCGTCGACGGGGTGGACAGACCGCCACCGCGAGGAGGTCGCCGACAAGTGCGAGAACCTCCCCGGGGGCTCACCGGGGGGATCGACGTACGTCACCCTGGCGACCGGTCTCTTCGCACTGCAGGGGGTGTGGGCCAACGACCTCGGATCGAAAGGTGGCTGCGAGACGTCGCACGAGCCCATCCTGACCGTCGGGCCCGGCAAGCAGCGCGCCACGGTGGGGAGGGCGGTGAGCCTGCAGGTCGAGGCGGCCGACGTGCGCGGCCAGACGCTGCACTTCGGCGCGGCGGGCCTGCCCCTCGGCCTGGCCGTCAACCCCGTGTCGGGCCTGATCACCGGCGACCCCACCACCCGGGGCCGCAGCCACGTCACGGTGACGGTGACCGACACTTCCGCCGGCACCAGCCTCACGTTCGTCTGGCTCGTGCAGCGCTGAGCGCCCAGGGCGCCCGCGGCCGGGCGTCCGATGAACGGGGATGGGACGACGCCGGCTGCATAATGGGCCATGGCGAAGGTCACCACCCATCTCCCCCCGTCCGACCGCACGCGCCTGCGCAGGAAGAAAGAGCGCGGCTCACATGACCGGACGCTCATCGACGCCATCCTCGACGAGGGCCTCATCTGCCACGTGGGCTTCCCCGACGGCGGGGCGACGACCGTCCTGCCCACCGCCTACGCCCGACTGGGCGACCACCTCTACCTCCACGGGGCGGTGGGCAACCACATGCTGCGGGTCCTCGCCTCGGGCGCCCCGGCGTGCGTGGCGGTGACGCTGCTCGACGGGCTCGTCTTCGCCCGCTCCGCCTTCCACCACTCGATGAACTTCCGGTCGGTCGTCCTCTTCGGCGCCGCCCGCGAGGTCGTCGACCCCGACGACAAGCGCCGCGCCGTGCTGGCCATCGTCGACCACATGGCACCGGGCCGCAGCCGCGACGCCCGGCCGCCGAGCGACTCGGAGCTGCAGTCCACCCGGGTGGTCGCATTCCCCGTCGAAGAGGTCTCGGCCAAGGTGCGCACCGGCGGGCCGGTCGACGAGCCCGAGGACCTGGCGTTGGCGGTGTGGGGAGGCGAGCTCCCCTTCGAGGTCGTGACCCGAACGCCGGTGCCCGACGACGGCTCCGAGGCCGTGCCCACCCCCGACTACGTGGGCGACTTCTGGGCGCACCGACGGGCTGCCGCGCCCGACGGCGGGGCGGCCGGTCCACGGTAAGGGCGGGCGTACCTCAGCCGCGGGCCCTCGACGGCGACGGGCCGGGGGCGCTGTCGCCCGCTGTCAGCGGGCCGGGGCGGTCGCCTCGACCACGAGGCTCTCGGCCGCCCGGAAGTCGCGGTCGATGGCGAGATCGGGCAACGCCGACATGCGGTACTCCCGCACCGTCACCGACTCGAAGCCGCACTGGGCGAGCAGCTCGGCCAGCGTCTCGTAGTCGTACGAAAAGCGGTGGACCCCCATCTGCCGGAAGTGGTAGTTGATGACTTCCATCTTGGTGCGGAACGGGAGGACCTCTCGCAGCGTGCTGAAGGGCCGCTCCTCGCTGGTGGGGTCCCACGACGTGAGGGAGCTGAACGACCGCAGCGAGTCCCAGCCGTCGTCGACGTAGGCGCGCAGGTACTTGCCCCCGTCGGGAACGATCACCCGCAACGTGCCCCCGGGCTCCAGGACGCGGCGACACTCCACCAGGAAGCGCGGCGCCTCCTCGTAGTAGTCGAGGTGCTCGAAGAAGTGCTCGGTGAAGATCCCACGCGCCGAGCCGGTGGGCAGGGGGAGCGAGGTCCGGCAGTCACGCACGCACGTGACGCCCTTGGCGGGCGCGCAGTCGATGTTGATCCAACCTTCCTGACCGTGGGGTCCGCACCCCACGTTCACCAGGACGCCGCTGGCAGCGGCGAAGCGCCCGTCGATGCCCCGGCGCGTCAGCCGCAGCCAGGTCAGGCGGGCCTCGAGCTTGAGCTCGCGCAGCGTGTGCAGCGGCAGGAGGGACCGCAGGACGCGGAGCGGGAGCCGGGCGTGGCGACGCTGGGTCCGTTCGAACTTCGACGGGGTCGTGGCGTTGTGGCGCGGCGGGGAGTCGACCACGACCACGGCCGGGTGGTCGGCGACACGCCTCGCGCTCGGGCCGTTCACGTCACCTCCACTAGTGCCCGCCGCCATCGCCGACGACAAGGCCGTCCCAACCGCCGTCCCCGTTCCCATTGCCGTTACCGCCGCCGTTGCCGCCGCCGTTGCCGCCGCCGCCGTTGCCGCCGTTGCCGTTACCGCCG
>JGI12269J14319_10005804_pt1 | contig 10834 bp, 9 predicted proteins | sample PeaSoiSIISIP2007_FD_14319 | JGI IMG/M metagenome (IMG submission 14319) | reverse complement strand
GCCCCTTGCCCTTGGATACGGCGCGGGAACCAGGCACTACGACGGCGTCGGCGGGAATGATGAGAGGCAGATCGGCGGTGGCGCGAATGACGGTTCCCTTGACCAGATCGTAGACCGGTGTGCCGCGGGTCAGGATGGTTCCAGCGGCCAGCACCGCGCCCTTGCGGACGATGGTGCCCTCGTAGACGCCGCAGTTGCCTCCGACCATCACGTCGTCTTCGATGATGACCGGGCTGGCGTTGATGGGTTCCAGGACGCCGCCAATCTGGGCCGCGGCGCTGAGGTGAACGTACTTGCCGATCTGCGCGCAGGAGCCGACCAGTGCATGCGAATCGACCATTGAGCCTTCGTCGATATAAGCGCCCGCATTGATGTACATGGGGGGCATGCATACCACGCCGCGAGCCACGAACGCGCCGGCACGCACCGAAGAGCCGCCGGGAACAATGCGTACGCCGTCTGCGGGGCCGAAGCGGCGGACGGGATAGGTGTGCTTGTCCACGAACGAGAGACCACCGCCGGGCAGTTCCTCCAGATGGCCCAGCCGAAAGCCCAGCAGGATGCCCTGCTTGACCCAGGCGTTGACGCTCCAACCGGTGGGCGAGTCGGGATCGGGCGAGGCAGCACGTGCTTCGCCGCTTTCCAAAGCGGCGCGCAGCGCGAAGAAGGTGGTGGCGGCGGCGGGATCGTGGGTGGCGGCAGGTCCGGCGGCAAAGTGCCGCTCAACGTTCTTTTGCAATTCTTTCTTGGTCATCGCAATCCGAGTGTATCAAGGACAGGGATTGGGGAACAGGGAATAGGGAACAGAAAACAGGTCTTCATTTTGAAAACTGGCTGAGGAGGGGACCAGGAGCGATGTGTGCAGAGATGCACCACCGCCCCTGGAGGGAAGCTCTAGGCGACGAAAGCTGGGGGAGGGAACCGGAGACTCAAGCCGCTGTTCTATCCAGAACTTTGTGTCGGACATGAGGGGTGACGGAGACCGGTTGCAACCGGAAGCAGCTTTCTCCGTCGGGAATCATGGCCAGAGGGACTGGGTCGCGACCGGTTTTGCTATGAAGATGCCGCGACTCGAGCCACGCACAGAGCCTGGGATCATTGATCTCGGGCTGACCGTGCCAGAAACCTGGCTCTAAACCGCACTGGATTTGCAGATGATCCAACTGCAACTCGATGACGGAGATGTGTTTGGGAAAATAGCGCCGAACGTTATTCGCACCTACGTGCAGTCCGGTAACCCCATGAGCTTTGCTTTGTGTCTTGACCACCATACGTACCTTCCATTTCAGAGCCGGATGAGGTCAGTCTAGGGAGTCAAACGAAGAAAGCCGGTTGCCGATGCATGAAATCCGCAGTACGGATTCCTCGTTTGGTACACATCGACCGGAGGGTCATTTCGGGTTGATACTCAACCATTTTTTCCACAGTGTCAAGGTGACGAAAGTCTATTGTTCACACGGTGATAAGTTGCACAATAACTAGTGCAAAACGGCCATTTCCGAGGTAATTAGTACCCAAAAGGGAACTGTCAGCCCCACTGCCCGTTTCATCTCTGCAAGGCTTCCCGAATTCCTTCGGCGACCTCCGCTTGCTGCTCGGCCGTGATGCGGTTGAAAAACGGCAGGGCCAGGGTGCGGCGGGCGATGGACTCGGTCAGCGGCAGCGAGACGGCGCGGCTCTGGCTGGGTTGCTGATGGATGGGCGCAAAGTAGCGGCCGCTGGCGATGCCGCGTTGGGCCAGGACGGCCTGGACTTGGTCGCGGAAGGCCAGCGTCTGGTCAGGGTCGGCCTGCTGCGGCAGACGGACGACGTAGACGAACCAACTGATGGCGCGGCGGGGCAGGGAGAGTGGGGGAAGCTCTAGACCGGGGAGGCTGCCGAGCAGCGCATCGTAACGCTGGGCGGCGGCTTGGCGCAGGGGAAGGATTTCGTCCAGGCGGCTCAACTGTACGCGACCCAAGGCGCAGGCCAGTTCGCTGAGGCGGTAGTTGTAACCTTGCTCGGCGTGGTCCAGCCAGTTGGGACCGCTCAGGCCTTCCACCCCATCGACGAAGACCTGTCTCTGGGGACCCCGGCTCTCCACCCCATCGACGAAGACCTGTCTCTGGGGACCCCGGCTCTCCACCCCATCGACGAAGACCTGTCTCTGGGGACCTCGGCCTTGATTCCTGAGCGCGCGCAGGTGGGCGGCGTGGCCGGGATCGCGAGCCAGCACGGCACCGCCTTCGCCGGTGGTGATTTGCTTGTTGGGGTAGAAACCGAAGATGGCCAGATCGCCGAAGCTGCCTGCGCGTTGGCCGTCGAACTTCGCTCCAATGGCTTCGCAGGCGTCTTCGATGAGGCGGAGATGGTGGTGGCGGGCGAGATCGGTGAGCGCGTCCATCTGCGCCGGAACGCCGAAGGTGTGGACGACAATCAGGGCGCGGGTACGGGGAGTGAGGGCGCGCTCGACGGCGGCGGGATCGAGATTGAGGGTGAGCGGATCGATCTCGACGACAATGGGCGTGGCGCGCACTTGCAGGACAGCGTTGGCGACGGCGATGAAGGCAAAGGAGGGCACAATCACCTCGTCGCCCTCGCCAATGCCCAGCGTCAGCAGCGCCAGATGCAGCCCAGCCGTGCCGGAACTGACGGCGACCGCATCGGAAACTCCGTGATACGCGGCCAGCGCGGCTTCAAAGGCGGCCAGCTCCGGCCCCATGCTGAGTTGCGGCGTACGCAGAACGGCGGTGACGGCGCTGATTTCTGCCTCGGTAATGTCGGGCGCGGAGAGCGTGATGCGGAGGGGCATGGGGGCTTCCAGTTGTTAGCGGAGTTAGTGTTGTTCGTGCGGCAACGGTGTGGGTTGCTTGATGAGCAGGCTCTCCAGCGGCACCGCTGCCAACACTTGCGCAATGGTCTCTGCGGCGGTGCCGTTGCCGTAGGGGTTTTCCATTCCGCGCAGGGATTCGCGGAACTCGGGACTGAGCGCCTGTTGAATGGCCGACAGAATCGCGGTGGTCTCGGCGGGCGCGTCGATCACGTTGCGGGCGCGTTCGCGGCCTTGTTGGCGGATGCCGATGTTGACCGTGGGCAGCGCGAAGGATGCGGCCTCCATGATGCCGCTGGACGAGTTACCGACCAGCACGTCGGCCTGGCCCAGCAGGCTCCAGTAGGTCACAGCATCCAGATTGACGAAGAGATGGGTCTGCGGGCGCGTGGCCGCCAGAGCTTTGACGCGCTCGATCAGAGCGTAGCTTCCGGCGTCTGAGTTGGGATAGACGAAGAGAATCTGCCCCGGTGCCTGGGCCAGCGCGGCAAAGACGGCGTCGGCCTCGGCTGTGGTGTTTTGGAAGATGGTGACCGGGTGATAGGCGGCGATGAGCGTGGGCGGGGCGAGCGCGATGCCTAGCAGGGCCTCCAGCGCAGCGCGGTCCAGCAGCGTGGAGCGGCGCAGGTGGTCCAACGAGGGCGCGCCCGCGGCATGAACGCGCCAAGGTTCCTCGCCCATGGCAATCACGCGGCGGCGGGCGGTTTCGTTGGAGGTGAAGTGAATATGGGCCAGCTTGGTCAGCGCGTTGCGCACGTGGTCGTCGATGGCGCCCTGAGAGATTTCGCCGCCCTCGATGTGCGCGATGGGGATGCGCAGCGCCAAGGCCACCGAGGCCGGTGCCAGCATCTCGTAGCGGTCGGCGATGAGCAGCAGCAGGTCAGGCCGCCAGTTGGTCAGTGCGTCGGCCAGCCCCAGAATCGCCATGCCGATGGTCTTGGCCATGCCGGTATCCGTGTCCGAACTGAGCAGGCACTCGATGCGCGCCTGAATCGGAAAGCCATCGCGCTCGATCTCCTGGAGCGTCGAGCCAAATTCCGGGGAAAGATGCGCCCCCAGCGCAATGACGCCTAACTCGACCTGCGGATGCGCCGCCAGTTCGCGCAATGGCCAGTAAAGGTGGCTGTAATCAGCGCGGCTGGTGGTGACTACGGCGATGCGGCGTTTGCGGGGAGTTTTCTCGGAGGGAATCACAGGAGAAGTATAAATGGACGCGCGGTTTGTTATGCTTTCCGTCGGCCCTCAAATAGCGCTGACGTATCCCGCCCTTGCGCACGAAAAAAGCGCAAGGACGGAATCCCCATGGAGCATGAGTTCAGTGATCAAGCCAGATCCAATCACTCTTTTCCGGTCATCTCCGGTGTGACTGTTGGAGCAGGCGTGGCGGGCTTTGCTTGCTCAGCAGGAGCGGTTTGCGCGGCAGGCGCGGCTTGGGGGGCGGGCTCTGCTTGTGCCTCTTGCGCTGGAGCAGGCGTTGTGGTGGCCTGGGGAACGACTGTGATGTTCAGGTAGCCATCGACCGCTGCAAGGTCGGTTCCCAAGGACGCTGCGATCAGTGCGGGACTCTGGCCCGCGCGATGCATCATTTTTGCTTGCGCGGCTGGAGAGAGTTTGACCGTATCCGGTTCGAGTGTGGCGGGAGCTTTCTCTGTTGTGGAGGTCTGCGCTGGTGCGGCCTTGGCGGTTGGCAGAGACTGCACTGCGTCGGATTGCGTGTTGCTGGAGATCCCCATTGATGCCATGTAGGTGCCTCTTTCTTGGCAAGACAATTACGGAATCGACCTCAGCGTGAAGGATTTTCCCGTGAGTGCGGGATGCCAATACTGACTTGATCGGCACAAAATGCTTGTTCATCTTCATTGGCTCGAATATTTACAAAATTACTGGCAAACCGTAAAAAGCTTCTAAACAGACGTGGACCGGGAGGTCGGCGCTACAGTTTCATGCGTGGCGGGTCGGCGAAGCCGGTGGACGACTAACTTGCCTACCTGGCGCGATTGCTGCGCTCCGACACTGGCGCGGGTGCACTACTATGGAAGGAACGCCATTTGCGGAATCCAGCCGGTTCCGCTCTTTGAATCGCACCCCTGGAGGCTTCTTGAACACCTATCTTATCTCTGTCCTGTTGGGCATCGTGGAAGGGCTGACTGAGTTTTTGCCGGTCAGTTCGACGGCGCACCTGCGCATTGCTGAAGCACTGATGAAGCTGCCGCTGGACGATCCTTACTGGAAAATGTATACGGTGGTGATTCAGTTGGGCGCGATTCTGGCTCTGGCGCTGCTGTTTCTGGGGCGCATCGTGGACTTCATGCGCACCTTTCCCACTGGCGAGAACGGCAAGCGCAACGTCTTCACACATCCCATCTCGATGACCATCATCGCCTTCGCCTGCACCTCGGCGCTGGCGCTGCCGCTGCATCACTGGACAGAGAAGAATCTGGGCAGCATCAAGGTGATTGCGCTGGCCATGCTGATTGGCGGCATTGTGATGTGGGTGATTGACGTGCGCAGCGACCGCCAGGACCCGACGACCAATGACGTGGAAGAGATGGGCCTGGGGCAGGCGATCTGGATCGGGCTTTGCCAGTCGCTTTCGGCGATCTTTCCGGGGACATCGCGCTCGATGGCCACCATTGCAGCCGGTCAGATTGTGGGCCTCAGCCGCCCTGCCGCGCTGGAGTTCAGCTTTCTGCTCTCGATTCCTACGATGTTCGCCGCCACCTGCTGGGACCTGATCAAGGAGATTCACCCCAGCCACGCCGCCGTGGCCGCCGGAACTGCCGCCCACGTGGTGATGAGTGGCGAGCGCTGGATCGTCTTGCTGATCGGCACCGGCGTTTCGTTCATCGTTGCGCTGGGCGTGGTGGAGTGGTTCCTCATGTGGGTCCGCCGCCACGGCTTTGTTCCGTTTGCGATCTATCGCATTGTGCTCGGGTTGGCGCTGCTGATCTTTGGGGCGAAGTATTTCGGGGGGTAGTTCTACAGAAACCACAAACTCGTAAATTTTCAACGGCGCATCTCTCGCGATGCGCCGTTGATTTTTTCATCGAAAATCAATACTGAATCGACTGCGCAATCGTCGCATTGACAGCGCCCATCGCGACTCCTTAAAATTAAAGCGGGGAGCCATGCTCACTATCCGGTGCAAGTCATAGATAAGTGAGCAGTTAATTGGCTTTGCGCGGGTTGAGGCCTGGCCGTTTTTGGTGAAAGGCATCCATGCAAGAAAACCATCCCTTAGCGGCTAAAGCTGCATTGCTTCATCGGATTTTACGGCACGACTGAAGTCGTGTCCTTTCAAAACAGGAGTTTTACCGCAGGCTGTTGGGCACTTGCCGTCCCATCGAAGGTTGCGGTAAACCCCGACAGAGATGAGGAACAGATGCCCGAGGCGCGCGTCAGTCCGCGAGAGCGGCTGGTGCTTACGGCCATCATCGAGCTGTACATCGCGACCGGCGAACCAGTGGCTTCGCAGGCGGTGGCACGCTCGTTTGCGCATCAAGAAGGCCTGAGTTCGGCGACCATCCGTAACGTGATGGCGGCGCTGGGCGATGCGGGTCTGCTGGAGCAGGCGCACACCTCGGCTGGGCGCATTCCCACGGCGGCGGCCTTTCGTTATTACGTTGAGCAGATTACGCAGCCGGGACAGGTGAACGCGGCGGGCAGCCTGGGTGCGATGCCGCCGGGATCTGGGTTGCCGCTGAGCGCGGCGCGGCGCGGGCAGATCGAGGAGAGCTTCTCCGGTGTGGCCAGCAGCAACGAGTACCTGGAGCGCACCTCGCACGTGTTGGCGCTGATTTCCAGCGGATTGGGCGTGGCGCTGGCGAGTTCGACTGCGGGGCAGGTGCTGGAGCACATTCACTTTTCGAGGCTTTCGGTGGGGCGCGTACTGGCGGTGTTGGTCACCCAGGCGGGAGCGGTGCAGGACCGGGTGCTGACGCTGGATCGCGAGTTGACTCACATCGAACTGGAGACAGCGGCGCGCTATCTGAACGAGAATTTTCGCGGCTGGCTGGTGGAACGGATTCGCGCCGAAGTGGCGCGCCGCGTCGAGGCGGAACGCGAGGCTTACCAACAGATGCTCTCGTCGATCGAAGAGCTTTGCAAGAAGGGCGCGCTGGCTGGCGGTGAAGCGGCTCCGGCGCTGTTTGTGGACGGCATGGCCAACCTGATTGCCGCCGAAGTGGATCGGGAGCGGCTGCGGCAGATGCTTTTGGCGCTGGAGGCCAAGCAGCGGCTGGTCGAGCTGCTGACGGCTTATGTGGATGGGCGGCAGCAGGAGGTACGCGTCGTGGTGGGGCTGGACGGCAGCTCGCCCGCGATGCAGGATCTGGTGCTGATTGGCGCATCGGCCCGACTGGGCGGCGGAAACCTGGGCACTGTGGCCGTTATTGCTCCGACGCGCATCCAATATCAGGAGATGATTCAGGCAGTGCGCTACATTTCCAAGCTTTCGGAGCGCATTCTGGAAGTTCCGGCGGATTGAACCCGTCGCACCGTTTACCGATAAGTACAAAGAGTCGGCGCAGGCCGTGGAATTTATCATTGAAACCAGCCCAGGAATTTTTTCGGAGATTGCGTAAAAAAATGTCAGAACAGGAATCAGAGTTGACCTTGTCGGAAGAAGCAGCGGCGGCCTTATCCGCGGAAGAGGGCGTTCTGGAGATGCCGGTACGCGCCGAGCAGGACCAGGCGGGCGCGGAAGATGCGGTGAGCCGCGCGGAGTTCGAGCAGGTGAAGGCCGAGCGCGACCAGTTGCTGGATCGCGTGGCGCGCTTGCAGGCTGAGTTTGAGAATGCGCGCAAGCGTTCCGAGCGCGAAAAAGTCGAGTATCGCGACTACGCTACAGGTGCGGTGATTGAGCAGTTTTTGCCGGTACTGGATAACTTTACGCTGGCGCTTAAATCGTCGGGGACGGCCGAGCAGTTGCGTTCCGGCGTGGAGCTGATCGTGAAGCAGATGGAAGACGTTCTGCGCCAGATGCAAGTGACCGCGGTTCCGGCCGAGGGCGCGGAGTTCGACCCGCGGCACCACGAGGCGCTGGGCACCGTCGAGCGGCACGACTTGCCGGATCAGCACGTGGCCGAGGAGATTCGCCGTGGCTACAAGCTGCGCGAGCGGCTACTGCGACCGGCGCTGGTGCGTGTCGCCTCGAATCCGAAACAGACCAACGAATAAATTTGCTTGGCTGTAAAAACTGAAGAGCAAGCCAACAAATTCTCAGGCAGGATTGATCAAAGAGTGAGCAAAGCAGACTATTACGAAGTATTGGGCGTTTCGCGCGATGTGAGCGAATCCGACTTGAAGAGCGCGTATCGCAAGCAGGCGCTGAAGTATCATCCCGACCGCAATCCCGGCGATCACGCCGCGGAAGAGAAGTTCAAGGAAGCCAGCGAGGCCTACCAGGTGCTGAGCGACGGCGACAAGCGCGCCGCTTACGACCGCTTCGGCCATGCAGGCTTGAATGGGCAGGGCGGCGGCTTCAGCGGCGGCAGTCCCTTCGGTGGCGGTGTGGATATCAGCGATATCTTCGGCGACCTTTTCGGCGAGATGTTCAACGTGGGTGGCGGCCGTCAGCGCGCCAATCGCCAACAACGCGGCAGTGATTTGCGCTGCGAGCTGGACATCGACTTTGTGGACGCCATCAACTACAAAGAGACCGAGGTCAAGCTGCGCCGACTGGAAGCCTGCTCCGCCTGTCACGGCAGCGGCAGCGCCTCTGGGCGCGGGCCAATCACCTGCGCACAGTGCCAGGGGCGAGGTCAGATTCGCATTCAGCAGGGCTTCTTCGCGGTGGCGCGCACCTGCGGCGCGTGCGGCGGTACAGGCACCACAATTGCCGATCCCTGCTCGACCTGCCGTGGTGAATCGCTGGTTCCGGTCGAGTTCAAACTGCTGGTGAAGATTCCTCCGGGAGTCGAGGAAGGTTCGCGCATCCGTTACTCCGGCGCGGGCAATGCTGGCCGCTTTGGTGGTCCCAGTGGCGATCTGTACATCGAGATTTCCGTGCGGGAACACGAGTTCTTCGAGCGCCGTGGAAACGACCTCTATTGCGTGGTTCCGATCACCTTCCCGCAGGCCGCACTGGGCGCGGAGATTGAGATTCCCGCCATCAACGGCAATGTGCAGATCAAGGTTCCCGAAGGCACACAGAACGGCAAGGAACTCCGCATTCGCGGCAAGGGCGTGCCGTTGCTGAACGGCAGGGGACAGGGCGATATGGTGGTCAAGGTGCTGGTGCAGGTGCCTAAAAAGCTCTCCCGCGCCCAGCGCGAACTGATCGCCAAGCTGGCCGAGTCGCTGGAAGTGGATAACAAGCCCGCTTCGCCGGGGATTCTGGAGAAGATGAAGGACTTGTTCAGCTAGGGTCTCTGGGACTGAATTTTGTGACTGAGATCAGAAGAAACTGCCGCAGGTTCTTCGACTTGGTTTGGGGCAAAGAATGCGCCATGCTTTGCTTCTTGTGAACAAGATGGAGAATTGTGGTATCCCAGGCCTGTTTCAAAATATTGCGTTCAAGCCAATTCCCGCGCCTTTTTACTGGCGCGGGGTCGCCGAAGGCAGTTGGCCCCACCGCAGGTGGCTAGACGTTGAATTTGAAGAAGAGAATGTCGCCGTCTTTTACGATGTATTCCTTGCCTTCGGAGCGGTAGAGACCTTTTTCCTTGACGGCTTGCTCGCTGCCCAGGGCGAAGAGATTGTCGCAGTGGTAGGCGTCGGCTTTGATGAAGCCGCGCTCGAAGTCGGAGTGGATGACTCCGGCGGCCTGGGGAGCTTTGGCTCCGGTGGGGATGGTCCAGGCGCGGACTTCCTGTACGCCGGAGGTGAAGTAGGTGCTGAGGCCCAGCAGGCGATAGGCGGAGTGGATCAGGCGGTTCAAGCCTGGCTCTTGCAGGCCCAATTCGGCCAGGAACTCGGTGCGCTCGGAGGGTTCCAGCAGCGCGATTTCGGCTTCCATGGCACCGCAGATGCGCACCACCTGCGCGCCCTCTTGGGTGGCGCGTTTTTCAACGGCTGAGACCCATTCATTGCCGTTCTTCAGGCCTGCCTCATCCACATTGGCGACAAAGAGCACGGGCTTGACCGTGATCAAGTGCAGATCGTAGGCGGCGGCCTGCTCGTCTTCGGTCAGCTCGGCGACGCGAGCCGGGCGGCCGTTTTGCAGCACTTCGAGCAGCTTCTTCAGGGCCTCGGCCTCGGATTTGATCTTGGCGTCGGTGGTGTTGCGGACGGACTTCTCGACCTTCGCCCAGCGCTTTTCGACGGTCTCCAGATCGGCCAGCAGCAGTTCGGTATTGATAATGTCGATGTCGTGCAGGGGGTTGACGCCGCCGGCCACGTGGATCACGTTGGGATCGTCAAAGCAGCGCACTACGTGACAGATGGCGTCGGTGGAGCGAATGTGGCCCAGAAACTGGTTGCCCAGCCCCTCGCCCTTGCTGGCGCCCTCGACGAGTCCGGCAATATCGATGAACTCCATGGTGGTGGGCACGGTGCGGTTGGGCTTGACGAAGGCTGTGATGCGGTCCAGCCGCTCATCGGGGACGCTGACGATGCCGACGTTGGGGTCGATGGTGCAAAACGGATAGTTGGCCGCCTGCGCCTTGGCCGAGGTGAGTGCATTGAAGATGGTGCTTTTGCCAACGTTGGGCAGGCCGACAATTCCGCAGTTCAGAGGCATTGGGTAGATCCTTTTTCGGGTGGGGTGCGATGGCCAGGGAAATCCCCGCGTGCCGTTGGGCAGGATTCACCGCAGTGCTGAGGTGGTGGGGAAAGAGCGCGGAGGCTGATTTTCCAGGAGTCTCTCTTTATTATGCCCGATGCGGGGATTCGAGGGGGGCGCGGGGCGGGAAGTTGGGCGCACGGAAGTGCGGGAGCGGCGTCATTGGCTTATGGAGTTTCATGCCCTGCGGGTGGCAACGCCGGTGGGGAGAGGATGCACCCGCCAAGTGACCGCAAGCGGCATGGGCGGAGATAACGCCAGCCAAGGCTTCATCCCCGCCTGCTCACCGTCTCGATGAGTCG
>JGI12269J14319_10005803_pt1 | contig 10835 bp, 6 predicted proteins | sample PeaSoiSIISIP2007_FD_14319 | JGI IMG/M metagenome (IMG submission 14319) | reverse complement strand
TGTGCGTACGCGTTCGCGCTGTTCGACCTGATCAGCCTGCCGTCTGCGATCCGCGGCGGCCGGTCGGAGATCGTCTCCTGGGTGGCGCAGACCTTCCTGCAGTTGGTGCTCTTGTCGGTCATCATGGTCGGGCAGAACGTACAGGCCGCCGCGGCGGACAAACGCGCGGAGGCGACCTTCCACGACGCGAGCGCCACGCTCCACGAAGTGGCGCACCTACAGGGCCACCTCGCCGCCCAGGACGAGCTGCTGACCAAGATCGCCGCGAAGATCGGCCTGGACCCGGTGCCCGTCATCGACACCCCGTCCGACGAGGAGAACCCGCCCGACGACGAGACCCCGCAGAACCCGGAAGGCTGAGGCGGGCACGTCCTCAGCGGGTGTGGGCGGCGAAGAACTGCCAGATGACCTGCGTGGCGTTCAGGGCCCCGGTGCCGGTGAAACCGCCTCAGCCGACGGCGACGGGCTCCTTCCGGTGCCTGCCGCTAGCCCGGCTGGCCAGGGCCGCGTCCAGCAGCGCCTCGGCCGCCGTCCGGGACGCCGCGGTGATCCCGGCGTTGCCGTCCACGCTCGCGGCCAGCATCGCGCCGTCGTAGAGCAGGTGGATCTGGCTGGCGAGCAGGTCCGGATCGGGTGCCCCGGCCGCGGTGGCCAGTTCCCGGAGAAAGTCGCAGAGCCAGCCGCGGTAGGCCCGCGGGACCTCGTAGGCGGCGCTGCCCGGCTGGGCTTCTGCGGTGGCCCGGTTGAAGGGACAGCCCTGGTAGCCGGGGCGGGCGAAGACCGCGGCCTGCACGCCGAAGACGCTCAGCAGGCGCTCGCGCGGATCGGCGTGCGCCTCGACCGCGGCCCGCAGCCTCGCCTTCGAGATCTCCATCCGGTTTTCCAGGTAGGCGCGGATCAGCTCGTCCTTGCTGCCGAACGTGCTGTAGAGCGAGGCCCGGGCGACATCGGCCCGCTCGATGACCCGGTCGATGCCGACGCTATGCACCCCCTCGGCGTAAAACAGTTCGTCGGCTGCCTTCAGCAGCCGCTCCCGGGGCGAGGGACGCCGGGATCTGGCCCGGGCAACGTTGCTTGGCATGGGGCACCTCCTGGACAGACCAGTCAGTCTATGTTAGCCCGGCGCCGAAATAGCCGCCACATGAGCGTTTTTGCCGGCTGCTGCTGGCGATCTGAGCGCCCGGGAGCCAACGGGATGGTGTCCCACCCGTGACGGGTGATGCCGTTGATCCGCGGCCAGCACATGCTGACCGTGACGGCCGGCCCGAAGGAGAAGGAATGAATTATCCGCTGTTGAACATCTTCTGGACCACTCTCGAGGTCTTCCTGTGGGTGATCTGGTTCTGGATCCTGATCACGGTGTTCATCGACATCTTCCGCAACCCCGATATGTCCGGCGGGCTCAAGGCCCTGTGGTTCCTGTTCGTGCTGTTCATCCCGCTGATCGGCGTGCTGGTCTACCTGATCGTCCACGGCGGCACGATGCACCAGCGATCGGTCTGGTAGGCGCAGCTCACGCTTCCTGGCGAGCCGGCCCTCAACATAGGCAATATGGTCCCGGGAGGGGCATAGCCGGGGCATTGCGGGTAGGGCAGCAGATATGGCCCAGGTCACATCCCCGGGTTATGCCGCGCGCCCAGGCAGGACGGGTCGGCGGCGGACGGGGCAGGCTCGCCCAGGAGGTGGCACGTGAAACCTTTCGTGATCAACCGGAACGGTCGGCTGGTGTTCCCGGCCAATTTCCTCGGCGAGCTTGACTTCTCGGTGCTGGAGTCGCTCGATCAGTTCACCGCCGTAATCGGGCGCGACTTCGAGGCCAAGGCGCCGACCGGGACCGACATCTTGTCCAAGGTGGAGGCCGGAAGCTATACCGGACGCTTCGAGCTGCTGCGCGACTTGGGCCAGAACCTGTTCTGGGTCAACCGGTACGCCATCACCATGTTCGACAAGCGGCCGACCCGCTGGCGTGACCTGGCCAAGCGCCGCGACGACGTGTTCCTGCCGGTGCTGACCCCGTGGGAGGACAGCGAGCGGAAGGTGGCCGCGGTGGAAAACACGTTCCGCGCGCTCCCCGCGACGTGGGATGCCGACACCGAGAACCGGATCTTTGATCTGCTGTTCGCCGTGTTCAGCACCAAGCTGCACCACGCCACCGAACTGCCCGCGATCAAGCCGACGGTGGCGGGGTTCCTGGGCCGGCCGGACGCGCTGACGTTCGTCATGCCGGACCACGACCCCGACTACCGGATCTTCAGCACCGAGGAGATCATCGACGCGCACGAGGAGGTGCCCGAACTCGAAGCGCTGACGCGCTGGGCGATGGTGCTGCACAACCAGTACCCGTGGGACCGTTCCCGCACCGAGCTACGCGGGCCCGGGCAGATCGGCGACGACGACTTCGTGGTGGCGTTCCACCCCCGCAACCGCGACGTCATGGCCTTCATCGAGCGGGTCAGGCGTTCGGCGGGCGGCGGGAAGCCGGCCACCTCGGCGGAGCAGGGCGGGCAGGTCGAGGCCGTGGCTCCCGCGAAGCCCTATCCGCCGGTGCGGGTGCGGGAAGCGTTCAGCGTCCAGCCCAAGCTCGAGGCCCTCGCGATCGTGCGCGGCGAGCACGTCTGCAGCAACGACGACGTGATCAGGAACGCCAGCTTTTCCTGGTCGCCGATGAGCGCCGCGGAGATCAGCGCGAAAACCGGGATCGACCAGCGCCGCTACACCAGCCGGGAACCCGAGCAGCTGGCCCTGCCCGCGGCCCGGGCCGCGCTGGCCAAGTCCGGCCGCTTCCCCGAGGAGATCGGCGCCGTGCTGGTCAGCACGTGCACGAGCAACCGGCTGATCCCGTCCATAGCCTGCTGGCTGTCCGGCGAGCTCGGCCTGCTGCAGACCCACGCCTCGGCCGACCTGGTCGCCGCCTGCGCGGGGCTGCCCTACGGGATGGCCGAGGCCATCCGGCAGCTCCAGGAGGTCGGCCGGCCGGTCCTGCTGGTCTGCGTGGAGAAGTTCTCCGACAAGATCGGCAGCGTCCGCACCTCGCGGATGATCTTCGGGGACGGGGCCGCGGCCATGGTCATCGGGCCCGCCCCGGCCGGCGATCCGGGGGACGTGGAAGTAGTGCAGACCTACGCCAGCGGGCCGCACACCGAGGTCAACTCGATCATCTGGCCGAACGTGGAGTTCGACAACGACATCACCGTTTACGGCCCCGAGGTCAAGGCGCTGGTGCAGCGCTACCTGGTCCAGATGCTGGACGAACTCGGCGCTCTGCCCGATCCCGACGACTCCGGGCGCACGCTGCTTGAGAGCATCGAGCTGATCGTCCCGCACCAGGCCAACAAGACGATGATCCTCAACCTGGCCGACAAGTCCGGGCTGTCAGCTGACCAGCTGTACTTCAACGTGGACCGGATGGGGAACGTGTCGGCGGCGAGCATACCGATCGCGCTCTACGACGCCGTGCGCGACGGCGCGATCTCCCGCCGGACCCGTATCTTCGCGCCCGGCTTCGGGGCCGGCGCCGTCGGCGGGTACGCCGTGATGCAGTTCGACCCGGCCATCGTGGCGGACGAGGTGGTGCTGGACGTCCTCCAGGACACTGCACCGCCGCCGCCTCGGGCCGGGGGCACATCCGACGACATGCGCGCGGCGTTCGGCGGGTGAGCCGATGAGCCACCCTGCCTTCGCTTTTCAGCGCGTCGCGATCGTCAACCGGGGCGAGCCGGCCATGCGGCTGATCAACGCCGTCCGGGAGTGGAACGCCGAGGGACGGCCGGCCCTTCGTGTCATCGCCGTGTACACCGCGGCCGACCGGCGCGCGACGTTCGTCCGCGAGGCCGACGAGGCGGTGCTGATCGGCCCGACTGACGCCGACGCCGCCTTCGCCGCGAGCCCCTACCTCGACTACGCCGAGCTCGAGCGCGCGCTGCGGGCGTGCCGGGCGGACGCGGTCTGGCCCGGCTGGGGGTTCGTGTCGGAGAAGGCCGAGTTCGCCGAGCTGTGCGACCGGCTGGGCATCACCTTCATCGGCCCGCCGGCCGAGGTCATGCGCCGGCTCGGCGACAAGATCGAGTCCAAGCTGCTGGCCGGGCAGGCCGGCGTGCCGCTCGCGCCGTGGAGCGGCGGCCCGGTGGCCGACCTGGCGGCGGCCCGCGCGCAGGCCGAGTCGATCGGCTACCCGCTGATGGTCAAGGCGACCGCGGGCGGCGGCGGCCGCGGCATCCGGCTGGCGGAATCCGCTGAGCAGCTTGACGAGGCTTTCGAGCGCGCCAGCTCGGAGGCGTCGAAGACAGCCGGCGACGCGACGGTCTTCCTCGAGCGGGCGATCCGCGGCGGCCGGCACGTCGAGGTACAGGTCGTCGCCGACGCCGAGGGCACCGTGTGGACGCTGGGCGTCCGGGACTGCAGCGTACAGCGGCGCAACCAGAAGGTCATCGAGGAGTCCGCCTCGACCGTGCTGGACACCGAGCAGGAGAAGCTGCTCCGCTCGCACGCCGCCGAACTGGTCCGGGCCGCCGGGTACGTCAACGCCGGGACGGTGGAGTTCCTTTACGAGCCCAGCCAGCGGCTGCTGTCGTTCCTCGAGGTCAACACCCGGCTGCAGGTCGAGCACCCGGTCACCGAGGTCACCACCGGCGTCGACATCGTCAAGCTGCAGCTGCATATCGCGGCGGGCGGCACGCTGGGCGAGATCGGGCCGGCCGAGCCGCCGGCCCACGGGCACGCCATCGAGGCCAGGCTCACCGCCGAGGACCCGGAGCGCGACTTCGCGCCCGCCCCCGGCCTGATCGAGCATCTCGCCCTGCCGGCCGGCCCTGGCATCAGGGTCGACACCGGAGTGGCTCCGGGGGACGTCATCCCGCCGCAGTTCGACTCCATGATCGCCAAGGTGATCGCGTGGGGCCGCGACCGCTCCGAAGCCCGCGCCAGGCTCTCCCGCGCGCTCCGGCAGACCACCACGGTGATCAAGGGCGGGACAACGAGCAAGGCCTTCTTGCTGGATTTGCTAAGCCGCCCTGAATTCGTGCGCGGCGAGGTCGACACGACCTGGCTGGATGCGATGATGGCCGGCGGTTACGCGCCGCCGCGGCGGGTCGACGTCGCCCTGCTGGCCACCGCCTTCGAGGCCTACGAGGCGCACGCGCGACGGCAGCAAGACCGCCTGTTCACCTCCGCCGAACGCGGGCGCCCCGAGGTCGGGCACGAGACGCGGCACCAGGTCGATGTCCGGGTGGGCGGTGAGACCTACCGGCTCCGGGTATCCCGGTGCCGCCCCGGCCGGTACCAGGTCGAGCTGGACGGACGTTCGGTCGATGTCGATGCCGACCGCTCGGGCCGGTTCGAGTTGCGGCTGGCCGCCGCCGGCCAGACCTTCGACGTGCTCTCGGTCACGCAGGGCCCGGACTACCTCGTCGAGGTTGACGGCGCGGTGCACCGGATCTCCGGCGGCGAGGCCGGGCTGGTCCGCGCCCCGGCCCCGGCCATGGTGGTGGCCATCCCGGTCGCGGCCGGCGACGGGGTCGCCGAGGGCGACATCGTGGCCGTGGTGGAGAGCATGAAGCTGGAGACGGCGCTGCGCGCCCCGGTGGCCGGCCGGGTCGCCGAGGTATTCGCCGACGTCAATACCCAGGTGGAGAGCGGCGCCAAGCTGCTCCTGATCGAGCCTGCGGCGGATGAGGCCGCAGAGCCGGAGCCTGGGGTCCGCGGGGGCCACGAGGTCCGGGCTGATCTGGGCGCGCTGGCCGGATCGGATTCCGAGCCCCCCGATCCGTCCCGGGCGGCGGCTGACGCGCTGGTGGCGCTGCGTGCCCTCGTGCTCGGCTATGACGTCGACGAGGCTGAGGCCAGGCGGCAGCTGGAGAGGCTGGCCGCCGCGCGCGCCGGGCTGCCGACCGACGACCCGCGGCTGCTCGCCGGCGAGGCCGAGATCCTGCAGATCTTCGCGGACGTGTCCGCGCTGTGGCGGAACCGCCGGGTGCCCGGTGAGTCGCAAGCCGACGACGAGGCCGCCGTCGACGACGAGGCCGCCCGCAACCCGCAGGAGTACATGCACGCCTACCTGCGCTCCCGGGATGTCGAGGCCGAGGGCCTGCCGGAGTCCTTCCGGATCAAGCTGCGCCGGACGCTGGCCCACTACGGCATCAACGACCTGGAGGCTTCGCCCGATCTGGACCCGGCGCTCTACCGGATCTTCCTGGCCCACCGCCGGGCGGCCGCGCACGTCCCGGTCGTGTCGGACCTGCTGCGGTGGCGGCTGCGTCACCCGGAATCACTGCCCGCCGACGCCCGCGACGGTTACCGGCGGATGATCGACCAGCTGGTGCCGGCCACTCAGGTGCGGCACCCGGCCATCGGCGACCTGGCCCGGCAAGTCCGCTACCGCTGCTTCGACGCCCCGCTGATCGCCGCCGAGCGGGCCAAGGCCCAGCAGCAGGTGCGCGCCGAACTCGACCAGCTGTCGCCAGACCTGCGGGCCAGGGCGGCCCAGATCGACGCCATCGTCGCCTCCGGCGATCCCATCCTCGGCGTCTTCTCCGAGCGGCACCACCCCGTCATGCTCGAGGTGATGACCCGGCGGTACTACCGGATCAGGCCGCTGCGAAACGTCCAGGCCACCGAGCGGAGCGGTCGTCCGCTGCTGACCGCCGAGTACGCCCACGACGGGCAGGACTACCTCGTCATCGCGACCGTGGCCGACGCCGGGGAAAGCGCGGCTGGAACCGACCTGCCCCAGCTGATCGACGCGCTGCCGGCCGGCCGGATCGTGCTCGTCGACCTCTACGTCACCTCTCCATCGGGTCCCGGCCAGACGTCCGAGGACGACCCCGACGCCCGCGCGGACCGGATCCGCGGCAAGCTCGGCATCATCCCGCCCGCGGTCGCGCGGGTCGCGGTCGCGGTGCGCAGGCCGGACGGCGAGGGGGGCGGCTGGCCGGACTGGTTCACCTTCCGTGGCGGGCCGGACGGGGCGGCGGCGGAGGACCGGGCGCAGCGTGGCTGGCATCCGCTGGTGGCCGAACGGCTGGGCTTGTGGCGGCTCTCCGGGTTCGAGCTGACCCGGCTGCCCGCGGCCCCCGACGTGCACCTGTTCCGCATCCGGGGCCGCGCGGTGCCCGACGACCAGCGGCTCATCGCCCTCGCCGACGTCCGCGACGTGACCATCGTGCGGGACGACTCCGGACAGATCAGCGGCCTGCCGCAGATCGAGCGGCTCCTGGACGCCTGCCTGGACAGCCTGCGCTCGGCCCGGTCCGCCGACCGCGAGCTGGCCAGGCTGGACTGGAACCGCGTCCAGCTCTACGTCTGGCCAGCCGTGGACGCGCCGCTCTCCGAACTCGACCAGGTCATCCGGTCCCTGGCGGCGCGCACCGGGGCGCTGGGGCTCGAGCAGGTGCTGGTCCAGTTCCGTTCGGTGGAGGGCGGCGCGGAATCCCGCGAGCTGATGTTGCGGATGTCCCGCCCGCCGGGCGCCGGGCTGACGCTGCGCATCACCGACCCGCCNCCGCAGCCGCTGCGCGAGCTGAACGCCTACACGCAGAACGTGATCCGGGCCCGCCGCCGCGGCACCGTGTACCCGTACGAGCTGATCCCGCTGATCATCCGCTCGCCGGATCCCGGCGGCGCCCCCGGCACGTTCACCGAGTACGACCTGGACGAGGCCGGCGCCCCGGTGCCGGTGGACCGGGCTTATGGCTCGAACACCGCGAACCTGGTGCTCGGCGTGGTCAGCACGCCGACCAGGCGGTACCCGGAGGGGATGCGCCGGGTGGTGCTGCTGGGCGACCCGACCCGCGCGCTGGGGGCGCTCGCCGAGCCGGAGTGCCGCCGCGTCCTGGCGGCCATCGAGCTGGCCCGGCGGCTGCACGCCCCGGTGGAGTGGTTCGCGATCTCGGCGGGGGCCAAGATCGCGATGGACTCCGGCACCGAGACCATGGACTGGATCTCCCGGGTGCTCCGCGGGATCATCGAATTCACCCAGGACGGCGGCGAGATCAACGTCGTGGTGACCGGCATCAACGTCGGTGCCCAGCCGTACTGGAACGCCGAGGCCACGATGCTCATGCATACCCGGGGCGTGCTGATCATGACGCCCGACTCGGCCATGGTGCTGACCGGGAAGCAGTCACTCGACTACTCCGGCGGGGTCTCGGCCGAGGACAACTTCGGCATCGGCGGTTACGACCGGATCATGGGCCCGAACGGCGAGGCCCAGTACTGGGCGCCCGACCTGTCCGCCGCGGTCGACGTGCTGCTCGCGCACTACGAGCACACGTACGTCTGGGCGGGCGAGCGTTTCCCGCGGCCGGCCCCGACCGCCGATCCCGCCGGCCGGGACATCTCCCCGTGGCCGCACGCCGGCCAGGACTTCGGCGCGCTCGGCGAGATCTTCGACGTGGCGAACAACCGTGAGCGCAAGAGGCCGTTCGACATGCGCTCGCTGATAAGCGGCGTGGTCGACGCCGACCACCCGCCGCTGGAGCGGTGGGCCGACATGGCCGACGCCGCGTCGGTGCTGGTGGTCGACGCGCACCTGGGCGGGCAGCCGGTCGCGCTGATCGGCTTCGAGTCGCGGCCGCTGACCCGGCACGGCGCCTACCCGGTGGACGGCCCGTCGCAGTGGACGGCCGGCACGCTGTTCCCGCGTTCGTCCAAGAAGACCGCCCGGGCGATCAACGCCGCCAGCGGGAACCGCCCGGTGGTGATCCTGGCCAACCTGTCNGGCTTCGACGGCTCACCGGAGTCGCTGCGCCAGCTNCAGCTGGAGTACGGCGCGGAGATCGGCCGCGCGGTGGTCAACTTCGACGGCCCGATCGTGTTCTGCGTGGTCTCCCGCTACCACGGCGGGGCCTTCGTGGTGTTCTCCGGCACGCTCAACGACAACATGGAGATCGCCGCCGTCGAGGGTTCCTACGCCTCGGTGATCGGCGGCGCGCCCGCCGCCGCGGTGGTGTTCGCCGCCGAGGTCTCCAAGCGCACCGCCGCCGATCCCCGGGTGGCCGGCCTGCAGGCCGCGATCGCCGAGGCCACCGCCAGCGGCGCCCACGACGAGGCGTCCGCGCTGCGCGCCAGGCTGGCGTCAGCCTGGCCCGCCGTCCATGCGGAGAAGCTGGGGCAGCTGGCCGACGAGTTCGACAGCGTGCACAGCATCGAGCGGGCCCGCGAGGTGGGTTCGGTCCATGTCATCGTCCCGGCCGCCCGGCTGCGCTCCTACCTCATCGACGCGGTCCAGCGCGGGATGGCCCGGACGCTCGCCGGACGCGGCACCGCCTAGAGCGGCGGGGCGTTCCGCACGAGGTGATCGCGCAGCCCCGCTGAGGGATCGGTGAAGTCGAACGATCGGCTGACGGTCCGGTTCAGGCGCCTTCGCCTCAGTGCCGGCCATCGTCACGTGCCGTTCGGTGCCTGATGCGTCAAGGTCAGGGCTTGCGCGCTACCCCGCACCACATCGACGACGGCGCGGCAGCCACCAGATCGCTGCCCGGCCGCCACTGCGAGACCGCGACCACGCCGGGCTCGATAATGTCGAGACCATCGAAGAAACGCCTGGTCCCGTCCTGGCCGCGTAGCGTTGCCTGGTCGGCCACCCGCTCGTTGTAGCGCTGAATCGACTCGCCCTGCCGGTTGGGGTTGAAGTCGTCCGTGGGGTGCGAAACCACCAGGTAGCTGCCGGACGGCAGCGCCGCGAGCAGCTTGGACACCAGCGCGTACGGGTCCTCCTCCTCGCGGATGAACTGCAAGATCGCCAGCAGCATGAGCGCCACCGGCTGGCCGAAGTCCAGTGTGCGGGCCGCCCCTGCCAAGATCTTGCCCGGATCGCGCAGGTCGGCCTGAATGTAATCGCAGGTGCCCTGCGGNGTGCTCTTCAGCAGGGCCTGNGCATGCAGGAGCACGACGGGGTCGTTGTCCACGTAGACGATCCGGCTNTCNGGCGCCTCGCGCTGGGCGACCTGGTGGGTATTGCTGGCGGCGGGGATGCCGGTCCCGACATCAAGGAACTGCCGGATACCCGCCCCGGTCAGGTAGCGCACCGCCCTGGCCAGGAACGCACGGTTGGACTGCACCGCCTTGGCCAGCTCCGGATAGGCCTGCAGGGCCAGTTCGGCCGCCTCACGGTCGGCGGCGAAATTATCCTTCCCGCCAAGCCAGTAGTCATAGACGCGGGCCGGATGGGCCGTGCTAGTATCAATGCCCGGCGGAACGGCCTTCCCCTCGCCGGCTCGCCCGGCCGCGGCCGGATCGGTTCCCATCAGCGTCCCTCCCGATAAGGCTTCCTCACGGAGCGAGCCTACCGCCGCAAAAGTGGCGGCTTACCGCAAATCCGTGCAGCTGCGCGGACCTGGGCGGTATCCGAACATGTGCCCCCCAGAGGGCATAAACGGCTAGCTTTTGATAAGGGGCCGGGCTTTGCTGAAGGCGGAAAATATGTACCTGTTCGAGTGCGAGGCAACGTTCGAGGCCGAGCCAGCTGAGGTCTGGAAGGTGTGGACCGACGTCGAACGCTGGCCCGAGTGGGATGTCAGCAAGGAGATCGCCCGGATCGACGGCCCGTTCCAGCCCGGTGCCTCCGGCTGGGCCAAGCAGCGCGGCAACCTCGGTGGCTCCTTCACCATCACTGAGGTGGATGACGGGCGGCGCTGGGTGAGCGAATGCCCGGTGCCCATGGGCAAGGTCGTTTTCGACCACGTGATCGAGCCAGTCGCCGCGGGACGTGTCCGGGTGGTCAAGAGGGCCGATGTGCAAGGCGGATTCGGCTCCCTGCTCCGCCTGATGGCCCCCAAGATGCGCCGGGAAACCGCCCGGTCCTTGGCTGCCCTGGAACGACAGCTGTCCTCATAGCGCAC
>JGI12269J14319_10005800_pt1 | contig 10838 bp, 10 predicted proteins | sample PeaSoiSIISIP2007_FD_14319 | JGI IMG/M metagenome (IMG submission 14319) | reverse complement strand
CGGCGGCGTAGAGCCGCCGATCCGGCTCGGCTTCGCAGAGCAGCGCGCCCGAGGCGTCGGTGACGCGGATGTAAGCGCGCTCGGCCTCGAAGTTGGGGCCGAACTCCTGCGCCACGCGCTCGAGGCGCAGCGTGTAACCGCCCAGATGCATGGTCTGGCCGAGGCCGAGCGCCTCGGTCGCCTCGGCGCGCCAGGCGGTCTCGAACGACGCGCCGAGCGCGAAGACGCCGATGCCGATGTGCGCCAGCGTCATGCCCCAGGCGCCGCGGGGCAGACCGAGCGTCCGCCGCCCGACTTCCTGCAGGGGCGCCCGGAACAGCCGCACCCGCTCGGCCGCCTCGGCGAGCGCCCCGAAGATCACCCAGACGCCAAGGCCGATGCCGCAGGCGGCCAGCAGGCTGCGCGGCGTGACCAGGCTGAACGTCGCCAGGATCGCCACCGCCGCGGCCAGGCCGGCGATCCACAGTCGGCGCAGCGCCGCCGGGAGGTCGCCGCGCTTCCAGGCCAGCAGCGCGCCGGCCGGCAGGGCGATCAGCGCCGGCGAGACCAGCGCGCCGAAGGTGGTGTTGAAGTACGGCGCGCCGACCGAGATCGGCGTCCCATCGATGGCCGAGCGGATCAGCGGCAGCAGGGTGCCGATCAGCACCACCGCGGTCGCGGCGGCCAGCAGGATGTTGTTGAGGAACAGCGCGCCCTCGCGGCTGACCGGCGCGAACACCGCCTCGTCCTTCAGTGTCGGCGCGCGCCAGGCGTAGAGCGCCAGCCCGCCGCCGGCGGCGACTCCCAGGATGCCCAGCAGCAGCACCCCGCGCTTGGGATCGATGGCGAAGGAATGCACCGAGGTCAGCACGCCCGAGCGGACCAGGAACGCGCCCATCATCGAGAGGGTGAAGGCGCCGATGCCAAGCAGCACGGTCCAGCTGGCCAGGGCGCCGCGCTTCTCGGTCACCGCCGCCGAGTGCAGCAGCGCCGTGCCCATCAGCCAGGGCATGAAGCTGGCGTTCTCCACCGGGTCCCACGCCCACCAGCCGCCCCAGCCGAGCTCGTAGTAGGCCCAGTACGAGCCCATGGTGATGCCGATGGTGAGAAAGCTCCAGGCGGCCAGGGTCCAGGGACGGATCCAGCGCGCCCAGGCCGGATCGACCCGGCCCTCGACCAGCGCCGCGGCCGAGAGCGAGAACACCACCGAGAACCCGACATAGCCGGCGTAGAGGAACGGCGGATGGCCGGCCAGCGCCGGGTCCTGCAGCAGCGGATTGAGGCTGTCGCCCTGGAACGGCGGACTGGCCAGCCGGTTCAGCGGGTTCGAGGCGAACACCATGTAGCCGATGAACAGTGCGCCCAGCAGCCCCTGGGTCGCCACCGCCGAGGCCTTGAGCCCGAACGGCAGCCGCCGGGCCGCCGCCATCACCGCGCCGTAGCCGGTGAGCATCAGGCACCAGAGCAGCATCGAGCCCTCGTGGCTGCCCCAGGCGCCGGCGATCTTGTAGATCAGCGGCTTGGCCGTGTGCGAGTTGGCCGCCACGTTCATCACCGAGAAGTCGGAGGTGACGAAGGCGTGGATCAGGGCGGCGAAGCCGAGCGCGATGGCGACGAACGCGCCCATCGCCGCACCCTCGCCGGCCCCGGTCAGCGCCGCGTCCCGCCGCGCCCGCCCGGCGATCGAGAACCCAGCCTGCGCCAGGCTCAGCATCAGCGCCAGGATCAGCGCGAACTGGCCCAGCTCGTCGATCACGGCGCCGCTCCGTAGGTCGGCTGGGCGCCGTCGCCGCGCCACTCGCCCTGCTTCTTCAGCGCGGCGGCCAGCTCGGGCGGCATGTACTTCTCGTCGTGCTTGGCGAGGATCTGCTTGGCGACGAAGACCCCGTCCGGGTCGTAGGCGCCGATGGCCACCACGCCCTGGCCTTCGCGGAACAGGTCGGGCAGCTCACCCTTGAACGTGACCGGGCTCGTCGCGCGCTTGTCGGCAACCACGAAGTCGATCTCGCCGTCGGGCTTCTTCACCACGCTGCCCATGCGCACCATGCCGCCGAGCTGGATCGCCTGGCCGGTCGGCACGTGCGCGGCGGCGGCCTGCGACGGCGTGTAGAAGAATGAGATCGAACCGCGCATGGCGTAGAGCGCCACGGCGACGGCGAGCACCAGCACCGGCGCGGCGACGCTCAGCGTCATCAACCGGCGGCGGGCGGTGCGCGATTTGGGCAGCAGCGACATCAGCGGCGCATCCTAGGGCGTTCCGGGCGGCGGCGACATCGCCGCGTTCGCGGGCGGCGGCGCCGGTTGTGGAGGGCTCGCGAGGGCCGCATTGAGCTGCGCGAGGACGTCGGGCCGGCTGGCATAGCGATGACGGGCGCTGGCCAGCGCGGCGTCGCGCCGGTCCAGCGCGGCGTCGCGCCGGTCGATCTCGCCCAGCACCCCATAGGCGCGCACCAGCCGCACCCAGCCGGCTGGATTGTCGGGATTGGCCTGCAGCCGCGCGGCCAGGCCGTCGACCATGGCCTGGATCTGCGGCGCGCCGACCGAGGCGTCTTGTGGTGACGTCTCCGCGGGCAGCCGGCCGGTGCTCGAGACCGCCGCGATGTCCCGCGCCAGCGCCGCGCTGCGCGGATCGCTGGGCGTCAAGGCCGTCTGCAGCGCATGCCAGTCGGCCAACCCTCCCGCGACATCGCCGCCGGCGATCCTGGCGCGGGCCAGGTAGTAGCGCGCGTTGGCGTTGCCGGGATCGAGGGCCAGCAGGCGGCGGAACGCGTCCTGCGCTTCGGCGTCGGCTTCGCCGTCGCCCCCAGCCACCAGCGCCTGGCCCAGCAGCTCCCACAGGTCGGGCCGGCGAGGCGCGATCGCGATCGCCTTGTGCAACGCCTGGATCGCCTCGGTCGGCTCGCGCGAGGCGAACTCGGCGATGGCGAGCTGGCGCAGCGGCTCCGGATCGTTCGGCCGTTCAGCCGCGATAGCCCGCAGGATCGCGGCCATCTGCGGCGCGGCCAGGGTTTGCGGGTCGGCGCTGCGCCAGTCGGCCAGCCGCGTCTTGAACGGTTGGTCGCTGTAGTTCGGCGCACCGAGCGCCAGATAGGCCGCGAAGGCGGCCAGCGGCGCGGCGGCGGCGGCGATCAGGATCACGGCCGGACCGGAGCGCTCGAGCGGCGCCTCGCCGCGGTCCGCAGCGGCCAACAGCCGCCGACCGGTCTCGGCGCGCACGCTGCGACGCTCGCCCTCGGCCAGCACGCCACGTTCGGCCAGCTCGTCGAGCTCGGCCATCTGACGGCGATAGACGGCCAGCGCCGGATTGACGCCGAGCGGCGCCTGTGCGGCGCTGACGGCCCGCTGCACAATCAGCGCCGCCAAGGCGGCCGACACCAGCGCCGCAGCAATCCACAGCCAGATCATCGTCGGGCCTTATCCGAAAAGCCGAGTCCGGGCGAGCGACGTCCGGGCGAGCGACGTCCGGGCGAGCGACGGCGTCGTCGCGGCGCTCCAGCGCAACCGACACGGCCCGCCGCGCGTTCATCGACCGCAATGCGGCGTGGAATGCGACAGAGACCTGCCATGAGACTGAAGTTCACCCTCACCTTCGCGACAGCCTTCCTGCTGCTGGCGCGCGCCGCCATGGCCGCCGACCACGAGGCCGGCGTGCCCCTCTCGCCGGCCGAAGCCGCCGGCGCCTGGACCGTCGAGACCGGCGGTCACGCCATCTGCATGATCCACCTCACCGCCGACCACGGCGCCAAGGTGGGTGACCATTGCGGAGACTCGTTACCGGCTGGTGTCACCGGCTGGGCCGCCACCGCCGACGGCATGGCGCTGACGGGCGCTGGCGGCCAGACGCTCGCCCCGTTCAACCGCTGGAGCAACAGCCTGTTCGTCTCGCACCGCTCCAGCGGCGTCGACGTGCAGCTGATGCGCGGCCCGCCGCACGGCTGAGCCGCCGCCGCGTCAGCGATCGGCGTTTGCGCGGCGCATCGCCGTCGCTAAGCTCGTCCCCATTCAGTTCAAGAGATTTCATGGGGATGAGATGTTCAGGATCACCATCGCCGCCCTGAGCGGCGCGCTGCTGTTCGCCGGTGCGGCCCTCGCCCAGCCGATGGCGGCGCCCGGCGCGCCGCCGGTGGGCGCACAGCCAAGCATGAATGCCGCCGCGCCAGGTCCCAACTTCGGCCCCAACGACTACGGCGACAAGACGAACTGGCTCTGCTGGCCTGGCCGCAACGACGCCTGCGCGGCCGACCTGACCACCACCGTGGTCAAGGCCGACGGCTCGACCTCGACCGAGGCCTTCCACGCCGATCCCGACGCGCCGATCGACTGCTTCTACGTCTACCCCACCGTCTCCAACGACAACGCGGTGGTCAGCGACATGCAGGTCAAGCCGGAAGAGCGCAACGTGGTGGCCCAGCAGGCCGCGCGGCTGCGGGCCAAGTGCCGGCTTTACGCGCCGATGTATCGCCAGTTCACCGTGCCCGCGCTGCGCGCCTTCATTACCCACCAGGCCCTGCCCGGGCCGGCGCCGCCCAGCCAGGACATCGGCTACAACGACGTGCTGCGCGCCTGGAACTACTACCTGGCGCACGAGAACCACGGCCGCGGCGTCGTGCTGGTGGGCCACTCGCAAGGCTCGGGCGTGCTGACCCGGCTGGTCGCCAGCGAGATCGACGGCAAGCCGGCGCAGGCGCAGCTGATCTCGGCGATCCTGATGGGGATACCGCTGGTCGTACCGGCCGGCGCCGACGTCGGCGGCGACTTCAAGTCGGTGCCCTTGTGCCACTCGGCCAGCCAGCTCGGCTGCGCCATCGCCTACTCGTCGTTCCGCGAAACCAGCCCGCCGCCGGACAACGCGATCTTCGGCCGCCCGCGCCAGCCCGCCCCCGCCGGCATGGAGGCCGCCTGCATCAACCCGGCCAACCTCGGCGGCGGACCGGGGGAGGCGAAGGTCTATTTCGGCATGGGGATCGTCAACGCGGCGGCCCCGGCGTTCGAGTGGGTGAAGGGCAGGAAGATCACCACGCCTTACGTGTCGCTGCCGGGCTTGGTCACCGCCACCTGCGTCCACACCGGACCGTTCCACTATGTCTCGATCCACCTCAACGCCGACCCGGCCAGCCCGCGCACCGGCAACATTCCGGGCGACATCATCGTGGCCGGCGGCGCCATCCTGAAGGACTGGGGCCTGCACCTGATCGACGCCAACCTGTTCATGGGCAACCTGGTCGACATCGTCGGCGAGGAGTCCAAGGCCTGGCAGGCAAAGGGTCACTGAGAGGCTCAGCCTTCCTTAAGGCCGGCGCGCTAAAACGCCGCAGACCTTTGGCTGGACCTCGATGATCCAAGTTCAGATCGTTCAAGGCTATATCTGCTTCAACTGCGCCGACGTCGCCCTGGCGCAGAAGGGCGAGAATCCAGCCCACCCGCCTGGCAGCATCTCGAATCCGACCGGCAATACGCCAAACGGCCCCTATCCGCTGAACGGGGCCAAGGCGGTCGACTCGTCGAGTGCGGTCGTCTTCGGCGGCGCGCTGGCCGGGAAGACACCAACCGCGCCGAGCCAAAGCCCGCCGGCCTACCAGCCGGGCGCCGAGCTCAGCGTCACGGCCTGAGGCCGGCCGCTAGCCAATCAGCGCGATCAGGCCGCCCAGATCCGGCAGCGTCTCCAGCGTCCCGCACAGCCCGATCACCTCGTCGGCCTTCGCGCCGAGGGCGGCGGCTGTGAGATGGCGGAACTTGCGTTCGAGCTTGGCCTGCTGCAGCGCCAGATCGCGCAAGGGCTGGGAGACGTCGCCGGTGCGCTCGAGCGTGCGCCCGTCCTTGAGCCGCACGCTGACGATGCAGCCGCGGCCGACCTGGGTGGGATCGATGCTCACCCTGTCGCGCAGCGCCACTAGGTCCGGCCGGCCGGCGGTGGCATCGCTGAACAGGGCCTCCTGGAAGGTATCCTCGCCGGCCAGCGCCAGCGCCGTGGTCATGCGCAGCGAGAACTTGCACTCCAGCCCCGTCGCCGGCGCCAGGATGTTGCAGACGCCGAGGTGGCCGGGCGGAACTCTGACGCTCACCGCCTCGATCGCCTCGGGCGCGATGTGCTCCTCGGCACGAAGCTGGTTGGCCGCCTCGATCGAGTCATGGGTCAGGTAGCAGGCCGCGTGGTACTTGAAGAGCGCCTCGACCACCCACGGCTGGGTGCGGTCCGCCGCCGCGCCGGCCGGATCGACGGTGGTCGACTGAGTGGCGGCGAAGCCCTGCGGCGAGGCCAGGATGTCGACATCGCTGGTGAAGCCCCGCGCCGCCAGCCGCGCGGCGAGCAGCCCGTTCTGGGCCGCCTTTCCCGGATGCAGCGGCTTGGACATGGTGCCGAAGCAGCTCTTCAGCCCCGCCGCCTGGGTGCCGGCGAGGCCGAACGCATGCGTCAGCGCCTCGCCCTCGACGCCGAGCAGATGCGCGGCGGCGGCGGCGGCCCCGAACGTCCCGGTCGTGGCCGTGGTGTGCCAGCCTTTGGCGTAATGAGAGGGGCCCAGCAGGCGGGCGATCCGGCACTCGGTCTCGACGCCGGCGATGAACGCCTCCAGCGCCGCCGCACCCGACGCGCCGCGCTGCTGCGCCAGGGCGAACACCACCGGCGCGACCGGAACGGTCGGATGGCCCATCGGCATGATCACGTCGTCGAAGTCGAGCGCGTGGCCCATGGCGCCGTTGATCAGCACCGCATCGCTGGTCCGAGCCCGCCGGTCGTGGCCGAGGATCGCAACGCCGGAAGGATCGTCGGCGGGCGCCAGCTCGTCGATCAGGATCCGCACCAGCGGCTCGCCGCGCCCTGCCAGCGCCACGCCGATCCAGTCGAGCAGGCACTGCTTGGCGACCGTCAGCGCCTGCTGAGGCATGTCGACCAGGCGCATGGCCGAGACGCGACCCGCCAAGGCAGACGTCAGGGTCTGCGTGTCGGTCGCTGCGTGATCGAAGGTGAGGGTGTCTGCCATCGCGCGTCCTCCCGAAGGGATGGCCGGACGCTATGCCCGATCCACTCGCCCGTCACCCCGCGGCCGACAGCTCAGCGAGGGTCGTCGAACCGGTCGCCCAGGTAGACGCGGCGCACTTCCGGGTCGTTGAGGATCGCCTGCGGCGCGCCTTCGAACAGCACTTGGCCGGCGTGGATGATCGCGGCGGTGTCGATGATGTCGAGGGTTTCACGCACGTTGTGGTCGGTGATCAGGATGCCGATGCCGCGGCCCTTCAGGTAGGTGATCACGTCGCGGATGTCGGCGATCGCCAGCGGATCGATGCCGGCAAAGGGTTCGTCCAGCAGCATGAACGCCGGATCGCTGGCCAGCGCCCGGGCGATTTCCACGCGCCGCCGCTCGCCGCCCGACAGCGAGACCGCCGGCGCGCTGCGCAGGTGGGAGATGTGCAGCTCCTCCAGCAGGCCGTTGGCGATCTCGCGCGCCTGGCGGCGGCGGCGCTCGCGCAGCTCGACCACCGCCAGCACGTTCTGCTCCACGGTCATGCCGCGGAAGATCGAGGTTTCTTGCGGCAGATAGCCGAGCCCGGCGCGGGCGCGCTGGTACATCGGCAGGGCGGTGATATCCTCGCCGTCGAGGTAGATCGCGCCGTAGTCGGCGGCGATCAGGCCGGTGATCATGTAGAAGCAGGTGGTCTTGCCGGCGCCGTTGGGACCGAGCAGCCCGGCCACCTGGCCGCGGCGCAGGGTTAGGCTGACGTCCTTCACCACCTGGCGCCCGCCGAACGACTTGCCGATGCGGTCGACCACCAGGCCGGACAGATCGCCGGTCTCGGCGAACGCCGTCGCCGGGCGCGCGGCCGGGCGCCGCCGCGCCGGGGCGTCTCCAAGGAAGCTGCGGGTAGCGGGCGCGGAATCGGCCATCGGGCGCCCTAGCGGGCCGCCGGGGCTGAGCCGGGCGCGCCGGGCGTGTTGGGATAGAACACGCCGCGCACCCGTCCAGGCACGCCGCGGCCCTGCGCGATCGAATCGATCGTCACCTCGCGCGTCGCGACGTGGATGGTCATCTTGTCGCCGCGCACGACATTCTTGCCGCCCTGCACGACGATGACGTTACCGGTCATGACGATCTGATCGGCGTCGGCGCTGTAGACGGCGTGGTCGCCGTGGGCGACCTGGTCAGGGGTGACGTAGAACACGTTGCCGTCGGCCTCGATGCGCTCGGTGGCGCCGCAGTCGCTCGGATTGCCGGCTCCGGCCGCCCCGGACTGGCCGGCGCCAGCTGGCGGCTTCTTCTTGAGGAACGCCTTGATCACGTTGGCGCGCAGGCGCGAGTTGCCCTGCAGCGCCTCGGCCGCGCCGCTCCAGGTCGCCTCGCAGGTGGAATTGACCAGGGTGCCGTTGTCGGCGGTGATGTCGATCGGGCCGTTCGACGACGGCGCCAGCTGGGCATGGGCCGTCAGCCCGAAGCCCGCCGCCAGCATCAGTCCGGCCGCCGCCGCTCGCCATGTCGTCATGGTTCGATCACTTCGCGCCGCGCCCTCGTCCATCAACCTAGCGCCCTTTCAGCTGCGCGTGAACGCCGCCGCTCAAGATCAGCTTCTGACCCTTTTCGGTGGCCTGATAGCGGCCGGCGTGGATCTGCCCCATCGGGCCGTCGCCGTTCAGCGCCGCGCCGCCGACGACGGTGCCGGCCTTGGTGTCGATCAGCGCCTCCTCGGTGCCGACCGTCGAGGCCGCCGCGTCGTCGACGCGGACGTGACCGGTGAGATGCAGCAGGTGGGTGTCCTCGTTGTAGACGCCGTGGTCGGCGGTGAGGGTCTTGGGGTGCTCGCTGTCGACGTCCATCACGATCACCGGCGCACCCAGCAGCACCTGCTGCATGTCGGCGTCGTTGCGCACCGCAAGGCGGGCGGCGAGGTTGAAGGCGCGGCCCTGGTTGTCGCGACCGATGAAATGCGGGCCGATCATGCGGATCTGCGTCGGCATCTCCTTAGGGCGCGCGGCGGCGGCGCGGACCGCCTGGCCGATGACGAAGGCGCCCAGCAGGCAGAACAGCGCCAGGATCAGGGTGGGCAACAGCCAACGCATCGCCAGCACCAGGCGAGTGTGCGCCCGCGCCCGGCGCCTCACCAGAGCGCTGATCGAGGGGGCGCTGGTCGAGATGGACGGCGCGGCCGGGGGGAAACTCAAGGAGACGCCTCTAGCTATGGGCGAAGATGTCGACGTCCGGCCATCCGGCGACATCGAGCGCCGCCCGATGAGGTAGGAAGTCGAAACAGGCCTGCGCAAGGGCTGTACGGCCTTCCCGCTCCAGCATTACGTCGAGTTTGTTGCGCAGGGCGTGCAGGGACGTAACGTCCGAGGCCGCGTAGGCCACCTGTTCCGGCGTGAGCTGCGGCGCGCCCCAGTCGGAACTTTGCTGGGTCTTGGAGATGTCGACGTTGAGCACTTCCTTGACCAGGTCCTTCAACCCGTGACGGTCGGTGTAGGTGCGCACCAGCTTCGAAGCGATCTTGGTGCAGTAGACCGGCGCGGTGACCACGCCCAGGTGCAGCAGGAACATGGCGATGTCGAAACGGCCGAAGTGGAAGATCTTCACCACCGCCGGGTCGGTCAGCAACCGCTTCAGGTTCGGCGCGTCGTAGGACGGGCGGCTCAGCCGCACCACGTGCGCATCGCCGTCGCCGGCGCTTAGTTGGACCACGCAGAGCGGATCGCGCCCCAGCACCAGCCCCATGGTCTCCGAATCGACCGCGACCGACGCCGCTCCGGCGAGAACCCCGTGCGGCAGGTCGCCTTCGTGCAGATGGTTGGTCAAGGCCTGTGAGAGCTCCTCATCACGCCCGAATCGGGCGGCGCGCCAAAGGTAGAGCCCGAAGGCTGGCATGCCGAGCCATAGCGCGAAGCGCGAAGGCTGGTGCCCAGGAGAGGACTCGAACCTCCACGGCTGTTACACCACTGGCACCTGAAGCCAGCGCGTCTACCAATTCCGCCACCTGGGCGCGCCGGACGGCGCAAGGCCGGGACGCATAGGGCTTCGCCCCCACGGCGTCAATCTGAACGGCTGCGACAGAACGGGCGGGACTGCGCAGACCAAGCAACAACGGGCGCGTCAAAGTCCGGTCACAGGGGACCCTGCGGGGACGCAGAGAAAGCGCTTGACCTGGCCCCTGGGACAAACTCGAAACACGGAAGGGTCGAAGACAGGTATTGCTTGTGAACCAACCGTCCCGTTTCTTCAGCCCTGCCGAAACTGCACGCCGGCTCAAGGTGAGCACCAAGGCTCTGCGCCTCTATGAGACGCTAGGACTGGTAAGACCCGTGCGCACCAGCATGGGATGGCGCACCTACGGACCAGAGCAGATGGTCCGTCTGCACCAGGTGCTCGCTCTGAAATACCTCGGACTGCCGCTGAAGCGGGTCGGGGAGCTTCTCGGCGACCAGCTTGCCGACCTCGATGCGGTCTTGCTGCTGCAGGAAACAGCCTTCCGCGCTCGCATCGCGGACGACACGCGCAGATTGGAGTTGCTGGTTGCGGTGCGGCAGCGGTTGGCCGGCGGCGAAACCCTGTCGGTCGACGACCTCATCCACCTCACGAGAGAGACTGTCATGACCGACCCTATCGAAGGGCGCCTTGCCGCTGTGCACCTGCGTGTCGGCGACGCGCGGCGGGCGGCAGCCTACTTCGGAGACCTGTTCGGATGGGCCTTTGCCGAACAGCCCCCTGACGGCTCGCTTTGGTCGCACACCGCGGCGGGTTTCGTCGACAGTGCATGGGCCCTCGCCATCACCGAGGAGCCTTCGGCGCCGAGCGTGCGGCTAGGCTTCGAAGTCGACGATCCCGAAGAGGCGTTGGCGCGCGCCAGATCGCTGGGCGGCGCCGGCAGGTCGCCCGACG
>JGI12269J14319_10005790_pt1 | contig 10848 bp, 10 predicted proteins | sample PeaSoiSIISIP2007_FD_14319 | JGI IMG/M metagenome (IMG submission 14319) | reverse complement strand
GGCTGCTGTCCGGCTCGGCGCCCGCCGAGGTGCTGGCCGACATCACCCGGCAAGCGCTCGAGCTGTCGGGTGCCGACCTGGCCGTGCTCGCCCTGCCCGACGAGGAGGGCCGCCGGCTGACGATCACCTACGCCGAGGGCGACGGCGCCGACGCCGCGCGCGGCCTGGTCCTTCCGGCCGGCCAGTCGCTGTCCGGACGGGTGCTCGCCACCGGAGAGCCGGTCACGTCCGCCGACTTCGCCGCCGACGAGCGGGCCGCCGCGGCGGCGCGCGGGGCGATGAGCAAGATCGGACCCGCGATCGTGTTCCCGCTCGGCGCCCCCCGGCAACGTCCGCGGCGTGCTCACCATCGGGCGCCTGCACGGCGCGGCACCGTTCCCGCCCGCGCAGGTGGACGTGGTGGCCTCCTTCGCCGCCCAGGCCGGCGTCGCGCTCGAGCTGGCCGCCAGCCAGGCCGAGGCCAAGCGGCTATCTCTCTACGAGGACCGGGACCGGATCGCCCGGGACCTGCACGACCTGGTCATCCAGCGGCTGTACGCCACCGGCATGTCGCTGGAGGGCACCATGCCGATGATCACCAGGCCGGAGGTCGCCAGCCGGATCACCAACGCGGTGGACGCGATGGACATGACCATCAAGGACATCCGGGCCACGATCTTTCAGCTGCAGGCCAGGGACAACGCCGATCGGTGGGATCTGCGCAGTGACATCGTCCGCCTGGTCGAGGAGATGACAGCGCTGCTCGGGTTCGCCCCCTCGCTGCGCCTGGGGGCGGGACTGGGCGGCGACATCGGGCCGGAGGTGGGTGAACAGGCGCTGGCGGCGCTGCGTGAGGCGCTATCCAACGCGGCCCGGCACGCCGCCGCTACCCGGGTCGACGTGACCGTGGATCTCTGCGCGGACCGGATCCTCACCGTCCAGGTCACCGACGACGGCGCCGGGATTCCGGCCGACGGCAGGCGCAGCGGGCTGCGGAACCTGGCCAGCCGCGCCGACAAGCTCGGCGGCGAACTGCTGCTCGGCCCGGCCGACCCGGACGCCTCCCAGCCCGGGACCAGACTGGAATGGCGCGTCCCCCTCGACTAATGGGCTGGAACGTTGTCGCTGGCCCGGGTGTACGTGGCGGTCTCGCCCTCCACCCGGGCCAGTCTGGTAGTCAGCAGGAGCTGCTTGTTCCCTCGGCCATACATCAAGAGTCAGCGATAGGGGACGGGTACTCGTAGGGCTTCAGGTCTGCAGCGCCGGGGACCTTGGTCCCCGGCGTCCGTCCTAGACCTGGAATCCGAGCTCGCGCCCGGCGTCTCGCAACTCGTCCCGGACCGACGGGTGCGCGACCTGGGTGATGATCTGCTCGGCCTGGGCGGAGGCGTCGTGGCCCCATACCGCGGCCGTGCCCTGGTCACTGATGATGAAGCTGTGCTGGAAGGATGTCACCGGGCCGACCAGCCGGGGCACCACGGTGGACACGCCCGCCTTGGGATGCCAGGAGGGCAGCGCGATGATCGCCTGGCCGCCCGGTGAGTGCAGCGCACCCACCACGAAATCAGTCTGCCCGCCGAACCCGGAGTAGATGAGCCCGTGCACACGGCTGGCGTTCGCCTGCGAGAACAGGTCCACCTGGAGCGCGGTGTTGATCGAGGTCATCCGCGATCGCTGCGCGATCCGCGCCGGGTCGTTAGTGATCTCCGTCCGCAGCATCGCTATCGCCGGGTTGCGGTCCATCCAGTCGTACAGTTCGGTGCTGCCGAAGGCGAACGACGCCGTGATCTGGCGGCCGGAATCCAGCGCGCCCGCCTTGTGCAGGGCGAGCACTCCGTCGCTGAACATCTCCGACCAGACGCTGAGGCCGTGGCGGCCACCGAGCGCGGCGAGGACGGCGTCGGGCACCGCGCCGATGCCGAGTTGCAGTGTGGCCCCGTCAGGCACGAGCGCGGCGACCCGGCGGCCGATCGGCGCCGAGGTGTCCCGGACCGGGCGCGGCGGCGGCGAGGCCAACGGGACGTCGGCCTCGATCGCATCGTCGATCTGGTCGAGGGCCAGCACGGCATCCCCGTACGTGTAGGGGACCTGGCGGTTGAGCTGCGCGATGACAAGGCCACCGCGGGAGCGGACGGCCTCGATCGCCGCGGGCAGGACGTTCACCTCGGTGCCCAGCGATATGGTTCCGTCGGCCGGAACCGAGGCCTGGATAAGCACGACGTCAGGCGGCAGCGCCGCGGCCAGCAGGACCGGCACCAGCGACAGGCGGCAGGGGAGATAACGCAGGCGCGGGCGTCCCCGCATGCCCGGCCCGACGAACGGTGACTCGAGGACCACGCCGTCGCGGTCCGGCACGCCCGGCTGGGCGTTCAGCATGAAGAGCCGGTATTCCGGGACGGCCGCGTCGAGCACCGCCAGTACTGACCAGGGAGTCGCGTAATTGCCCCCGGCCACCACGCGGGGCACGCCAGGCACCGCGGCGAGAACTGTCCCGAGCTGCTCCCGCGAAACTATGCGCACTGCGGCTCCGGCAGGTGCTGGTGACGGTGTTCTGAGCCGGGCGCTGACAACCGGCGGCCGTTGAGAATCCCCGGCGAGATCCGGATGAAATGGTCCCGCGTACCGGGCGCCCACGAAGTGAGGCCCATGCGCTCAAGCCGGTCGATCTCGTCCGGGCCGGTCACCTCGTGCGAGTGCCCGATGGCGGTGACGCTCCAGCCGGCGTGGCGGTCGGCATCCACGCTGTCGGCCTCGAACGCGACCACCGCCCCGCGGGTCGCGGCGGCCAGCTTGCCGCTGTGATCCGTCCTGATGATGATGTCGCCGTTATCGAGCGCGAAGTTGACCAGCTCCACCGCGGGCAGCGCCTGTCGGGTATAGATGATCCGGCCCAGCGGCACCGATGCCATCAGGCGGAGACATTCATCCCTGCTCAGCTGCGTCAGGGCCGTGTCGTCGGAGTACATGATGGCAGGATGCCCGGAGCGAGGTGACCAGCCCAAGGGCACAAGGTCCCTAGTCGCCGGGCCTCCCGGCTTCGTGCTGGTCATCGAAGACCCGGACCGCGTAGGCGGCGGCCTGCGTCCGGCGTTCCATGCCCAGCTTGGCGAACAAGGCCGACACGTAGTTCTTCACGGTCTTCTCGGCCAGGAACATGTGCTCGCCGATCTGCCGGTTGGTCAGGCCCTCCCCGATCAGCTCCAGGATCTTGCGCTCCTGGGCGGACAGCCCGGCCAGCGGATCGCGCTTGGCCGACTGATCGCGCAGGCGGGCCATCAGCTGGCTCGCCGCCCGCGGGTCCAGCATGGACTGGCCGGCGGCCACCGTGCGCACCGCGCCGACCAGGTCGGTGCCGCGGATCTGCTTGAGCACGTACCCGGCCGCCCCCGCCATGATGGCGTCGAACAGCGCCTCGTCATCACCGAACGAGGTGAGCATCAGGCACGCGACCTCGGGCATCCGGGACCGGATCTCCCGGCAGACCGAGACCCCGTCCCCGTCCGGCAGCCGCACATCCAGCACGGCCACGTCCGGCTTGAGCGCCGGGATGCGGGCCAGCGCCGAGGCTGCGGTACCAGCTTCCCCGACCACCTTGATGTCCGGCTCGGCCTCGAGCAGGTCACGGACGCCCCGGCGGACCACCTCGTGGTCGTCGAGTAGAAACACCGCGATCGGCTGCCTGGCCTCATCGGTGGACCCTGGACCGCTCACCTTGACTCCTGGCGTTCGCATGGACGACCTGACAGGGCCGTGTGTCACCTCAACTCTAGGCACTCGGACCAGGTGAGACTAAGGACCAAGGTCCCCCTGGGTCTTGAGGCACCGGAATTGGGGACCTTCGTCCTTGCCTGGCGGACCGCCAATTCGGTGGAATGCAGAGGTGTTCGTCGGCGATGAGGTGCTGCTCGAGGTCAGCTTCGCGGTCGCCCGGGAAAGGCTGGCCCGGCTAGCCGAGAGCGGTGTGCTCATCGGCGCATCGCACGACGCGTATAGCCACGAGGGGACCCCCGTGCGCGTCGGTGTCGGCGGCCTGTCCAAGCTGGTCCGAGTGCAAGTCCGCGAACTGGCCCACAGCGACGCGTCAGCCGGGCTGGCGATCCGGTGGGAGGCCACTGGACCGGGCGGCCGGCTGTTTCCGGTGCTCGACGCCGATATCACGCTCGCTCCAGCCGGGGAGCACGCCGCTCTGCTGGCGATTGCCGGCTCGTACCGGCCTCCCCTCGGCTCATTTGGTGAGGCGGTCGACCGGGCGATCTTGAACCGGGTGGCCACCGCTACGATCCGCACTTTCCTGGCCCACCTGGCGGCCCAGATCGGTGGTGACCCGGGTGGTGCTGCCGAGGCGACCGCTCCCAACGGGGCCGGGTCCTCAGAGCCCCCGTGACGCTACCCGCCACCCGAGGCGAAGGCGTGATCGCGGATCTCGTGGATCACCTCATCCAGCTGGTCAAGCGCCTCGCCGAGGCGCTTACGGGCTACCTCACCGGGCAGGCCCGCGGCGGCCTGCAGGCTCAGCCCGACCTCGAACAAGTGCCGGACGACGCGGTCGAGCAGGTCTTTGGTCGGCGGCTGGTCAGCGGCCATACCCCGGGCCAGGTCCGCGAGGTCATCCCGCCGGCGAGCGACGGTGACATCGCGGATCACGGCCAGAACGCAGTTTTCCGTAGCGGTTGGCACCGGGCTCAGGCTGATCTCGACGGGGAACGTGGTCCCGTCCCTCCGCAGGCCGGCCAGCCGGGCCCGGTCGGCCATCGGCCGGGTCTGCGGTTCCCTGTGGTAGCCGACCCGGTAGCCGTGGTGGGCTTCCCGCACCTCGGGCGGGACCAGTTCGTCAACCTGCAGGCCGGTCAGTTCCTCGCGCCGGTAGCCGAACATTTCGGCGCAGCGCCGGTTGACCAGCGCGATCTTACCGTCTTCGTCGGTCAGCGCGAGGCCGTCGTCCAGAGCGTCGAGCACCTGCCAGAGCACGGCCGGGGTGATAACCCGGACACCGGACACGCTGGTCAGGCCCCAGGTGGTCCCACTCTCCTGCCGGGTATCGGCTCCGGTTGACGCCGCGCGGCGGCTGCCGCCAGGCACTTTCTCGGCGATGGCCGCCTCGAGCACGGGATAAATGGAAACCAGCCGGTCCAGTCCTTCGATGGTCAGCACGCGCCTGATGACCGGAGCGGCGACCACCAGCCTGAGCTGCGTGCCATTAGCCATGGCCCGCTGGTAGGCCCTCGCGAGAGCGTCCACCGCGGCGTGGTCGATGGACACCGTATCGGCCATGTCCGCGATCAGGACGCCGGCGCCGCGATTGATCACGGAAAGCAGCCGATCGCGGAGCTGGCCGACGTTGGAGACATCAACCTGCCCGGGGAACGTGACGATCGCCTGCCGACCAGCCCAGGTCACGGGGAACAGATCGTCAGGCATGACTGGCTCCCTCACGGTGGCCTGGTGTGCAGCCAGATTCTACGGTGAAACGCCGCCGCCTCGGCCCGGCACAATGTCGGTGCCGGCGCCTAGCGTGGGCTTGTGAGCGACACTGACCGCCCGGCTACGGGGCGGTCACCCCGTGGATCATCTCGGCCGATACCGCCCGGCTCATCGATTTCACCCGTGGCGGCCTTCGGCGACCCCAGCGCGGCCGAAGCCCTCCGCTACGTCGAAACATCACTGGACGCGGCCATGCGCGAGCCGCCGGATCGCATCGGATAGTCGGCCGACGGTGGCGGTGCCATACTCCTCCGCATGACAGGCAGGGCTTATGACGGGCCGCCCGTGACCGGCGATGAGGTCCGCGACACCGGGTTCATCCGTCCTAAAGGGAATTTCACCCGGGGATACGACGCGGCGGAGGTCGACGAGCTGCTGCGCCGCATCGCCGCGGATCTCGACGCGGGACGGCAGGTCGGGCCCATGATCGAGAAAGCGGAGTTCCGGGCTCGGATGGGGACGCAGGCCTACGAGACCGCCGCCGTCGACTGGTTCCTGGAGATGCTCCGGTGCCGGGAGGACCGTGCTGAGCTAGCCCGGATGAGCGACCCCTGGCGTGACCTGCCCGTGGCAAACTATTTCACCCGCCGCGAGCCGGACGACCTGGCTAACCGCCCCGCCACGACGCCGCAGCCAGCACGCCGGAAAGACCGGGCTCAGGACCAGGGGTACCTTGCCAGGGAATGCGCAGACGCCTGTCGCGACTTCGGCCAGCGGCCCGGCACCCAGCTACGGTGGGTCGTGACACCGGGAAGTTGGCCGCATCTCGCTATGCGCGGTGAGCTGCACACGGCCGAGCAACAGGCGGTGGCTTCCGTTCGCACCAGGTCGTTCCCGATGCTCAAGGCGACGGTCAGCACCGGCGGGAGAACCTTCACGTGGGGACGGGTCACCGGATCGGCCCGGCCGGGCGTCGCCGAACTCGTCCGCCGTACCGACCTGGCCTACGCCGGACGTTCCCTCGATGCAGGTACGCCGGAGGGCAGGAAACGCCAGGCCCTCACCGGCCTGGACGGGGCAGTTCGTACGCTCCTCATTCCACCCAGGGAACTCGTCGATGAGACGGGCACGCCGATCCTGTACGCCGACGGACAGCATTACGACCATGGCGACGGGGCTTGCATCACGTTCCCCGATCAGCGGTGGCTCAAGTTCCCGGTCCGGAGCACTGAGCTGGAAAACGCCATCATGACCGCGGTGGATCAGGCTGGGAACAAGGTGGCCAGGTACCGGTCCCTGCCCGTCCCGGGTCCGCTGGGATGCGAGATTACCGTCCATCCCGATCAGGAGCTGACCACTGAGCTAGTGCTCGCGCTCGTGATATCAGCTCCCTGGCTCCCCTCGTACTTCACGAGTTCGGGTGGCGGGGGCTGACGCGACGGCCCAAGGTCCGCTATTACCGGACCCGGACGCTGGCGCCGGCGGCGCCCAGGGTGGGGTGGGTGGCGGTGACGGTGACGGGGCCCGGGGAGCCGGGAAGCGAGCGGAGCCAGGCGGCGCCGACGCCGCCTGCGGCGGCGAAGTCGAAGGGGTTGTCGCCGATGAGGACGGCCGGGCCGTCGAGGTCGAGGGTGACCTGGCCGGTGGCGTAGGGGCGGGGGGCGCCGTAGCGGTCCACGACGCGGAACCACAGGCGGGTGGCGTCCGTGCCGTCGGCCGCTATCTCGGCGTCGTCGGCGGCCAGGGTCAGCACGTCGCCGGACGGGTCGGCCGAGAACGAACGGGAGGCGACCAGCTCGCCGCCCAGGTAGCCGTCGATGCGCAGGTCAGGGAGGGACGAGCCGTCAACGGCGGTGAAGTCGGCGAACGAGGGCGGGTAGGCGAGGTGGGGGTACGCGGCGGCGTCGGGGGTCAGGGTCGCGAAGGGCTCGCCGGCCACGTAGAGCTCGAGGCGGTCCAGGTTCGCGCAGATCATGGCGGCCGGGAGGCTGGTGACCGGGGACGGGCCGAAGTCCCAGTAGAACGCCGGCGCGATGACCGGGGTGACGCGCGGGTCAATCTGCGCCTGGTAGATGGCGGCGCCGGGCTTGGGCACGCGGAACAGGTCGACCACGCCGGTGTACTTCACGCCCTGGAACTGGTTACCGCTGCCGGAGGGGTAGTCGATCCCGGTCCAGGCGAGCAGGCCGCAGTAGCGGTCGTCGGAGGCGGCGAGGTCGTGCACCCGCGCGTGGGCCGTCGCCTGCCCCTGCTGGACGGCCTGGGGGTCGGTGCGCCGGTAGTAGATGGCCGGGCCGGATAGCGTGCCGACGGCCTCGCTGACCAGGTACGGCCGGCCGGCCGCGTCCACCGGCGGCTGGAGCGTCGGCTGCTTGAGACCCCCAGCGTCCTTGACCGAGGAGTAGTCGTCCTCGCCGAACACGTCCTGCTCGAAATCCAGGGTGTCGCGCATCCCGGGCATCGCGCCCGCCGTCTGGCGCGAGTCGTCCAGGGCGTGCGCGAGTTCGTTCGTGCTCGTGTAGAACGGGACGTTGTTCGGGGTCTCGTTGAGGCGGGCGCCCCAGAGGACGATCGACGGGTGGTTGCGGTCGCGGACGATCATGTCGTGAATGTCGCGGTACGCGAGCGCCAGCCAGGCGTCGTCGCCGAGGTAGCCCCACCCGGGGGCCTCCTCCCAGGCCATGAGCCCGACCTCGTCGCAGGCGTCGTAGAAGTCCTCCGACTGCGGGTAGTGCGCGCAGCGGACCATCGTGCAGTTCAGCTCGTGCCGGATGATCCTGGCGTCCCTGGCTTGGACCCGGGCGGGCATCGCGCCGCCGGCGAACGGGTAGAACTGGTGCCGGTTGACCCCGAACAGCTTGACCTTACGGCCGTTGAGGTAGAACCCGTCGAGGGTGAACGTGGCCTCGCGGAAGCCGGTCCGGACCCGGTGCTGGTGCACCGGCCCGTCGTCCACCAGCAGCGTCGCGGTCACGTGGTACAGCTTCGGGTGGTCGGTGTCCCACAGCGTGATGTCGCCGAGCTCCGACAGCGTCGTCGTCACCGTGACCTGGCCGGCCTCGGTGATGACCAGGGGCGCGAGGCCGGCGGCGACCGGGCGATTGTCGTCGAGGAGCTCGACGGCGACCTGGGCGGTCCCCGCCAGGACGATGGCGGCGTCCGCCGTGACCTGCACGACGAGCTGCCGGGCGGCCGGGTCCAGGACGTTGACCGGCTTGGCGAACACATCGCTGAGGAAAACCTGCGGCACCGAGCGCAGCCGCACGTCACGGTAGATCCCGCCCGGCTGCCAGTAGTCCACGGACGTGTTGGGGTACGGGGCGGGCCGGTCCGGCGGCACGTTGAGGTTGAAGGTGGAGTCGAGCCGCACCGCCAGGACGTTCCCGCCCGGCCGGAGCGTGCTCGTGATCTCGGCGCTGAACGGTAGGTAACCGCCGAGGTGCTCGGCGACCTCAGTCCCGTTCAGCGTGACGGTGGCGTGGGTCATGGCGGCCGAGAAGTCGAGGAAGACCCGCATGCCTTCCGTGCCGCGCGGCGCGTCGAAGTGCTTGCGGTACGCCCAGACCTGCTCCCAGGCGGACGGGTCCCAGTCCTGCCAGGACAGGGGCGCCACGGTCTGCGGCAGCGTCACCGGCGTGAACGCGCTGTCGTCGAAACCGGGCTGGCTGCTGTCCGCCGACGCGGGGCCGAAGAGCCAGCCGGCGTTGAACGAGAGACTTTCGCCCCGATTCATGCTCGCCTACCAGGGGAACGGATTGGTCCGGCCCAGGGTATCGCCCACAATGGGGCTGGGCGGCATGCCCTTCGCCCGCGTGGGTATGAGTCACCATTAAGGCATCCATGTCAGTGAATGTTCATTCACGTGAGCCTTCACGGGACTGACGCCGGAGGTTACATGGGCGACCGGGAGGATCCTCGACCGGACGGGGGTGACGTGTTCGCGCTCAACGGCACGCGAGCCGATACCGGCTTTCCTGGCCATCCTGGCGGCGCTCGTCGTGCTGATCGTCCTGGCCGCGGTGGGCTTCTACTTCGACCTGAACTCCAAGCTGACCAGGGCCAACGTGCTGGTGCCCACGGCGCTGACCTCGGCCGGGACGAACTGGCTGATCACCGGGTCGGACAGCCGCGGCGGACTCACCAGGGAGCAGGAGGACCAGCTCGCTCTGGGGCACGACGTCAGCGGCGGCCGCTCCGACACGATCATGCTGCTGCACCTCCCGTCGAACGGCGGGCGTCCCGTCCTGGTCAGCATCCCCAGGGACTCGTACGTGCCCATCCCGGGGAACGGCTACAACAAGATCAACGCCGCGTACGCGATCGGCGGCCCCAGGCTGCTGATCGAGACCGTGCAGGACGCCACGGGCCTGCATATCGATCACTACATGGGCATCGGGTTCGGCGGGCTGGTCGGCGTCGTCAACGACCTCGGCGGCGTGCGGATCTGCCTGCCCGCCCCGATGAGGGACCCGCTGGCGGGGCTGAACCTCAAGAAGGGATGCCAGGTCATCAACGGCGGCCAGGCGCTTTCGTTCTCCCGCACCCGTGCGTTCGCGAACGGGGACCTGCAGCGGGAGCAGGACCAGCGGGTGCTGCTGAAGGCACTGCTGGACAAGATGACGTCGGCCGGGACGCTCATCAACCCGTTCGCGGTGATCCCCGCCGCCCGCGGCGCCGCGTCCGTGCTCACGGTCGACCAGGGAACCGGGTTGTCCCAGCTCGCCTCCATCGCGTTCGCGCTGCGGAACCCGATCACCACCACCGTGCCGTTCGGCGGATTCGAGAACACCAGCGTCGGCTCGGTCGTCCTGTGGAACACCGCGGCGGCGAAGGAGTTCTTCAGCGATCTCGGGCACGACCGGACGCTGCCGAAGAACCTGATCACGGGGTCCAGCATCGAGGGCACCGCCTGAGCCGTCGCGGCCATCCGGGCTCGGCGGCATGCCCTTCGCCCGCGTGGGTATGAGTCACCATTAAGGCATCCATGTCAGTGAATGTTCATTCACGTGAGCCTTCACGAGACTGACGCCGGAGGTTACATGGGCGACCGGGAGGATCCTCGACCGGACGGGGGTGAGGGGTTCGCGCTCAACGGCACGCGAGCCGAGACCGGCCTGTCGGCGCGCGAGGCGGAGGTCATGTCCCTCATCGCGGCTGGGCAGACCAACGGCGAAATCGCCGCCCGCCTGTTCCTCGCCGAGAAGACCGTGAAGAACCACGTCAGGCGGATCTACTCCAAGCTCGGCGTCGGCTCCCGCCCCGCCGCCATCGCCTACTGGCGCGACGCGAGGAAACACGCGCACCCGTGACCCGCCGGCGCCCCGCACTGACAGAGGCCGCAGGCCATCTCCAGCGGGCGTTCAGGTTATCCTCAGCGTGGCGGATGACAATGCAGAACATGGACACGCTGACCGATGCGCGGCAGCGACCGGATGCCAGGCTGCTCGT
>JGI12269J14319_10005789_pt1 | contig 10851 bp, 7 predicted proteins | sample PeaSoiSIISIP2007_FD_14319 | JGI IMG/M metagenome (IMG submission 14319) | reverse complement strand
CTCTCGCGCGAGGACGGCACCGTCATCTTCGAGGAGCTCGCCGCCGGCTGCACCTCGACCGCGGCCTATATCTCGATCCATAACATGAGCGCCTGGATGATCGACGGCTTCGGCAGCGCTGCGCAGCGGCGGCGCTGGCTGCCCAAGCTCACGAGCATGGAGCATTTTGCGAGCTATTGCCTGACGGAGCCTGGTGCCGGCTCGGACGCCGCGGCCTTGCGCACGCGCGCCGAGCCCATGGGCGACCACTATGTGCTGAACGGCACCAAGGCGTTCATCTCGGGCGGCGGGCGCAGCGAGATCTATGTGGCGATGGTACGCACCGGCGCTCAAGGTGCGAATGGCATCTCGGCGCTCGTGGTCGAGAGCGGCACGCCGGGCCTTTCCTTCGGCAAGCAGGAGCGCAAGCTCGGCTGGAACAGCCAGCCGACGAGCATGGTGATCTTCGAGGACTGCAGGGTCCCGCTCGGGAACCGCCTCGGCGAGGAGGGCGACGGCTTCAAGATCGCGATGGCAGCCCTCGACGGCGGCCGGCTCAACATCGCCGCCTGCTCGCTGGGTGCCGCGCGCGCCTCGCTCGAGGCGGCGCGCGAGCACTTGAGGACGCGCGAGCAATTCGGCAAGAAGCTCGCCGAGTTCCAGGCCCTGCAGTTCCGCTTCGCCGACATGGCGACCGAGCTCGAGGCGGCGCGCCTCATGGTGCGCCGGGCGGCGGCCATGCTCGATGCCGGCCATCCGGAAGCGACGCTCCACTGCGCCATGGCCAAGCGCTTCGCGACCGATGTAGGCTTCGCGGTGTGCAACGAGGCCCTCCAGCTTCACGGCGGTTACGGCTATCTCAAGGACCATCCGATCGAGCGCTACCTGCGCGACGTGCGCGTGCACCAGATCCTTGAGGGAACCAACGAGATCATGCGCGTGATCATCGCACGCCGGCTGCTCGGCGCATGAGCTCGATCGCTGTCCCGGGACGAAGGGCCGTGCCGCGATGAACGCGACGATGACCGAGACGGAAGACATCCTCTTCGCGCGAGAGGGCCCGCTCGGGCTCATCACGCTCAACCGGCCCAAGGCGCTCAATGCCTTGACGCTCGAGATGATGACCGCGCTCGATCCGCGCCTCGATGCGTGGGAGGCGGACCCCTCGGTCGAAGCCGTCGTGATCCGGGGTGCGGGCGAGCGCGCCTTCTGCGCGGGCGGCGACATCCGCGCGCTTTACGACTCCCGTGCCGAGGGCAACCGCGCCTATCGCGCCGAATTCTATCGCGAGGAGTACACGCAGAACCGGCGCATCTTCCGCTTCAAGAAGCCTTACGTGGCGCTCGTCGACGGCATCGCCATGGGGGGCGGCGTCGGGCTCTCGGTGCACGGCTCGCACAGGGTAGCGACCGAGCGCACGCTCTTCGCCATGCCGGAGACCGGCATCGGCCTCTTCCCCGACGTGGGCGCCAGCTACTTCCTGCCGCGCCTTCCGGGAGCGCTCGGCATGTATCTCGGATTGACGGGCGCGCGCCTCAAGACGGCGGATTGTCTCTACACCGGGATCGCGACGCACTATGTGCCGAGTGCCGAGCTGCCCGCATTGCTCGAGGCGCTCGCGGCGGCGGATTTGCGCCGAGGCAAGGCCGCGGTCGACGCTCTCTTGGCAAGCTTCGCCCAGGATGCGGGGCCGCCAGCGCTCGCCGAGCACCGTGCCGCCATCGATCGCTGCTTCGGCGGCGATTCCGTAGAGGCCATCGTCGCCGCGTTGGAGCGGGAAGGGGGCACTTTCGCCAAGGAGACGCTGGCCGTGCTGGCGGGAAAATCGCCGACCTCGCTCAAGCTCACCCACGCAGCACTCCGCCGCGGCAAGACGCTCGACTTCGAGGCCGTCATGATCATGGAGTACCGCATCTGCCAATATTGCATGGATGGCCACGAGTTCTTCGAGGGCGTGCGCGCGGTAATCATCGACAAGCACGGGGCACCCAAATGGGAGCCGCCTACGCTTGCCGCCGTGAGCGAGGAGGAGATCGAGCGCGCCTTCGCCCCGCGCGCCGACGACCTCGTGTTTGATTGAGGAAATGTCCACCACGGAGACACGGAGAACACGGAGAAGAAAGATTTCAGCGCAGGGGTCGCAGAGGTTTCGCAAAGGATACGGAGGAATCTTTTCTACTGCGGCCTCCGCGCATCCTCTGCGACCTCGGCGCTAAATCCTTCTCTCCGATCTCCTCCGTGCCCTCCGTGTCTCCGTGGTGAAACCTCGAAATGATGGGAGGAAATCCATGAGCAAGATCGGCTTCATCGGCCTCGGCAACATGGGCGGCCCCATGTTGCGCAACCTCGCCAAGGCGGGCCACGCGCTCAAGGCCTACGACATCGTGCCCAAGCTCGCGGCTGCGGCGCGCGAGGCAGGTGCCGAGGTGACGGCCTCCGCGGCGGAGGCCGCGCGCGGGGTCGATGCGGTGGTCACCATGCTGCCCGCCGGCGAGCACGTGCGCGGCGTCTATCTCGGCGAGGCGGGCGTCATCGCGGCGGTCGCGGCGCGCACCCTCCTCATCGATTGCTCGACGATCGATGTCGAGAGCGCGCGCGCCGTGGGCGCGGCGGCCGCGGCGAAGGGGCTCGACATGGTCGATGCACCCGTCTCGGGTGGCACCGCGGGAGCGGCCGCGGGCACGCTGACCTTCATGGTCGGCGGCAGCGAGAAGGCGTTCCGCCGCGCCGAGCCGATCCTCGCGAAGATGGGCAAGGCGATCGTCCACGCCGGCCCGGCCGGCAACGGCCAGGCCGCCAAAATCTGCAACAACATGATGCTGGGCGCCCAGATGATCGCGGTGGCGGAGGGCTTTGCGCTGGCGGAGAAGCTCGGGCTCTCAGCCGCCAAGCTGTTCGAGATCAGCTCCAAGGCCTCGGGCCAGTGCTGGGCGATCACGAGCTACTGTCCCGAGCCGGGCCTGGTGCCCTCGGCACCCTCCAACCGCGGCTTCCAGCCGGGCTTCACGGTCGCGATGATGCTCAAGGATTTGCGCCTCGCCCAGCAGGCGGCCGCGGCCGCGGGGGCGGCGACGCCGCTCGGCGCCGAGGCGGCAGCGCTCTACGCGCTTTTCAGCAACAAGGGCCACGCAGCCCTCGACTTCTCCGCCATCATCCAGATGGTGAAGGGCAAGCTTTAGCGTCTACCCTCGCCAATTCGAGCGTCACCCCCTCCCCACCCTCCCCCTTCGAGGGGGAGGGGGAAGCTGTTCAAATCACCGATATATTCCCTCCCCCCTTGAGGGGGAGGGCAGGGAGGGGGGTGTGCCACGCGGGGGGTTCAGGCGCCGAAGAGCTCGGCACCCTCCGGGACATGCGCCTTCATGGCGGTGCGCAGCTTGACGAGCGCCTGGCGCTCGATCTGCCGGATGCGCTCCTTGGTTACGCCGAAGGCCTCGCCGATCTCGGCGAGCGTGGTCTTGTCCTCGCCGAGGAAGCGGCTCTCGATCACGCGCCGCTCGCGCTCGGAAAGCGTCTCCATCGCCTCGTTCAGCCAGGCGAGGTGGATCTTGCGGTCGCGCCGGCCGGTGACGACGGTCTCGGGCGAGGGACGCACGTCGGCGATGAGATCCTGAAGCTCCATGGAGCCGTCCTCGCCGATGGCGGTGTTGAGCGACTGGTCGGGCCGCGCGAAGTGGATATCGATGCGCTCCACGTCGGAGAGCGGCACGTCGAGCTCGGTCGCGATCCGCGCCCGGTCCTCCTCCGTCATGGTGCCGTCGGTCCTGGTGCGCGCCTTCGTGCGCAAGCGCCAGAGATTGAAATAGACCCGCCGCTGCGTCGGCGTGGTCGCGACGCGCACGATGGACGCGTTGCGCATCAGGTAATTGCGGATCATGCGCACGATCCACCAGGTGGCGTAAGTCGAGAAGCGCGTGTTGCGCTCGGGGTCGAAGCGGACTGCCGCCTCCATGAGGCCGATATTGCCCTCCTGCACGAGGTCGCCGAGGGGGACGCCACTCGCGCGGTAGCGCGACGCGATGCGCACGACGAGACGCGCATGGCTTTCGATCAGCTCATGAAGGGCCGTCTCGTCGCGCCGCTCGCGCCAGCGCCGGCCGAGCTCCTGCTCGTACTCGCGCTCGAGGTAGGGCGCCTCCATTGCCGTAGCGATGTAGCGCCGGTCGCTGCGTTCGGTGTCCTTGTTGTCGCTGATCATCATGGCTTGCCTGCTCGATCCCCGGCACCTTGGCACGGGCGCACGTTGACTTTTGATTTCGAGTCGATACATTACGGCACCCAAGCACCCCCTTTCAAGGGTAATTTCGACTCGAAATCAAATTTCATGGCACCCATGCCCGACGCTCATACCCAGACGAGTACCGCGAGCGAGGTCGCCGAGCTTCTCGACCGCTTGCGGCGGGCGGCTCAGGCCCTCCAGTTCGTGCACGGCCTCAATCCCGCCCAATGGGAAGCCCTGCGCTTTCTTGGCCGCGCCAACCGCTATTCGCGCTCTCCCAGCACCCTTGCCGAGTATCTCGGCACGACCAAGGGGACGGCCTCCCAGACGCTGAGGGCGCTTGACGCGAAAGGCTGCGTGGAGCGCTGTCGCGATTGCAACGACCGCCGCGGCGTCAGCGTCGAGCTCACGGCTAAGGGCCGAGAGCTCCTGGCGCTCGACCCGATGTTGGGCATCGAGCGGGCCGTGGAGGGCTTGCCGAGCGAGTGCGCAAGTCATCTTGCCAAAGGCCTCGCCGTGGTCTTGGGCAAGATCCGAAGCGGCTGCCGCCAAGGCGCCTTCGGCGTCTGCGAGCGCTGCAGGCACCTGGTGGCAGCGGGTGGCGCCGAGACGACCCTCTGCGGTCTCACGGGAGAGCCCCTCTCGAAGGAGGATGCCAAGCTTCTTTGCGTGAATTTCGGCGAGTGCGCCGAGCGCGGCGCGGAAAGACCGGCCCCCCCGCCGCAATAAGCCGCCCGCCAAAGCGAGGAGCGGCCGACCTCCTGCGTTCGACGCTGCGCCAGTGGCTCTGCGCTTAGCCAGCCGCTTTACTCGGCATTTCTCTCTGTGGGATTTTAATAATGATTTGCATATTTCTTCGCAAAATGCACCGGCCGGCGTCCTGCTGGCTGATCCTGCATAACCGCCTGCTGGTCCGGTCGCGCGGTCTCGATTTGGCGGGCGTCGGGCCCATGCAGTGACTTAGCTGGTCGGCAGGCCTAACTGCTACCACAATATCTTGTGGATCCGCGGCGAGTTTACTAAATCTAGTAAAACTTCCCTTCCGCGACAGTGTATTCGGTTCGGACAAATCAGCCTGGCAAGGGGGCTCGACGCCGGCCTCTTTGCCAATCCTCGCACCGCGCCAAGGACCTGGCCCTCGGCCCAAAGGCTGCAAGGGACGAGCGCACGAATCCTGCTGGGGCGGGGCCGATGGCGAGAAATGTGCGAGTCGACGCTGGCGAGATGCTGCGACCGACCCCGGCCGACCGGCTGCGAGACGAGAGCCATGGGCCGTAAAGCATGTCGCAGCGTTCAAGTTTCCTTCTTGCCATGGTGATCGTCGTGGTCAGCGCCTGGCCTGACGGCGAGGCGGCCGCTCAAGCCGCCGGGCAAGTCTCGGCCGTGCCGCAGAGCCGCAACGCGATCGAGGAGTACAATCAGGCATTCGACGATCTGCTCAAGCGACCATCCGATATCGACGCGTCATTTCGCTTCTCCGCACTTGCCGCCAAGCTTGGCTACTATGAGGAGGCGATTACGGCGCTCGAGCGCCTGCTCGTCTACAATTCGGACTTGCCGCGGCTCAAGTACGAGCTCGGCATCCTCTACTACCGCCTGGGCTCGCTCGAGGTCGCGCGCACCTACTTGGCGCAAGCCGGCTCCGCGGCCGACCTGCCGCCAGACGCGCAGCAGCAAATCGCAAGCTCGCTCAAGGACATCGATCGACGCAATGCGGTCAACCGGCTGAACGCCACGCTGGCGACGGGCCTGCGCTATCAGACGAACGCAAATGCGTCGCCGTCCGATCCCGACGTGGTGGCCGGTGGCATTCCGGCGACGCTTTCCAACCAGTTCGTGAAGCGCGGCGACTGGAACGCGTTCGTCATCGCCAATCTGCACGACAGCTACGATCTGCAGCTGCAGAATGCGATGACCCTCGAAACCGACCTCCAGTTCTATTACGCCAAGCAGCGTCGGATCAGCGCCGTCGACACGGGTGTCGCCGAGGTCAAATCCGGGCCGCGCTTTGCGCTCGAAGCGGGCGACGACACGATCGTCACCGTAGAGCCCTACGGGACGGCGAGCGACGTGCTTCTCGGCGACGCCCAGGACTTCTACGCGGTCGGCGGCGGGGTGGAGCTGTCGCGCGCCATCACCGAGACGGTGACCGCGGTCGGCAGCTATGAGGCGCGCATCAAGCGCTTCCAGGACTCCACGTTGCAGCCCAAGGCCACTGCCATGGACAGCGTCGTCCAAGCGCTCTCGCTCAATCTGCGCTACCTGGCGTGGGCGAAGGGGTCGGTCGAGACGGGGGCAAGCGTGGCGCGGGAAATCTCGCGGGCGAGCTTCGCTTCGAACGACCAGCTCGATCTGCAGCTGAGCTATTCCCAGACCATCGATCTTCCGGCGGCGCTGCGCCTCGGCCCCGTCGTGGTGACGCCGGCGCTGTTGCGGATTTACACCAAGTACGACGAGCCGGACCCTGCGGTCGACCCGAGCGAGCGGCGGATCACGCGCGAGTGGCGCTATCTGCTTTCGGCTCGTGTGAGCATCCGCGACGGGCTTGGCGCCGATCTGCAGCTCATGCGTCAAATGGTCGGGGCCAGCCTGCCGAATTTCAAATACAACAACACCTCTGTGACATTCGGTCTCGATTGGAATTTCTGATGGGCATCATCCCCCGGTACTCCCAAACCGAACTCGGAGGCATGGCCGTGTCTCTCCCGAAACCATGGCGGCTTGCTGCGGCGGCGGTCGCGCTTCTCATCCTCGGAGACGCCGCGCACGCGGCCGACGTTCAAGTCGGCATCGCTTCCGCGGTCGTACCGAGCACCATCGGTTCGCCGCGCTCAGGCGCCTCACGGACGCTCGTCCTAGGCGCCGACATCGAATTCAGGGAGCGCATCAACACCGATCGCGCCGGGCAGGCGCAAATCATCTTTCTGGATCACTCCTCGCTTGCCATCGCGCCCAATTCCTCGCTCGTGATCGACGAGTTCGTCTACGATCCCGACAAGAGTGCTGGAAAGCTTGCCGTGTCCGCGTCCAAGGGCCTGCTGCGTTATATCGGCGGCAAGATCAGCAAGGGATCGGACGTCACCTTCACCACGCCCATTGCGATGATCGCCATCCGCGGCGGTATGGTCCTGGTGAAAATCGAGCCCTCCGGCCGCACCACGGGAATCTTTCTTTACGGCCAACACATGATCGTCACGGCAGCGGGTGTTAAGCGCACGGTCACGCGCCCGGGATATCAGGTGACGGTCGAAGCCGCCGGGCAACCGCCCGGCTACCCGTCCCGCGTACCGCAAGACGCGATGAATGCGGCGTTCGCCTCCTTCGGCAGCACTCCGGGGCAGCCCGACGACCTCACGCGCGGCAGCGATTCGGGCGCCCTGAAATCGGCGAGCACGAGAGCCGCTCAGCCGGCAGAAGGAGGCGGCGACGGCGCGGGAGTCAACCTCGGCGGAGAAAGTGCTCAGGCTAACGCCGGCGGGACAGGCGCTCAGCCCGACCCCGAGAGCGTGATCGCGCAAGGGGCTGCCGGAAGCGGCACGAGCAGCAACGCGCAAGCGGGGACGTCCGCCGGGACGACGCTACCCTCGCTCGGGCTTAGCGTCATCGATGCCGCCATTTCGGATCAGCACATCGCAGCCATCCTCAACTCGGCGCCGTTGGCCGCCACGGCATCGGCCCTGGTCGGCAAGGTGGCATCGACCACAGCGGCCGTGGGCGCGACCGTTTCGAACGCCACCACAACGGTTGCCAACGCCGCGTCTGCAACCGTGTCGTCGGCAGCGTCGACCGTGTCGAGCGCCGCCACAACGCTCACCAATGCCGCAGCGGAAACCGTGTCGTCGGTCACGTCGGCGGCAGCCTCTACCTTGTCGAACGTCGGATCGATCGCCGGCTCGAGCGCTTCGAGCGCCACGGCAGGGGCGTCCTCCACTGCTGCGGCGGGTTCGACCGTCGCTTCGGTCGTTTCCAATGCGGGCTCAACGGTCGCCAGTGTCGCGTCGGCGGCGGGGAGCGTAGGCTCGGCGGTCTCGAATGTCGCCTCGACGGCGTCGAATGTCACGGCGGCGGTCAGCGGCACCTCGGCCGGAACATCGTCGTCCGCTGCGACGATGCCGGGCGCCGCTCAGGCAGCCGCCTCCACGCTCGGTCTGTCGAGTTCCGCCAAGACGGTTTCCGGCGCCGGCGGCTTGACCACCGGCACGCAGGCCGTAACGACGACCTTGGGTTCCCTCACCAAGGCGGCGACGACAGGAATTACCGGCAAGCTGCCATAGCGCGGTAGTACGCCCGGCGTCGCACCTCACTTGGTGAGTGCGACGAAGACTCCGTCCCAGTCGGCGGCAGGGGGAGCCGCGCGGAAGCCCGCGATCCGCTCCTCATAGAGCGCGTAGAGGGCTTGCAGCGCCTCGGGCGCTTGCGCCCGGCACGTCGCGAGGCGCTCCTCGGCCGCCGACCAGCGTTGCGCGCGATAGGCGGCGAGCATGGCGTCATGGTCCGCCTTGAGTGCGGTGAAGGACGCACTCGCCGCGAGCGTCCCGTCGCCGATGAGGCCATGGATGCGCACGGGTCTCGTCTTGCCCTTGACCCGGATGAGGTCGAGCTCGAGGAGCGCGAGCCGCGCTGCAGCCGCCGCGGTCCGTTCGCCGACCACGATGTCGAGGTGGTAGGTCTTCGACTGCGCTTCGAGGCGCGAGGCCAGGTTCACGTCGTCGCCCAGCACCGAATAGTCGAAGCGATGCTCCGAGCCCATGTTGCCGACGCAGCACATGCCGGTGTTGAGGCCGATGCCGACACGGATGTCGGCGAAGGGCTTGCCTTCGGCCTCGGCCTCGCTGCGCCAAATCGGATTGAGCCGCGCGAGCTCGTCGCGCATGGCAAGTGCGGCCAGGCAGGCGTGCTCGGCGTGCGCCGGGTCGTCGAGCGGGGCATTCCAAAACGCCATGATGGCATCGCCCATGTACTTGTCGATGGTGCCGCCGGCCGCCAGGATCAGGTTGCTCATCGGCGTGAGGAAGCGGTTGATGAAGCTCGTCAGCCCCTCGGCATCGAAGCCCTCCGAGAGGGTGGTGAAGCCGCGGATGTCGCAGAACATGAGCGTCATCTCGCGCATCTCGCCGCCGAGCTTGAGCCGCTCGGGATGGCTCGCGAGTTGCTCGACGACGGCGGGTGCGAGATAGCGGCTGAACGCGATGCGCACGCGCCGGCGCTCGGCCTCGGTGCGCAGGAACAGCGCCGCCGAGGACGAGAGGTAGACGAGGAGTACGATGATCGAGGGGAAGACCGGGTCGATCAGCAGCTTGTAGGCGGCAAAGGCGTGCCAGGAGACGGCGAACGCCGATGCCACGGCGGCCAAGCCCAATACTGCGCTCCAGCGCGCGCCGGCCTTGGGCAACAGCAAAAGCAAGGCCATGCCGATCGCCAGCATGTAAACGAGCTCCGCCCCCCGGGTCCAATCGGGCCGCTCGAGCGCATCGCCGAGCAGCATCTGCTCCGCGAGCTGGGCCTGGATCTCGACGCCGGCCTCGGCCGGCTCGAGCGGGCCGGCGTGAAGGTCATTCAGGCCTTGCGCGCTCGAGCCGATGAAGACGACGTTGTCCTTGATCGCCCGCGCGTCGGCGCTGCGATCGAGGATTTTCCAAGCGGGCACAAAGCGCTGCGGTATGTGGCGCGTGTAGTGAAGCCATACGGCCCCATGCGCATCGGTCGCCACGGCCAAATCGCCGATCTTGATCGAGGCGACGCCGGTGTGCTCGCCGAAGCCCGTCTCCCCGCTCGCATCCGTGGCTTTGACGACGTATGTCGAGGCACCCTGCGCCACGCGAAGCGCCTCCAACGCCAACGCGGGGTAGAGCTTGTCGCCGAGTGCTGTGACGAGTGCCGCCCGCCGCGTGACACCGTCGAGCTCGGGAAGATCATTCACGCTGCCGTTGCCCACGGCTGCGGCCTCCAGCGCCGGGAGATCGGCGACGGCCCCCTTGAAATGCAGGAGCCACGGCCGCGGGTCGTCGCCGGCGATTGCGAAGCTGGCCTTCGCCTCGGGCACGCGCTCGCCCGGTTTGTCGGTGAGGACGAAGCCCGTCACCGCATTCGCGCGGCCGATGGCCTCCGCCAGCGTCTCGTCATTGTCGCGCAGCGATTTGAGGCGCTCGATGAACGGATCGTCCGCTCCCAGGCTCTTGGCGAATTCGGCCATTTGCCGGGGCGAGACCCGATCGGGCTCCGCAAAAACGATGTCGAAGGCAATCGCAGCGGCGCCGAGCTCGTGCAAGCGCTCGACGAGCTCTGCCACAATGGTGCGCGGCCAGGGCCATTGGCCTATGCGCTTGAGGCTGTCTTCGTCGATATCGGCGATGCGCACGGGAACGGCTTGGTAGGCGCGCGGCTCGAGGCGCAGGAAATTGTCGAAAACCATCATGCGAAGCTGAACGAGCGGCGCCGGCTCGCTCCACCAGCCGACGAGCGCGGCAAAGAGGATCGCGAGTGGCAGCAGAAAATGCAGGCGGCCCTTGAGGTATTCCCCGACTCGGCCCATCGTTCAATGCTAGCGCGAATTGCTCCGGGGGGCCATGAGGGCGGTAACGTCAATTGTTGTGTGTCAGGAGGAAAGGGGTAGCTGAGCCCTGGGACTTGTTTTCATGGTTGAAGACGGCGAA
>JGI12269J14319_10005785_pt1 | contig 10860 bp, 10 predicted proteins | sample PeaSoiSIISIP2007_FD_14319 | JGI IMG/M metagenome (IMG submission 14319) | reverse complement strand
TCTCTTCCACGAGGACGGCGTGCGCGTCTTCCGCCAGCGTCCCTTGCGCTCCGGCTGCCGCTGCTCGGAAGAGCGCGTGATCAGGGTGCTGCGCGCACTCTCCGAAGCCGAGCTCGAAGACATGGTGGTGGACGACCGCGTGAGCGTCGTCTGTCAGTTCTGCATGCGGGAATACGCCTACGACCGGGAGGCGCTGACGGCACTCCGCGCGGAGGGTGCGGCGGCGCGCGACTGAGCAACCCTTGAGCGGCAACGCTCGCGCGGCGTATAAGGCCGCATTGGCCCGAAGAGAGTGCCTATGGCCCGGCCCTTGCCTCTCCGCCTACTCGTCGCTTCACTCCTGCTGGCACTCCTCGCCGGCTGCGGCAGCAAGCCGCCGCCGGAGAAGTATCCCGAGCTCACCTGGACGCACCTGCCGCCGATCAAGCTCAAGGTGGAGAAGATCGCGGTGGCGAGCGAGTACGACCCGCGCGTGGTCTCGCCGCACGTGGAGACCTTGACGCCGCGCTCGCTGCTCGCCTCGGCCGAGCGCTGGGCGCGCGACCGCCTGAAGGCGGATGGCGATGAGGGCTACGCCCGCTTCGTCGTCACCGATGCGAGCATCGTCGAGGAGCGCATGCCGGCGCAGCAGAGCCTCGCCTCCGGCTTGAGCGACCAGCGCGACCGGCGCTACACCGGCCACGTCGCGGTGCGCCTCGAGATCCACGACCGGCACGGTGCCATCGTCGGCCAGACCGCCGCCGAGGCCACCAAGACGCGCACCTTGCCGCAGGAGGTGAAGGACAGCGACGTGGACGAGGCCTGGTACCTCATCGTGCAGGGTGCGATGCTCGACCTCAACGCCGAGCTCGACCGCAACATCCACTTCTATTTGCCGCGCTTCGTGGAGGAATAGCGTCGGCGCGGTCGCGGGGCACCTTGACGGGGTTCTTCGCCGGCCTTGGCCGCGATTCCTTCGTGCGGGCGAGGAAGGCCGAGGATCAGGTGCAGCGTTGCGCGGCCACCATCATGGGGGGAGAGTGGGCACGCGCGTTGGCGCGCACCTCGGGCCGCGCCAGCTCGCGCTCGAGGTTGTCCATGGTGGCACGGCCGATATACTCGCTCTCTGGATCGCTCGTTGCCGCCGCCTCGAGATAGGCGCGCGCGATAATGCGGCCGAGGGGGGGCGGGTTGTAGAGCAGCCGCTTGATCAGGAACGGATTGAAGGTGAGGGGATTGTACTTGGCGTCGAGGTAGCCCCGCTCGATCAGCAGTTTTTCCACCGGCGTTCCGGGCTGGATACCGATGAAGAAGATGAACGGCAGCACGCGGTCGCGGCCGAACATGGCGTAGAGCTCGTTGATCCGGTCGATGGTCATCTGCAGCGTCTCGGCCGTCTCGCCCGGCGCGTTGAGCGGCATGTAGAGCTTGATCTGCTGGTCGGTGTGGCCGTTCGCCTTCAGCATATCGAACGCCGCCATCTGCTGGTCGAGCTTGTAGCCGAGGGTGAGCGAGTCGATCATCTCCTGCGATCCCGTGAACGAGAGATCGACGCTGCCCATGCCGCTTGCCCACATCTTCCGCGCCAGCGCCGGCGTGAGGTAGTTCAGGCGAAGATAGCCGAACCAGGTGACTTCGGTCTTGCGCGCCAGCATCTCGTCGAGAATCTGCTCGACGTGCTCGGTGCTCTTGCGCGTCGAGCAGAACTGCGCGTCGGTGAACCAGATGCGCTTGACGCCGTACTGCTTGTTCAGCGTCTCGACTTCCTTGGCGACCTCGGAGGGATTGCGGTAGCGCTGGCGGTGCCCCTCGATCTGGTTGTAGAGACAGAAATTGCACTGGAACGGACAGCCGCGCTTGGTGTGGACGCCGATATCGCCGTCGAGGTAGCCGCGGAAATCGGGGAAGATCGAGTCGATGTAGCCGAAATCGACCGCGGTGAGCTTGCCGAGATCGAAAATCTCGCCGCGGGCGCGGTGGCTGATCGTGCCGCTGCGGTCCTTGTAGAAGAACTCGCCGGCCGGTGCGGTGAAGCCGTCGACGATCGAGAGCATGGCGTCCTCGCCATCGCCGACGACGACCACGGTATCGGCCGGGCATTTCGCGGCGACGTGCTTGGCGAAGATCGAGACGGCGGTGCCGCCGACGACGATACGCGCGGTCGGCAACAGCTTGCGGGCGAGGCGGAAGTAGCCGAAATTCCTCAGCCGGCTCAGGACGTAGTCGCGGATGATGGAGAGCGCGTCCTTTGCCGCCTTCAAGCGGAGATGCCAGCGCGGCGAATGGTCGAAGTTCATCACCACGTCGAGCGCGTCATCCTCCGGGTGCGGCCCGAAGGACTGCATATTGCGCCAGGAGAACGCGACCACGTCCGGCCGTTGCCGCTCCAGCCGCTCGCTCAAGACGCGCCTGCGGTCGGCGGCGGGGACCATGGCCAGATCGAGGATGTGCTGGGCGAGCTCCGGGCGCTGTTTGTGCACGTAGTCGGCGACGTAGACGACCCCGCCGGGATAGATCTTCCAGCACGGCAGGCGGACATACAGGACGGAACGGGCGGCCAGAGACATGGAGCCTCCATCGGAAGTCGCCGCCATTTTGCGTGTCCCGAGGTGCGGTGCTTTGATGTAGATCAGTCGACCCGCATTTCCTGACCGACATTCCCCCGGGTGAGCTCCGGGGCGACCCTATGCAACCGGAACTTGCTCTAGACCGATTCGAAAGTTCGTCCCACCCGCTGATAACCGTCATTGCGAGTGCAGCGAACCCCGGCGTACGCCGGGGCAGTGCGCCTGGTGCGGAACCCATTCTGGATTGCTTCGGCGCCCTTCGGGCGCCTCGCAATGACAAGCGTTTTCCTGATGTCGTGAATTTCGGAACCAGGACATTAGCAGCAAAACCCGGCGATCTCCACGCTCACGTGGCGCAGTGGTCGATCAAGCGGCGGAGGAAAGCCGCGCAGGCCTCGACTTGCGTGCCGAGGATGAACTCGTTCGGCTGGTGCGCTTGGGTGATGTCGCCCGGCCCGCAAAGCACGGCCGGGATGCCGGCTTCCTGGAAGAGCCCCGCCTCCGAGCCGTAGCTGACGACCCCCGCCCTGTTCTCGCCGCTGAGGGCGAGCACGAGCGCCTCGGCCGCGGCACCCTCGGGGGCGAGCGGTGGCACGGTGACCAGCACCTCCGTGGCAACGCTACCCGCAGCCGCCTTCGCCTTGAGTGCGGGCGTCACGCGCGCGGCCGCGAATTCGTTGAAGCGGCGGAGGACCTCCTCGCCGTCCCCGCTTCCGGGAAGCGGGCGGCACTCCCACAGGAACGAGCAGTCCTTGGGAATGATGTTGAGCGCCGTCCCGCCCGCGATGGTGCCGACGCTGATCGTCGTGCAAGGCGGCTCGAATTCCCCGTCGCTCGAGCCCGCTCGCGGGGCGCGGGCGGCGAATTCGGCGGCGAGCTCGGAGAGGAAGCGGATCAGCTCGGCGGCGGCCATGATGGCAGACGCCCCGCGGTGGGTGGCGCTCGAGTGCGCCTCGCGCCCGACAACGCGCGTCTCGCAGATGACGGCCCCCTTGTGCGCGCGCACCACCTTCATGAGGGTCGGCTCGCCCACGATGGCGAGGCGCGGGCGGCCCAGCGTCGCGCCGAGCTCGCGGATCATGCGGCCGACGCCGAGGCAGCCGACCTCCTCGTCGTAGGAGAGCGCCAAGTGGATGGGTATCTCGAGGCGGCGCTCCAGCATCTCCGGCACGAGCGCCAAGGCGGTCGCGATGAAGCTCTTCATGTCGGCGGTGCCGCGCCCGTAGAGCCTGCCGTCGCGCTCGGAAAGCACGAAGGGATCGCTCTCCCACGCCTGGCCCGCGGCCGGCACCACGTCGGTGTGGCCCGAGAGCACGATCCCATTCCCTCGCCCCGGCCCGATGGTGGCGAAGAGGTTGGCCTTGGTCCCGTCGTCGTTCTTGGTCAGGCGCGAGGCGATGCCATGGCCGGCCAGGTATTCCGCCACGCGCTCGATGAGCCCCAGGTTCGACTTCGCGGAGGTGGTGTCGAAGGCGACCAGGTGCGCGATCATCTCGACGGGAGTGAGCCTCTCGGGCGGCATGCGAGGGTGCGGTTGCCGGCGCTCACATATCCGGCTGCGTCGTCGTGCGCGGATTGCCGATCATGGCGAGGAACTCGCGCCGCGTCGTGGGGTCGCTGCGGAACTGGCCGAGCATGCGGCTGGTCACCATGGTGACGCCCGCCTTGTGGACGCCGCGCGTGGTCATGCATTGGTGCGAGGCCTCGACGCACACCGCGACGCCGAGCGGCTCGAGCACCTCCTCGATCGTGTTGGCGATCTGCGCCGTGAGCTTTTCCTGGATCTGCAGGCGGCGGGAGTAGACTTCGACGAGGCGGGCGAGCTTGCTGATGCCGACCACGCGGTGGCGCGGCAAATAGGCGATATGCACCTTGCCGATGATGGGTGCTAAGTGGTGCTCGCAGTGGGACTCGAAGCGGATGTCGCGCAAGACCACCATCTCGTCGTAGCCGTCGGTCTCCTCGAAGGTGGCCTTGAGGAAGGTATAGGGATCCTCGCCATAGCCCGAGAACCACTCCTTGAAGGCGCGCGCCACGCGGGCCGGCGTCTCGCGCAGGCCCTCGCGGTCGGGGTTGTCGCCGGCCCAGGCGATGAGCGTGCGCACCGCACCCTCCGCCTCGGCGCGGCCTGGCTCGCCGGCCTCCGCCACGGAGCTCGGGAATGTCACGGTTTTCATGGCCACGACGGCCTCCTTCTCAACGACGCTTCGGCATTCAAGGGAGCGATGGGACGTGAGCGGCACTCCGGCGCCGTGAATTTGAGCCTTTGTCCGCGCAAGTCAAGCGGAAGCTTATGCCCGGTGCCGCTCCCCATCGTGGCACTCCCCGTCAACCGCGCCCGCACGCCGCCCTGATCAATTGAGGCGGGCGGTGTGATAGGGGCTGTCGAGCGAGAAGGCGGGTACCACGATCTCGAAGCGCTCGCCGCGCTCGCCCTCCATCTCGTAACTGCCGCGCATGATGCCTGAGGGGGTGGGCAGCGGCGTGCCGCTGGTGTACTCGTAGGACTCGCCCGGGCGCAGAATCGGCTGCTCGCCGACCACGCCGGCGCCGCGCACCTCCTGCACCCGGCCGAAGCCGTCGGTGATGTGCCAATAGCGGTTGCGCAGCTGCACCGTCACCACACCCCGGTTCTCGATGCGGACGTGGTAGGCCCAGACGAAGTGGTTCTGTCCGGGGTTCGACTGGTCCTCGAGGAAGATGGGCTCGACCGTCACCTTGATCGAGCGCGTGGTCTCTTCATACATCGCGCTGTCCTCTCGGCCGGAGCCTCGGAACGCACCTTCAGCCGCCGGGGTGCGGAGGCCTTCTCCGATTCTAGGGCGCCTTGCGGCTTTGTCCAGGCTTGGCGGCCCAAAGGGGACGCATTAAGCGCTATCGGTGCTGCCTCGAGCTCGGCGGCCGAGCGCCGGCGGCACCCCATTTTGTCTTGCCGCCAAAGCCGAAGAGGCGCATCCTGCCGCGCGGAATTCGGCTCATTCGGGGGATGTCGGTTTGGCGACGTGAATGCGCCCGACGAAGAGAGGACTGCAGGCGTCCGCCTCTCGTCTCGTCATAATCCATTGCTCCCCGTCTTGGCGACACCACCAAATGGGGCTTGCGCAATGAAACGGATATTCTTTGGCATCGTCATCGCTCTCGCAGGCCTCGCTTGCGCGGCCTTGCCGGCCGGCGCACAGGAGGACAAGGCCGGCATCGCCGCCGCGGTCAATCCGCAAGCAACGGGCCAGCCGCGCAACGAGAAGATTGAGGTGCTGCGCATCGGTCAGAACGTGATCCGCAACGAGCGGATCACCACGCAGAACGAGGGCCAAGTCCAGCTCCTCTTCGTCGACGGCTCGACGCTCACCTTGGGCCCGAACTCGGAAATCGTCATCGACGAGTTCGTGTACGACCCCAAAAAGCAAATCGGCAGCATGACTGCGACGGTAACCGCCGGCCTGCTTCGCTATGTCGGGGGCAAGGTCAGCAAGAAGAAGGACGTCAATTTCTACACGCCGTCGGGCGTGGTCACGGTTCGCGGCGGCATCGCCCTCATCAACGTGCCAAAGGGCGCGGGCGGCGCGGCGGGCAACGCCGAGAGCGGGCCGGACAAGCCGGGGAAGGCCGGCGCAACGCAATAGTCGAGCCTCGCGGCAGCTCTACCCGCGGCCGATCCCTGACAGCCTCTCGGCCGGCAGGAAGGTGCCGTCCGCTCGCCCAATAAGGCCGCGGCGAGGGCAGACGCGCATGCGTGCGTTGCTCCGCGCGCCGACGCCGCTCGCGTCGATGCCCCCGCTCTAGTCCGCCGCCGCATTCTCCCGCGCGGACGCGCCGCGGCTGCGCTGCAAGCGCAAAGCCGCCTATTTGTTGACGACCGCGGCACCCGCCTTGGCGACCACCTCGTCCTGCGAACCGGTGCCGCCGGAGCAGCCGATGGCGCCCACGAGCTTGCCGCCGACAACGAGCGGGATGCCGCCGCGCGAGGCGATGACGCCATCCAGGCTGAGCAGATAGTTGAGGCCGCTCTGGACGCCGTTCTCGAACACCTTGGTCTCGCGGCGATACGTGGCCGCGACGCGCGCCTTGTGCTCGGAGATGGCGATCGAGGCGAGCTGCGCGCCGTCCATGCGCTCGAAGGCGACGAGATTGCCGCCGGAATCGACGACGGCGATGTTCATCTTCCAATCGCGCTTCTTGGCTTCGGCCGCGGCCGCCTGAATGACGGCGTTGGCGTCCGCGGCGGAGATGGCCGGGCCGTAGGGGATGTCGAAGGGCATCTTGTCGGGCACGACGTCGAGCGGATTGGGCTGGGCCGGAGCCTGTTGCGCGCGGCTCTCGCCGACGGCGAGCAAGGCGGCAGCCAGCAAGGCGATGGTCAAGATGCGGATATGCATGTGATCTCCTCCCTCGCGTTCTTTTGCGCCGTCCCTCCCGTCCGGCACCCGCGATCCTAGGCGCAGCGCGGCCCGCCGGCAAGCGCTGCCGGCACCACGCGCGCGCGGCTCAGGCTCGGAAGGGGCGCGAGACGGGAGGGACGCAGGCCCCACCGCGTGGGGGACACGGTAGGGCCTGCCCTTTGCCCGCCCCGAGGGAGCGGGCAGCACCGTGCGACGGGTACGCCCGAAAGCTTCAGCCGGATCGAGGCGGGCGGTTGTGACAAAATTGGGAAAAGTTTGCCCCGCAAGGGAGAGGCGGCGCTAAGGCACGGTGCGTGCTTCAAGACGCGGTGCTTCGCACCGCCCCTCAGCATGAGGCAGGTTCATGATTGCACAAAGAACGTCCTTAGCCTGAGGAGCGCCCCGAGGACGCGTCTCGAAGACCGCACCGACTCCATCCAGCCGGAACTTGCCCTCTTTTGCGCCAAAGCAGACGGGCGACGCACGCTCCGGGCATCCGAGCCGCCTCTTGGGTCCAGCCGCTTTCGCCGTCAGAATTGGTAAAGTCGCGCCGGGTTGTCGACGAGGATCTTCCGGCGCGTCGCGGCATCGGGCGCCCATAGCGCGAGTTGATTCAACAGCCGTCCGTCATCGATCTGATAGAGCGGCGTTACGTCGCTCGCCTTGCCGCCCGGCGGCGTGGTCGAGTTGGGATGCGGCCAGTCGGTCCCCCACACGATGCGATCGCGGTTTGCCGCGATCAATGCCTTGGCGAAGGGTGCCGTATCGGGGTAGTCGGGCGCCTCGGTGGACGCGCGGTAGGCTCCGGAAATCTTGACATAGGCTTTGCCCGCGCGGACCAGCTCGATGAGCCCGGCAAAACCCGGCTGCTCGAGCCCAAGGGCCGCCTTGGCGCCGCCGAAATGGTCGAATACGACCGCAACCGGGGAGGCCAGCACCAGGTCTTTGATGCCCGAGATTACCGCGAGGTTCGTGTACATCTGGACGTGCCAGTTGCGCTTTTTCATGCGCTCGACCGCGGCCGAGAAAAGCCGGCGGCCGAGCGCCGGATCGTCCGTGCCAGAGGTCGCGAGATTGAGACGGATGCCGCGCATGCCTGCGCGGCCCATGGCATCAAGCTCGCCGTCGCTCGTCTTGTCGTCTATCACCGCGACGCCGCGCGCATCAGCACCTCGCGCCTTCATGCCGAAAAGGGTGGCGGAATTGTCCGTGCCGTACACGCTCGGCGTCACGATCACCACGCGCTTGATATGCAGCTTGCGATGGAGTGCGAACATCTCCTCGGGTGAGGCCAGCTCGGGGGTATAGCCACGCCCGGCGAAGAAGGGAAACCGCGTTGGGTCGGCGTGGATGTGCGTGTGGCAGTCGCACGCATTCGCCGGAACGGCAAAATTCACGGGCGTGGCGGGCTGCGAGGCTTTGGCAAGGCTTGCTTCTGTGCGCATTGCGGCTCCCGCGGCGGTTGCTCCGAACAATGCCGTCCGTCGCGTCGGCATTATTCCGCCCTCGGATCATAGAATAGCTGCATTCGCTGGTCTTGCTATGGGAAAACAGCCCGCTTGAAATCAAAGCCGCGATTTCCGGCACGTTCCGGGAGTATCGCCTGCGGCGAGTGACGGCCGCGTTCGCGCCTATCGCGGATTCCGGCGAGCCGCACCAAGTCTCGCGGGGCTTTGCCCTGCAGACGGAAGCCCGCGAGCGCTAAGCCGCGCCTTGGACCTCAGGTCATCCGGGGAATCTCGGGTGAAGAGGCTCGCTGCTGCACACCGTGAATCGAGTGATTGTTGACACCAAACAATCGGAGATTTACGGTCTTCGCGCATTATCCCTGGAGGCTGACTATGGTCCGGGCACTCACTGCACTTGCTGTCACGAGCTTGCTGGTCACCGTCGCCGCATTCGCCGCCGGCCCATTCGATGGTCAATGGCAAGGGCATACAGTGTTCGGGCAAAGACGATGCACAGGGGGCGACTTTCCCGTGACAGTGACCGATAACAAAGTTTCCGGTGAATGGAAGGGTATATACGGGACGTATCCGGTTTCCGGTACGATCGCACCGGATGGCACATTCCATGGCACTCTCGGCAAAGGATCGCTTACCGGAAAGTTCTCCGGAGACAAGTTCGAAGGCTCATTTCCTCCACCCAACGATAGGTGCGGCAGCGGAACGGCTCAATTCGAGCGGTCCAAGTAGCTCCGTTTTCGATTGCTGCGACCTCGCGTGAGGGCGGAGAGGTCGACCTCAGGAGCGGGTTTCGGGGGCAATGCCTATGTGCCACCTAAGCCAGGCGGCGGCGAGGGTCTGGGGCGAGGCGCTTTCTCTAAGCTGCTGATAACATTGGTGCCCCCGGGGAGACTCGAACTCCCACGTCCTTGCGAACAACAGATTTTGAGTCTGCCGCGTCTACCGGTTCCGCCACAGGGGCGCCAGCGCTTCGCCAAGGAAGCGCCCGAGCTCGCGGGCGCGATCATAGCCGAGGCGAGGCCGCGGTCAACCGGCTGGCGCTGCCGTGGCTCCACCCTCACGCCGGCCGCGTCGCGATGAAGGTCATGCGCGCCGGATTGAAGCCGAAGTTGGCGTCGCGGCGGCGTGCGCTGAAGCCGGCCTTGCCGAGGAGTGCCAACACTTCCGCCTCGCCATAGGTGGAAAAACCGGCCTGCTCGCGCAGCGTGCGATAGTCCGAGAGGGCCGCCTTGAGGAGTCCCCAAAGGGCCGCCGCGAGGAAGCCGTGGTGCTGCGCCGTGGCGAGGAGCGCCTTGGCGTCCTTGACCGCCTGGGGCCCCGGCGGCACCACGTCCGCGAGGACGAGCGCGCCCCCTGGCTTGAGCCAGCCATGCCAGCGTCCAAGAAGCTGCGCGAGCTCCGCGCGAGAGAGATACTGGATGACCGAGTTGACGACGATGAGGTCGAGCGAGCCGGGCGCGCATGCGGCGAGCCCGGCCTCGTCGAGCACGGCAATGCGGGCGGCCTCCTTGAAGCGCAGAAGCAGGCGCGCGCGGAGCGGGCGCGCGGCGTCGAAGAGATAGAGCCGGCCCACGCGCTCGGCGATGCGGCCGGCCTCCAACGCCTCGCCGCAGCCGTAATCGAGCACAGCCGCGTGCTCCGAGGCGGGCAGCACCGCGATGATGTCGTCCGCCACACGCGCGTAATGGACGCGGCGATGGCGCTCGCTCACATAGATGGGATTGTCGCGCTCCCAGAAGCCGAGCCACGTCGCCATCGTTTCCACCAACCCTCCCGTGACATTCCTCAAGCCTACGCGAGCTTCTCGCCGCATGCGAGATTGCTCTCTCAGCCCTTGCCTGCTAAACCAGCGCCGCACTGAGAGAGGGCCGCGGTGCCGGAAGGTGCTGCCCGCCGCCACGGAGAGCGCATGCTGCAACGGCTTTACGACTGGACGATGGCGACGGCACGCCACCGCCATGCGCTCTGGGCCTTGGCCGCGGTCGCCTTTATCGAGAGCTCGATCTTCCCCATCCCGCCCGACGTGCTGCTCATCCCGATGGTGCTGGCGCTGCCGCGCCGCGCCTTCTTTTTCGCCGCGGTGTGCACCGTGGCCTCCGTCACGGGCGGTTTTCTCGGCTACGCCATCGGCTATTTCGCCTTCGAGGCGGTCGGCGAGCGCGTGCTCGAGTTCTACCACGTCATGGACAAGTACGAGGCGCTCAAGGCGTCCTTCGCCGAATGGGGAGCCTGGATCATCATCCTCAAGGGCATGACGCCCATCCCTTACAAGCTCATCACCATCGCGAGCGGCGCGCTCAAGTTCAACCTCGCGACCTTCACCTTGGCCTCGCTCATCTCGCGCAGCCTGCGCTTCTTCCTGGTGGCGGCACTGCTCTGGCGCTTCGGCGAGCCGATCCGCGTCTTCATCGAGCGGCGGCTCATGCTGGTGACGAGCGTCTTCGCCGCGGCGCTTGTCGGCGGCTTCCT
>JGI12269J14319_10005784_pt1 | contig 10862 bp, 12 predicted proteins | sample PeaSoiSIISIP2007_FD_14319 | JGI IMG/M metagenome (IMG submission 14319) | reverse complement strand
CCCGCCATGTCGTATTTCATCTTCTCCATGCCGTCGGCGGGTTTGATCGAAATGCCGCCAGTGTCAAACGTGATGCCTTTGCCGACCAGCCCAAGCACCGGACTGGCCGGCGCGCCTGCCGGCTCATACCGCAACACGATCAGCGCGGGTGGCTCATCTGAGCCTTGAGCCACGCCCCAGAAGGCGCCCATCTTCAATTCTTTGATCTTGTCGGCGCCGTAAACTTCGCATTGCAATCCGGTTTCCTGGGCCATGCGCCGGGCGCGATCGGCGAGCATCGTCGGCGTCATACGATTGGAGGGCTCGTTCACCAGTTCGCGAGTAAAGTTTTGTGACTCGCCGATGATGCGGGCCTCGTCCATGGCTTTCTGCAGCACTGCCTGCTCCCCGCGTGCAACCACCATGACCGCGTCAATCTTTTCGTCCTTGCGGTCGCTCTTGTAAGTATCGGGATCAAAATTCCCCACGAAGAGCCCTTCGACAATTGACTTTACCGCGTCGGCACTTTTGACCGCGTCGGGTGCCACGAACGTGAAGCTGCGAATGCTTTTTGCCTTCAGGAGGCGGACTGCAGTGCCGGCAAGCTTGCGCACTTCGGAAGCGGTAAAATTCTTTGCTTTCCCGCCGCCGAGCAGAAGAAGTCGCCGGGCTTTGAGCTTGGTTGGACGATGCAGCAACGTAGCTTCACAGCTTTTCCCCGAGGCTTCACGGCTGGCGATGACTTCCGCGGCCGCGTCTTTCACGGCGGCGTCGCCGCAGTCCACCACAGGTTCAGGTTTATCTTTGGTGCCACGATCGAGAACCACCACGGCCAGACATTCGGCTTCTAATTCAGCAGGAGCGGAGAAAGAAAGTGTGGTCTTCATGGTCTTTGAATAGATGATAGGAAACTATCTAGCTTAGACTTCCTTGCGGAAACCGTCCAGATCGCATCTGGCGGATAAAGTCAGTGGAGGGCATCAGAGCGGTCCTTTTCAGGGCGTCATCCTGAGCGAAGTGGCTGCTTCGCGTAGCGAAGCAGTCATGCAGTCGAAGGACCTTACCCGGTGTGTGCTGGCTGCATCGAGGCATTCTCCCGCGATGTCAAAGAAACGGATCAGGGTGTAGAGATCCTTCGACCTCGCATTCCGATTCCTATCGGAATCGGGATGCTCCGCTCAGGATGACAGCTACTGCGAGACGCATCACGCTTGCGCCACCAACTGGGCGAACTTGTCCAAATCAATGTTGCCGCCGGAGACGATGGCCACAATCTTGCCGGAGGCTGCGCGGCCTGATAACGCCGCTGCCACCGCGCACGCCGACGCTCCCTCGACGATGACGCGGTTCCGTTCCGCCACCAATTTCATTGCGCTTGCAGCTTCCTTCAAAGTGACGACCAGCGACCCGTCCAGAAGTTTCTGCGCGTGAGCGAACATTCCTGGAAACACGGTCTTGCTGCCGATGCCATCCACAAAAGACGGCTGGTATTCGACCATGCGCGGCTCGCCCGCTGCCAGCGAGGCCGCCAGCGGCGCCGCGGTTTCAATCTCCGCTGCGTAAATCTTTACGTGAGGGACGAGCGTCCGCAACACTGAGCCAATTCCGCACGAGAGCCCTCCACCGCCCCAGGGAATCACCACGGCCTCCAGATCGGGCAGGTCTTCGAGCAGTTCCAGCGCGATGGTACCGTTGCCTGCCATGACGTGTGGGTCGTCGAAGGCATGAATGAATGTGGCATCAACACCGGGGTATGACCGGGTTTCGAAAGTCCGCCACCATTCGGCAAACGGAACCTTGATAACGCGCCCGCCCATCCGCTCCACCGAGCTAATCTTTGCAGAGGGAGCCGTGTCGGGAGCGACAATGGTTGCCGGCACTCCCATACGCCTTGCGCAGAACGCCACGCCCTGCGCCATGTTGCCCGCCGAGGCAGTCAGCACTCCGCGAGCCAAACGCTCGCGCGCGGTCAGTGCCATGACGTTCATCGCGCCGCGAATCTTGAACGATCCAATCGGCTGCAGGTTTTCCAGCTTCAGATACAAATTCTCGGGAACATCCGTGTTGCAGCGGACGAGCGGAGTACGAAGCGCCACGCCCTTGATGTTCCGGCGCGCTTCTTCTACCTGGGCGAGCGTGATGGGCAGTTCCATGTCCGTCGTCAAGTCCTCTCTGAGTTCACAGTACTACCACTGTGATCCCCAGATTTCTTCTGTTCAGGTCACGGTCCTGCTTCAAGGCGGGGTTGGCCTGGATGACTTTCCATGTCCGCTCATCGGAGATGGTCCAATCTTCTCCGAAGATACAGCCGCGAACTTCCCCACGATCGCTCATCTCGCGCAGGCGGTTTTGCGCCGCGATCCGAATCTCGCCGCCGGCCCCCGTCGAGCCATAACCGTGAATCAACTTAATCAGGCTGTAGCCTTCTTGCTTAGCCACCGCCAGTTCTCGGTCAAGCCGCAACATCGCTTCGCGAACCAGGGGCATGCCCTCTTTCAAGCTGACAGTTTTCATGGGGGACCGGCCCACTCATCCCTCGCTTCGCTTCCTTCGCGGCGGCAAAATCGTGAACTTCTTGCGTCCACCAATACGATACGTTTCAAAATCGTCATGGTCTACGGTCAAAATCACACTGAGAGATTCGCGGGCGGCGAGGTGGACCAGCGTGGCGTCGGCAAAATCCATGGGTCGATCCGCATAGGTGTCCATGAGCGCCTGGATCTCGGGGAGTTCCCCGTTCGCGATCGGAGACATCTGGATTGCGCCAGAGCGCAGTAGCCTCCAGACGCCTCGCACGTCCCCAAGATTGCGGTATGTCAGGTGGAACACTTCGGCCAGCACGGCTTCGGTGGTCAGCAGGGGCAGGTCGCTGTGGTCGTAAGCTTCAACGCAAGCTCGGTGCCACTTATCGCTCCGGTCGACCAGAGCAAGAATGACGCCCGTATCAATCAGCGCGCTGTCGGCCATAGCGCTTTCTCAGGATTTCCTTGACTCTTTCGGAGACTTGCGAAGAGCGCATGGGATCACCGCTCGCAATGGAGCCGATAGCGGCTGCGGCACGCTTTCGGATCGCGGCCTGCTCAGCCTCGTCGCCATTGCGCGAGTTGCGGCGCTCCTGCAACCAATCCGCGGTGATCTGCTCCAGAAGGCGGGCGACCGACGTTCCTTCCCGCCGCGCCTCGCTTTCCAGTTCAGCCTTCCTTTGCGGGGAAAGCCGCCAGCTATAGACTTCGGTCTTCATGCACTACATTGTAGTGCAAAGGAAAAGCAGCGGTCAATCCGCCTTTTCCTCTGGCCAGGCCGCCATCTACGTTACCCAAGCTCGTTCAAAAGTAATGTTGACGGATTCGCTCGAATATAGGATTCCTATATTCATGACGAAGGAACGCATCCGGCCCAAGATTGCTCGGGGGAGTGCAGAACTGGCAATTCTGACGCTGCTCGATGAGCAGCCCCTCTATGGTTTCGAAATCGCCAGGCAGATTGAAGACAAGAGTGGAGGCGCGCTGCATTTTACCCTGGCGTCCCTCTATCCCATGCTCTACGAGCTGGAGAAGCGCGGTTGGGTGAAGGGTCACTGGGAGGCCAATCAGGCGGGACGCGACCGGCGCTATTACTGTCTGACGCCTACTGGCAAGAAGGAATTGACGCCCCTTCGTCGTGAATGGCGCAGTTTCTTCCAGGCGCTCGACAGCCTGGCGGGGGTGGGTCGTGTTTGATTAAAACGCTCCTTCGTGAACGGTTACGTCGCTCTGGCATTCCCGCGGCGCACGAGGAACAGGTCACCGCAGAATTGGCTGGACACCTGGAAGATCTCTGCGAACAATTCGTAGCCCAAGGGCTCAGTCAGGCCGAGGCGGTCCAGCTCTGTTTGAAAGAAGTGGATGATTGGAGCGAGTTCGCTCGGAACATTCAACGCGCGCAGCGCGGGGAGGCTTTGATGAACACACGAATAAAAAACCTATGGTTGCCGGGTTGTGTAACTTTGGCGACTGCCACTGGGTTCCTCGCCTTGTTGCAGCACATCGGCTGGCAGCCGAGCACGGTGTCAATCGGAGGAGTGGCGCTCAGATTGTATTGGCCCTGGCTCCTGGCACTGCCGCTGTTCGGCGCCGCCGGAGCTTATTTGTCTTGCCTGGCGGATGGCTCGCGCTCCGTCCGGATGGTAGCTGGCTTATTTCCCGCTGCGGCGATCCTTCTGCTGATGGTCATCGTCCTCACCAGCAGTTTGTTGGTTGAGCCAGACGTGTACTTTTTGCACCACCCGGATTTTCTTGCGCTGGGCTTGTTCAGCTGGCTTTTTCTGCCCGCACTGGCCTTGCTGGTCGGTACTCTGCCGTTTCTGAGACCTGCCAATCCTCGGGAAACCTAATCCGCCCGTGATCTCACCGGCCAGGACCAGCTATCGCCCTTTTCTCCCCCTGGCGACGGCTTCCCTGGCCTCGCGGTCCGCGGTCCGCCGCCGCTCAGTCTCTCGCTTGTCCCAGAGCTGTTTGCCCTTGGCCAGGGCCAACTCAACTTTCACTCTCCCGTTCTTGAAGTACATCCGCGTGGGAATCAACGTGAGCCCCCGTTGCTGGGTTTTCCCGATCAGCTTGCGGATTTCCTCCTTGTGCATCAGAAGCTTGCGTGTGCGCAGAGGCGCGTGGTTGAAGATGTTGCCGTGCTCGTAAGGACCAATGTGGCAGTTCAGCAGCCAGAGCTCGCCGTCTTTGATCAGACCATAGGCGTCCTTCAGGTTGGACCTCCCGGCCCGCACCGATTTGACCTCGGTCCCGGTCAGCGCCACTCCGGCCTCAAATTTTTCCAGCAAGAAGTAGTTATGGGCAGCGATCCTATTAACGGAGGCGTCCCGCTGCCCGGCCGCGGTGGGGTCGCGGCGCGGATTCTTCTCCGGGTTGGGCCGGGTTGGATGCGCAGGCTGCCTTGCCATGGAGCTATTAGCTTATCGCATGACGCAGTTGTGACAGCCGACGGTGGGGACGGTAGGTTTGGCCGCTAACCCTACTGGGACTAATACCAACGAGTTAACTGCAACCAACACAGTCACTTCGGTATGCTCTGGGGCAATGCTATAATCCGCGCAGAATCACTTCTCTGCAGAGGATTTGCCAGTTCTGATCTGCGGTCGCGGCCGACCGGGAGGGGAAGATTGTCTGTGAGGAATGTGCAATGAAATATTTGAGCCGCCCGGCGGCGATCACCTTCCTGGTGTTGTGCGCTATTGTTCTTGCTCCCGCGGCTGATCGCGCTAAGCTCTTGTACAACAAGGGCCGGGACGCCGAAGCCCGGCAGAATTACGAGCAGGCTTACGATTTCTACAAGCAGGCTTACGACATCAAGCCAACCGACTTGGCCTATCGTGCGTCCTTCGAGCGCTTGCGTTTCCTGGCTGGGGCCTCGCATGTTCACCGCGGACAGTTGATGCGGGAAGCTGGCCAACTTGACGCCGCCCTGGCCGAGTTCCAGAAAGCCACGGAGATTGACGCCGCCAGCTCCATTGCCAAGCAGGAACTGCAGCGCACCCAGCAGATGATCGATGCGGCCAAGGCAGGGCCCTCCAAACCGGCCGCACCCACCAGTTATCTGCAAAGACGCATCCAGGAGGCGGGCGGTCCGGTCGAACTCACGGCCATCTCCAACGTACCGATCAATCTCAAGATCACGGAAGATTCCAAAGTGATCTACGAGACTGTGGGCAAGCTGGCAGGGGTCAACGTGCTGTTCGATCCCGACTACACCTCGCGACGCATCAAGATTGAACTCAATAACGTCTCGCTGGAAGAAGCGCTGCAGATCATTTCGGTGGAAACCAAGACTTTCTGGCGTCCGGTCACGCCCAACACCATCTTTGTCGCTGCCGACAATCCAGCCAAGCGCAAAGATCTCGAGCAGAGCGTGATCAAGACCTTCTACATGGCCAACCTGTCGCAGCCCACCGAACTGCAGGACATCGTCAATGCCTTGCGGCAGATCCTGGAAATCAATCGCATTCAGCCGCTACCCACCCAGCAGGCCATTGTGGTGCGCGGCACACCCGACCAGATCGCGCTGGCCCAGAAGTTGGTCAGTGACCTGGATAAATCAAAATCCGAGGTCATCGTCGATGTTGCGATCATGCAGATCAATCGCGACAAGGCAAGGACCCTTGGTATCAGTCCGCCGACCAGCGCCTCGGTGCAGTTGCAGCCCAACATCAGCACCACCACCACCCCGGCCACAACCACTCCCGGCGTAGTCAGCCCGACGACGCCCACGACAACCACGCCCAACGGCATTAGCCTGAATTCGTTCGCCAACCTGAATGCTACTGACTTCCAGGTTACGATCTCGCAGGCTACTGCAACCGCACTGTTCAGCGACAGCAATACCAAGCTGATCCAAAAGCCACAGATTCGCGCCGTAGAAGGGCAAAAGGCAACGCTTAAGATCGGGCAACGTGTTCCCGTAGCCACCGGGTCGTTCCAGCCCGGTATCGGTGGTGTGGGAATTAACCCGCTGGTAAACACACAATTTCAGTATCTGGATGTCGGCGTCAACATTGACATCACGCCCAAGGTGCACCCCACGGGCGACGTGACCCTTAAGATTACGATGGAGGTTTCCGAGGTGGACGGTACCTCTAACATCGGCGGAATCACCCAGCCCATCATCGGGCAAAGGAAGATTGAACACGAGGTTCGTCTTAAGGAAGGTGAAGTCAACCTGCTGGGCGGCATGATGGAGGACTCGCAGACCCGCGCCCTGAGCGGCTTCCCCGTGTTGTCCCAAATCCCCATCCTTCGGTACTTGTTCGGCCAGACCAACACCGAGCATAGTGAGACCGAGACGGTGTTTGTGCTGATTCCCCACATCGTGCGCCGACAGGACCTTTCGGAGCTTAATCAGGCGGCTTTGGATGTCGGCACGGCCTCGGCCATTGAATTGAGGCGGGTCAGCCATCCACCAGCGACGCCGGCAGGGGAAGGTACCGGCCCTGCCAGTTCGGCTCAACCTCCTGCACCCCAGCCTGGCCCCAGCGCGCAACCGGCACCTGCGACTCCGGCGGCCAGTCAGCCTGCGACAGCAGCACCGGCGACAGCGGGCACTGCCAGCTTTGGGTTTGACCCGCCTGCAATCCAGCAGACGAAGGGTGCGACGTTCACGGTCAACGTGTTGCTTAACGGAGCACAGAATGCGTATTCGGTTCCTTTGCAAGTCAACTACGATCCCGCCCTGCTGCAGGTGGTGAACGTCTCCAGTGGCAATCTCCTTTCGCAGGACGGCCAAGCCGTGGCTCTCGTGCATCGCGACGACGACTCCACCGGAACGTTGCAGATCACGGCGACACGTCCGCCAGGGGTGAACGGCGTTTCAGGACAGGGCACGGTGGTGACTTTGACTTTCATGGCGAAGGCCGCGGGACAAGGCACACTGGCGATCTCGAAGGGGGGCACGCGCGATCCGAACATGCAGCCTACGCTGGTAGCCGGAGCCAGCGCGCCGGTGACCATCCAATAACTGGCCCGGCTCATTGTCGTCCTGGGCGGAGCGCAGGACAACAATGAACTCCCCCGCGAGGTTGGTGCTCCAGCCGGAAACTTGCTCATGAAGTGCGCAATCCCAAAAAAGCAGAGCGGTGGCTTCACGCTGATTGAGCTGATCGTGGCCACCACCATTCTGATCATCCTGACCTCGCTGGCCGTTCCGTTGGCGCGCGTGACCATCAAGCGCGAGAAGGAACATGAGTTGCGGCGCGACTTGTGGCAAATGCGCGACGCCATCGACCGCTACAAGGACGCTGCTGACACCGGCGCCTTTCAGACCAAAGTGGGCACGGAAAACTATCCGCCCGACCTGGATACGTTGGTAAAGGGCGTGGATGTACGCGGCAAGAAACTCAAGTTCCTGCGCCGCATCCCTGTTGATCCCATGACCAACAGCACCGACTGGGGCATGCGTTCCATGCAGGACGACCCCACTTCCGACTCCTGGGGTGGGCAGAACGTGTTCGACGTGTTCACCAAATCCGACGGCACCGCGCTCGACGGGACCAAATATAAGGACTGGTAAATGGCAGCGCGTCGCAAAAACCGGAGCCGCGGATTCACCCTGATCGAGCTGATGATTGTCATCAGCATCATTCTGATCCTGGTGTCCGTCGCCCTGCCCGCCTATAACCAGTCGATCCTGCGGGCCCGCGAATCCGTGCTGCGGCAGAATCTCTTCACCATCCGCTCGGTGATTTCGCAATACACGCTCGACAAGCAGAAAGCTCCGCAATCGCTGGATGACCTGGTCTCCGCCGGCTACTTGAAGCAGCTCCCCACTGATCCCATGACCGGCCGCGCCGATACCTGGACCGCCGACCAGGAAGAAGACGCGATCATGGACGTAAACCAGACAGAAGCCGGGGGGATCGTAGATGTTCACAGCGGATCGAGCGGCGTGGGCAGCGACGGCACCGCGTACAACACCTGGTGACCACAACTCGCATGCGAGTTCCGTTGTCAGCCTTCAGCCGTCAGTGCTCAGCCTTAAATTTGTCATCCTGAGCGAAGTATGTGATTCACGAAGTGAATCACATGCGCAGTCGAAGGACCTGTGTATTTTGTCGGGAGCAGTAAGCCCACGTAGGGGCGGACGCCCTCGTCCGCCCAGGCGGTGCGAAGCGCCGAAGCTAGAATTGAGTTATGGCTGCCATCTTTTTCCAATTCACCGCAACCTTCTGCACCGCCCTGTTCGCCGGCGCTGCTCTCTACATCAATTTGGTGGAACACCCAGCCCGCATGGAGTGCGGCACCGACTTGGCAGCCACCCAATTTGGCCCAAGCTACCGGCGGGCGACTGTGATGCAGGCGTCCCTCGCTGCGCTGGGCTTCCTGGCCGCAATCGGAGCCTGGCTCACGACCTCGCGCCTCGCCTGGGCACTCGGTGCAATCCTGATTGTCGCGGTGATTCCTGTTACTCTCATCGTCATCCTTCCCACGAATAGGAAAATCCTCGACCCCGCGCTGGACCGCAATTCAGAAGTTGCGCGTGAACTGCTAAGGCGGTGGGGGAGATTGCACGCGATCCGAAGTCTTTTGAGTCTGTCAGCGCTAGTGGTTTTCCTTACGTCACTGCTCCACGCCCAATGACCGCAAGTTGGGTTGGCCGCAGTCCCCGCGTTTGATCGCTCCCTCCCAAAGCACTACCATTAAGCTATGCTCGTCGAAACCGAAATCACTCCCAGCACCTACACTCCCATCCGTGCTCCACGCGGCACCGCTATCTCCTGCAAGAGTTGGCAGCAGGAAGCCGCCATGCGGATGCTCATGAACAACCTCGACGAGGAAGTGGGCGAGCGCCCGCGCGACTTGGTTGTCTACGGCGGGACCGGCCGCGCTGCGCGCAGTTGGGAGGCCTACCACGCCATCGTCAGCTCGCTCAAGAATCTCGACAATGACGAGACACTGCTGGTGCAATCGGGCAAGCCGGTCGGCATTTTCAAAACCCACGAGTATGCCCCGCGCGTTCTCATCGCCAACTCGAATCTCGTTGGCCACTGGTCCAACTGGGAGAAGTTTAACGAACTGGAGCGCGCGGGTCTCATGATGTACGGCCAGATGACCGCGGGTTCGTGGATTTACATCGGCTCGCAGGGCATTGTGCAGGGCACATTCGAAACCTTCGCCGCTGCCGGAGAAAAACATTTTGCAGGTGATCTCGCGGGGAAACTTATTGTCAGCGGCGGCATGGGCGGCATGGGCGGCGCCCAACCCCTGGCCGCAACCATGACTGGCGCAGCTTTTCTGGGCATTGACGTCGATCCCGTGCGCATCAAGAAGCGTCTCAAGACCGGCTATTGCGACTTCATGGTCACTACCCTCGATGAAGCTCTGCGCATTCTGAAAAACGCGATCCGCAAGAAAGAAAATGTTTCCGTCGGCCTGGTAGGAAATTGTGCAGACATCATCCCAGAGCTTGCTGAGCGCGGCGTCGTGCCCGACATTCTCACTGACCAAACTTCCGCTCACGATCCGCTGAATGGCTACGTGCCAAACGGCATGAGCTTCGAGGACGCGCTCGCCCTGCGCAAACGCGATCCTCAGGCTTACCAGGAGCGCTCACTGGACGCAATCGCGAAGCATGTCGAAGGTATGTTGCGCCTGCAGAAGATGGGGTCGGTAACTTTTGATTACGGCAATAACATCCGCACCTTCGCCTTCGAACGCGGTGTGGAAAATGCTTATGATTTTCCAGGATTCGTGCCGGCTTACATTCGCCCGCTGTTTTGCGAAGGCCGCGGCCCATTTCGCTGGGTGGCGTTGTCGGGCGAGCCTTCTGACATTCACGTGACCGACGATCTTGTTCTCGAGTTGTTTCCTGATAATCGAATTCTGCGCCGCTGGATCGATCTCGCCCGCAAACGGATCAAGTTTCAGGGCCTGCCTGCGCGCATCTGCTGGCTGGGATACGGTGAGCGGGCGCAATTCGGCCTGGCCATGAATGATCTGGTGAAGAAGGGAAAAATCAAAGCCCCAATCGTGATTGGCCGCGACCACCTCGACTGCGGATCAGTTGCATCTCCCTTCCGCGAAACCGAAAGCATGAAAGATGGCAGCGACGCTGTGGCTGACTGGCCGCTGCTGAATGCTCTGCTGAACACCGCGGCCGGCGCATCCTGGGTTTCGATCCACAACGGCGGCGGCGTGGGGATCGGCTATTCACTTCATGCCGGCCAGGTGACCGTGGCTGATGGGACCGAGATGATGGCCAAGCGCATCGAGCGCGTCCTCACGACCGATCCAGGCATGGGAATTATTCGCCACGTGGATGCCGGCTACAAAGAAGCGACCGACTTCGCGAAGAAAACAGGCGTAAAGATTCCGATGCAGTCGTAGTCGAGATGCTTGTGTAGG
>JGI12269J14319_10005783_pt1 | contig 10864 bp, 6 predicted proteins | sample PeaSoiSIISIP2007_FD_14319 | JGI IMG/M metagenome (IMG submission 14319) | reverse complement strand
GAGACCAGCAGCGACCTGCCGCTCAATTCCAAACTCGGCTTGTTGCGAGTAAGCGCTCTTGTAGTTAGGCTGGTTGCTGAATATAACGCTCAGAGCGGGAATGGGGCCGCTGTTCGTGGGCACGAAGAAGCCATTCGAGGCAGCGGTCAAGTCACTGGGGGTAATGCAAGCCAAAGCCCCCGGTGGCGGCGTCGTGCAACCCAGCACTCCCCCAAGCGCTGATTGTCCCGGGTTGTTGGTGTTGAACAGACTCTCGTAAACAGTCTGGGAATTGAAAGGGGTTGGCAGGTTGATCGGATCTACATAGATGCCGATTTGCCGGTTGCAAGGGCTGCTGCCGGTGCCAGGAATGATGACTGTGCCAAATTCTTGAAACCCGCACGTGGCGGTCAGGTTTGCGACCTGACTGCCGGGACCACTCGCGCCCGTGTTCTCGACCGCAGTGTTGTTTTTGTTCATAGCCCCCAGCACGTAATCCACCCCAGGAATGACGTCGTAAATCTGTGAATAGAACATTCCGTATCCCGCGCGAATCACGGTCTTGTGGTCTTTAAACGGATCCCACGCGAACGAAACGCGGGGGGCGAAGTTGTGCTTGGGGGTATTCAATGGAGCGTACTGCGTGTCGAGTTCATAGCGGACGCCGTAGTTAAGAGTGAAGTTGGACGCAATCGCCCAGGCGTCCTGCGCATAAAGGGCGGTGAACGGCCTGGTTCGGCTATAGCCGGGAGTGCCGAATCCGTCCTGAAGGAATTGGGGCAGGCCCAATGAGGCATTCTGCAGCGAGTTGATGGCGGCTCCCGTCGGAATGTTCACTCCGCAGGGGTCCCCCAAAACCGAAGGCAGTAGGCACGGGCTCACCACAGCTCCCGGCAGGGGCCCGAATTCAAAGCGGCCGGGCATGAAGATGTTCGTGGCAGTGTGATTGCCCCGGAGAAGCTCTTCACCGCCGAACCGCAGGGTATGGTGGCCCCGGATTATGCTGATGTTGTCCGCGAAGTCATAGCGGCGCAGGATCTCGTGCTGGGGCAGAAAGATGTTCGTTCCGAACTGCCCGAAACCGGGGAGGTCAATTCCTACTTCAGCGGCCTCGTTTGGAATCACGTTTGTGTGGTTATAACTCCACTGCACCCGGGCTTCATTCTGAGTGCTCGGGCTAAACAAGTGGAACCATGCGCCCAGGAGGGTATGGTTATACGCCTGGATCGAGCTGCCCCGCGAATAGGCGGTCAAAGACTGCACATCAGGAGACTCTTCAAGGTCATGGCCGTAGTTGTAACGTAGGAAGGCTTGGTCATTTGCGCTGAAACGGTGGTCCAGGCGGCCCGATCCCAGGTATTGCCGCGTATCGTAGGGAAATACTCCGCCGTTATTCTCAAACTGGCTTACCAGGAAGTCATTCAACCCTGCTTGAGTCGCGCTCAGGCCCGCGTTAGGAGTAACCGCGAAGGCGGCCTGCAGGAAACCAGCGCAAACCGGCGAGAGTTCGAAGAAATACCCACCAGCGGGGTTGACGAGGCAAGGCACCGGGTTCGGGTTGGTTGACGCGGCCAGCGCCTGGATAACTGCCTGTTGCGCAAGCCTCGGGTCATTCGGGTTGGTCTGAACAAGATTAGAGGGCAAGGTATTTCCAGCTATGGAGGGTCCGGCGAAGATCGAACTGTCTACCATCAGGGGAACCGAATTCTGCGAGTTCTGCCGCAGCCCCTCGAAAGAACCATAGAGGAAGGTTTTGTCTTTCACGATGGGGAAGCCGATGGCGCCGCCGTACTGCTGGCGGCTGAGCGAATTCTTGATCGGATCGCCGGCAGATGTGGTGTTGAAATTAGCGTAGGTCGGGTCTGGCGCAAGAGCCGAACTGAAGGCGAATGGGTCGCGGGCATCCATGGCGTCATTGCGGAAAAAACCGTAGAGACTGCCGTGCACGTTGTCGGTGCCGGATCTCGACACAATGTTGATGGTGGCGCCGCTGGCCCCGCCCAGCTCGGCGGTGTAGTTGCTGCGGTTGATTTGGAATTCCTGCACCGCGTCCTGGCTTAAGGTCAGGCGCACGCCGCCTTCATCGTCGTTGGCTTCCCCGCCATCTACGGTCACGCTGTTGCCTCGGCCGTTGCTGCCGTAGAAGGAAAGTCCGCTGGTGGGCGTCTGTTTGACGCGATAGCTGGTGTCGTCCGCCAGCCGGGTGGAATTGGAAACACCGGGCACCAGCAAGGTGAAGGTCAGGTAGTCGCGGCGGTCGATCGGCAGGTCATCGATATAGGTTTGGGTAAGCGTGTCAGCTTGGCCTGATCTTTCCGTGTCCACGGCGGGCGGCTCGGCCGACACTTCGACGGTTTCCTTCCTCGATGCTACTTTCAGGTGGAAATCCAGAATCGCCGTCTGGCCCACTGTGATAGCCAGGCCCCTCTGGATCTGGGTTTGAAAACCAGCGTGCTCTACCGTCACGTTGTAGGTCGCTGGCGGCAGCCCCGTGAAGCGATACTCGCCGCCGTTGTCGGTAACGGCACTACGCCGGATTCCCTTCTCGGCATCCTCGGCAACCACAGTTACCGCTGGCATGATGCTGCCGGAGGCGTCCGTCACTATCCCTTTTATACCGGCAGCCGCGCCTACGCCTTGAGCGAACGCGGCACTCAGCATTCCCAACAGCACCAGAAGGCACGCAAAGCCGAATCCGCACGAGCGTATCCACACCTTTGTGTTCCTCATAAAGTCCCCCATTTGACCGGCAGATAATACTTCATTTCGACACTGGCTGGCTCACAAATCAGCGGTAGATAGCCTGCATGAAACTCAAATTGATATTCGGCAGATTGTCGACCTGCGGCGTATCGACAGCATTGGTTTGTTGTGTTTGAATGAAAACGAAAAACTCCCCACGCTCGTGCCTTTTCAGAGCGCCGCATTTTCACGATGCGCGCGAGGGTATCCGCGTTCGTGAAATTCATCAAATGAATTGTTTTGATGATGATGTATGCTCGCCAGGAATGTCATGCGACAACAGAAATTCCAGTATTTCCTTGTTTGCTTCTTCGGTCTGGTCGGTGAGAAACAGGTGACTGGCGTGCTCGAGCAGGACGAGTTTCGCGCCCGGAATCCGCTTCGCGATCAATTCCCCGTTGCCCGGCGGCACCAGCGCATCCGACTTTCCATGAATGACCAGCGTGGGCGCCGTGATCTGAGCGATTCGGCTGTAGCTCTCCCACGCCAGGATCGCCTGCAGTTGCGCCATGTAACCTTCTGCCGAGGGGAGCCAACGCCGGCGCAGGTTGATATCTTCCTCGATTTTCTCTCGCGGCGTGGCCGCATCGTAGATGTAGGGAAGGATGGCTTCTCGCGCTTGCTCCAGCGTCATGCCGCGCGCCATCAGCAGGTCGGCGACCTTGCGCTCCGAGCGCACCACCAAAGATCCGCCGGGTGCGGTGCACCCCAAAATCAACGAACGCGTCCTCGCCGGATATTGCAGCGCGAATTCTTGCGCGATTGCGCCACCCATTGAAACGCCGAAAACGTGGGCGCTGGGAATGCCGGCGGCATCCAGAACCGCAGCCGCGTCCGATGCCATAGCAGCAACCGAATAAGGCCCGGGAGGTACGTCGCTCAGCCCCACTCCTCGATTATCGAACGCTATCGTACGATACCGTTGCGCCAGCGCCGGGCGCGTGCGATGCCACATGGCCGACGTATAGCCGAGGCCCATGATCAACAGGACCGGTGCTCCCTGCCCCTGCTCGTCCCAATAAATCTTTGTCCCTTGATTCTCGACGAATGCCACCTGTTCTCCTTGGCCGGCCTAGGCCACTTTCAGCATGAGCTTTCCCGAATTCTCACTCGTAAAAAGCTTTAGCAGGGTTTCGGGAAAAGTTGCGAGCCCGTCCACGATATCCTCGCGCGACTTCAACTTGCCCGCCGCCATCCATGCCGCCATTTCCGCTCCGGCTTGCGCGTAGCGATCGGCGTAGTCAAACACCATCATGCCCTTCATGGTTGCCCGATTCACCAGCAGCGACATATAGTTGCTGGGTCCCGTGATCGGCCCGGTGTTGTTATATTGCGAAATCGCTCCACAGATCACAATCCGGGCGCCCCGCGCCAGGTTCGCCAGCGCGGCGTCCAGAATCGCACCACCCACGTTGTCAAAATAGACGTCAATCCCCTTCGGACAATGCTTCCGAAGAGACTGCTTTACGTCTTCGGACTTGTAGTCGATGGCTGCATCGAAACCCAGCTCCTGCACGATGTAGCGGCACTTCTCCGTTCCTCCCGCAATGCCGACCACATGGCAGTTCTTGATCTTGGCGATCTGTCCCAGCACCGCACCTACGGCTCCCGCTGCCGCCGAGACCACGACCATCTCGCCTGGCTTCGGCTGTCCCGTATCGAGAAGTCCGAAATACGCGGTCATGCCCGTCATGCCAAGTACGCTGAGATACTTTGGCAGCGGTGCGACTCTCGTGTCGATCTTCGTTACTCCCCGGCCGTCGGTCATCGCGTACTCCTGTACTCCGAACACTCCGGAAACGTGATCGCCAACAGCGAAGCGCGGGTTACGCGATGCGGTCACGACCCCCACGCCCAGTGCCCGCATCAATTCTCCGATGCCCACTGGCGGTGTGTACGAGCGCGCGTCATTCATCCAGCCGCGCATCGCCGGATCAAGCGAGATGTACAACACCTGGACCAGCAGTTCGCCGTCCTTCGGTTCTCCGACCGGCTCTTCCGCGTAGGTCCAGTCGCTGCGCTTCGGCATGCCGGCCGGACGCGCCGCCAGCAGAAACTTGTGGTTGGTAAGTGCCATGCTGCCTCCTTCGTTCGATCCTGCCGCTCAGACTGTGTACCGCTCACTCTCCAGCAGGCGTCGTGCAATCTGGCGCCGCAGTGCGATCGAATTGACTGGATTGTGAGCGGCGTACGCGCGCAAGCGGGAAAGATTTCGTCGCAGTTCGTCGCCCTGGGCGCAGGCGCTCAGCACCGTACGCGACGAGAGTTCAACCTTGGCTATCGCATCGCGCAAATACACGGCGCAGGCATCCGCTGCATTGACTCCACCACCGGCCGCCGCCAATTTCCGGCTGCGCAGCAGGCTCGACTCCATCGCGAACACCTCCATGATGATGTCGGACAGGTTCATGATGATCTCCTGCTGTTGTTCGAGCTGCGCGCCATATTTCGCGTGCGCGACTCCCAGCGTCAGCAGGAAGATGTTCTTTGCGCTGTGAACAAGACTCAACTCCTCATCGGCGCCTGCATCCGCAGTCCCTGGCTCGGCCTGCTGGAGAATGGCACGAGCGGCCTCGAGCAGAGGGAGTTGTCCCCGCGCCGCGCGCTTCAATGGCATGCCTGTGATCACCAGCCGATTGATTTCGCTGGTCCCCTCAAACAGACGGTTAATCCGCGAGTCGCGGTAAGCCCGCTCCACCGCATAGTCCTGATGGTATCCATAGCCTCCGTGGATCTGGACGCCTTCATCAACTACATAGTCCAGCATCTCAGCCGCGTAGACCTTTACCATCGAGCACTCCGCAGCAAACTCTTCGATGGCCTTCAGTTCCCGGTTGGACCCGCCCGCAGATTCCGCCGACGCGCCGTGCATTTGATTTTCAATCAGTCCAACCACGCGCCAAGCCATCGACTCCGCCACGAAAATGCGGATCGCCATTTCCGCCAGCTTGTGTTGAATTGCGCCGAATTCGGAAATCGTCGAGCCGAACGCCTTGCGCTGCTTGGCATACTTCAGGCAAATCGCGAGCACGTTCTTCGCCGCTCCGACCGAGGCCGGACCCAGTTTCAGCCGTCCAATGTTGAGGATGTTGAACGCGATCACATGCCCGCGTCCAATTTCTCCCAAAACGTTTTCCACCGGAACGGGAACGTTGTCGAGATACACGGCCGTGGTGGAACTGCCCGTGATGCCCATCTTGTGCTCTTCCGCCCCGCTGCTCACGCCGGAAAAATTCCGCTCGACAAGAAACGCGGTGAACTTTTCTCCTCCCACCTTGGCAAACACCGTGAACAAATCGGCAGCGCCGCCGTTCGTGATCCACATCTTCTGGCCGTTCAACATGTAGTGTTTTCCATCCGCGGAGAGATCAGCCCGCGTTCGCGCCGCCAGTGCGTCCGACCCCGCCAGCGGCTCGGTGAGCGCGTAGGCGGCCAGCATCTCCAGTTTCGCCAGCTTCGGCAGATATTTGCGCTTCTGCTGCTCGTTGCCAAAGTAGACAATGGGCAGCGTGCCGATGCCGGTGTGCGCCGAGTGCCATCCCCCATAGGAGCCGTCTCGTCCCAAGCGCTCGGCGGTTACCATGAGCGATGGCAGATCCATGGCCATGCCGCCGTACTCCTCCGGGATCGTCATCGCAGTCAGCCCCAGTTCCACCGATTTCCGCAGCACGGCCATCGCGACGCCAGGCTTCTTTTCGCGGATCGCCGGCAGATTCGGCTCTACTTCGTTGGCCCAGAATTCATCCACCATCTGACGAACAGCAATATGTTCCTCGCTCAAATCCTCGGGCGTGAAAACGTCCTGGGGTGCCGAGTCTTCGAGCAGAAACGCCGCTCCTTTTGTCGTCTTGCGCGGGGTGTCTGTTAATGTGGTCATGGAACACTCCTATGCCGCCTTTTGAAATTGAGAATCTGAATTCTTTGAAACAATTCGAAGGCCGCGAATTCCCCGCGACCGAATGGCTCGCCGTCACCCAAGATCGCATCCAGAGATTTGCCGACGCCACCGAAGACCGCCAGTGGATTCACCTCGACTCCGAACGTGCCCGGCGTGAATCGCCCTTCGGCGGCACCATTGCCCACGGCTTTCTCACTCTTTCGCTGCTGAGTTACTTTCTGAAACAGGCAATCCAGATCCGCGCGGGCGTTGCGATGGGCGTCAACTACGGGTTGAATAAGGTTCGTTTTCCCGCGGCCGTTCGCGCTGGTTCGCCGGTGCGTGCTTGCGTCAGCCTGCTTGCGGTGAAGGAGTCGCCCGAGTTTGTGGACGCCAGATTCCTCATCCACGTCGAGAGTCAGGCCGTTGAGAATCAGCCCTCCGGGAGGCCTTGCTGCGTCGCCGAGTGGCTGGTTCGCTATTATCCGCAGTGAACTTTGCAGGGAGTGCCCGCTCATATCGTCCCGCTTTCCGCGCAATGCCACGAGGCGCGCAGCAAAGTATGGATTCTCTCCGGCATCGCCGCAAAGCGTACGTCCTGCGTCAATCCCTGGGCGTAGCGGTAATAGATCTGTTGAATGATGACCGCAACTTTGAAGCGGGCAAACGTCAAATAGAAGACCATGTCGCCGGGATCGCGGCCACTCACGACCGCGTAGCGCTCAGCTAACTGCGTTCGCGTCAGTGTGCCCGGCAGCGTGGTCGGTGCACTGCGAATTTCTTGCAGCTCCTCCGGGTCTTGCGGATCGGTCCAGTACGCCAGCGCCGTCCCCAGGTCCGTCAGCGGATCTCCCAACGTGCACATCTCCCAATCCAGAACGCCGACGATCTTTGTCGGATCGTCAGGATCGAGCACTACATTGTCATACTTGTAATCGTTGTGGATCAGCGCCGCGTCATAGCTCGCAGGCATTCGCTCTGTAAGCCACATGGAAATGCGTTCGACTTCCGGCAGGTCGTGCGTTTTCGAATTGTGGTAGCGCTCGATCCAGCCCTTGACCTGGCGTTCGAGATAGCTTTGCGGTTTGCCTAAATCAGCCAGGCCGATTGCGGCGTAGTCCAGACGGTGCAGGCGCGCGAGGTTATCGACGAAGGCTTCGCTCAAGCGCCGTGCTGTCTCTGGTGGAAAAGGCACACCCGGAGGCGGATTACGACGCAAGATCATTCCACGAATCGGCTCCATCAAGTAAAAGGGCGCACTGAGAATTGAGAGGTCATCGCAATAAAGCAGCGCCTTCGGAGCGACCGCATAGGCGTCATGCAGTTTCGACAGCACGCGATATTCGCGTGCCATGTCATGCGCCGACCGAACCTTACTGCCAAAGGGCGGGCGTCGCAGCACGACTTCCCTGCTCCCTAGCCTCACCAGGTAGGTAAGATTGGAGTGGCCGCTGGGAAATTGTTCAATGGAGACCGGTCCGCAATGGCCAAAGTGCTCCAGCAGAAACGGCTGCAGCCGGCCGAGATCGAGTTCCTCGCCTGCTCTCACCATTCCCGCTTGATCGCAAAGTGTCACCATCGTCGCAATTCCTGTATCGCTATCGGTACGTCAGCAAGCCATCCCCATCGAGGTGCGGGTGCGCATTGAACGTGCTCAGCGTGAAGCGCTCGCCCGAAGCAAGAAATTCGGTGAGCGAAGCATTGCGCGACATCCAGGTCACCCGCAACGTGTCTTCGGCCGACAAATGCAGGGCCCGTCGCATCGCCGCGCCAATCGTTCCCGCCGAGGTGAAGATCGCCGCGCTCGCCGCCGGTGGAGTATCGCGCACTACTTGCGACAGACCGCGCGCCACCCGCAAACAGAATTCATCCCAGGATTCAACGCCCTCTGCCGGAACTTCTCCCGCAACCCACTTAGCAATTACGGCTTCAAACAACTTCTGAAAACTCTTGCGCCGGTCACTGAATTCGGTGGATTCTTTATACGCACAGTGCATTTCGCCGATCTCGGCATTCGCTTGCAGGAGTTTCGGAAGACATTCTCGCAGCACCGCATCCGCTTGATATTCGTCGAATTCGTTCACGGCCACTGCCTCTGGGAAGAAAAGAGCGGCGCTGCGATATGCTTCTCTGACGATGCGGGCGGTTTCCAGTTGCCGGACCCGCGGCCCCGAATATACGGCGTCAAGAACCACGCCACGTCGCGACCAATATTCGCCGAGCAATCGGGCCTGCGTTTCGCCGTTGGGGCAGAGCCGGTCATAGTCCCGATCCAGCAAAGACGCTTGCCCGTGGCGCACGAGGATGATTCGGCTCACACTGTCCCCTACGGTTCGGCCCTTACGCGGCCGCAACCTGCTCTTTGTCAAACTCGGCGAAGGTCTTGCCCGCTTGTGCCAGGCGGTGCAGCAGAGGAGCAGGCGCCCACAGTTCTCCGTGCTGCTGGTGAAATTCGCAAATCCGCTGATAGACCTTTTGCAATCCCACCGTGTCGGCATGCCACATCGGACCGCCGCGATAAGCGGGAAATCCGTAGCCGTTGAGATAGATGATGTCGATGTCAACCGCCCGCAGCGCATATCCTTCTTCGAGAATCCGCGCTCCTTCATTCACAAGCGCGTAGACGCAACGATCAACCACCTCTTCGGCGGAGATCTGCCGCTGCGGAATTCCCGCGTCCGCGCTCCACTTCCGCACCAGCGCGGTCACCTCGGGATCCGTGCTCGCGCGCCGGTTCTCGTCGTAGCGGTACCATCCCCCTGCTGTTTTCTGGCCGTAACGCCCCATTTCACAAAGACGGTCCTCCACGAACGGTTGGCGGATTCCGGCTTTTTCCAGATGGCGGTATTCCCTGCGAATGCGCCAGCCCACGTCGAGACCCGCCAGGTCGCCCGTCGCCAGCGGCCCCATGGCGTTGCCGAACTCTACTAAAGCCTGATCCACCGCCTCCACCTCCGCACCTTCTTCGATCAGGAATTGCGCTTCGCGGCGATACGGGCCGAACATGCGATTGCCCACGAAGCCGCGGCAGTTCCCTACCAGCACGCCGATCTTGCCCAGCTTCTTGGAGAGTTGCATGCACGTAGCAATCACTTCTTTGCTCGATTTCTTTCCGCGCACAATTTCGAGCAATCGCATCACGTTGGCCGGACTGAAGAAATGCGTTCCGATCACCGCCTCCGGCCGCGACGTGGCCCCGGCGATTTCATCGATGTTAAGCGTCGAAGTGTTGCTCGCCAGAATCGCTCCCGGCCGGCAGGCGCGGTCCAAGTCCGCAAACACGGTTTTCTTCAGAGCCATGCCTTCGAACACCGCCTCCACCACCATGTCCACTTCAGAAAACGCATCGTAGTTGAGCACTGGCGTAATCATTTGCAGACGTTCGTCCACGAATGCCTGGGTGAAACGCCCGCGCTGTACCGAACTGGCGTAGTTCTTACGAATCTTGCCCATGCCCAGATCGAGTGCTGCCCCATCTACATCCTTGAGAAGCACCGGAATGCCCGCGTTAGCAAACACCATCGCGATTCCTCCGCCCATGGTTCCGGAGCCGACGACGGCCACGCGGTTCACGGGAATCACCGCAGTTTCCCTGGGAACGTCGGGAATCTTCGCCACTTCGCGCTCGCCAAAGAAAACATGGATTAGCGCTTTCGACTGATCGGAGAAAAGGCATTCGGTGAAAAGTTTTGCTTCGGCCTGGCAACCTTCTTCGAAAGATAATCTCGTGGCTGCTTCCACCGCATCAATCGCCGCCAGCGGAGCCTTCAGCCCGCGTTGTCTCTTGCCGGCCGTATCGCGAGCCGAGGCAAAAATCCCGGCGTTCTCCGTAGCTGTTCCCAGCTTCTCCGTTCGTTCCCGCGTTTTGGGCGCTGGCTTGCCGGCGATTTCATGCGCGAAAGCTACCGCTCCGGCGAGCAGGTCTCCCTCGATTAAGCGGTCGATCAGTCCAATCGCGGCAGCGTCGCGCGCGGAAACCGGCTTGCCCTCTGCACACATCTCCACTGCTTTGGCGAAGCCGATCAGGCGCGGCAGGCGCTGCGTTCCACCGGCACCGGGAATAATGCCGAGCTTTACTTCCGGCTGACCTACCTGCGCTGTCGGCGATGCGACCCGGTAGTTGCCGGCCATGGCCAGTTCCAGTCCACCCCCAAACGCATTCCCGTGAATCGCCATCACCACCGGCTTGCCGCTATCTTCAATGTGATACAGCAACGGATGTAGGCTTCTGCGGGGTCCTCCCGAAGTCATTTTGCCGAATTCCTT
>JGI12269J14319_10005780_pt1 | contig 10865 bp, 10 predicted proteins | sample PeaSoiSIISIP2007_FD_14319 | JGI IMG/M metagenome (IMG submission 14319) | reverse complement strand
TGTTCAGGGACCAGATGGGTCGAGACTCTTTCACGGCTCGGACAGGTCTCTCCTGGGGAAGGATGCTTCGGAAGCGCCTTGGCGAGAAGGCCCCGGGCCTTCTCGACGTCTCCTGGAGCACTGCTCGCCCACTCTGGATTCGCCCTAGCACCGTGTCTTCGCCCTGGCCTACGGTGTGCCGAGCCTCGTGCTGACCGCCCGTACAGATGACACCGACAACACCCTCTCCCAAATACTCGGCTGAGCCCGACCCCGCTGACCGGTCGAAGACAACGGGACGACCGACTCTACCGGCACAGCCACCGGCGCCTTCGGTAGACCCCTCGGGCTCCGAGAAACCGACAAACAGCGGGGCGGCACCATCATCAACGCCGACCGCGGAGCCCACGCCGACGCCAGCTTCGGCGCCCGGGCGGCGGCATTCAAGAAAGAGCTTGCTACTACGGGGAGCGGCGCTTCTCATCACCGCTCTGGCCCTCTACGTCCTGCTCCCGAGCCTCACCAAGGTGATGGGCGCCTGGCCGCGCCTGTTGACACTGTCACCGGCTTGGCTGGTCGGGGCGCTGGTCGCCGAGGTGGCGGCTTTCTCCTGCAACTTCGACCTGCAACGCCTGGTTTTGCGGACCAAGGGATGGTTCGCTGTGGTCGCGGCTGGCCTCGTCGGCAACGCCGTCACCGACGTCCTGCCAGGCGGTGACGCCGCGGGGGCCGGCGTGCAGTTCCGGATGCTGGAACGGGCCGGCATCAACGCCGACACCGCCGTCGCCGGTCTCACCGCGGCATCCCTGCTCGGGATCGGGGGCCTGTTCGCGCTCCCGATCTTCGCCCTGCCCGCGATCATCGGTGGCACCCCTGTGCAACCCGGCCTGCTGCATGCAGCCCTCCTGGGTCTCGCCGGGTTCGCCCTGTTCGTCATCGGCAGCCTCGTCATCATGGCGACCGACAAACCCCTGGCAACAGTGGGCCGGGTCCTGCAGTGGCTCTGGAACAGGGTCCCCGCCCGCAAAAACAAGATGAAGACCACCGGGTTGGACACCCGCCTGTTGAGCCAACGCGACGCCATCGGTACGGCGCTGGGCCGGAACTGGTGGCAGGCGGCTCTCCTCGTCGGCGGTCGCCTCGGCTTCGATTATCTCTGCCTGCTGTTGGCGGTGTCTGCCACGGGTGGCAAACCAACCCCGTCGCTCGTGCTCCTGGCCTACGCGGCGGCCCAGATCGTCGCGTTGGTACCCATCACGCCCGGGGGCCTGGGCATCGTGGAGGCCAGCCTGAGCGGTCTATTGGTGCTAGCTGGGGTACCCGGAGCCAAGGCGGTGGTGGCGACCCTCGCTTATCGGTTAGCCCAGTACTGGCTTCCGCTGCTCGCCGGGGTGATCGTCTACCCCCTATACCGACAGCGCTATGGTTCCATGACGCTCGACGACCCCGGGAACGGTTCGGCGAAGCCGGTAACTCCAATCCGTCACGAGAAATCATGAGCGGCACCCGGGACCATTGACAAGAGACCGTGGCCCATCTCGACTAGGAAGCAGGCGGGAAGACGGCGTAGAAGCTAAACATCCGGTCGTTGTCGTGGCGCCGAGTCTGTAAGCAAAGGCATCAAAGCGTCGTTCCTTTGGTCATTCCCGCTTGCGCGTTGCGACCTACGGTCATCGTCCCGGCTCAGCCTGGACACGTCCGGAGCGGATAGCGTCCAGAAACGACGCGAAGTCTCTGTCGTTCTGGTCGGCGTAGCCCAGGGCGAACGCAGCCATGGCTTCGTCGAAGGCTGCGCTCGATCCCAGGTAGCCGGCGAGGAGTGCTGGCTGGCCTGCGCGAGCATGGGCCCGGGCCAACGCGGCGCCGCAGAGTCGCCCGTACAGGATCAAGTCGTCGGGCCGCGCCACTTCGAAAGGCACCGAACCCTTCATGTCCCGTAGCTGGCGGACATAGGTGTCGAAGCCATCGGCGCGCGCCCAACCCAGGAAAATATCGCTCGCCGCCTGCATGATGCGCTGGCCGACCACGACCCTCTTGCCCTGATTCCGATACCGGGTCCCGCCCACGTAGGGTGCCAAGACAGAGGCCTGGGCCTCTTTGACCTGGAGGAAGAGAGGATCGAGATCCGCCTTACCCGCCAGCAGCGCCACAAAGCAGCGGGTTCCGACACTTCCCACGCCGACGACCTTCAGCGCGGCATCGACGAACTCGTAGTGATCCAGCAACAGGGTGCGGTCCGGGTCCAGGGTGGCCAGATAGGCCTTGACGAATCCCCGAGCCAGCTCGAGCTGCCCTTCGCTCAGCCGGATCACCACGGGAGGGTCTTCCACGATCACTCGGCGACCGTCGCGGACCGTGGTGAGCTTGGACAAGGCGTGAAGACTGGTGCGTTGCCGGGCCTTGGCCACGCTCCGCTGGGCAAGCGTGCGGGCCGGCTTGTCGGGAGCGTCGGCGATGATCGACTCCACGTCGAGCCGGGAGTGCCACACCTCGAACGCGGAGAGCTCCACCATCCTCGCCATCTCGGTCCGGTATTCAGCCGCACAGCCCTGCGCGGCAGTCACCCCGTCGCCATCGGCGAGGCTGGCTGTTCTCGCCGCCACCACCAAGCTGGCAGCCAGGCGTTTGATGTCCCATTCCCAAGGTCCTACCTGGGTCTCGTCGAAGTCGTTGAGGTCGAATACCTGATTGCGTTCGGGCGTGGCGAAGGTGCCGAAGTTGAGAAGATGAGCGTCGCCACAGATCTGCAACTGGATGCGAGTTGCTGGCGTCCGACACAGGTCTGCTGTCATGATCGCCGGAGCACCCCGGTAGAAGGCGAACGGCGATGCCATCATCCGACCGTTGCGGACAGGGATCAGATCGGGCAGGCGGGTCGCGTTCGACCCGTCCAGGATGGCAAGAGGATCGGGGCGGTCGGGGGCGGGTCGCCAGTCACCATGACTGTGCCGTGGAACCCGGGACCGCAACGCCCGGCCGGCCTCGAGCATCTCGGCTCGGGTCCTCGGCGCCACAGGGGGCGGCGTCACCGCTGTGTTTACCAGGGCTCGGTAGCCGGAAGGGGCAATCCGGCAACGCGTCTGGCTTTGGCGGGAGGAAGCCCGAGGAGCCGGAGGCACGCTTCGGCGAGCTCATCCACCGATGTCTCGGGCACGAGCGCGGGATCGCTCTGGCGCTTTCGCAGCAACCCGATGAGCCCGCCTGCTACGGCGCTGAGGGCGACGTCCGCATCGCGCACGGTGAACTGCCCAGCCGCTTGACCTGCCTGGATGTCCCGAAGGGCGCGCGGTGCCAACCCCCCGGGAGCGTCGAGGAGATCAAGGCCGGCGCCGGTGATGAACCGACCGACTTCGGGATGCGTCCAGCCGAGCCGAGCCGAGATCCGCAGTGAAAGGGAGAAGACCTCCGCCGGATCAGAGATCCCGGCGCAGGCCCGGTCGATCATCTGCCCCCAGCGTTCGAGCACTTCACTCGAGGCAGTCTCGAACAACTGCTCTTTGCTCTCGAAATGGTTGTAGAACGATCCGAAGCCGATGTCGGCCGCTTCGGTGATCTCTTGGATGCTCGCACGTTCTCCCCGGCCTTCGGCGATCAGGCGGACGGCGGCGTCGACGAGAGCCTGGCGCGTGCGAGCCTTTCGACGATCGAGCCGGTTGGTCGGCAACGCCCCGATTGCTGACGAAGCGGTCAACTCCCGTCCCTCCTTCTGGAACCTGGTGATCAGTTCTGATCTCATGCTACAGAGATGCTCCTATTCCCAGCGCACCGACGGCGGGCGCTCCAGGGCACCCGCCGTCGGCTACTGATCCAAGGGTCACCCGCTCAAGCAGCGGCCTTCGTCTCGGTGGGAGAGACCAGCGAGCGCAGCTGAGTGCGGGCCTCACGCAACTCGATGCCGCGCACGAACAGCCAGCTTCCGCCGATCAGGTTGAACAGGCCGAACAAGAGGGCAAGCGAGATGGCACCCATCCCGGGGCGGGCGAAGAGCACCGCGCCGAACGCCATGGACACGAGACCACCGAAGACGTACATGGCGCGGGTCCCGGCCTCTTCGTTGCGCCGGAAGGCGGCGAAGACCTCGAGAGCCCCGGTGACGACGGCCCAGCTGGCGACGAGCAACACCAGGACCAGGGCGGTCGGCACCGGCCACGCCAGGGCGAGCACCCCGGCGGCGATGTTGACGAGTCCGAGGAGCAGGTGGCCGACGACGGGCCCGGCGGTGCGGCTGCTGAACGCTTGCATCGCCTGAAAGCCGGCCCCGATGAAGGCGTACACGGCGAACACGACGACAAGGGCGAGGACAGTGACCCCCGGCCAGGCGAGGGCTACGACCCCGATGGCCACGGCCAGCAGGCCCCGAAGGATGAGGGAGGTACTAAGTGACTTGAGCATGACAGCTTTGCCTTTCTGTGAGGTGGTGAATGCCGGTGGACAGCCGGTGCCTGTGGGGCCGGGGCCCTTACAGAACTGATGACTGATCACAGAATCGATTATGTAATCACTTCTGCTTCCTGTCAAGGGCCCAAAAGCCCGAGCCCCTCGGAGCGCCGCGTTCCGGACGAGGACGCGTCGAGCCGCCAAGGGGCAAGGGAGGACGATCGAGCCGGGAGCTGCCGCTGGTCGAATTGCTGTCCAGAGCGGGCGTCCCAACCGGAGTTGCTCTCCCGCCGTTATCGCAGGGGCGGAGGGAGGCGCCTGGCGCGCATTACGGCGGACTGAGGGCCTCGCGAGGCAACCACGCGGACTCGGAGCGCCGAGGGCCAGGACTCGAAGAGCAGCGGGGGGTCCATGATCACGGCCTCGCCGTCCAGCCCGACCTCGACCGGATCCCCAGAGTCGACACGGAATGTCGGTGTGGACCACTCCTTCCACCGTGGCAAAGGCGGACCCTTGTGCACGACGACCACGCCGAGCAGTCCCCCGTCCATCTGCCCCCGTGTCCTCGGGGTGGCAGGCCGATCGATCTCGTAGGGGTCGTTGGACACGAGCAGCAGCTGGGCGTTCGGAAAGCTCGAGCCATCAGGTCCTGTGAAACGGAGGTCGAAAGGCTCCGTCTCCGGTCCGATGAGCTCGGGCAGCATTTCGATGGCCGTCCGGAGCTTCGCATCCCGATACGCCTGCGACTGGACCAGCTTCCCGTAGAGGCCCATGGAGGCATTGTTCACGAACACCCGCCCGTTCACCCTGGCGAGGTCGACACGGCGCTCGGTGCCCTTCTGGAACGCGTCGAGCGCTCCTGCGATGTCGCTCCGGTCCACCCCGAGGTCAGCGGCGAAGTGGTTCCTCGTCCCGGCTGGGATGCACACATAGGGCAGGTCGTGCTCGGCAGCGACAGCCGCCACAGTTGCCTGGGACCCGTCGCCGCCGGCCATCCCGATCACCTCCGCGCCTCCATCTACCGCCGCTCGAGCCACGGCAGCGATGTCCTCTCCGGGCCGGACCAACAGCGACTCGATGCCCCGATCCCGGCAGAGTTGGACGAATTCCCGCCCGCCCGCCTTCCCACCGCCTGAGACGGGATTGATGATGAGGACGAAGGCCCGTGGGCGACCCGGCGAGCCGCGGGGCTCGCCATCGTCCCGGTTCATAGACGGCTCATGGTTCGACGCTGTCGCCATCCTCGACCGGCTCAGGTGGGGTCTGGGGCATCCCAGGCAACGGCCCCGGAGACCCAGTGGGTAAGGGGATCGGCCTGGTCGTTCCGGTGCAGGTGCCGTGGGGGTTGGGCGAAGGTGGCATAGGGGCGACAACGGACGACAACGCGATGCTCTTCGGCAGCCATGGCCTCGACGACGGGACGGGCCTCGTCGCCGAGCGGCTGGCCCGACATCCGGCCGCCGACGGCCATCATGACGTCGACGACGAGCTGCGGGTCCCGGTCGACGGTCGCGTCGGCATAGACCTGCAAGTAGGTGAAGGGCCAGCGCTCGTCGAGGACGCAGAGGCTGACCTTGGGGTTTCGGGCCACCGCATGGGCCTTGCCACGGCCGGCCATCGTGGAGACGAGCAGCTCGTCGTCATCCGTGGGGATGTAGTACACGACCGACAGCGCCGGCCCATCGTTGAGCCGGGGATAGCCGAAGACGCACGTCCGNTGCGTCCGCACGAAGGTCCTCCGCTCCGAGGGGAGCATGTCGCGGTCGGTGGGAGCGGTGAACGGCTCCGNGGCGAGGGGCAGGAGCATGGGCGTGACCTCCTCAGACGCAGCGGTTGCNGATGGTCCCGATGCCCTCGACCCACGANTNNAGGNTNTGTCCCTGTCGCAGGAAACGAGGNGGCTGGCGNGTGACGCCCACGCCNGCCGGCGTGCCGGTGAAGATGATGTCCCCGGGAAAGAGGGTCAGCACAGCCGACAGCTCGGCCATGAGCCGGGGGACGCTGAAGACGAGATCGCTCGTCCGCCCCTCCTGGACCCTCTCGCCGTCGACCGAGCAGCCGAGGACGAGGTCGTCCGGATCGGCGAGCTCGTCGGGACTGACCACCCAGGGCCCCATGGGGCCGTAGCTCCGGCGCGACTTGCCCAGCGAGAACTGACCGCCGGCAGCGAACTGGAGATGCCGGTCGCTCACGTCCTGGCCGACGGTGAGCCCGGCCACATACGACCAGGCCTCCGCCTGCTCGACGTGCTCTGCCTGGCGTCCCACCACCACGACCAGCTCGACCTCCCAGTCGGTGGTCTCCCCCGCGATCTCGATGTCGTCGAAGGGCCCAGTCAGGCAGGCCGGGAACTTGGTGAAGGTGGCCGGTACGTCGGGGATGGCCATGCCGGCCTCCTCGGCGTGGCTGCGGTAGTTGACGCCGATGGCGAAAACCTGCCGAGGCGCAGGCACTGGGCAGCGGAGGTCGGCCTCAACGAGCGGCCCGGTCGTCGACGTCACGCCCCGGCTGAACTCGGCGACTGCCGCCCAGTGTGGGTAGGGAGCCATGGGGCCGGGACCGAACCGCCCTCCCGAGACCTCGGCGAGGTCCGCGATCTCGTCGCCGAGGACGAGGGCGGCACGTCCGCGGACGTTGGCGAGTTTCACGACCGGCCTCCCTGCAGTTGCGGGGCCCCTTGGAGATCGGCACGCAGGCCCTCGAGGAGCGCAGAGGCTCCCGTCGAGCCCGAAGCAGAGCCATAGATGTAGAAGTCGGGTCGCTGCAGGACGTGGCTTACGCCCCTCTCGGACCAGAGGGTAACGAGGTCGTTACATCGCGGGAGCGTCACACACTTGCCGCCGATCGACTCGAACCATTTCCTTGTGGCGGGATCGATGGGCGTGGTGGTCGGGCCGAGCGTGATCAGGCGCCAGCCGACGCCGTGAACGTCGTCGAAGAGCCCGCCGTCGACCCTGGGCTGCGCGAAGAACTCTCCGGCCCCGGGCGAGGCGAGCTGCACGATGCCCTCGGTGATGCCGGGAAACGGCGGTGCGTCTATCGGGTCGGTACCGACGCCGACGCTCATGGCCTCGTCGCGGGCAGTCGCCTCGTCGGAGTCGAGGACGCAGATGACCTTGCCCAGCTCGACCGAGAATTCGATGGCGTTGCGGGCGCTAGGGAGACGCTCCTGGGCGTAGCTGTCGAGCAGGTCGTCGGGGGAATGGCCGGCGAGGACGAGGTCGAGCTTCCACGCGAGGTTGGCGGCGTCGCGGATGCCGGAACACATCCCCTGTCCGGCGAAGGGCGGCATGAGATGGGCCGCGTCGCCGGACAGCAGCACCCGACCCGCTCGCCAGCGCTCGGCATAGCGGGCCCGGAAGGTGTACATGGCATGACGCTCCATGCGGGCGTTGCCGGGGTGGACGTCCCACGGGGCGAGCAGCTCCCAGGCGCGGGGCTCCTCGGTGAGCTCGTCGATGGTCTCGTGCGGGAGCCGCATGAACTCCCAACGTCGTCGGCCCGGGCCGCCGCACACCACGGTCGTGGGCCGCAACGGGTCACACACCTGGAGATTGGGCGGGTCGAAGACGCGGGGCTCGTCGAGGATCACATCGACCACGAGCCAGTCGTAGAAGAACCCGAGGTCACAGACGGGGATCCCAAGCAGGTCTCGCACCATGCTGTTGGCTCCGTCGCACCCGACGACATAGCGGGCGCGGATCTCGTCTCCCCCGGCCGTGCGGACGGTGACGTGTTCGGAGCTCTGTTCCAGGGCGACGACCTCCATGCCGCGGCGAACCTCGACCCCGGGCAGCGAGCGAGCCCGCCGGTCGAGCAGGTCCTCAAGCGCCGGCTGGTTGAACATCGACGACAGCGGCCACCCTGAGGGGCTGGGCCCGCCGCGCCCGAAGCGGAGCAGCCTTGTCCCGCTGCCGTTTCGCCACTCGTAGATGTCTACCGGCTCGGTGATGGACCTGAGCTCCTCCCCGATCCCACAGGACTGGAGGATGCGCCCGACCTCGTTGTCGAAGTGCACGGCCCTGGGCAGCGGAAAGGGCTCGGGTCGGCGCTCGAGCACGACGACGGAGCGCCCGAGTTGGGCGAGCAGGATGGCGAGGGTGTTGCCGACCGGGCCGTAGCCGACGACGGCGACCTCGGCGTCGAGGGTCATGCCGCGGGCGCCCTGAGCGCCTGGTGACCCCAGACACTCATTCGGTCATAGCGCCGGTTCTCGGCCCATCTCTCGGTGACCAGCTTCGCTCCGTGGCCCACCTCCACCAGGAAGCCGGCCGGGCTGGCCGCGTAGAAGCTGAACATTCCGTCGTTGTCGTGACGCCCGAGCCCGTTGGGGATGGGCAGATCGCTGTTCCACGCCCGGTCGAAGGCGGCGCCCACGTCGTCGCGGTCATTTGCTTCGAACATGATGTGGTGCAGCTTCTGGGGCAGCTCGAAGGGTGCCTTGGCGAGTGCCAGGGTGTGATGGCGCTCGTTGCAGTGATAGAAGCGCACCTCGAGCTCGATACCCTCGGCGATCTCCATCTCGAGCCAGTCCGACTGCTCGAGCCCCAGACCCTCGGTGGCGAAGTGGTGGGACTCGTCGAAGGCCATGGTGGCGAAGACGACGTGACCGAAGCCCACGCCGTCGGTGAGAAAGCCGCCGGCCATCAAAGTCGACGAGTAGGGATGTGACGCCTTCTCCAAGTTCTCGACCATGTCCATGCGCACCCCCCACGGCGCAGTGGTCGAGGCCAGGCGACCCACCCGGCGGTCGGCGGTCAGCTCCGCGCTGGCCTCCTCCACCGGGTACCCGGCCGCCTCCAGCCGGGCAGCTACCGCCTCGAAGGCGGTCTCGCTGGTGACCTCGAAGCCCACGTACACGGCGTCGTTGGCCGGTCCCGGCCGGAGCACGACCCGCTGTGCCTTGTCGTCGTTGCGCCAGGTCAGCGATCCGGCGAGTGGCGGCGGTTCCCCGGGCACGAGGCCGATGATGTCGCCGAAAAACGGCGTCAGCGACGCGGGATCGGGGACCTCGATGCCCACGTAGGCGAGCTCCAGCTGGTGCCACATGTGTCTGTCCTCCTGGTTCAGCGTCCGAAGAGCAGCGACGTCACGGCATCGGCGTGGGCCTCGATCACCTCGGGATCCTCGGGATCGACGCCGGAGAGCCGACGGCACTCGGGGGCGAGCACGAACATCGTGGGGCCGGCCCCGGTCACGATGTAGTAGAGGTGCGCGACGGGGATGTTGGGCAGCTGTCCCCGCTCCACGAGACGGGCGAAAAGGGCGGTCGTCGTCTCGTAGAGGGGCCGGATGTGGCGCTCGACGAGCCAGTCCATGCGGGGACCGTCAACCTTGCACTCCTGGGTGACGATCCGGTGCAGTTGCGGGTGGTGCGCCGAGAATGCGATGAACTCGCGCACGAGGAGCCGGGCGACCGTCAGCTCGTCGACGCCCCGCAGGCCCTCCGACCGGGTTCGTAGGGCGCTCTCGAGCTCCTCGAAGAGACCGTCGACGGCCACCCGCCACAGCTCCTCCTTGGAGCTGAAGTGGTAGTTGAGCAGCGGCTGGGTCACGCCGGCCCGGGCGGCGATGTCGCGGGTGGTGGCGCCTTCGAACGACTGCTCCGAGAAGAGATCCAGCGCGGCGGCGAGGATGCGCTCCCGGGTGGCGTCAGCCGAGGGCCGCTTCACCCGAGCCACTGCCGTCCCCCGAGACATGAGGGGAGCATAATCAATTGATCAGGGTGTTGACAAGACTCTTATCAATCGACCAGGAGACCCGGCCCCATGGGGGAGCTTCGGGGCCGAGATGACGTCGTGACCGTGTGGGTGCCGAAAAGGTCATCCGGTGCCGGCAACCAGGGCGCCACATGGCGACGTGCGGCAACTTGATCAAAACAGGAACCGGCGCGACCGTCGGCGTTGATCGAACCGCGCCCATCAGTGGACGAGCAGGGTTCCGAGTTCCCCCGCCAGGGCTTGGACCGCGTCGCGGTTCAGCGACACCTCCACCCGCGTGCCGTGGCGCTCGGCTGACACCAATCCGGCTTGTCGCAGGTGCTTCACGTGGGTGCTCACCGTCGGCTGGGCCAAGGAGAACGAGTAGGCGATCTCCCCCACCGAACGAGCGCCGTCGGCTAGATGGTCCAAGATGGCCAGTCGGGTCGGGTCGGCGAGGACACGCAGACGACGGGCCACATCCGCCGTCCGGGCCCGGGCCACGCTGTCGACCCCCGATGTCCCGAGGCCAATGAGAATGCACGACGGCATCTCGATGTACAACGCCCTGCCGAAGAACGCGCACGGGGCCATCAGCACCGGGCGGCCGGCGCGGTGACGCTCGAGGATCTGCGGCAGGTGGTCCTTGAAGGTTTCGCATTTCGTGCCGATGAGTTGCAACCACTCCGTGCCCCGATCGAGCTGGCCCCGGGCCTCGAGCACCGCCCTCTCGATGAGGGGGACGCTTGACGTCCGCCACTCCTCGTCGAGGCCGGCCCACACCTGCGCGAGCACGTCCCCCCAACGCCG
>JGI12269J14319_10005778_pt1 | contig 10867 bp, 8 predicted proteins | sample PeaSoiSIISIP2007_FD_14319 | JGI IMG/M metagenome (IMG submission 14319) | reverse complement strand
CCGGCTGCAGCCGGCAAGGCACTCTCGCCTGTCTTCGCCGGGCTCGGCTCGCTCGGCGCCGCGGCGGCTGACGGTGCTGCCGGCGCCGGGGAGGCTGCGCTGCCGGCTGCCGCCGGGGCTTGCGCTGCGGCACTTTTCGGCGGCGGCGTCTCGCTCTCGAGGGCAATGGCGGCACTCGGCGCCGGCGGCGCGCGTGCCGTTTCGGGCGCAGGCGCTTTCGCCGAGTAGAACCACCATCCCGCCGCGAGTGCCGCCACGACGAGCAGGGCGGCGGCACCGGCCGGGAGCCAGACCGGCACGGTGCGGCGGGCGGAACTGGGCGCCGCAATTGTGGGTGCGCGGGGTATCGCGGCGATGCCCGGCTGTGTCGGGGGGACTTGCAACAGCGCCTTCACGGTATCGGTGAGGCGCCGGAGGTGGTTCTCAAGCGGTGGGGTGAGGGCGTCGAGCCAATGGACGGTGCCGATGAAATATTCCAGCGAGCGCGTCGGTGCTATGTCCTCTATGCGCAGCGGGATGACCGGAATGCCCTTGCTGACGGCGCGTTCGACCTCGCGCCGGATCTGCGGCGAATCATTGGCGCTTGCCGAGAAGATCAGGATCATCGCCCGGCAGTCGGCGATGGCCGAGACGATGGCTTCGCCCCATTCGGCGCCGGGCACGATGTCGCGCGGTGCGATCCAGCAACGGATGCCGGCGGCCTCGAGCATCGCACATGCCGCATCGGCCGTCGGCTTGTCCTGGGTCGAATAGCTGATGAAGAGGTCGTGGGCCATGGTCGAGGGAGCCCGCGCGTTTCGCTCGGCCGGCATACGGCGGATCGCCGCCGACGCCGCAAGCACGTGCCTAGCATAGCAACAAGCGGCCGCCGGTTAAAGGGAACCGCCGGTGTTTTCACGGCCTGCACGAGCGCGCGGGCTAATCCTTGCCGAGTGCCGAGAGGTCGGTCTTGTCGGCGCCGGAGGGCAGCGGTACCTTGGGGTCCTCGATCCACGCGAGCACGTCCTGCCACACGATCTTCGCCTCGAGGTCGCGCAGCAGCAGATGATAGCCCTTGGGATAGATGGCGATGCGGCGCAACCCTTTCGGATCGGGCGGGAGCGCCTCGATCATGTCGAGCGTCGGCTCCTTGGGGATGATCTCGTCGTGCTCGCCATAGAGGATCAGAAGCGGGATGTCGTCGAGCTTCCGCGAGGCGGCGAGTGCCGCGTCCATCAGATTGACCAGGCCCCAGATCGCGTCCACGCGCGTCTCCTTGATGACGAGAGGGTCTTTCGCGAGTGCGATGAGCATCTCGCGGTTGTCCGACGGCGTGATGTGGAGGCCCTCTCCCGTGAGGTCGTGCCAGGGCACCGTATGGGCCCCGAGGAAGAGGAGGACGCGCTTGCCGAGATCCATGGTGGCGCGGCCCCACACCGCGGGCGCCGCAAGGATGACGCCGTCGACCCGCGGGTGATCCGCGCGCGCGAGCGCCGTCATCACGACCGCACCCCCCATGCTCTCGCCGAGGAGATAGATCGGCTTATCCGGCTGGTGCTCGCGGACGAGGCGCACCATGGCATCGAGGTCGTCCACGAGTGCCTCCGTACCGGGCCACATTCCGATATTGGGCGCGCGGCCGAAGCCGCGCTGGTCGTAGGCATAGGTGGCGATGCCGTGCTTCGCCCACCAGGCGCCGGGCATGGCGAAGGCGTTGGAATAGTCGTTCATGCCGTGGAGCGCGATGATGATCGCCTTGGGCTCGTCCGGGTTGGGCAGCCAGCGCCGGATCGGCAGCTTGGCGCCGTCGGCAGTGAGGAGGGCATCGGCTTCGAGCTGCGGCGGCCGCACCGGCGGCCCGGGGGCCTCGCTCCGCGGCGCGCAGGCGGCAACGCCGAGGCTCGCGAGCAGAAGGGCGGTGACGGCCGCACCGCCGCGGCGCCGCCGCCTCATTGCCGCCCGCTCGCGTCGGACGCTTCCTCGCGCGGCTGCTCGCGCGTGATCTCGAGAAAAAGATCCTCGAGGTCTGCCTCGGTGGTCGTGAGATCGACGATGCCCAGGCCGGCGTCGCGAAGGGCCGTCAGGATGTCGCGGATGCGGGTCTGGCTGGGGCGGTAGTGGAAGACGAGGCGGCGCGGGCCCGCGAGCTCGACGTCGAAGGCGGCAAGCGGTGCCGGAAGGGCGGCCAGCTCCTGGCTCAGGATCACCGCGAGCTCCTTGCGGTCGAGGCGCCTGATGAGCGCGTCCTTGCTGTCGCAGGCGATCACGCGGCCGTGGTTGATGATGGCGATGCGGTCGCAGAGCAGCTCCGCCTCCTCGAGGTAGTGGGTGGTGAGGAGGATCGTGGTGCCGTTGCGGTTGAGCTCCTGCACGTGCGCCCACAGCTGTCGGCGCAGCGCCACGTCGACACCCGCCGTCGGCTCGTCGAGGACGAGAACGGGCGGGTTGTGCACCATCGCCTTCGCCACCATGAGGCGGCGGCGCATGCCGCCCGAGAGCGTGCGCGCATAGGCGTCCGCTTCGGCCGAGAGCCCGACGGCCGCGAGCAGCTCGTCCGTCACGCGCTCGGAGGGCGGGATGCCGTAGAGCCCGGCTTGGAGATCGAGGAGCTCGCGCGGCGTGAAGAAGGCATCCAGGTTGAGCTCCTGCGGTACCACGCCGATCGCGGCGCGCGCCGCGCGCGGCTCGGCGTCGATGTCGACGCCCCAGACGTGGGCGTGGCCCGAGCTCTTGACCACGAGCCCGGCGAGGATGTTGATGAAGGTGGATTTGCCGGCACCATTGGGCCCGAGGAGGCCGAAGAGCGAGCCGCGCGGAATCCTCAAGTCCACGTCCTTGAGCGCATGCTTGCCTTGGCCGCCCCTACCGCTCGCGCGATAGACCTTGTTGAGCCCAGCGGCCTCGACGGCGTAATCGGGCAGGCTTACCGGAGGGCTCTCTTGCTGCGGGAGGGACTGAGCTCGCATGGCCGGCGCGGGCGCCGCTCGATCGCTGTTGATTGTGGGCCGGCAATGGGTATCATCCGGCCGCGGGCCCGGTCAACGCCGGAGCCGGGGCCGGCGAAGTGCCGCGGCAGGATATCTAGAGAAGAGGCGAGAGGCATGGTCGAGGCGCCAATCCCCGCACCCCTTGAGGTCATCGAGGTGACCGATACCGAGGTTGCCTGCGACGGCGGCGACGATGCCATGGGCCATCCGCGCGTCTTCCTCGCGATCGGCGAGAGTGGGGAGGTCGTGTGCCCCTATTGCGACCGCGTCTTCAAGCTCAAGGACGGCGTCAAGCCCGCCGGGCACTGAAGGTGCTGCTTCGCTATATCCTCATCCTTCGAGACGCGTCGCATGCGCGACGCTCCTCAGGATGAGGACTCGGCGCTTAGGGTTCCACCTCATCCTGAGGAGCCGCCGCAGGCGGCGTCTCGAAGGATGAGGTGAAGCTGGCCCGGTACCGCCCGGCGATAGCCCCTCGACTCTCCACCCGCGATCCGGCATGTTCGCTTGCCGTGAGCATGCCTCCAAGTCCGCGAGCGCCGGCCATGATCGGCACCGCCACAGCCGGTTCCGAGTTCAAGCCGCGTCACGTCTATCTGGTGGACGGCTCGGGCTACGTCTTCCGCGCCTTCCACGCGCTCCCCCCGATGACGCGGCCGGACGGCACGCCGGTCAACGCCGTCTACGGCTTCACCACCATGTTAATGAAGCTCATCTCGGAGAGCGACGCGGATTGCATCGCCGTGATCTTCGATGCGGCGCGCGCGACCTTCCGCAACGAGATCTATCCCCAATACAAGGCGCACCGCCTGGAGCCGCCCGAGGAGCTCATCCCGCAGTTCCCGCTCGTGCGCGAGGCCGCGCGCGCCTTCAATCTTCCGGCGATCGAGCAGGGCGGCTACGAGGCCGACGATCTGATCGCGACCTATGCGCGGCTCGCGCGCGAGGCGGGGGCCAAGGTCACCATCGTCTCCTCCGACAAGGACCTCATGCAGCTCGTGCGCGACGGCATCGAGATGCTCGATCCCATCAAGGGTAGGCCGATCGGACCCGCCGAGGTCGCGGAGAAGTTCGGCGTGCCGCCCGAGAAGGTGGTCGACGTGCAGGCCTTGGCCGGCGACTCGGTCGACAATGTGCCGGGGGTTCCCGGCATCGGCGTCAAGACCGCGGCTCAGCTCATCAACGAGTACGGCGACCTCGAGGCGCTGCTCGCGCGCGCGGGCGAGATCAAGCAGCCCAAGCGCCGTGAGTCCCTGCAACAGCACGCCGAGCAGGCGCGCATCTCGAAGAAGCTCGTCCTGCTCGAAGACCACGTGCCGCTTGAGGTGCCCCTCGCGGCGCTCACGGTGCACGAGCCGGACCACGACAAATTGGTCGCCTTCCTCAAGGAGCAGACCTTCCGCTCGATCCTCGCGCGCGTGGAGAGCCAGGCGGGTGCCAAGCCCGCGGCCCCGCAGGCGAGGACGGTGACGGGGGCGGCCTCGAGCGCGCCCGAGGCTCTCCGCGCGCCGAGCGCGCACATCCCCGCGGCACCCCTCGGGCAGAACTACGAGCTCGTGCAAAGCGAGGAGGCACTCGCACCCTGGATCGCGCGCGCCCTTGCGGCCGGCATCGTCGCGGTCGATACGGAGACGACCTCGCTCGATGCCACCCAGGCACGCCTCGTCGGCGTCTCCCTCTCGCTCGAGCCCGGCGAGGCCCGCGGGGCCTGCGAGGCCTGTTATGTCCCGCTCGGCCACAAGGCGCCCCAGCACCAGGGGACACTCGATCTCGGCGAGAATGCCGCGCGCGAGGCGCCGAAGCAGATGGAGCTCAAGCGCGCGCTCGAGATGCTCAAGCCGCTGCTCGAGGATCCCACGGTCCTCAAGATCGGCCACAACATCAAATACGACATGGTGGTGCTCGCCCGCTACGGCATTGCGATAGCGCCGATCGATGACACCATGCTGATCTCCTACGTGCTCGCGGCGGGCCTCCACGGGCACGGCATGGACGAGCTCGCCAAGCTCCACCTCGATCACGATACCATCAAGTACAAGGACGTGACCGGCAGCGGGAAGGGCCAGATCGGCTTCGACGAGGTCGCCCTCGACAAGGCCTGCGCGTATGCCGCCGAGGATGCCGACGTGACGCTCAGGCTGTGGCTGGTACTCAAGCCCCAGCTCCTGGCCGAGCGCCTGGCGAGCGTCTACGAGACGATCGAGCGGCCGCTCGTGCCGGTGATCGTCGCCATGGAGCGCCATGGCATCAAGGTCGACCGCGCCGAGCTCAAGCGCCTCTCGGAGGATTTCGCAACGCGCCTCGCCGAGCTCGAGTGCCAAATCCACAAGCTCGCCGGAGAGAGCTTCAACGTGGGCTCGCCCAAGCAGCTCGGCGAGATCCTGTTCGAGAGGATGAGCCTCGCCGGCGGGAGGAAGGCCAAGACGGGCGCCTATGTCACGGATGCCGACGTGCTCGAGGAGCTTGCGGCGCAAGGCCACGATCTGCCGGCGCGCGTGCTCGACTGGCGCCAGCTGCAGAAGCTCAAGAGCACCTACGCGGACGCGCTCGTCGAGCAGATCAATCCCGAGACCGGGCGCGTGCACACCTCATACGGCATGGCGATCGCGTCCACGGGGCGGCTCTCCTCGACGGATCCCAATCTGCAGAACATCCCGGTGCGCACCGAGGAGGGCCGGCGTATCCGCCGCGCCTTCGTGGCCGAGCCGGGCTGGAAGCTCGTCTCCCTCGACTATTCGCAGATCGAGTTGCGCCTGCTCGCCCACGTCGCGGACATCCAAGCCCTCGAGCGCGCGTTCAAGGAGGGCATCGACATCCACGCCTTGACCGCGAGCCAGGTCTTCGGCGTGCCGGTCGAGGGCATGGACCCGATGGTGCGGCGCAAGGCCAAGGCGATCAACTTCGGCATCGTCTACGGCATCAGCCCGTTCGGGCTCGCGCGCCAGCTCGGCATCCCGCAAGCCGAGGCGGCCGACTACATCAAGGCCTACTTCGCGCGCTATCCCGGCATCCGCGACTACATGGAGCGCACCAAGGAGCTCTGCCGCAAGGACGGCTACGTCAAGACCGCGTTCGGCCGCCGCATCTACGTTCGCGGCATCAAGGACCAGAACCCGGCCCGGCGCGGCTTCGCCGAGCGCGCCGCCATCAATGCGCCGATCCAGGGTGGTGCTGCCGACATCATCAAGCGCGCCATGATCCGCGTGCCCGACGCACTCGCCGAGGCCGGGCTCTCGGCGCGCATGCTGCTCCAGGTCCACGACGAGCTCGTCTTCGAGGTGCGCGAGGCCGAGGTCGAGGCCACCATCAAGGCCATGCGCAAGGTGATGGAGGGGGCGGCACCCCTCAAGGTGCCGCTCGTCGTCGATGCGGGCGTCGCCGACAATTGGGCGGACGCGCATTAGGACGAATCGACGTCCGTTTGGGATTCGTCATTCCGGACAAGCAAATCCTTGGGCAACAAGGATTTGCGCGATCCGGAATCCATGGCAATGCTCGCGTCGGCGTCACAATGGATTCCGGATAGCAAGGCTCGCAACCCGGAATCGCTGCGCTCTTCCGGGGCTCGCCTAAGCTTCCGGAATGACGGTGAGCTGAATGTCGATTGGGCCGCGGCCGCCCCTACCAGTGCCGCACGGGCCCCACGTCGACGTGGATGAAGTGCGAGCGCGGATAATAGCCGACGCCGCCGCCGCCGAGACTCATGGCGAGCTTGCGCACTTGGCGCAGGTCGCGCCCCGGCACGCGAAAATCGAGCGCCTGGCCGCTGATGTGGTAGCTGTTGCGCGCATGCACGCGGCCTTCGCGCACGAGCTCGGCATTGGTCGCGGGCGAGCGATAGCCGCACACCACGTCGAGACCCTGCGCCGCGCCGAGCCCGCTCTGGATGCGATAAAGGAGGTCGAGCAGGCCCGGGTCGATGGCGGTGACCTCGTCGGTGTAATGGTCGCGCAGGATGAGGTCGATGTCCGTCTGCGCCTCGGGCAGATAGCGGCCCGCGGCCCAGTAGGTCGAGTTGAGCCTCTCGCCGGTGTGAAGATTGTAGAGCCGGAGCATTCTCTCGCTTTCCCGCGGTGCGGTGCGCGCGAGTGCCGGTAGCGGGAGCAGCAGTGCCGTGGCACAGGCTCCAAACCTCAAGAGCTCGCGGCGCCGCAAGAACTGCGGCCGCGTGGCCCCATTGCCTCTCCGCATTTTGCGCCCCCCTGTGTGGTCTGGTCTCAGGGTCGAGGGCCCGGAGAGGCCCTCGCACGGCCCGCGGGGCTTCTGCACGGCCCCGGCATGGCTCTTGCGTGTCTTACACGAGGGCCGGGGCAGGGTCTAGTAACAATTTGAAACAAATTGTGAGGAGAGGCATTTTGCCGCACCCGGCGCAAGGTTCACGCGGCGGCGTGGATGGCGGCGGCCTTGACCTTGTCGTCGACGTAGGATTCGTACTGCTTGAAATTGCTCTCGAAGAGCTCGGCCACCTCGCGCGCCTTCTGGTCGTAGGCCCGCTTGTCGCGCCAGGTCGTCTTCGGATTGAGCACCTCGCTCGGCACCTCGGGGCAGCTCTCCGGGATCATCAGCCCGAACTCGTCGAGCTTGACCGTCGAGACCTGCGCCAGGCGGCCGTCGAGGGCCGCGCGCACCATGGCGCGCGTGTGGGCGATGTTCATGCGCGTGCCGATGCCGTAGGCACCGCCCGACCAGCCAGTATTGACGAGCCAGCACTTGACGCCGTGCCGCGCGATGCGCTCGCCCAAGAGCCTGGCATAGACCGTCGGATGGCGCGGCATGAAGGGTGCCCCGAAGCAGGTCGAGAAGGTCGCCTGCGGCTCCTTGCCCAGTCCCTTCTCGGTCCCGGCGATGCGCGAGGTGTAGCCCGAGAGGAAGTGGTACATGGCCTGCTCGGCGGTCAAGCGGCTGATGGGAGGCAGCACGCCGAAGGCATCCGCGGTCAGCATGATGACGTTCTCGGGGTGCACGGACATACCCGTGCGGCTCGCGTTGGGGATGAAATCGATGGGATAGCACGCGCGCGTATTCTCGGTCAGGCTCGCGTCGCCGAGGTCGAGCACGCGGGTCTCGGGATCGATCACCACGTTCTCGAGCACCGTGCCGAAGCGGCGCGTGGTCTCGTAGATCTCGGGCTCCGCCTCGGCGGAGAGGTGGATCACCTTGGCGTAGCACCCACCCTCGAAATTGAACACGCCCTCGTCCGACCAGCCGTGCTCGTCGTCGCCGATGAGCGTGCGCGTCGCGTCCGCCGAGAGCGTCGTCTTGCCGGTGCCCGAGAGGCCGAAGAAGATCGCCGCGTCGCCCTTGGGGCCCACGTTGGTCGAGCAGTGCATGGGCAGCACGCCGCGCGCCGGCAGGAGATAGTTCAAGAGGCCGAAGACGGATTTCTTGATCTCGCCGGCATAGGAGCTGCCGCCGATGACCACGAGGCGCTTCTTGAAGTTGACGAGGATGAACGTCTCGCTTCGCGTCCCGTGTCTTTGGGGATCGGCCTGGCAGGTGGGCGCTTGAAGGATGGTGAAGTCGGGCGCGAAGTGCTCGCGCTCCTCGGCCGCGGGGCGGATGAGGATGTTGCGCGCGAAAAGGCTGGTCCAGGCTCCCTCGGTGACGACGCGCACCTTCAGGCGATAGGCGGGATCGGCTCCCGCGTAGCAATCCTGCACGAAGACGTCGCGGCCCTCGAGATGGCCGAGCACGTGCTCGAGGAGAACGTCGAAGCGCTCCTCGCTGATCGGACGGTTGACGCTGCCCCACCAGATGTCGTGCTTGCTCGTCTCCTCCTCGGCGATGAACTTGTCGTTGGGGGAGCGGCCGGTGTGGTGGCCGGTCTCGACCACGAAGGCGCCGCCCTGGCCCACCAGCCCCTCGCCCCGGCGCATCGCCTCTTCGTAAAGTGCGGGCGCCGAAAGGTTCCAGAAGGCAGTACGAATCCTGCGCAGGCCGTGATGGCTCAGCCCATGGCGAGCGATGACCGGACCCACCTGCTGCACGCTGCCCTCCCCGCCGCGTTGAACCCTCGAACGCCCCTCGCGCGCTGCCGTCGCCACGGCCGCCGCAGGCCGGGAACATACAAGCCACTACCGACCCGCGCAACCCGCACGAGCCACCGTAAGAGGCGCGAGACTAGCTCTTGTCCCGGGCCTCGCGGCTGAGCCGCACCAGGGCGGCCCGCGCTTGGGCGGCGTCATGGACCGGCTCGGCGAAGGCGAGGCGGGCGGCCCGCCCGCCCGCGCGCAGGTCGATGCCCTCGGGGTCGATGCCGGTCATCACCCAGCCCTCGCCATCGAGCCCCAGGAGGTGCCGGGCCATGAGCGCCAAGGCCTCCCTATGGTCCTGGTTCATGTGGGCGAGGATCTCGCGCTCGGCGGCGGCAAGTGCCGCCGCGGAAGCACTTGGGTACAACACCTCGCGCCCATGCAGCCAATGGATGCGCCCGAAGCCGGCCACCAGATGGGCCTCCTCGACGGCCACGCGATAGAGGCGGAAGTCCTTGAATCCGGCGTAGGATTGAGCACTCGGATGGCGCCGCAGGTAGCGCGCCAGCACTACCTCGTCGCGCGTCTCTGAAGCCCGGCCGAGCACGGTCACGCGCGGCCCGGTGAGCGGCTCGGCGAGCCCGGCCGTGCCGTCGAAGAGGAGCGAGACGCGCGCGTCCTGGGCGATGTTCTTGCTGTGGTCGGCGAGGTCCGAGAGCAGCAGGAGGGGTAAGGCATCGGGGGTGGTGGCCACCAGCACGAGGGAGGCGTAAGGCCAGCCCTCCACCCCCTCGCGCCGGAGGTTGGTGGCAAGCGTCGCCCGCTCAGCGGCGCGGACGAGGGCTCTCGCCTGCATGCCCGGCGGCGGCTGAGCGCTCTCAGGGGCCATGGCAGTCACCTTCGCCCTCTTGGCCCCGGCCGTCAATGCGCTGGACATGGCGCGCCACCGACCCAATATTTGAGCACGATTAAGGGCAAGAGGGGCGGTAGAGAGCGGTGCGCGAAAATCCCGACACCTCCCGGTCGCGCGAGAGGGGAGCGATGCCGCTCAAGCGGACCATCGCGCTCGTCGATGACGACCGCAACATTCTCGCCTCCGTCTCGATGGCGCTTGAGGCGGAAGGCTTCGCCGTGCGCGCGTACAGCGACGGCGATGAGGCCTTGCGCGGCATCGCGGCGCATCCCGTCGACCTCGCCATTCTGGACATCAAGATGCCTCGCATGGACGGCATGGAGTTGCTCGCGCGCCTGCGCAAGACGACGGCGATGCCGATCATCTTCCTGACCTCGAAGGACGACGAGGTGGACGAGGTGCTGGGCCTTCGCATGGGGGCCGACGACTACATCACCAAGCCCTTTTCCCAGCGCCTTCTGATCGAGCGCATCCGCACGCTCCTTCGCCGCAGCGAGCTCGTGCAAGGCTCGGCCGAGGGCGGCAACGGCGAGGGCACCGTCGTGCGCGGCGATCTCGTGCTCGATCCCGGCCGGCACCTGTGCAGCTGGAAGGGCCATGCCGTCAGTCTCACGGTCACCGAGTTCCTCATTCTCAAGGCGCTGGCGCAGCGACCCGGCCTGGTCAAGAGCCGCGACCAGTTGATGGATGCCGCCTACGGCGAGCACATCTACGTCGACGACCGCACGATCGACAGCCACATCAAGCGCGTGCGCAAGAAGCTCAAGGCCGCCGACGACAGCTTCAACCAGATCGAGACGCTCTATGGCATTGGTTACCGCTATAAGGAGAGCTGACGGCAGCTCAGCCCCACACGCCATGGCGGTCGACACAAGGCCCGAGGAGCAAGCAACGACGCTCGCGGAAAGCGAGGCGGAGCGGCGCGCCGCGCAGGGGCGGAGCCGCCGCACCGCGCCGGCGCTCGTGCGCCTGTGGCGCCGGCGCACGCGGCGGCTCGGGCTCCTCTCTCCGCTCAC
>JGI12269J14319_10005777_pt1 | contig 10869 bp, 10 predicted proteins | sample PeaSoiSIISIP2007_FD_14319 | JGI IMG/M metagenome (IMG submission 14319) | reverse complement strand
CGACACCTGCGTCGGCTGCTCCCCGCCGATCGCGCCGAGCTACCGCGCGAGGTGCAGCAGAACATCGACATGGAATCGTACCGCATCCAGCAAACCGGCAGCGGCAAGATCGCCCTCGAGCGCAAGCCCGGCGTGCTCGAACCCGTGGGCACCAAGGGGGTCCACGGGACCGCGCCGGAGGAGATCGAGACACTCTCCCGCATCATCGCCGAGCTGAACGAGCGTTTCGGGCTCAACCTCGGCCCCGAGCACCGGGTGACGCTCGGCCAGATGATGGACAAGCTCGACGAGGACGCGGCGCTCGATGCCGCTGCGCGGGTCAACACGCGGGAGAACGTACGGCTCACCTTCGACCAGAAGGTCGAGCACGTGATTCAGGAGATCGTCGACTCGAACTTTGACCTCTACAAGCGCATCACCGATGACCGCGCCTTCGGCGAGGTGATCAAGAACTTCCTCTTCGACCAGTATCTGCGCGCCCATCGCAACGCCGAGGAGCTGATCAAGCATGGCGAGTCGAAGACGCTGGAATTCAAGTCCACGTTACGCTGGAACCTCAAGGAGGACCGGCGGGACGACAAGGCCGTGACACACGCGGTGCTCAAGACCATCGCCGCGTTCCTCAATACCGGCGGCGGCGACCTCCTGATCGGCGTAGCCGACAACGGCTCGATTGTCGGCACTGAGCGCGACCAGCTCGAAAGCGACGACAAGTTCGTGCGCCACTTGGCGCAGGTCGTGCGCAACGGCTTGGGCGATCGTGCGGGGACGTGCATCGACCCGAAGACCCAGACCGTGCAGGGCAAGACCGTATGCGTGGTGAGCTGCCAGCGGAGCCCGGAACCGGTGTTCGTGAAGTGGAAAGGGGTGGAAGCGACTCCGGAAGGCGACTTCTTCGTGCGAAGTGGTCCAGGAACCGTGAAACTGTCACCCGACAGCGCCAGGGAGTACATCCGGACTCGGTTTGGATCGCCAGCGTCACAGGGAGGGACCAAGAGTTAGCCTTTGGCTTGTCGACAACGCCGCAGCCCCATGCGCAATGGCCCATCGCCTGAAGAAGCGGCAACGCGCTCAATGAAATAATGGACTCTATTCAAACCTGGAGGAGTTTTAGGGGCTCACGTCGTGGCTGCCGCCCTCAAGGCGACGGCGCCTTCTTAAGTCTGCGCCCGAGATAGGCGACAGCACCATTGAGGGTCGAGAGCTGAGGGTCGTCGGCCTCGGGAATGTCGATCTTGAGGGCCTCGTGAAGGGCGATGACGTAGTTGAGGAAGTCCACCGAGTCGATATCGAGCTGGTCGCGGAAGCTCTTGTCCGCAACCAGCGTCGCCTCCTCGAGCTCGGGCACGACGCTCGCGAGCGCGTTCAGCACCAGTTTTCTCAGTTCCTCGTCGGTCATAGCGTGTGGGGCTCCTGCAGCAGCCGGCCGACGGCGGAGAGAAAGCGCGCGCCGCGATGTCCGTCGCTGACGCGATGATCCGCCGCAAGCGAGGAGGAGACGAGACGCCGCGGCACGACGGCGCCCGCCACGACCCACGGCCGCTCCACAACCATGCCGAAGCCGACGATAGCAACCTGCGGCGGATAGATCACGGGGAAAAGGCTTTCCGTGCCTTGCTCGCCGAGGCTCGTGACGGTGATCGTCGGATCCGATAGCTCGGAGCTGCGCAAGCCCCCGCTCCGCGCCCGGCGAACGAGATCCCTGAGCGCAGCCATCAGCTCCGGCAAGGCGAGGCGGTCGGCATCATGGATCGCCGGGGCGATCAGGCCGCCTTGGCGCAAGGAGACGGCAACGCCGAGGTGCACGCGTGCGCTCGGCCGGAATCCGTCGTCAATCCAGAAGCCGTTGAATTCAGGAAAGCCGTGCAGCGCAAGTGCCACCGCCTTGAGCAAGAGAACGCTATAGAGCATGCGCTCGGGCACCGGTCGCTTGAGGTTCTCCGCCTCGAGCCACTGCAATGCCGGCTCCAGATCGATCGTATCGCCGAGATAGTAATGCGGGATCTCGCGCTTCGAGCGCGCCATCGCGGCCCCGATGACTTCGCGCATGGCTTCCCTTGGGCCCGCTGTCCCCGCTATGGCGCTCCCCTCCACGTCGGCGAGCGTTATGGCGCCACCGGGGCCGCTGCCGCGGAGTTTTGCCAAGTCCACGTCGAGCTCCGTGGCGCGCCTGCGGGCCGCCGGAGACGCGTGAACGGCCCCGGCCGGCGGCAAAGGCAGGACGAGAGGGGCTGCCTTCGCGCGCGCCGGCGCACCCGGCAGGGCGGGCTCGCGCGCGGGAAGGACGGGAGTGACCACGGCGGCCGCCGCGCGCTCGCCCTCGCCGCGGATGAGCGCCATGACCGTGCCCACGGCCAGCTTCTGGCCGGGCTCAGCGAGAAACGTCTCGATCGTGCCGGGCTCGAAGACTTCGATCTCGATGGCGCCCTTCTGGGTCTCGACCACGGCGATGATGTCGCCGCGTACCACGCGCTCGCCGGGCTTCTTGAGCCATTCGACGAGCGTGCCGGCCTCCATGTCGGCGCCGAGGGAAGGCATGCGGAACTCAGCCATGAGCCCCGAACAGCGCCTTGACCGCAGCCACGATCTTTTCCGGCTGCGGCAGGGCCGCATCCTCGAGATGCTTGGGATAGGGGATCGGCACCTCCTCCGTGCAGACGCGCCCGACCGGCGCATCGAGGTCGTAGAAGGCCTGCTCCATGATGCGCGCGCTCAGCTCGGCGGCCAGGCTGCCGCTGCGCCAGCCTTCGTCCACGACGATGGCGCGGCGGGTCTTGCGCACCGAGGCCATGATCGTCGCATCGTCGAGCGGTCTCAGACTCCTGAGATCGATCCCCTCCGCCTCGATCTGCTCCTCGGCGAGCTGCGCGGCCGCCTCGAGCGCCTTATAGAGGCTCGCGCTGTAGGCGATCACGGTCACGTCCCGGCCCGGCCGCCGCACCGCCGCGCGATCGATATCGACGGCGCCTGCATTCTCCGGCAGCTCGCCTTCGAGACTGTAGAGCATCGCGTGCTCGAAGATCACCACGGGATCCGGGTCCGCGAGTGCCGTCCACAGCATGCCGCGCGCATCCGCGAGCGTCGCCGGCGCCACGACCCGAATGCCGGGCACGTGGGCGTACCAGCCCTCCAGGCTGTGGGAGTGCTGGGCCGCGACTTGGCGGCCAGCGCCGGTCGCCATGCGGATCACCAGCGGAATGCTGAACTGTCCGCCGGACATGTGGCGGATCGTCGCCGCGTTGTTGACGATCTGGTCGAGCGCCAAAAGGCTGAAATTCACCGTCATGATCTCGACGATGGGCAGCATGCCGCCGAGTGCGGCACCGATGCCGGCGCCGACGAAGGCGGCCTCGGAAAGCGGCGTGTCGCGCACGCGCGCGGGACCGAATTCGTCGAGCAACCCTTTGCTGCAGGCGTAGCAGCCGCCGTAGCGGCCCACGTCCTCGCCCATGAGGAAGGCGCGCGGCTCGCGCTCGAGGACATCCCGGAGTGCTGTCCGAACGGCCTCGCGATAGGTCGTCGTGCTCATGCCGCCTCCTCCCGCCGCAGCGTACTCTGCGGCGTCATCACGTCCTTCGCCAGATCCTCGATCGGCTCCCATTCTCCGGCCTCGGCAAAGGCGACGGCATCCTCTACTTCGGCAGCGACGCCTACCTCGATGCGCGCGAGCTCGTCGGCATTCAAAAGCCCGGCGTTGGTGAGCCAAGCCTCGAGCGCGGGGATGGGGTCCTTCTTCTTCCACTCCTCGACCTCGGCCTTGCTGCGGTAAAGCTCGGGGTCGTACATCGAATGGGCGCGGAAGCGGTAGGTGCGATTCTCGAGGAAGTAAGGCGTCCCCGTCTCGCGCACCAAGGCCGCGGCGCGCCGCGCCGCGACCTCGACGGCCACCACGTCCATGCCGTCGACGGCCTCGGCCGGAATCGCGTGGCTCTCGGCGTATTTCGTGAGATCGGTCTGGGAATGGGCGCGCGCGATCGCCGTGCCCATGGCGTAGAGGTTGTTCTCGCAGACAAAGAGGACGGGGAGCTGCCACAGCGCCGCGAGATTGAGGGATTCGTGGAAGATTCCCTCTGCGGCGGCGCCGTCGCCGAGGAAGCAGGCGGTGAGCCGCTTTCTGCCGCGCATCTTGTCGGCAAGCGCCAGCCCGACGGCCAGCGGGATGCCCCCCGCGACGATGGCATTGCCGCCATAGAAGCGCGTCGCCGCGTCGAAGATATGCATCGAGCCGCCCCTGCCTCGGCTGCTCCCTTCGCGCTTGCCGTACATCTCCGCCATCAAGGCGCGGGCCGATATGCCGCGGGCCAGCGCATGGCCGTGCTCCCGATAGGTCGTGACCACGGCGTCGTCCGCCGTGAGCGACTGCATGACGCCGACGGCGTTCGCCTCTTCGCCGATATAGAGGTGGAGAAAGCCGCGGATCTTGCCTGCGCTGTAAAGCTCGACTGAGCGCTCCTCGAAGCGGCGGATGCGGAGCATCTCCCTCAGCAAGCGAAGAAGATGATCGCGATCGAGGTGTGTTTTCTCGGCGTGCTTGGTCATGACTCCCTCTCGAGCGCTGAAATGTCGCCCTCGGGCAAGCCCAACTCGCGGGCCTTAAGGAGACGCCGCATGATCTTCCCCGAACGGGTCTTGGGCAGGTTCGGCTTGAATTCCATTTCCTTGGGGGCGACCGCAGCACCCAGCCGCTTGCGCGCATGCGCCAGGATGCTGCGCTTGAGCTCCTCGCTCGGCGAATGCCCCGACTTGAGCGTGACGAACGCCTTGATCACCTCGAAGGCGACGGGATCGGGCTTGCCGATGACGCCGGCCTCGGCCACGGCCGGGTGCTCCATGAGCACGCTCTCCACCTCGTACGGCCCGACCAGGTGGCCCGAGGTCTTGATCACGTCGTCGGCGCGGCCGACGAACCAGTAGTAGCCGTCGGCGTCGCGCCTGGCGAGATCGCCGGTCAGGTACCAGCCGCCGCCGAAGCATTTGGCATAGCGTTCGGCCTCGTTGACGTAGGCGCGGAACATCGAGGGCCAGCCGGGCCTGAGCGCAAGCTCGCCTTGCTCGTCCGGCGCGTCGATTAGCTGGATGGCGCCGCCCGGAGCGCGGCGCACGATCGCCGCCTCGATCCCCGGCAGCGGACGGCCCATCGAGCCAGGCTTGATATCCATGGCGAGGAAGTTGGCGATCATGATGCCGCCCGTCTCGGTTTGCCACCAGTTGTCGTGGAAGGGGCGGCCCAAGGCTAGCCTTCCCCATTCGACCGCCTCGGGGTTGAGCGGCTCGCCGACGCTCGCCATGAAGCGAAGCGGCGTCAGGTCGTAGTGCTGCGCCATCTCGTCGCCCGCGCGAATCATCATGCGCACCGCCGTGGGTGCCGTGTACCAAACGCTGACGCGTTCCTCCGCGAGGACGCGGTACCAGCGCTCGGCATCGAAGTCGCCTTCATCGACGACCATCGTGACGCCGTTTGTGAGGGGGGCGATGAGCCCATAGGAGGTGCCCGTCACCCAGCCGGGATCGGCCGTGCACCAGAAGATGTCCTCAGGGTGGAGATCGAGCGCGAGCCTGCCGGTGATGTGATGGGCGACGACCGCGGCATGGACGTGGAGCGCACCCTTCGGGCGGCCCGTGGTACCGCTGGTGAAGTGAAGAAGTGCCGGGTCTTCGGGGTCGGTCGGCGGAATGGCGAAGGCACCCGGACAGTCGGCGAGGGCCTGCGCCAGATCGATGGCTCCCGCCGGCATTGCCTGAAGTGTTTGCCGGACCCCGCCCTCCGGGACGAGGAGGACGTGTCGGAGCCCGGGCAGCGCGAGGCGCGCTGCGGCCACCTTGCGCTGATAGAGTGCCGCACTCGTGACTAGGACCCGAGCATCGCCGATCTCGAGGCGGGCGCGTACGGGCTCCGGGCCGAAGGCGGAGAAGAGCGGGCAGAATACGCACCCCGCCTTGAAGCTGCCGAGGGCTACCACATAGAGCTCCGGCACGCGGCCGAGGAGTGCGAACACGCGCTCGCCCTTGCCGACGCCAAGCCGGGCCAAGAGGTTGGCGAAGCGATTGCTCGCCTCGGCAAGGTCCCGGTAGGTCAAGGCGCGCCGGCTGCCGTCCTTGCCAAGCCAGCGCATGGCGATCTTCGAGCCGAGCCCGGCATGAAGATGACGATCGACCGCCTCATGGGCGATGTTCAAGCCGCATCCGCCGGGGAGCCCGTCGAGCTCACGGCGCGCGGCTTCCCAACTGAAGGCACGCCGCGCCGCCTCGTAGTCCGGCATATTCGGCGCGACAGGCCAGCCCGAGCGGGGCTTCCTGATGATGGGCAGGCGCGTAAGGCCTTCTGCTGCGCTGTCGATCGTGTCGGCCATCGCGTGTCATCCGGGCGCTTCGAGCGCGACGAGGCAGCTTTGCGCCACCCTCTGGGTGAAGCTCCGTCGCTGCGGGTGAGATACGATGAGAAGGCGCTGCATCGGCCCTCCCGACCCTTGTCGAGCTGTGCGAGAGCCTCAAGAGTAAGGGGCCGCCAGCGAGCCGTCATTGCGCTATGTCAATGGCGGGATCTGACCCGCCTAGGCCCCGGACAAGGCCTCGCCGCTGGATTGCCGCCGCAGCGTGATCAAGGCCACCTCGCCGCGGCAGTTGAAGCGCACCGGGGGAAGGCTGACGCCGAGCCCGCGCGAGGTATAGCCGGTCATTTGGCCGAATTGCCACCGGCCCGCGGCGGCGAATCTATGTCGCGTCAAGTGAGTGATGATGGGATGTCCGCCGGGGAGACACACTTGGCCCCCATGCGTATGACCAGAGAGGTAGAGGGCGTAGCCGGCTTCCGCGGCGAAATCGGCGACCTCGGGGGAATGCACGAGTGCGATCTTGAACTCGCCGGTGCCCCGGATGAGCGCATGGCGCGCGCTTTCGGTATAGAAGTGATGCACGTCGTCGAGCCCCGTCACGACGACGCGCTCGCGACCCCGCTCGAGCGCGATCGAGTCGTTGGTCAGCACGGTGATATTCAGCACCTCGAGCGCTGCGACGATCGAGGCCGGGTCGTGGTTGCCGAGCACGGCGAGGACGCCGTCGCGCGATTTCACCGCTGCGAGGAGGGGGCCAAGGGGCTCGACGTCCCGATCGAAGGGCCCGTGAGTGAGCGTGCGAAAGTCTCCCGTGAGCACGATGAGATCGACCTCGAGTCCGTCGAGAAGACGCCGGGCATCGCCGGCGAGCGCCGGCAGCGCGTCGAAGTGCGTGTCGCTGAGCTGGAGGATGCGGTAGCCCGAGAAGGCCGGAGGAAGGTTCGGCCAAGCGAGCTCGACGGTCGAGAGCCCGATCGCGCGCGCGTTCAAGACGCCGCGACGCTCAAGGCCGAGCCACCTCACGCACACGCCGAAAGCCTGCGTGGCGGAATGGAAGAGCAGCGACTTCCAACGCGATCTCGGGCCGCGCGGGCTCATGCGGAGGCCCGAGCGCTCCATCGCGAGGCGCGTCTCCTGCCACGCCGCGAAATTCAGCGCACGCGCCGCGCCCGCGCGCGTGGCGTTCTCGTACGCTTGCGCGGGGAGCTCGCGCGGCGGGGAGGCTCGCATGGGATAAGTCGGACTTTCCGGTTCGCTTGTCGCTTCAGCTGCGATGATCAACCCTCCTCAACTGCGATGATCAACCCTCTTTGCCCGTGTGGCTCGCGCTCCCCTACGTGGGGTGCGAGAGCGCGGCTCTCAAGGCAGGGAGCCGGAGCCTATATCCCCCTCCGGACCATCCGAACGGTCGTGAGCGCGCCGGGCTCCTTGCGATCCTCATGTCGAATGGAAACTCTGCTATCCTGCAAGGGAGAGGCGCACAGCTGAGCTCGCTCTCGAGCGGAAGGACTTCGATGCGCGCGGTCGCCACCATTCTTTGCGGCTTGCTGCTCGTGAGCGGCGGCTTCGCGCGGGCCGGCCAATATTCGGGCGTGCTGCCCGACGACCTCACCCGTTGGACCGATGCCGAGATCTGCCGCGCCATGGCGGTGGCGCCCGATCGCGCTATTTTCGCCGAGGCGGCGCGGCGCGACCTCGGCGATTGCACGGCCGAGCATCAGCGCTGCCGCGTGAACGGTTACAATACCGGCACGGATGCGTACCGTGCCTGCCGTCAGTATCTCGCGCAAATGCAGGCGCTCAAGGAGGGCCGCAGCCTGAGCACCGCCCTGCCGGGCATGGAGACGGTGCCGAGCTCGGGCCCGCTCGGGTCCGGCAACACGATGTTCTACGCATTCCCCGATGGGCAGCGCCTGCACTGCACGACCTTGCGCAACCTCATCTCCTGCTTCTAGGCGACCCCGTCAATGGGCGCGCTGGATGCAGAAGTCGATGAGCTCGATGAGCGCGCGCTTTTCCGCCGAATCGGGGAAGATGCCGAGCGCGTCGCGCGCGATCGAGCCATAGTGGCGCGCGCGCGACACCGTATCGCGCAGCGAGCCGTGCTTCTCCATGAGCTGGATCGCGTGCTCGAGGTCGCCTTCCTTCTGCTCGAGCTCCTCGAGCGTGCGGCGCCAGAACGCGCGCTCGCTTTCGTTGCCGCGGCGGAAGGCAAGGACGATGGGAAGCGTGATCTTGCCGTCGCGGAAGTCGTCGCCGATGTTCTTGCCGAGCTTCTCGAGGCGGGCGGAATAGTCGAGCACGTCGTCGACGAGCTGGAAGGCGATGCCAAGATTGAGGCCGTAGCCGTCAAGCGCCTCGGCCTCGACCCGCGGCCGCTCGGCGACCACGGCGCCGATCTCGCAGGCGGCGGCGAAGAGCGTCGCGGTCTTGGCGCGGATCACCTCGAGATAGGCCGTCTCGCTCGTCGCCGTGTCGTTGGCCGTCACCAGCTGATGCACCTCGCCTTCCGCGATCACGGCGGAGGCATTGGAGAGGATGCGCAAAACCTCGAGCGAGCCGTCCTCGACCATGAGCTGGAAGGCGCGGCTGAAGAGAAAATCGCCCACCAGCACGCTCGCCTTGTTGCCCCATACGGCGTTCGCGGTGGCGAGACCGCGGCGCCGATCGCTTTCGTCCACCACGTCGTCATGGAGGAGCGTTGCCGTGTGGATGAACTCGACGCAGGCCGCGAGCCGCACGTGGCGCCTGCCCTCATAGCCGCAGAGATTGGCCGAGGCGAGCGTGAGCAGCGGACGCAGCCGCTTGCCGCCCGCGGCCACGATATGGCCGGCGAGCTGGGGAATGAGGACGACCTCGCTCGCCATGCGTTGGACGATCACGTCGTTGACCTGGCGCAGGTCCTCCGCGACGAGCGCCTGCAGGCGCGCCAAGGCCGCATCCGGCGACTTTTCCCGGCCTTCTTCGAGATTGACGACGACAGCCACGTTCCCCTCTCGTCCTGCTTGACGTGGTTGGGCTTGGCAGGGAGCATAGACCCCGCACGGCGCCGGTCAAGTTGCGTGTCGCACCGGCACGCCGGGGCTGCGCTACGACAGCGAGGAGGCAGGGTGCCTTGAAGGAACTCCTCAGGACCAACGACCCGGTGCTGCTGTCGTTCGCGACGGCGCTCTTGGCGGAACAGCGCATCGAGGCCGTGGTCCTCGACGGCCATACCAGCATTCTCGAGGGGAGCATCGGAGCCATCCAACGCCGGCTCATGGTGCGGGACGAGGATCTCGCGCGCGCCAGGCGTCTGCTCAAGGAGCGCGGGGGGCCGGCGGACGGTGTCTGAGGAAGAGATCAGCGAGGACGCGCTGCTCGGCGGCCGCGTGCGGCTCACCCAGCTCGCCGCCGGCTATCGGGTCGCCATCGATCCGGTGCTTCTCGCCGCCGCGGTGCCGGCGCGCGCGGGCGAGCAGGTGCTCGACGTCGGCACCGGCGTGGGCGCGGCGGCACTCTGCCTTGCCATGCGCGTCGCGGGCTGCCGGGTGGCCGGGCTCGAGGTGCAGCGCGCCCTCGTGCGCCTCGCCAACGACAACGCCAAGCTCAACGGGCTCGATGATCGCGTCGTGGTGATGGAGGGCGACCTCTTGCGCCCGCCGCCGCGCCTGGCACCGGGCGGTTTCGACCATGTCATGACCAATCCCCCCCATCTCGAGCCCGGCCGCGGCACCGCGTCTCCGTCGCCCGGCAAGAGTGCCGCCAACGTCGAAGGCGAGGCCCAGCTCGGCGCCTGGATCGCCTTTTGCCTTGCGATGGTGCGCCCGAAGGGAAGCGTTGCGGTGATCCACCGGGCCGACCGCCTCGATGCGGTGCTTGCGGCACTCTACCGCAAGGCAGGCGAGATCGTCGTCTTTCCGCTGTGGCCGATGGCGGACGGCCGCGACGCGCGACGCGTCATCGTGCGCGCGCGCAAGGACATCGAGACGCCGACCCGTTTGGCCCAAGGCCTCGTGCTGCATCGTCCGGACGGCCGCTTCACCGAGGCCGTCGAGGCGATCCTGCGCCGGGGTGCGACGCTAGAGCTGTGAGCCCGCGTGGTCACGACGATGGGCGATGGTTGGCAAGGCAAATTCAGCACCCTATGTATTCGGTATGACGCTTTCTAGCTGGCTCGATCGTTTGCCGCTCGGCGCATTGCGCACACCGGCACCCCAGGTCGCCGTGGTGCGGCTCGCCGGCGTCATCGGTCCCCTCGGTCCCTTGCGCGGCGGGCTCAGCATCGCCTCGCTGGCGGCACCGCTCGAGCGCGCCTTCCGCATGAAGCCGCTTGCGGCGGTGGCTTTGGCGCTCAACTCGCCGGGCGGTGCGGCGACGCAGTCGGCACTCATCGCGGCGCGCGTTCGTCAGCTCGCCGAGGAGAAGGGTGTCCCCGTCATTGCCTTCGTCGAGGACGTCGCGGCCTCGGGCGGCTATTGGCTCGCCACGGCCGCGGACGAGATTTACGCGAGCGAGACCTCGATCGTCGGCTCGATCGGCGTGATCTCGGCGGGCT
>JGI12269J14319_10005776_pt1 | contig 10871 bp, 10 predicted proteins | sample PeaSoiSIISIP2007_FD_14319 | JGI IMG/M metagenome (IMG submission 14319) | reverse complement strand
ACACGGCCAAAGAAAAGCCAACCCCTATGCATAAAGGACGACCGGCAAGGCGCCGCGACCGGAGACACCACATTCACGCCTGGCCATGGCAGATCGGTTCTGTGGTGCTCCGGTCGCGTGAATCACCGTGACCCGGTGACGCCTCCTCACCCACCCAGCGGCGAGGCTCTCGGTGGCCCGCCTCGGCAGGAAATTTCAGCAGCGGAGTGACACGGGCAAGCTCGCCTATTCGGGAGCTGGCGGTACGCCCCCGATGGGCGTCCTCAAGTCCTGGGACGAGTGAGCCCAGGCTCGGCCCCTGCGCGGACCGCCGGTCGCATGTTGCGTGGGCGAATAGATTCACCCGAGTCCGAAGGGAAATCCCATGACTACCACCAAGCCACCCGGCGCCCGGGCCGGCTCCTACCGGGTCGGGGACCTCGACCTCAACCGGATCGGCTACGGCGCGATGCAGCTCGCCGGCCCCGGCGTCTTCGGGCCGCCGCGCGACCGGGCGGCCGCGATCGAGGTGCTGCGGACCGCGGTCGAGCTGGGCGTCAACCACATCGACACGGCCGACGCCTACGGCCCGTACATCACCAACGAGATCATCCGGGAGGCGCTCTTCCCGTACGGCGACCATGTGCACATCGTGACCAAGGTCGGGGTGGTCCGCGACGAGCGGGGTGGCTGGCTGCCCGGCAACTCACCTCAGTCGCTGCGCGAGCAGGTGCACGGCAACCTCCGCCGGCTCGGGCTCGACGTGCTTGACGTGGTCTACCTCCGGACCCTCGCCGGGATCGACGACCGCGCCACGGTTGCGGATGCCCTCAGCCCGCAGTTCGAGGCCCCCCCTCGCCGAACTGCGGCAGCAGGGCCTGATCCGGCATCTGGGCGTGAGCACGGTCAGCCTCGGCCAGCTGGCCGAGGCGCAGCAGATCGCCCCGGTGGTGTCCGTAGAGAACTTCTACAACATCGCCAACCGGGCGGACGCGGCGGTGCTCGCGGCAACGGCCGAGCAGCACATCGCGTACGTGCCGTACTTCCCGCTCGGCGGCTTCTCGCCGTTGCAGTCCGACGTGCTGGCGTCGGTCGCCAAGCGGCTCGGCGTGACCCCGACGGCGGTCGCCCAGTCCTGGCTACTGCAGCACTCGCCGAACATCATGCTGATCCCGGGTACCTCGTCGGTCGCCCACCTGCGCGAGAATATCGCCGGCGCGGCCCTGATCCTGCCCGCCGACGCCGTCGCCGAGCTGGACGCGATCTGAGCAGCGGATGCCCGCGGAAAGGTGTCGTAGCCGGCCGGCTTGGCTCGTCCCCGCCCAGTGCCGAGGGCGGGGACCGGAACGGCAACCGAGCGACCGACGCTGTGCACAACCGCCGCACACCGTCATAGCCAGCCGGCTTGCTCGCCCTATCCCGGCGATGGCAAAGGCTGGCCGAAACCAGCGCTTGCACGGCCGTCCGCGGGAGATCGGTTCTGCGGTGCTCGGGTCGCGCGAATCACCATGATCCGGTGACGGCTCCTCACCTGCCTGGCGGCGAGTCTGGTAGTGGCGCGCCTCCCGGCGGAAATATTTCAGAAGCGGATTGACATGGGCGAGACCGCCTGCGGTGCTGCCAGGTGAATTCCAGCCGAAGGGAGATCCTCCGTGAGCACCGAGCAGCGAGAGAACCGCGAAGCAATCCTGCGGTAGTCAGCCTTGCCCGCCGATAGCGATGTCAGCGAGCAGCGGCGGCTGCTCCGGGAGCTGGCATCGGCGCAGCCGCTGCCCGCCTACTGATTCAGCGAGTCAAGGGAGAGAGATCATGGTAAAGGCGGTCAGGTACGACGAGTTCGGCGGGATCGACGTGTTGCGGGTCGAGGAGGTGGAACGCCCGGTGCCCGGGGACGGGCAGGTCCTGGTCCGGGTGAAGGCGGCTGGCATCAACTCCAGTGAGGCGGTCATCCGCACGGGGGCGGTGGCGGAGCTGTTCCCGTCGACGTTCCCGTCCGGGCAGGGCAGCGACCTGGCCGGGGTCGTCGAGGAGGTCGGCGCCGGGGCCGGGGGATTCTCGCCCGGCGATGAGGTGATCGGGTTCACGAACAGGCGGGCCTCCCAGGCCGAGCTGGTCCTGGTCGAGGCCGGCGACCTCACGCGCAAGCCGGAGAAGGTCTCATGGGAGGTGGCCGGCGGCCTGTTCGTCGCGGGCGCGACCGCGTGGGGGGCGGTACACGCCGTCCAGCCCAAGGAGGGCGAGACCGTCGTCATCTCCGGAGCCGCCGGGGGGGTCGGCTCGCTCGCCGTCCAGCTCGCGCGCCGTACCGGGGGCACGGTCATCGGCCTGGCGAGCGAGAGCAACCACGAGTGGTTGAAGAGCCACGGCGTGGTCCCGGTCGCGTACGGTGACGGCGTCGCGGACCGGATCAGGGCCGCCGCGCCCGGCGGCGTGAACGCCTTCATCGACACCTACGGCGACGGGTACGTCGAGCTGGCCCTCGCTCTCGGCGTCGCGGCCGAGCGGATCGACACCATCGTCGATTTCGCAGCCGCCGCGAAGCACGGGGTGAAGACTGACGGGGGGACAGCGGCCGGGCCGGGCGCCAAGGTGCTGGCCGAGCTGGCCGGCCTGATCGCCGACGGACACCTCGAGGTGCCGATCGCGAACGTCTACCCGCTGGCGCAGGTCCGCGAGGCCTACACCGAGCTCGAACGCCGCCACACGCGCGGCAAGATCGTCCTCAGGCCCTAGCCCGCTTGGTAATGACGAAGTTTCCGGCCAGATCAAGTTGCCGCGTTTACGCTGGGGCCAGCCCGTCGCCGATGAACCGGTCGAGTTCGCGTCCCAGGTTACGCCAGGCGGTGGCGAGCAGCGACGAGCTGATCAGCCGGATGGGTGGCGGTCCCTGAGCCCTCGCTCAGCCACGGTCGGTCAGCCTCAGGCGGGAGCGATGCGATCGACCCCGGTGTGCCGGATCACCGGGATCCGGTTGGCGGGGTATCGAGCAGCTGCGGTGCCACCGCGTTCACCCGGATCCCGTGCGTGCGGGGCCCGGTATCGAGCCCTGCTGCTGCATGTGGGGCGCGAATGGCCGGCTCAGCCACAGCGCGGGTCCCTAGGTTGACGTCGAGCATGAGCCGCAGCGTCTCGGGCACCGTGGTAAGCGCATCTCCCGGGCGGAACGCGCCGATGGTGCTGACCAGCACGCCGGGGCCCGGCCTGGCCGGCGACCCGGTCGATGAGCTTCGCCGCCGCGGCGGGGTCGGTGGCGGCCGCCTCGGCGCGGACATTACCTGGAGGTCACGCAGCGCATGCTCGTTCCGGCCGGCCGCCACCACGATGCGGCCGCCGACGGCGAGGACCGCCGCCGTCGCGTGACCAAGCGCACCGCCGGTGCCAGCCGCGATCGCCACCTCTGCGCTCATGGCGTCAACCGGTCCAGGAGCGGTGCGGTGACGTGCTCGCCGAGCCGCTGCACGTTGGTGCGCATCATGAATTCCTCCTTCCATCTCGTCGGCGCAGCGAAGCTCGTTGCCGGGTGTCATGTCGTTCTCCCTGGCCAGGCGATCGGCGGGCCGGGGGTTGCTACGAGGCAGGTAAGAGGTCATCACCGGATCGTGGTGATTCGCCGCACCGGGACAACGCAGGACGGGACGGGATCGCGGCGGCGCGTGCATGAGAGTGCAGCGGAACCGAGGTTCGCGCGCCGTTGACACCACGCGCGCTGGCCTGATACCGAGACAGAAGGTGCCCGGACTGCGTGACCGGCGCCAGAGGTGTCAGGCGTAGATATTAAGGCGGGCCTTTGACGGTGGCTCCAGCAGCTCCCCGGCTGATCGACCGGGGTGATCTTCTCGCTGCCCTGGATCGCGCGGCGACGCGGAAGGTGACGATCATCTCGGCTCCGGCCGGCAGCGGGAAGACGTCGCTGCTGCGCGCCTGGGCCGGCCGTCCGGGCCAGCCGGGCCGGCTCGCCGTGCTGCAGGTGCAACGCGACCAGCAAGACGCCCAGCAGTTCTGGCTGGCACTGCTCGACGCGGTCCGTCAGGCCACGGGTGCAGACAGCGGCGCGGAACCGCCGGCAGCGACACCTGACTTCAATGCGCCCGCGATGGCTGACCGGGTGCTGTCGGAGCTCGCCGACGCTCATGGCGGCATCACGCTGGTTATTGATGATCTCCACGAGCTGACCTCGCCAGAAGCACTCGCTCAGCTCACCCGGCTGCTGACGAACCTTCCCCCGCGGGTGCACGCGATGCTGACCACGCGTCACGATGTGGGGCTGCGCCTGCATCAGCTGCGCCTGGCCGGCGACCTAGCCGAGATCCGCGCGGCCGACCTGCACTTTTCCGAGCGCGAAACACGCGAGCTTCTCGATGCCTCGGGCATCGAGCTGTCGGACGCCGGGGTCGCGCTGCTGCACCAGCGGACCGAGGGGTGGGCCGCGGGCCTGCGGCTCGCGACGATCTCCCTGGCCGGTCACCCCGACCCCGAGCGGTTCGTCACCGAGTTCTCCGGCAGCGACCGCACCGTCGCCGAGTACCTGCTCGCCGAGATGCTCGAACGCCAGCCGCCCGACGTCCAGGATCTGCTCCTGCGTACCTCCCTGCTCGATCGGGTCAACGGCGAGCTGGCCGATCTGCTGACCGGCCGCCCGGGCTCGGAACGGATCCTGCTGGACCTCCAGGACGCCAACGCGTTCGTCGAATCGCTGGACCCCGAGCGCACCTGGTTCCGTTACCACCACCTATTCGGGGATCTCCTCCGGCTGGAGCTACGACGGACGCTGCCCGAAGAAGTACCGGCGCTGCACCGGCGGGCCGCCGGATGGTTCACCTTGCAGGGCCAGGTGGTCGAGGCCATCCGGCACACCCAAGCGGCGGGCGACTGGCCCGAGGCGGCCCGGCTGCTGGCCGACCATTCGTTCAGCCTGACGCTCGACGGGCAGGCGCAGACCATCCAGGCGCTGGTGCGGGCCTTCCCGCCAGGCGAGGACCACCCCGAGCTGGCCCTGGTACGCGCCGGGGGTGACCTCGTCCAGGGGCGCCTGGACCAGGCGGCCGCCCACCTGGCGGTCGCCGAGACGCACGCCGAGACGGCGCCGCCGGATCGCCAGCGCCGCCTCCGGGTGGCGATCGCGTCGCTGCAGCTGTCGCTGGCCAGGCGGCGCGGTCACCTGGCCGGCGTGATCGAGCAGGTCAGATTCCTGGCCTCCCCGGTCACCGGGCAGTCCGACGAAGACATCGCGCTCGACAGTGACCTGCGCGCGGTGGCGCTGATGAACCTGGGGACCGCCGAGGCGTGGTCGCTGGGGCTGCCAGACGCTGAACGCCACCTCCGGGAGGGCGCCGTCCTGGCCCGGGAGATCGGCCGTCCGTACCTGGAAGTCGGCTGCCTCGCGCAGCTCGGTTTCGCGTCTATCTTCCATGGCGCTGCCATGCCGAATATCCAGCCGTTCGCCATGACCCAGGCGCGCTGTCGTGAGGCGATCGCGCTCGCCGAGCGGCACGGCTGGGGCGCGGAACCGGTGATCGCACCCGCGCTGATGACGCTCGCTGGCACGATGGTGTTTCTGGGTGAGTTCGACGAGGGCGAGCGGTGGTTGCGGCGTACCGAACGGGCTCTGCAAACAGACACCGGGCCGGACATCAGGCTGCTGCTGCACCAGACGGCCGGGATACTGCACGCCGGCCGCGGCCGCCGCCACGAAGCGCTCGAGGAACTCGGCGCGGCAGAAGACCTGGGATCGCAACTGGAGGGACCGCAGGCGCTGGCGAGCCAGGTGACCGGCTGGCTGCTCGCCACCCAGGCCCGCCTCGGAATGACCGGCGAAGCCCGCGCCGCGATCGCGGCGCTCGATGATGAGCGGGCCAGCTCCGGTGAGATCCGTAATGCCCGCGCGGTGATCTGCCTCGCGGAAGGCGATCCGGCCGGGGCCCTGGGCGCGGTGGCCGATGTGCTGGATGGCACGGCACCGGTCCTCGGGTACGTCACGGTCGTAGAGGCTCACCTGCTCGCCGGGCTCGCCCATCGTGAGCTCGGTGACCAGCGCGCGGCCAGCCAGGCGGCGGAACGGGCGCTGGCCCTGGCGGAATCTGACCGGCTGATCCTGCCGTTCGCGATGACCGGCTCAGCCGGGCTGCTGGAGGCGCTGCCCCGGCACCAAACCGCGCACGCCGCGCTGCTCGCCGACATCCTCGACGTCCTGCACGGCTCATCCCCGGCGGCCAAGGAGCAGTCCTCCTCGCCGCCGGCGGAGGAGCTCAGCCCGGGCGAGCTCAGGGTGCTGCGATATCTCCCGACGAACCTGTCCCGGCCCGAGATCGCAGGCGAGCTATCCGTCTCGCCGAACACCGTCAACGCGCACGTCCGCAGCATCTACGCCAAGCTCCAGGTCCGTGACCGGTCCTCGGCCGTGCGGCGCGCCCGGGAACTGCGGCTGCTGGCCGCCGGCCGCACGCGCTAGTACCACGGTCACCTGATCCCGGTGATGCGGTTTCACCTGCCCGCCCTCAACCATGGCGGCATGGACCCGGCACCCGCCCGGTACGTGATCCGGATCAACGGGCACCTCGGCGCCACCGTGCTGTCCGCGTTCCCGGCACTGGCCCCGCAGCACCACGGCGCGCACACCGTGCTCACCGGGCTCCTTGACCAGTCTGCGGCTGTACGGCGTGCTGGCCGAGATCGAGGCGCTCGGCCTGGACCTGCTCGAGCTCCGAAAGTTCACCCCGGACCGCGAATCACCAGAAACAGGTCACCACCGCTCACCGTGACGGCCACTACCGTCGGACGCGGCCGTTTCGCTACGAGAAGGTGCCGCTCCCATGACCAGTGCCCCCGTCCGCGACCCGCTCGCCGACCATCTCCTCACGCCCCAGAACGCGGCGCTGCTGTTCATCGGCTACCAGCCCGCGCCGCTGCCCGGGTCCGCTCGATGGACCGCGCGCTGCTGGTCAAGAACGCCGTCTCGACGGTCAAGACCATCAAAACCGGCCGCCTATCAACTGGACCACCTCCCGGCCAGCAGGAGGTTCTGGCCATCGCCGAGAAGTGGCGACCCTGCCGCAGACCGACGACCAGCTACCTGTTCTCGGCCGCCTCCGAACCCGCCGAAGCGCCACCGGTCGCCCGGCATAGGACCGCTTAACATGAACGACGGCTGCACGCATCTGGTTATCCGGTCGTACGAATGGGGCGAGGACCAGTATTGGTACCTCGACCGACTGGTATTCGAACTACAGGGTGTCCCGCCGGCGCCATCGCACCCGTGACGGATCGGGCTGTACGGCGTCGCCGATGACATCGAGCGGTCCGGCCGCTACCAGCCACTCCGGCTGCGGCTGTACCGGGTGGACCGGGAAACGCAGCGCCGTGAGATGCGCGCGCTGGCCGCGTCGCCCGACTATGTTGTCGGCAGCGTGCACGCGCTGACCGAAGGCGGGTCGCTGCTCATTGCGTCGGCCAGCGGCAGCCAGCTGGGCCCGCTCGCGTCGGTGCGGCGCGTGTGATCCTCGTCGTCGGGGCCCAGAAGATCGTCCCCGATGTCGCAGCGGGGATGCGGCGTATCTACGAGTACTGCTACCCGCTCGAGGATGCCCGGGCCCGGCGAGCCTACGGGGTGCCCAGCGGGGTGAACAGCATTCTCATCATCAACAAGGCGGTCACCCCCGGCCGGGTCACCGCGATCATCGTCAAGGAGCGTCTCGGCTTCTGATCACCGTCAGCCGGTCGCCAGCCAGTCTTCGCATCCGGCGACGGTGGCCGCCAGCTGGGTCAGCCTGATGCTGGCGGCGTGCGGGCTGGGCGGCTCATGGGGCCAGCGCGGCCAGAAGGGCGGGCGGGTCGTAGCCGCCGCGGTGGACGACGCCGTCGATGAACAAGGTAGGGGTGCCGAGTACCTGGCCCGAGGCCAGGCCGCTGTCGACGTCGCGGCGGATCCGGTCCAGCACGGTCCTGCTGGCCCGGTCGCGGTCGAATGCCGCCACGTCCAGGCCGAGCTGGGCGGCGTACCCGCGCAGGTCGCCGTCCTCGAGCGCCTTCTGCCGGTGGAACAGCAGCTCGTGCATGTCCCAGAACCGGCCCTGCCGGGCAGCGGCCTCAGCCGCGGCCGCCGCGGCGAGGGCGTGCGGATGGATGCTGGTCAGCGGGAAATGCCGGAACGCGAACCGGATGGTCCCGCCAAGCTGGCGTTCGATCTGCCCGATCGCGTGGAACGCCTGCCGGGAGTAGGGGCACTCGTAATCGCCGTACTCGATGATCAGGCGGCCGGCGGGCAAGCCGCGAACATGATCGGCTTCCTCCTCCAGCGGCGCCAGGGCCAGCTCGCGGTCGTCCGGCATCGCGTTGAGAGTCACGGGCCACCTCCTGGTGGCTGCGGGCAGATCCGGCCGGTCCGGCATTTCAGTAGCCGACCTGCTGGCGGATGAGGACGACGTGGATGCGGCCGGGCAGTTCAGTGTGGATCTCCAGGACTTTCCCGACCTGGCTGTGCTGCCCGTAGGCGGCCTGCGCACGGGCGTCCTCCAGCAGCAGGCTGTGCTGATAGATCCGCTCATGCGCCGCTGCCAGCGTGGGCACGAGCTTCTGCGCGCCGACCACGAAGATGACGTTGGCCGCGCCCCAGGCGTAGGAGGCGAGCTGGCTGCCCGATGCCGAGGCGATCACCAGGGTGCCGTCCCGGGTGACTGCGTGCACGCTGCCCAGCGCGTAGTCGGGCTGGCCGCCGATCGCCTTCATCTGCTGCGCCTGGGTCGCGAAGTCCAGCGCGAACATCGTGTTCCGCGCCGACTCCCACCGGCCGCCGCCGCCGTTGATCGCGTCCGCGAGCCCGGTCTCGGCCAGCGTCACCGAGGTGTTGGTCATCACCGACGAGCCCTCTGGGATGCGGGCAAGCACCGCCTGGCGCGCGGCATTGAGATCACCGACGACCTCGACACTGAACCCGTGCTCCTCCAGCGCCACGACAGTCGCCCGCAGCGCGTGCTCATCCGGCAGCGCGGTGAAACGGTCAGGGATGGCAGTCGTACTCACTACTGGTCCTCCTTGATGCCGATCGCGCCGGGAACCGAGGGTCCCCGGTAGCTAGCTGGCTGATCGAATGCGCCCGAAACTACTGGCCATCAAGGTGAGCGGCTGCCACCCGATTCCGGTGATATTGCGGGCCAGCAGCCGTGGCCGCCAGGCAAGGATGGGCGGCCAGGCCCGCGTGATGTGACCCAGCCTCAAGATCTAGGCCGGGTCGCTGCCGGAAAGTCATTCCGGAGCATCGCCCAGACCGGCATCGCCGGGGCCGCACGAGCCTGATGGTCGTTCCGCCCGGTACCGTGACCAGGCCAGGGTCCCGGGGGCAGGTCGGCGAATCACCTGGATCAGGCGACGATCACTCACCAGCCTGGTCATAACACTGCAAAGGGCGATCTGGGCGTCAAGGACCGACGCAGAATCAAAGTAACCGGATCCTGTATGAACTAACGAGGGGAGATGTCCCGTGGCGTTCACCGAGGACGAGGTCGCCTACCTGAAGCCGCAGCCACTGGCGAGGATCGCCACCGTCGGCCCGGATGGGCGGTGGGCTACTCGCCGCTCGTGACCGGGGTGGCGTTCCTGCCGATCAGCGGCGGCCTGGTGATCGCGTCTAACCTGGCCACGATCGTGCTGATACCCAGGTTCGGACCCAGGCCGCTGATCGCCCTCGGGATGCTGGCCGCCGTCGGCGGACGGCTTGGCTGGCCCAGCTCGGCCCGCACACCGGCTACGCCACCGGCGTGCTCGGCCCGATCATCCTGGCCGCCGTCGGCCTGGGCATGATGATCGCGCCGGTGATCAACACCGGCACGTTCGGCGTAGTCCCGCAAGACGCGGGAGTCGCCACCGCCACGTCGGCCAGCAGCTCGGCACCTCGGTGCTGAACACCATCTTCGCCGCGGCCGTCACCTCCTACATCACCGCGCACCTAGCCACGGCCCGGATCCTCGGCCGCCAGGCCCTGACCGGGTTGGCGCTGGCCCACGGCTATGACATCGCGTTCTAGTGGACCGCCGGCATCTTCGTCGGCGACGCCGTCATCGCCGGAACCCTGCTCCGCCCCGAGGCCGCTGGATCAGCGGGGCACGCCCTCCCAGGCACATGACGGGGTGCCAACCGCACAAGCCAAGGCAGGCCTCGCCATCCGGCATGATCCCGCAGTTCCTGATGGAAGTCTCCGGTCGCGCGAATCACCATGATCCGGTGACGTCTCCTCACCTGCCTGACGGCAAGACTGGCAGCAGCCCGCCTCCCGGCGAGAAATTTCAGCAGCGGACTGACATGGGCGAGCGAGCATGGAGCGCTGCCAGACCAACCCAACCGAAGGGACATCATCCGTGAGCACCGAGCAGCGAGAGACCCTCGACGCGATCCTGCGACAATCAGCCTTCCCCGCCGGCAGCGACGTCAGCGAGCAACGGCGGCTGCTCCGGGAACTGCTATCGGCGCAGCCGCTGCCCGCCGAAGTGACCGTGACCGCAGCCGCACTGGGCGGCGTCCCGACCGCCGAGATCACCGTCGACGGAATCGAACCTCGCCACGTTGTCCTGTACTTCCACGGCGGCGTGTACGTGATGGGGGACGCCTTCCTCGCCGCTGACCTGGCCTCGCAGGTCGGTCGGCGGACCGGCGCCAAGGTCATCTCCGTCGACTACCGACTCGCCCCCGAGCACCCGTACCCGGCCGCGGTCGACGACGCCCTGGCCGCCTACGAAGCCCTCCTTCACGGCGGCACAGCCCCGCAGGACATCGCCTTCGCGGGAGAGTCGGCCGGCGGCGGGCTCGCCGTCGCCACCCTGGTCAACGCCCGCGATCACGGGCTGCCCTTGCCGGCCGCGGCCTTCGTCATGTCACCGTATGCCGACCTCACCCTGGCCGGGACG
>JGI12269J14319_10005773_pt1 | contig 10873 bp, 8 predicted proteins | sample PeaSoiSIISIP2007_FD_14319 | JGI IMG/M metagenome (IMG submission 14319) | reverse complement strand
GGGGGCCACCCAGGCGGCTCGCCAGGAACCCCTCGGCCACCGCGCCGGGCGCACTGGCGCACAGCAGGCAGGCCTGGGCGGCCACGACCAGACGCTGCACGAAGCTGCGGCCCAGCCCTTCGAGCTCCTCGGGCGGCAGGTCCATGTCGCGGCGCAGGGCCTGCAGCTCGGCGTGGATGCGACGCTCGCCGCCGCCCAGGCGCGCGAGTTCATCGAGCAAGGCGTGCGCCGCGGCGGGCTCGCGGCTCAAGGCACGCATCACGTCCAGGCACATCACGTTGCCCGAGCCTTCCCATATCGAGTTCACCGGTGCCTCGCGGTACAGGCGGGCCAGGAGGCTGTCCTCGACGTAGCCGTTGCCGCCGAACACCTCCATGGCCTCGCCGCAGACCTCGACCGCACGCTTGCACACCCAGAATTTGGCGGCAGGGGTCATGATGCGCATCCAGGCACGCTGTTCGGGCGCCGTCGCGCTCTCGAATGCCTGCGCCAGGCGCAGCATCAGCGCCGTCGCGGCCTCGCTCTCGAGCGTCAGGTCCGCCAGTACGCTGCGCATGAGCGGGTGCTCCACCAGGACGCGGCCGAAGGCGCGGCGCTGCCTGGTGTAGGCGAGCGCCTGCACCAGGCATTGGCGCGTGATCGCCGCGCTGGCGATCACGCAGCTCAGTCGGGTGTAGGTTGCCATCTCGATGATGGTGCGGATGCCGTGACCTTCCTCGCCCATGAGCACGCCCCAGGCATCGAGAAACTCCACTTCGCTGCTCGCGTTGCTGCGATTGCCCAGCTTGCTCTTCAAGCGCTGGATCTGCACGCCGTTCTTTGCGCCATCGGGGCACCAGCGCGGGACGTAGAAGCAGGAGTAGCCCGCCTGGCTGCGCGCCACGACCAGGTGGGCGTCGCACATCGGCGCTGAGAGAAACCACTTGTGGCCACGCAGACGGTAGGCCGCGCCTCGTCCCGGGGTGCCGATCGGCGTGGCCGTGGTGGAGTTCGAACGCACGTCCGAGCCGCCTTGCTTTTCGGTCATGCCCATGCCGATCCACAGGGAGCTCTTTTGCTCGACCGGGACGTCGCGCGCGTCGTACCCGCGGGCGTAGAGCTTTTCGCCGAGCTGCGCCCAGAGCGCCGGTTCCTTCTGCAGCAGGGGAATGCATGCCTGCGTCATGGATGCCGGGCACATCGTGCCCGCTTCCACCTGCGAATGCAGGTAAAAGCCTGCCGCCGCGGCGACCCACCGACCCGGACGCTTGTCCGCAAAGGCCAGCGATACCAGACCGGCTTCGCGGAACCGGGTCAGCAGGGCGTGCCAGCTCGGATGGTAGTCGACCTGGTCGATACGCCTGCCGCGCCGGTCGAAGGCCTTGAGTTCGGGCAGGTAGCGGTTGGCCTCGTCGGCCATCCGGAAGCTCTCGGCGCTGCCGATGCGCGCGCCGTAGCTCTGGAGCGCGGGCGCAAACCAGCCGGCGCCGGCCCGCTGCACGCCTTGGACCAGGGCCTCGTCCGTTGCATACAGGTTGTAGTCGGCCAGCTCGTCGAACTGATTGAGGATATCGTGCGTTTGCCAGGACATGCTCGTCTCACCAGGGGAGTAGGTTGGGGTTTTCGCAGATGCGGGAATCCTACTCGCACGAGGTTTTCGAGGCAGCCGTTTGGGGGTGGCGGGCCGCGGCAGTAGTATTGCAAGGTTGTGCCTCGCATTCCGATGGCGGGATGTGGGTTTTCTGCCGATGGGGTGGTGGTGCCGGAGAGCGACTGGGACGATCGGGACGCGGCGTTGATGCGCCTGGCATTGGACCAGGCACACAATGCTTGGGTGCTGGGCGAGGTCCCTGTGGGTGCCGTGGTGGTGCGTGAAGGCGTGGTGATCGCCACCGGATTCAATCAGCCGGTCGGCAGCGCGGACCCGACCGCCCATGCCGAGATTCGTGCCCTGCGCGCCGCGGCCCAGATCCTGGGAAACTACCGCCTCAATCACTGCGCCCTGTACGTCACCCTCGAGCCCTGCTCGATGTGCGCCGGTGCGATGCTGCACGCGCGCATCTCGCATCTGGTGTACGGCGCGGCCGATCCCAAGACCGGGGCCTGCGGCAGCGTGGTGGACCTTTTTGCCGAGCCGCGCTTGAACCATCATGCCAGCGTTCGCGGCGGCGTGATGGCCGACGAATGTGCGCGCATGTTGGCGGACTTCTTTACCGAGCGCCGCCAGCGGCGCCGGGAGCAAGAGGGGCCGGGGGACGTGGAGGAGATCGTTCTTGAGTAGTTCCCCGGCGCAGCGGAGGTCGCTAGGCTTTTTTGCCCCCTCGGGCTACCTTCCGGATCCGGCGGTGATGGACCGTGCGGCGCAGTACCTTGCCGGGCGCGGCTGGCGCATCAGCGCGGGCGAGAGCGTCTTTGCGCGCGAGCAGCGCTTTGCCGGCCCGGACGGCCTGCGGGCGCAGGAGCTGCAGCGCTTTGCCACGGATAAGAGCCTCGATGTTGCGGTCGCCGCCCGCGGCGGCTACGGGCTCTCGCGCCTGCTCGAGCAACTCGATTACCCCGCCATCGCGGCGGCCCGACTGCCGCTGGTGGGATACAGCGATTTCACGGCCTTCAATCTGGCCCTGCTCGCGCGCTCGGGCGCGATAAGCTTCCAGGGTCCATCAGCCGCCGACTTCTCGGATCAGGCGGAATCGGCATTTACCTTGGAGCACTTCTTCGGCGCGATCTCGCAATCACCCTATGCCTTTGATTTTGCGGCAATAGATGCGGACACGAGCGGGACGCTCGAGGTGCGCGGGCGGCTGTGGGGCGGCAACCTCGCGATGGTCTGCGCGCTTCTAGGAACCCCGTTCTTTCCGCGGGTGCGAGGCGGCATCTTGTTTCTCGAGGACGTCAACGAACCGGCCTACCGGATCGAGCGCATGTTGCTGCAGCTTTGCCAGGCGGGAGTGCTGGCGCGGCAAAGGGCAGTCCTGCTCGGCGACTTTTCGTCGGTTCCGAGCCTGGCCAACGACAACGGCTATGGCCTGGAGGCGGTCTGGCGCCTGCTCCGAGCGCGCTGCGCCACGCCGCTCATCGCCGGGTTGCCGTTCGGACACGGTCGGCACCGGGTTACGCTTGCCGTGGGCGCGCAGGCGCACCTACGGGTGCAGGACGGGCAGGCCCGCCTGCAATTCCAGGGGCATCCGACCTTGCGATCGAGGTGAACAGGATATGAGCGGCGGACCGATCACTCGTCTGGGACTGATCGACGAATCACCGGAGCAACGCCGGGAGAGAATACTCAGCGGCGTTTTCGGCGCATTGTTTCGCCAAGTGCCCCAGGCGGTGCTGGTCAGCATCGTCGGCGGGGTGGCCCTGCTCGCCGTGCTCTGGCATATCCAGGATCAGATCGAACTTGTCGTCTGGTTCACTGCGCTGCTGCTCGAGGCGCTGCTGCGGCTGCGATCGGCCCGGGTCTTCAGCTTGGGCGGGCTTGCAACCAAGGACACGTCGAAGTGGGCGGTGCGCTGGGTGTGGATGTCGGCCACGGCCGGCGCGATCTGGGGAACTGCCGGACTGCACTTCTATTCGCCCGAATCGACGGTCCTGCAGCTCGTGCTGGTGGCCGTCATCCTGGGCGTGGCCTTTGGCTCGCTGACGCTGTATGCCTCCTACGCCCCCGCGCTATTCGTGTATCTGCCGCTGGCGCTGTTGCCGCTCATCTGGCGCATGCTCGCGCAGCATGACCCGGCCTACTACACCGGCGCGGCGATCATACTTGCGGTGCTGGCTTTCACCGCGTTCTTCGGACGCAATTTCGGGCGCACCATCGCCGAGTCGGTAAAGAGCAGTTTCGAAAACGAGGTTCTGGTCCGGCAGCTGCTTGCGGAAAAGCGCATCGCCGACGATGCCCGCCGGGCCGCGGAGGCCGCGACGCGCTCCAAGACCCAGTTCTTCGCCGCGGCCAGCCACGATCTGCGCCAGCCGCTGCAGGCCATCGGAATCTACTGCTCCTTGCTGCGCAAGCGAGCGCAGGGCCCGCTCATCCCCCTGGTGCGCAATCTCTCCACCGGCGTGGAGACGCTGTCCAAGCTGGTCGAGGAGCTGCTGGAAATCTCCCGCCTGGATTCTGGCGCGATCCAGCCCCAGGTCGAGTCCGCGCCGCTGGCCGAAATGTTCCTCGTTCTGCAGCGCGAATTCCTCCCCTTGGTCGCGGCCAAGCGTCTGGAGCTGCGCATCCGTCCCACGCAGCTGTCCGTGACGACCGATCCCCTGCTGCTGTCCCGCGTGCTGCGCAATCTGCTTACCAACGCGATCCGCTACACGGCGCGCGGCGGGGTCCTGCTGGCCGCGCGGCGCCGCGGCGAAATCGTGCGGATCGAGGTCTGGGACACCGGGCCGGGAATACACGAACAGGAGCTCGGCCGGGTATTCGAGGAGTTCTATCGCGGCGAGAGCTCCAAGACCGAGGTGGGCGGGATAAATACCGGCAAGGGGTTCGGCCTGGGCCTGTCCATTGTCAAGCGGATCTGCAGCGTCCTGGGGCACAAGCTCACGGTGCGCACGCGCCCGGGCTTTGGCACGATGTTTCGCCTGGAGGTGCCGCGGTCGGCGCAGACGCATGCGCGCCGCAGCGCCCCCAGCGACTCGGCCGAATCGGCGATTCAGCCCATTGCCGGCCAGTGCATTGTGGTGCTGGAGGACGACGAGGCGATACTGAACAGCCTAACGGGCCTGCTGCGCTCCTGGGGGGCCAACGTCATTTCCTCGACGGGCTTCACGGGGGCGCTGGTCAAGCGCCTCGGGCATGACCGCAGCGTCGACCTGATCATCGCCGACCAGAACCTCGGCGGCCCGATCGATGGCGCCGAAGCGGTCTTTCGCATCCGCGAGTTGATCGGCGTGCCCGTGCCGGTGATCATGCTCACGGCCGTCGGCACCCTGGACCTGCTGGCAGAGTTTCAGCACCAGATGCAACTGCGCATGGCGCACAACCCGGAGGCGGCCAGCGCGATCGCGCGCAGCCGGGTCGAGGAGCCGATCGTCCTGACCAAGCCCGCCGACGCATCGGTGCTCAACGCCCGCATCCTCACGGCGCTGGGCATACGGCCCATGGACCGCGCCGCGCTCGCCCGCCACCAGAACGTGGCCGAGGGCCGGGAAGAGCGAATCCTTTAGCCGGTCAGCTGATGTCGTAGCCGTGGCGACGGGCGGCGAGCAGCGCCTCGGTGCGGTTGGAGGCGCTGAAGGCGCGGTAGATTGCGGTCACGTGGGTCTTGACCGTGCCCTCGGACAAGCTGAGCTCGCGGCAGATCACCTTGATCGGCGCGCCGCGCGCCAGCAGCTGCAGGACCTGTTCCTGGCGTTCGGTGAGCTCCACGCGCGTGCCACCGGGGGCGACGTCGTGCACGCGCGGCGGCGGGCCGTACAGTGGGCCAAGGCGCTGGGCCTCGTCGAGCAGATCCCCGGGTATGTAGACGCCACCGGAGAGCACGAACTTGATCGCGGCAACCAGCGTCTCGGTGGCCATCGATTTGGGCACGAACCCGGCCGCGCCCAGCTGCAGCACGCGCATCACACTGCGCTGATCCTGCACTCCGGACAGAACCAGGATCTTGAGGTCCGGCGCCTGCTCGACCACTGCCTCGAGCAGCGAAGTGCCAGTCGCCCCGGGCAGTCCCAGATCCAGCAGCATCAAGTCGGCGTCGCTGTTTTCGGCGACCAGACGCAGCGCGCTCTCCGCGTCGCGTGCCGTGTGCACCTCTACATTCGGATCGACGTCCAAAAGCAGGGCGTTCAGTGCCTCGGTAATCAGCGCGTGATCGTCAACTAGGAGAATTTTCATCGTGTGCCAGAAGCAGGATTCGCGGTATCAACCCGCACTCGGGAGCGTACGCGCGAGCGCGGCGCCCGAGGGCAACCGGGGAGACCTTCCACCCGACGAGGGCCGCCATCTATCGGGAACAAGCGGCAATTGTACTGCGCGCCGGGGCCCGTACCGGGCCACGGGCTTTGCCCCAGGAGTGGCGGTGACTAGCGGCGCACGTCGAGCGAGCGCTCGTCGTCGCGCCGGTGCAGGGTGGCCGAGATGTTCTTGCGCGCCTGGATGAAGCCTGATTTGCGCGCGGCCTGGCCCAGAAACCCGTCGAGGTCGCCATGCTCGCACTGCAGGCGGTGCACCAGGGCCAGGAACACGGGCGTCATGTAGGGGTCAAAATGCGTTCCCGACAGCCGCTTGATCTCTTCGAGCGAATCGGCAACGGGCCAGGCATGTTTGTAAGGCCGCGCGTGGGTCAGGGCATCGAATACGTCGGCCAGGGCCGTGATGCGCGCCGGCCTGGGAATCGCCTCGCCGGCCAAGCCGACGGGATAGCCGTTGCCGTCCCAGCGCTCGTGATGGTAGCGGGCGATCTCCTCGGCGATCTGCATCTGCGGCAGGTTGCTGCGCGCGAGCAGCTCCGCGCCCACCGTGGTGTGCGTCTTCATGAGGTTGAATTCGACCTCGGTCAGGCGGCCGGGCTTGAGCAGGATGTGGTCGGGAATGCCGATCTTGCCGATGTCGTGCAGGCGGCCGGCCAGGTCCATGTTGAAGGCAAACTCCTCCTCGCAGCCCAGGTCGCGGGCCAACAGCGAGGCCAGCAGGCCGACGCGGTACGAGTGCTCGCCGGTCGAATCGTCGCGCAGCTCCGCGGTGACGGCCAGGCGCTCGAGCGACTCGGTGGACAGTTCGCGGTAGCGGCGGCTCGCGAGCTGGCCTTCGAGCAGCTTTTCCTTGCGCTCTAGCAGTCGCTCCTGCGACATCTCGTCGCCGTGGTCGCGCTGCACGCGCTCCATGTGCTGGCGGTGGTGCAGCAGGGCGGACTGCGCGCGCTGCGTGCGCACGACCTCCATGAGTTCCTTGAGGTGGACCAGCGCCTCGTCGACTTGTCCCGCGTCCTCGTGTGCGGAGACCAAGACCCGCAGGATAGTCTCGATGGCCATCGGGAAGGACTTGCGGGCAGTCTCGAGCAGGCGGCGCAGGCGGGAAAAACCGATGTCGTGCTTGTTGTCGTGAACCTCGGTAAGACCTTCGCAGAGCTCGGCCGTCAGCTGGTCGCGGCCCGAGCCGCTGGCCGATGCGAGCTCGCGCAGGATCTTGCAGCGCTCGCGAGCTTTGTCGACATTGCTGGTTTCGAGCAGCAGCCGGATGTAGTGGCACTCTGCCGTGCAACGCGCATCGACCGCCGACAGGTCGCTCGTGTCGAGCGGCTCCTCGACGGCGCGGCGCGCCGCGCGCAGCCCGGCACGCAGGTCGTCCAGATTCAGGCAGGCGAGCGCGATATTGCCGAAGGTGATAATTCGGATCGAGGAGTTCGCCGTGGTGCGCTCCAGGCTGTCGAGCGCGACCTCGAAGCAATCGATCGCGTCCTCGTACTGGCCCGAATACAGGAGCGCCAGCCCGGTATTGTTGAGCAACTTGCTGCGAGCCAGAGCTTCGCTGCCAATTCCGACGAGATTGAGCCCTTCGGCGGCAGCCTCGATCGCCCCTGGCTGGTTGCCGGTCTCGGTATACAAGGCGCTCAGCACGGTGAGCGCCCGGCGCAGGCGAAGCGGGTCATCCATGGAACGCGCTTCCTCGACAGCAAACGCTGCCGGGGCAAGCGCTTGGTCCGGCTGCGCCGCCAAGTACATCCTCTTAGCAATCAAATACAGTAGATCGAGCCGTTCGGCGCGCGGAACGCTGCCGCGGTATTCGCGCACGGCCTTCCAGGCGCGTTCAGCCACGACCATTGGATTGGTCACCGAATCGGGGCGCACGGAATCCCGCTCGAGTTCCGCTGATAGAGCCAGGATGTATTTGCGAGCCCGGTCTAATTCGCTTGCGGTATCGATAATCGCAAGGTTCGCCGCTTGGGGTTGGGGTCGCCGAGCCACGACGCGAGGCATTCCGTCATCCATGGGTCACCCAACTCCTCTGAATCTTGTCGCCAAAACGCCTACTACCCGCGAACGCGGCATGCAGCCTGCGCGCACAAATACCCTACCATGATTGTGCCGCTGCGTCTAAACAAAGATTACGGCAGAAAAGGCGGTTAACTTAAGCCTTAGCGGAGGTTGGAATGGAACTACAAGAGAAGGAAGTCCTCGAGCAAGTGGTTGACACGCAAGAGGTCACCGAGCTCGATATCGGCATGCTGGCAAAGGTCGGCGGCGGATACGGGACCCCAGCGATGTAACGGGAACCCGGTAAGACGAAAGGCCGCCCTTGGGCGGCCTTTTTTGCGCCCGGTTTCCGGGGAAACCGTTGCGCGGGAACTACGCGCTCTTTTTGCTCTTGGGCTTGACCGCGTCGCTCGCGACCGCGACCGCGGCAGCGATGTTCGACTCTGCAGTTTCGCTTGCCTGGCGGGCGGCCTTGGTCACCGCGTCAAAAGCCGTGTTGGCAGCGGAGATCGAGTTCTTGAGCAGGCTGATCGCGTGCTCGGAACCGGCCGGAGCCGACTTGGCAGCGAGGTCGACCAGTTCGGCCAGCTTGCGATTGCCCTCGGCAAGTTGCGCCTCGAAAATCTTGCTTAGCTCGGCGTTGGCCGCGCTGGCGATGTTGTAGGCGCTGCGCGAGTAGCTGACCATCTTTTCCGCGCCGGGTTGCGCGAGGGTTCCGGCGATCGAGGCCAGTTCCTGCGGATCCTTGGCGGACAGCAGGCTTTGCGCGGCACCCGCACCGTCTTGCATCAGGTTGCGCGAGGTGGCGATGTTGAGCTGGGCAAGCTTTTCGGCGGCCTGGAACACGGCGCTGCCGAAGGCGTTAATGGCATCTACGTGGGTCTTTTGTAGTTCGAGAATCTGGTTTTGGTTCGGATACATGATCGGTTCCCTCTGGTGGTGTAGCGGTTATGGTGCATTGCACAAAGAGAAGTATATGCTGCAGTGCGGCAAAGTCAATAGCTCCACCAAGAAAAAGATGCGGACGTTTGACCTGATCCAGTACCAGTTTTTATCTCTATTATTTATCAAATAGTTATAAAACAAATTACATGTGAAATATAAAGTCATGGAGTGTCCGTTGCGTTCGCTTCCCGGGCAGCGAGAAGGGCCCTTGGGGGCCTCAGGTAACGAGCATCTCGTCCAGGATCTCGATCCAGTGACGCACCGGAATGTCGGTTCCGCTTTGCAGGTGCTGGATGCAGCCGATGTTGGCCGAGACGATGAGCGGCGCGCGTAGGGCTCGCAAGTGCGCGAGCTTGCGGTCGCGCAGGCGCGAGGCAAGCTCGGGCTCGAGCAGGGAATACGTTCCCGCAGAACCGCAGCACAGGTGGTTTTCCTGGGCTGGCATCTGCGCATCGAAGCCCAGCTCGCGCAGGACGGCGGCGAGCGTGTCGGGCATCTTCTGCCCGTGCTGCAGCGTGCAGGGCAGATGCACGGCAAGGCGCGCCGCGCCCTTGGATAGATGCGGCCGCAAGGCCGGCACCAAGTCGGCAACGATCTCGCACGCATCACGCGTGCACTGGCTGATGCGCCGCGCCTTTGCCGCGTAAACCGCATCGTCGGCCAGATAGCTTGCGTACTCCCTGACGGTGACGCCGCAACCCGAGGCGTTCATCACGATCGCCTCGACCGGCGCGGCGCCGCCGGAGCCCTCGACATGCGGCCACCAGGCGTCGATATTGCGGCGCATGTCCGCGAGCGCGCCAGCGTGATCGGCAAGATGGGCGCGAAGGGCCCCGCAGCACCCGGCCGCCGGAGCGACGATGGTCTGTATGCCCGCCGCATCCAGGACCCGCGCAGTGGCCCGGTTGATGTTCGGCAGCAGGTGCGGCTGCACGCAGCCCGCGAGCAGCAGCATCCTGCGATCGTGCGCGCGCGCCGGCCACGGGCGCGCCTCTTCGCCGCCCGCCGCCGCGCGGGAACGGGGCATCTTGTCCTGCAGTGCTCGGGGCAGCAGCGAACGCAGCGCGTTGCCCAGCCCCAGCGCTGGCCCCAGCGCTGCCGAGGTCAGACCCTCCTTGAGCAGCCAGCGCACCGCCTGCTGCACGGGCGGGCGCTCGACGCGCTGCTCGACGATTCGGCGGCCGATGTCGATCAGTGCGCCGTAGTCAACGCCCGAGGGGCAGGTGGTTTCGCAGTTGCGGCACGTCAGGCATCGATCGAGGTGCTGCTGGGTCGCACGCGTCGGCGCATGGCCTTCGAGCACCTGTTTGATCAGGTAAATGCGCCCGCGCGGGCTGTCGAGCTCGTCGCCCAGCAGCTGGTAGGTCGGACAGGTCGCCAGGCAAAAGCCGCAATGAACGCACTTGCGCAAAATCGCCTCGGCCTGCGCTCCTTCGCGCGTGTCGCGGAATTCGGCACTCAGGGTTGTTTGCATGTCGGCTACGGCAACTCAAAGCCAGGGGTAGAGGCGGCCGCGATTGAAGATCCCCGCGGGGTCGAAGGACTGCTTGAGCGCGCGGTGGATGCGCTCGAGCGCCGGGGAAAGCGGCGCAAGAAATTCTGCGCCGCGCTGCGCGGCACGAAATACGCTGGCGTGGCCGCCGGCGCGTGCGGCAAGCTCCTGCAACTGAGCGGCCGGCGCACTGCTGAAGAGCCAGCGCTGCGCACCGTTCCATTCGAGCAAGGTGTTCCCAGGCAGATCCAGCGGCGAGTGGGTCGCGGGCACGGACAAGCGCCACAGCGTGGCGCCGGATTCGGGCGCGCGGCCCGAGGTGAAGAAGGCATCTTGCTGATCGCGCAGCCCATTCCAGTATGCCTGCGCGGCATCTTGCTCGACGATGCGCGCGCCCGACTGCTCGACCAGCCGGGCGGCACCCGCGCGCACCGCCGCCAGGGCCCCGCACAGGCGAACGCGCAGGATATTGTCGTGCCAGGCGCTGGCACTGATCGGCAGGGCGCTGCGCAACCATTCGTGGACCTGCCGCAGCGCCTGCGCCTGGTTGCA
>JGI12269J14319_10005768_pt1 | contig 10880 bp, 5 predicted proteins | sample PeaSoiSIISIP2007_FD_14319 | JGI IMG/M metagenome (IMG submission 14319) | reverse complement strand
AACAACGGGAAGAACGCCTACGGAGGAGGATCCTGGGCCAGTAGCCTGCGCTACAAGGCCGGCACCTTCTACATCCTGGTGGGCTCCTTGACTTCCAGCAAGGAGTATCTGTACAGCACCACGGACATCACCACCACCCCATGGAAACTGGTGGGCACGTTCGGCTACTACCACGACGCTTCCCTGCTGCTGGACGACGACGGCAACAACTACATCGTCTACGGAAGCGGCGACATCAAGATCGTCCAGTTGACGTCCGACCTGACCGNNATCAAATCGGGAGGGGTCGCCCAGACCCTCTTCACCAACGCNGCGACGCCCACCGGATCCACCTCGGACCTGGGGGAAGGCTCCCATGTCGAGAAGATCAACGGGTACTACTACATCTTCAACATCTGCTGGCCTTCGGGATGGCCTCGGACGGAAGTCATCCACCGGTCGCAGACCCTGCTCGGAACCTACGCCGGCGAGGTCGGCATGAAGAGCAGCGGCTTCGGCGATGGCGTCGCGCAAGGCAGCGTGGTGCAGATGGCCGACTCGAGCTGGATGGGCTACCTCTTCACCGACCAGGGGTCCCTGGGTCGCAGCCCCTACCTGATCCCCGTGACGTGGTCCGGCAACTGGCCCGTGTTCAACAACGGTACGGTGCCGGCCACGGTCACCGTGCCGTCGACCGCCGGGGCCGCCACGGGCACCGGAGTGGTGTCCTCGGACGACTTCTCCGGGAGCACCATGAAGACGGAATGGCAGTGGAACCACAATGCCGACAACGCCAATTGGTCCCTATCGGCCCGACCGGGGTACTACCGGATCACCACGTCGCGGACGGACGCCAGCATCCTGACCGCGAAGAACACCCTCACCCAGCGTTCGTTCGGGCCCAAGTGCTCCGGTCGGATCGCACTCGACGCGACCGGGCTGATGGACGGGGACATCGCGGGCCTGGCCGCGCTCCAGGACAGCCTCGGGTTCGTGGCCGTCAAGAAGACCGGAACCGCCCTGGCCGTCGTGATGTACGAGGGACCGAACCAGGTGACGAGCGTCGCCCTGGCCCAGAACCGCGTCTACCTGCGGATCGACATGGATTTCACCAACCAGACCGACAAGGCGACCTTCTTCTACAGCCTGGACAGCACCACCTGGAAGTCCATCGGAAACACCCTGTCCATGCACTACACCTTGGGCATGTTCGTGGGGTATCGGTTCTCCCTGTTCGACTACGCGACCAAGACCGCGGGCGGCTACGCCGACTTCGACTGGTACAAGATCGGCGCCAACTCCAGCGACGTGATCGATCTCTACCAGACCACGGCCCTCGGGGCGAAACCCGCGGGTCCGGGGTCGGATGCGGCCCTTTCCCTCGTGCGCGCGGTCTCCAGGTCGGGAAGGTCGATCTCCGTCGAATACCAGCTGGGCCGGGCGGGATCCGTGGATCTCCTCCTGGTGGATTCCCGGGGCTCGATCGTCGGCCGCGTCTCGTCCGGTCTCCAGTCCGCCGGGTCGCACGGGTTGGAGTTCGACGCCACCAAGCTTCCCGAGGGCCGATACATGCTGGTCGGTCGATTGGACGGAACGGTCTTCCAGGCGCGCCCCGTCGCATTGGTGGACTGAAGGCTAGTCCAGGAAGTCCTTGTCCTTGAGCTTCCTGGGCAGGTATTCGTCGGAAGCGAAGGTGATCCCCTTGGCCGACAGCGCCTCCAGTTCCAGCTTCACCTTGGAGCTGAGCATGCGCTGGATCTCGGTCTGCCAGGCCTTCTTCCCCGCGAACCAGGGATAGGCCATGATCTCCTTGGCCCGCGCGATGTCGGTGTCCTCCAGGCGGATGGTGACCTCCTCCGGGATCTGGAACGTCTCCACGTCCTTGCTGGACAGCCCGATGAACTTCGCGTTGGGGATGGCCATGCGCCGGCTTTCGTAGGCCAGCGAGATGGAGCCCTGCTTGACCACCGAGTAGATGTAGTAGCCCCAGGGATCGTTGTCGACGAACACGTAGAGCGGCAGCTTCAGCTCGTTCACCATGCGGTGCATGAGCCTGCGCACGCCGCGCGGAGGCTGTCCTCCGCCGTGGATCAGGATGCAGTGGTGCTGACGCCAGAATTTGTCCTCGTTGAGGCGGCGCCACATGGCGTCCTTCTCCACCAGCAGGATGAACTTGGCCTCGCACTCGCGGAACTGGATGACGTCGGGCTCCACGATGGACGGCACGGACCACCCTCCGGTGCCCATGCGCCGCGCGTCGATGACGTCGCCCCCGTCCACGACCGTGATCTCGCCCACCATGGCCCCCTTGTTGGAGGCGAACAGGTGCAGCTCCTCGCGGAGGCTGTCCAGCGTGACTTCCAGGTCCTCGATGATCGGGTCGGATTCGGCCTGGTCGTCGAAGGTGTTCTCGCGGGTGCCCGAGATCGTGTGCTTGGTCATGTAGTACAGGTCGCGGATGGAGTTGGTCTTCCCCGCGTGCACGAGCCTCTTGCACGCTTCCGCCACCAGGAGCGTCTGCATGAACTTCTTGGACTGGCCCAGGTTGAAGAACTCGCGGGCGGTCTTCCCCTCTCCCATCTCGATGATGCGCTTGACCTCGTTGAAGTTCACGTTGGCGAGAGTGCGCGAGGGGACGTGGAAAAGGGGATCGCTCCCCGCCAAGCCCTGGCTGTGGACGGTCTTGGCCATCTGGACGATCTTCTCGTCCGTGGAGAGCTTTTTCCTGGGAGTGGGGCTCACGGTTCGTCCTCCCCGAAGAGGTTGAGGGTGGTTCCCACCGGCCCGGACGGCTCGTTGTGGACTTCACGCGGCCCGCGCGGCTTGTGGGGTGCGGCGGATTGGATGGGCGAAGCCAGGCTTTCCAGATCGCCTTCCACCAGATCCTCGGGCGCACCGGGACTGGATTCCGTCCCGTCCGACGGTCCATCGGGACCCAGCAACGCGCCCTCCGCGATCTCCTCCATGGTCACAGGCAACCCGTCGGATCCGATCACCAAGGTGCCTTCGATCTCGTCGGGCGCCTCGTGGTGCTTCATGGCCTCCAGCTTCTCCGCGAGCTCGGTCTTCTTGCGAGCCGTTTCCAGCAGCGCGTCCCGGAGCGACGCCCCGTCCTCCAGGGTGATGCTCTGGTAGGCGCGCACCACCTCTTCGATGTAGGCGTTGAAGATGTTGCGCCGCTTGGCCTGGCCCGCCGCCGCCTGCTTGCGCTTCAGGTAGGACCCCAGCTTGCGGCCCGCCTCCTGCAGGGCGAGCTTGAACTCCTTGCGGATCTCGTCGTAGTCGGCGATGGCTTCCTTTGCCTGGTTGGTGAAAGGGACCCACACCGAGGCCATGTGGACCATGATCACCAGCGGCCCCACCGGAAGGGACCCCTTGGATTGCTGGAGACCGTAGGATTTCCACGCCACGTCCATCACCGCCTTGGTGCTGGAGCAGGCCGAGAGCTGGTACTGCAGGGGAACGCGGTTGGCGAAGCGGATCACGCGGGCGGCGCCCTCGGCATCCAGCTTCCCCCCCCAAGCGAGTCCCACCTCGATCTGGAAGGGATTGCCGCGGTAGATGGCGGGCTTTCGCGTGGTGGCGGAGTAGAACTCCGCGCCCAATTCCTTGTGCATCCCCTTGAGCAGGTGTTCGACCCCGATGGGCGCCAGGCAGTCGGTGCGGGGAGGAGGCAGATCCGCGTTCTGGAGCGCCTGGAAGAGCTTTTCCGCTTCGTCCGGATGGAGATCGCCGGGTACGGCGGAAAGCGCGATGCCGGCGGCCTTGCAGACCTGACCGGCGGCATGGGAATTGACCCGCGAGAAGGAGCTGGTGAGGAAGACGCCCATGCTGCGGTGGGGGCTGTCGTGCATGAGCCGGGTGAAGATTCCCAACTCGATCCCGTGGGGGTGCGGCTGGATCTCGACCGGTTCCGGAGGAAGTTCCGTCGCGGCGCGAGGGAAGGTGCGGATGGTGGCGTCGGGGGCGATGAAGGTGAACGAAGCATGGGGATTGGCGATGGCCGTCTGTTCCAGGTACTCGTCCACCGACTGGCGACCCCGGAAGAAGGTCGCCTTCATGGTGATGTCCACCTGCGTCCCCGTGGGCGACCAGGGCCATTCCGCTTCGCGATCCTCCAGGATCACCGGCTCGTTCCGCTTGAGGTCCATCCGCAGTTCGTGGTAGCGGGCCGGCTTGGACTTGAAGGCGCGGCTGGTGATCTGCACGGGNTTNGCCGTGGTGATCTGGCCNTACATCCCGGCGGCGGAGATCCCGATGCCCTGCTGGCCNCGGCTCATGCGCAGGCGGTGGAACTTGGATCCGTACAGCAGCTTCCCGAACACCCGGGGGATCTGGGCCGTGACGATTCCGGGGCCGTTGTCCCGGACGGACATGGTGAAATGGTCTTCCGTGCCCTCCACCTTGCGGATCTCCACGCGGATTTCCGGCAGGATCCGGGCCTCCTCGCAGGCATCCAAGGAGTTGTCCACGGCTTCCTTGACCGCCGTCAGCATGGCCTTGCGGGCATTGTCGAACCCCAGCATGTGGCGGTTCTTGGCGAAGAAGTCGGCGACCGAGATCTCCTGCTGGCGCTTGGCCATGCTCTGGGCGTCTGGAGTAGCGGCGGCCACGATCTCCCTTTCCTGGGTGCGGATGTCGCGAAATGCGATCGTTGCGGAAAAGAGGGCAAACCTATGATAGACTGCACATGCGTGCAAGGGAAGGAATACCCGAATGGTATTCGTCATGAATCATTGTCGAAACGACTTGACTAGAACGGGTCTTGTGATATACTTCCGACCTCGGTATCGGTGGAGACTCATCCCGCCGTGGAGGGTGTATTGATGCGCTCTGGAGACGTCTGCTGGCGGTTCGCCCGCCGGCCCAAACAGGACGAGTTCGAGGATCTGGACGGATCGTTCGGTCCCGGCTTCGAGGAAGACGCCGACGGCGAGGCTTCCGAAGGCAGGGACGACGACGAGGAGAGCCAGGAAATCGATTTCGACGATCCCAACTTCGCCCGAGGCGAGGGGATCTGGAAGAGCTACGCCGAAGATCTGGACATCGAGGAATAGATGAGGCGCGGGGCCATCACCCTCCTGGCCCTGCTTTTCGCGGCTGTGGCATGGACGGGGTGCGCCTCCTCGGCGCGCTCCACGCTGGGCGCCTCGCCCGCCCTCGCTTCCGAGCCGGTGGCGGTGGCGCGCATCCGTCGGCTCCTGGACACCGGAATGCAGCTCCAGGCCCAAGGCCTCTATGCCCAATCGCAGGAAGTGCTTTCCAACGCCATGTCGGACCTGTCCGTACTGGACACCTCCGTTTCGGCCTCCGGAGTCCGCGGCCTCACCCAGCAGGTGCTGGGCGCCATGCGGAGCAACCTCCCCTATTCGCTCGAACCGGACATCGTCGAGGAGCCCGGGGAGGACGAGGAGGACGGCGCCGCGATCCTCGATTCCATCCCCGACACCACGGCCATGGCTCCGCTGGATTCCGCCACCGCGGCCTCCTTGCGCAAGGAGGCGATGGCGGATTCCACCTCCACCTTCGACCTTCCCGTGGAGATCAACGACCTCGTCCTCATGAATCTCCGGGTCTTCAAGGACCAGATTCCCCAGCACTTCGCGCGCTGGCTGGAACGCAAGGGCAGGTGGGAGGGCTACATCACCCAGCAGTTGCAGGCGCACGGGATGCCCAAGGACCTGCTGTACCTCGCCATGGTCGAAAGCGGCTTCAACCCCCACGCCACCAGCCCCGCCGCCGCGGCAGGCATCTGGCAGTTCATACCCGGAACGGGAAGGAAGTTCGGCCTCCGGATCGACCGCTTCGTCGACGAGCGTCGGGACCCCTGGAAGTCCACCCAGGCCGCCATCGTGTATCTCTCGAGCCTCTACCAGGAATTCGGCGACTGGCGTCTGGCCATGGCCGCCTACAACTGCGGCGAGAACTGCGTGGAGCGGGCCATCCGTCGTTCCGGCGTGAACGACTACTGGCGCATCGGCCTTCCCCGCGAGACCCGCAACTACGTTCCCCGGATCTTCGCGGCCGCCATCCTCGCGAAGAATCCCAAGGCACATGGATTCGAGGTCCAGCCCTGGGCACCCGTCCTCGCCGACACCTTCACGGTCCAGGGGGGCTACACCTTCTCCCAGATCGGCCAGGCGCTCGGGGTCCAGGAAGATTCGCTGGGACTCTTGAACCCCGCCTTGGTGCGCGGGACCACCCCCCCGGTCCACGACAACTGGCTTCTCAATCTTCCCCAGGGGACCCGCTCGCGGTTCGCCGACGCCTACGCCTCGCTGGAACCGAGCTTCCAGGCTCCCCAGCCGCAGAGGTACGTGCACAGGGTCCGGCGCAAGGAGACCTTGGCGGGCATCGCGGCGCGTTACGGAGTGAGCGTCTCGGACATCCGACGATGGAACAAGATCCGAGGCCGGAAGGTCCGGGGGGGAAGGACGCTCGTCATCTGGGGCGATTGTCCCGCCGGGTCGGGACTCGCGCTCGCCGAGCCACCCTTGGCGAAGCGGGGAGAGGGGATCCCCGAACCGTCCCACCAGCTTTCTCACAAGATCCGCCGCGGCGAATCCATCGCTTCCATCGCCCGGGCCTACGACGTCACGACGGACGAACTGAAGGATTGGAACGGTCTGTCGGGAGCCAGGCTCCGTCCCGGCCACCGGATCTGGGTCTCCGCTCCCACGGTCGCGGAGCGGGACGCCATCGCCGAGCTGAAGCTGCCCAAGGACACCGCTTCGGAACAGGTGGTGGCCGGGACCGATGTCCAGGACTCGGCGCCCTCCGTGCAGTCCGCGACCCCGGACGGGCCTTTCCGCCACCGCGTCCAGTGGGGCGAGAGCCTGGACAAGATCGGTCGCCGCTACGGCGTCACCGCCGAACAGATCCGGAAGTGGAACCGCCTGGCCTCGGACCGGGTCGTGCCGGGAACACGGCTCTGGATCGGCGGGGACGATCCGGATGCGCCATCCACCGGACCGGTCGCGAAAACCAAGGTCTCGCAGGCTCGGTTCGCGGCCCGCGGCCCGGAGCAGACCCACATCGTCCGCCAGGGAGAGACGTTGGGCGCGATCGCCGAGCAGTACGCCGTCGCCGCCTCCACCGTCCGGTCCCTCAACCACCTCCGCTCGAGCCGCATCGATGTTGGACAGAAACTGGTCCTTCCGGCGACCGCGGTCGCCCAGGCCGCTCCCGCCACGACGACGCCCCGCTACTCCACGCGGTTCCTGGTAGCCGCCAAGCTCCGCACCGCGTCCTACGTCGTCCGACTCGGGGATTCCCTGTATTCCATCGCCATGGCCCGCGCCACCACCGTGGACACCCTGATGGAGCTCAACGGGCTGACCCGCTCGAAGCTCAAGCCCGGCCAGGTGATCCTGGTCCCCCTGGCTTCGGCGCAATGATCCCATCTCCGGTTCCGAGGCACCCGTGAAGCGCATGTTCCTGCTTTTCCTGTTCGTGGCCGTCGCCGTGGTTTCCTGCGTGGCCGGACGTCGGATGGCGGGGAAGTCGCCCAGCTCCCGGCACATCCAGATCGTGCGCCTGGAGGGGGAGATCGTCGAACCCCGGCGGGTGATCGAGCAATTGGAAGATGCCAGGGAGGATTCCGACGTGCGCGCCGTCGTGCTTCGCGTCGAATCGCCGGGTGGCGCCGTGGGCGCTTCCCAGGAGATCTACCAGGAGCTGCGATCTCTGGACAAGGTGAAGCCCGTGGTCGCCAGCATCGGGAACGTCGGGGCGTCCGGGGGCTACTACTCCGCCTTGGGCGCGCGACGGATCTGGGCGGACCCCGGTTCCCTCACCGGCAGCATCGGCGTGATCACAGAATTCACCGACGTCCACGCGCTCATGGAGAAGATCGGGATCCAGGAGGAAGTGGTCAAGAGCGGCGAGGCGAAGGACGCGGGCAGCCCGTTCCGGCCCCTGACGGATCGGGAGAAGGCGCTGTTCCACACCATGGTCCTGGACGTGTATTCCCAGTTCAGGGGCGCGGTGGCCGAACGTCGGCACGTGGATTCCGCGGCTCTCGACACCCTCGCCGACGGACGGGTTCTGACAGGTCGCCAGGCCTGGAAGGCGAAGCTGATCGACACGCTGGGCACCCTGCTCGACGCCGAAGCCGACGCGAGACTCCTGGGAGGGCTTCCCGCCGCCGCCGCCGCCCAGGAGGAGGCTCCCCGAGTTCCGCTGTGGCGCAAGCTGGTGGATCCGGACGCGGAAGGGCTTTCCCGGTTGCTTCCCAAGGTGGGCAGCCGCGTCGAACTTCTCATGCCCTGAGGCTCTCCATGGGCCTCCGGTGGAGTCCGATCCGGTGCCGTCGGGGCCGGTCGGAGTTGGCTATTTTGATGCGGATGCGCTTTCTTCCTCTCGTCGCCCTGGCCGCGGCCCTTTGCTTCGGTTCTTCCTTCAAGACCCTGGTGGACAGGTCGGGGGAGTGGGAAGCGGTGTGGCGCGGCGATGCTTGGAAGGTGGTTCCGGCCGGGTCGGGTGCCTGGTCGGCCGAGGTTCGCGGCCTCCCGCAGTCGGAGCACGCCGGGGACCTGGACATCCCGCGTCTGAGGGCGCTCCTGGCCCTGCCGGCGAATTCCTCCTGGCGCCTGGAGATCCTGGGGGACAGTGGACAGATTCTGGCGAAAAGGAGCTGGGCCCGGATCCCCAGGATCGACCCGCGCACCGGGAAGACGTCGCCCGCTCCCGCGACCATCCCTCCGACATCCTCCGAGAAGGTGACGGGATCCGTCCGGATGGTGGCCCTGGACATCCCCCTGGCGGCGCTGGAGTCCGACGGCACGCTTCGGGTGCGGACCCTGCTGCATGTGCGGGTGGGCTGGACGGGAAGCGTCCGTCCCGTGGATGGGACCCCCTGGAGGAACATCGTGGACAATCCCGGAGGGATCCTACCGCGGATCGCCGGAGCATCGGGTCGCCGGATGGGTGCAGGTGTCGCGAACCTGGGCGGACAGATGCTGGCGATCCAGGTGGGGGACACGGCGCCCTTCTCGACTCGGGAAGACGGGGTGGTGCGCCTGACGGGAGCCCAGATCTACCAGGTGACGGGAGCGGGTCCCGGGAGCGTGAGCTGGTCGAACGTGGCCTTGTACGGCGGCACCGGAGACACCGTTTCGGTCTCGAATCCGGGAACGCCCCCGGCACCCGGACTCCGGCTGCTTCCCCTGCACAGGGTGGACCGCAACGGAGACGGGGTGTTGGATCCGAACGACGAGGTCTGGTTCTGGGCGCGCGGCACCAGCATCTGGAAGGCCGACAGCACCGTGCCCGGGGGCTGGACGTTTTCGATCCACCCCTATGGCGAGACGCGGCGTTACTTCCTGCGTCTGGATGCTCCCCAAGGCTCGCCGGAACTGGGAACACCCCGCGTCCCGTCCAGTCCGCAACCCTTCAGCACCGTCTGGCAGCCGGTCTGGGCCGGATCCCCCAACCAGTTGCTGGACGACCTCTACCAGGAGTCGTCCACGGACCCCAGCACGGGCACGGGCTGGTTCTGGTGGAACGGAGACCTTTCGCCCAGGCTCTCCCCATCCCAGCTCGCCTACCCGACCACCACGAATCTACCTGGCCTGTCCTCCGATTCCGGCTTGGTGACCGTCTACACCGCGGCCGATTGCAACCTGTCCAACGGCGATGTCGGAACATTGGGATTCCAGGTGGGCCCGAACGCCTATTCGCCGATCTCGAACCAGGGCTCCACGGCGACGTTTTCCGTCAAAGGACTCTCGAGCGCTGGCAACCAGTACGCCCTGACGAACGATTCCAGCCTGTTCGTTTCCGGCTACACGTTGGACTACCGGCGGGACGTGTCCAAGCTGGACAGCGCCGCCTTCCCGACACCGTCCGAGGGGGCGGTCTCCGTCCAGGTGGGGGACTCGGGAACCTGTTGGGTCCTGGAGCACGGGTCCGCGGTGCGGACCTGCTCGGTGAAGGGCCGGACACTGCGGGACAGCGCGACGGATCCCGACACCTGGTACGCGGTGTTCGGGTCCAACCCGGTATCGATTCCCGCGACCCTGACCTTGGAATCCCCTCCGTCCCAGGCGCACGCCATCCAGGACCCGACTTCCGCGGGCAGCTACGACATGGTGGTGGTGGCTCCGGACGCTCTTCTGGACCTGGCCGAGGAATACGCGGCCTGGAGGGGAAATCCAGCGCAGATCCGCCCCATGAAGGTGGGGATCCTGCGCGCCCAGGACGTGTGGGATCTTTGGGGGAGCGGTGCGATGGATCCGGCGGCCTTGCGCAACGCGCTGCGGTGGGCCAGTTCGCAATGGGGAATTTCGCACGCGCTCCTGCTGGGAGGCGGACATGCGGACCCGCGGCACGTGGAGGGGGCGTCGGACCCTGTCTATCTGCCGGTATGGGAAGACAACGATGTCTCCACGGACGATTTCTTCGCCTGGTTCGACACCACGAGGGCGCACATTCCGAGCCTCGCCCTGGGGAGGGTGCCGGCGCGCAGCTTTGCCGAGGCACGTGCCTGGCTGGACAAGGTGGAACTGTTCGAGAAGCCTTCCAACGTCACATCCGGGACGTGGCGCAACACCATCGTGCTGGCCGCCGACGATCAATGGCAGGTCTTCGTTCCCGACAACCTCGGCCACTCCCAGCAGACGGAACAGGTGTCCGAGACGATGGTGGGGCAGCACCCTTGGCTGGAGACCCGAAAGCTGTTCGAGCAAACCTATCCGTTCGACAACACCGGACTCAGCAAACCCAACGCCAAACTGGCTTTGGTGAATCTCCTCAACCAGGGGGCCGTCGCGTTCAACTACATCGGGCACGGCGCTCCCTACCAGTTGACGGACGAAGATCTTCTCGACCTTGCCACCATCCAAAACAGCGTGTTCAATTCGAACACTCCGTTCCTCTTCTTCGCCGGCTCCTGCACGGTG
>JGI12269J14319_10005767_pt1 | contig 10880 bp, 7 predicted proteins | sample PeaSoiSIISIP2007_FD_14319 | JGI IMG/M metagenome (IMG submission 14319) | reverse complement strand
CTGCAGGCTCTGCTCAAAGACCCGCTGCGCCGCCCGCATGTCGTGACCTTCACCAGTTCATCGACGGTCAGGAACTTCGTGAGACTGCTCGGTGGGCACCAAACCTCAGCATCGCGGAAGGCTCGCGGGCGAGAGCGCCCGCGCCACACGGCCCTCGACGGCATTCGCATGGCCTCGATCGGACCGGTTACTTCTTCGACCCTGCGTGAGCTGGGCTTGAAGGTCGACATAGCTGCGAAAGAATTCACCATCCCCGGTCTGGTCGATGCGATCGTCCGAAGCGTCGCAGATCGCCGCTAGTCGCACGGCCGCAGAATAGCTCGGCTCCATGCTTCTCCGTGCCCTCTGTGGTTAAGTGGGTCACTCGCTCACGGTGCAAGCGCAGTCGGCAGGCACAACGTGCGCCAGCAGGAAGTCCGCTACGCGCTTGTAAGCGTCGATCTGATTCTCCACCCGCGCNAAGCCGTGGCCTTCATTCTCGTAAACCTTGAAATCCACCGTGCCGCCGCGTTTCTTGATCGCATCGACGACCTGTTGCGCCTCCGACTTCGGGCAGCGCGGATCGTGCCCCCCAGCCAGCAACATCAGCGGAGCCTTGATCTGATCGACAAAGTTGATGGGCGAGCGCTCCTCGTAGAGGGCCTTGTTCTTCGCCGGATCGCCCATGGTCGCCAGATCCGACTCGCGCAACTCGGGATCTTCATTCTGAATTTCCGTGAACCAGTTCACGAACGGAACAATCGGCACGCCCGCCGCCCAGACTTCCGGTGCCTTCGTGACCGCCATCACGCTCAGGTAGCCGCCGTAGCTCGCGCCCATCACCGCAATCTTTTTCGGATCAAGGTGCCCGGTCTGTTTGATCCAGTCGACGCCGGCCAGCACGTCCTGCAGGTCGCCGCCGCCCATGTCGAACAGGTTTGCCTGTTCGAACTCTTTGCCGTAGCCGGTGGACCCGCGATAGTTCGGTGCGAGCACCATGTATCCCTGATTCACCGCGAACTGAATGAAGCGGTTGAACGAGTTCATGGTCTGCCCGGCGGGACCGCCATGAATGTAGACGATGGCCGCATTCTGCCCGTTGCGCGCCATGTTGTAGGGCACGTAAAGAAAAGCGGAGATGTTCCACTTGCCGTCGCGGCTGGGATAGTGCACGAGGTACGGCTCGACCATATCTTCAGAGCGTACGCCACCAACCAGCGAGTGCGTGAGTTGTTGTGACTTCCCCGTGCCCAGGTCATAAACCCACAGGTCGCCGGGCTCGGTCGGCCCGTTGTGGTAGTAAAGCAGCCGCGAGCTGTCGGATGTGAAGGCCGAGGGCTCGGCCGCCGGCTCGTTCAAGCCTTTCGCGATGGGCAAAGCCGTAGACTTGCCGGTCGCGAGATCGTACAGATCGATGTCCTCATTGCCATCAACGTTGGCGGTGAAGGTAACGTACTTGCCGTCCGGCGAAAAGTTCCCACCCTTGATTTCCCACTTGTCCTGGGTCAGCCATCGGATTTGGCCCGGTTTGAAGACGCCAATCAGTTCGCCCTTCATCCCGACGTCGAGAAGGCCCACGTTCTCGTATCCATTCGCTGCGTCGGAAGTGACGAGGATGTAAACGTAGTCTTTTAAGAGAAGGCTAGCGGGAGAAATATCGTTAGCCGAAAACCGCTGCTCGCCCGTATGCGGCGTCAGCAGTGTGCTCTTGCCCGAGGCCACATCCGCAATGAAGACATTCGAATCCGTTCCCTTTGCCTGCTCCTGCGTATACACGATGTACTTCCCGTCCTTCGACCAGATCGGATTGGAATTACCTTTGTCTTGCGGTGTATTCGTCGTGATGTGCTTCAGTTCGCGCAACACCGTGTCGTAGACATCGATCTCATACGCGGCGGAAGCTTTCGGCTTCACTTCATAGGCGAGAAACCGCCCGTCGGACGACCATTTCGGATTCGATTCGGCGATATCCCGCGTTTGCGTCAGGTTTACGACTTTGCCGGTCTTCGGCGAGACCAGAAAAATATCCCACTGCTCGTCACCGTCGTAGTCGGACTGATACGCGATCCACTTCCCGTCGGGCGACCAGGCGGGCGCCGTCTGCCGCTGGTCGCTGATCGTCAGCTGCACGGGCCATCCGCCATCGGCGGAAACCAGCCAGATATTGTTGCGCCCGCTCATGTTCGAGATGAACGCCACCGTCTTGCCGTCCGGCGACCACGTCGACCGGCCGACCTGCCGCGTCATGAACAGTTTCTCAATGGTCAGGCTGCGCGCCTCCACCAGCGCATTGGGCTTGGAAGAAACTTTCTTGGGATCGGCGATGGCCTGCGGCTCGGGAAGGCGCTGAGCCGACGTCTCCGCCGCGAACACACCGACTACGATGGCAACTGCAATGAATCCAACAGAACGCATGAAATGGCGACCTCGAACGAGTACCTCAAAAGTCTAGCAGACGGCGATCGACAGCCCGAAAGCCCTGCCAGAAGCGGCTTTCAGCCGTCTGCCGATGTCTTGATAGAATCGACGCAAATCCTCCGGAAACGGTAGCTGCCCCATGCAGATTGTTGAACAACTGGTCGGCCAGACCTCGCCTCACTCCGGCGCACGCTCCCTGGTAGAAACGTATAAACTCAATCTCGATGGCTAGGGCTGTGAAACTTCGTTGCTCGTTTCGGCTCGCAGTTCTCGCGACCGCTGTGCTCGCACTGCTGAGCGTGGCGAATCCATACGCTATCGCAGCCGATCGCGCTGCGGCGCAAGCTGCATCGCAGGATCAGAAGCCTGCGGCGGGCGGGCAGGGAGCAAACCAAACAGCCGGCGGCAAGCAAACCTCAGGCCAGTTGGAGCAGACCCCGCCCACTCCACCCCAGGAAGAAGTCAAGATCACTCCGCGCCAGGCCGAAGAACTGTTTCACTCCGTCGACGAGATCCTGGACTTCGACAGCAAGCAGACCGGCCTCCCCATCCGCAAAGAGGTCAAGCGCAAGCTCACCAGCCGCGACCAGGTGGTCTCCTATCTGACCAAGCACATGAACGACGACGACGTGCAGCGCTTGCGCCGGTCGGAGCTGGTACTCAAAAAATTCGGCCTGCTACCTCGCGACTTCGACCTGGAAAAGCTCCTGGTCGCCCTGCTGCGCGAGCAGGTCGCCGGTTACTACGATCCCAAGACGAAAACCGTCAATCTCCTCGACTGGGTTCCCATGGAGGAGCAGGAACCGGTGATGGCGCACGAGTTGACCCACGCCCTGCAGGATCAATTCATCGGCTTGCAGAAGTGGATGAAGAAGGGCGACAAGGATCTGGGCGAGATCAAAAAAGATCCCACGCCCGAGGACATTGAAAACGACGAGATGGATGACGCGCGGCAGGCCGTCATCGAGGGGCAGGCCGAAACCATCATGATTCAGTACGCCCTCGCCCCCGCCGGCCGGTCCATCACCGATGCGCCCGAACTGGTCGAGGCCATGGAAGCCACTATGGCCAATGGCACGCCGGACTCTGCCGTCTTCAAAGACGCTCCCATCTTCATTCGGGAATCGCTGACGTTTCCCTATAGCTATGGCATGGAATTCGTGGTCAAGCTCATGGTCAAGGCCGGGAAACAGAAGGCATTTGCCGGCGTGCTCCAAAATCCTCCGCACACTACGCGGCAGATCATGGAGCCGGATACTTACTTGTCAGGGGAGAAGATTGAGCCCATCCACGTGCCCGATTTCAAACGCGATTTCAAGGACTACCAGAAGTTCGACATCGGTGCCATGGGTGAGTTCGACGTAGAAGTGCTGGTCGACCAGTACGCGGGAAGGGAAGCGTCAAAGGCCGTCTATCCGGCGTGGCGCGGCGGATACTACTATGCCGCCCGCCCCAAGTCCGATCCGGTGGCGCCTCTGGCTCTGCTCTATGTGTCGCGCTGGTCGAGCGCGGATAAGGCCTCGGAGTTTGCGGAAATCTATGCTCAGGCTTTAACCCAGCGCTACAAGAATGTGACGGCGGTGGATGATCCCCCGCCCGGCAAGGTCGCGCCCGACGGAGAGACGAAAGCCAGTGTGCTGACCGGCCGGCACAGCTGGAAAACCGAGGAAGGCACCGTCGTGATCGAGGAACAGGGGGACACAGTGTTCATTACCGAGAGCCTGGACGCGGCAACAACGGCAACCCTGGAGAAGGAAGTATTCGCAAAGTAATTTTCGATTGCCAATTGCCGATTGCCAATACTCCTCGGTCGGGAAACCGCTCTTTAATCGGAAATCGGCAATCGAAAATCGAAAATTCTCCACTACCGCTTTTTCTTCCTATCCTCATCGTTTCGTGTTTCGCCCAAGAAATGCTGCACTTGCGCTGAAACCGTAAACTGCTTTCCTCCCCCCTCGATCGTCAACTTGCGCTCCTGCCCTGGCGTTCCTCCCAGCATCGACCACACCTGCCCCATGGTTGAGCCGCGCACCGGAATGCCGCCCACGGCGGCGAGAACATCACCGGCCTGAACCCCGTCAGGGCCTTGTGCTACCGAACGCTTTCCCTCAAAGTCCGCTACTTCGAGGATGGTGTAGCGGCCGTCGTCCTCGGGCCGCAGGACGAGTCCGACGACGTCGAAGTCGGGAAAGCTGGAGAAGCGCCCGAGATCGAAATAAACGGTGGAGTGAGCATAGTCCAGGCCCACGCGGTAGTTCAGCACCGCCTCGGAGCTGAGCAGTCCGATCGTGGCCACGCCAGCCCGCTTTTCGAAGAAATCCAGGATCGTTTTCGGCAACGCGACGACTGCCACATTGGTCAGGAAGAGCGGACCATACTGCAGGCGGTCGAGGCGCATGACCTTCCACCGGGCTTCCTCGTCCGCGCCCCACATGTTGGCCGATCCCACAGCGCCAGTCATGTGCGGCCAGTCTGGGTGTTTGTCGGCAAGTTGGTCGAAAATCTCTTGCGAGATAAAACTGATGTTCGACCCGATGTCGAGCGCCAGGTTGTACTTCTTGTTCTCGATCTGGCTGGGCACCTCGATCAGCCCGTTTTCCGTGACTTGTACCTTGCTGCTCACGCCGAGAAAATGAATAGAGCCAGGCTGGCCGATTGTGAACTTGTGCTCGGGAAAGTCGATCAGAACATCGTAGTGGCGCAGCACCGTCGATGGGATGTTGATCTCCACATTCATGCCGTTCGCCAGCACCGAAGCCGCGCTCACCGGCTTTAGGGGAATCTCCGCCTTTTTCACATCCGCAAGCGGGATCGTCATTCCATCGATGCGGATTTCGCGCGGCGGAGGAGACGAACATTCCTTGTCGTCGCAGGAGACGTTCAGCCCCAGCAGAGTGGCCAGATGGCGGGAGAGGTTCAGATCGGGATCGCCGTTATCCACCCAGGCGTGTATCCGCNGGACTGAGCCGTCAGGCAGAGGAATGTCAACGTCGATCACCACGCGGTTGTGGTCGATGGTAGCGGGAACGGTGACCGGATCGGGCGCGCTCGCCTTCGCTGTTTTGTCCTTCGCAACCAGCCCACCACACAGCACGAACAACGAGCAGACCACAACCCAAAACCTCATATTGAAATTGTAGCCGCGCGAACGCTCGCCTGCCTGCTGCGAGGGCGCCCGGGCGTCGCCGAAGCCCGCGATTACCTGTCTTGTTATAATCACCGGTTTGACTGGGCGTGCAGCGGCGCTCCGGAGGGGCATTGGCGCAGGCGGAAATCGGCATCATTGGCGGCAGCGGGCTGTATTCCATGCCCGGGTTGACCAAGGTCAAGGAAGTGGGGCTAAAGACACCCTTCGGCTCGCCCTCGGACGCTTATGTCTGCGGCCAGCTTGAAGGCCGAAAGGTCGCCTTTCTGGCCCGGCACGGGCGCGGACATCGCATCCTGCCCAGCGAACTCAATTTCCGCGCTAACATTCACGGCTTCAAGCAGCTTGGGGTCGAGCGCATCGTCTCGATCTCGGCTGTCGGATCGCTGAAAGAGGAGCATAAGCCGCTCGACTTCGTCATTCCCGACCAGTTCTTCGATCGCACCCGCCATCGCGTCGATACATTCTTCGGCAATGGCGTGGTCGCGCACATTGCCTTCGCCGACCCCGTGTGCGGCCAGTTGGCGGGTGTAGTTGAAGCAGCTTGCAAGCGAGTTGGCGTTGTCGGCAAGCACGGAGGTACTTACCTGTGTATGGAAGGCCCGCAGTTCTCCACTAAGGCGGAGTCCAATGTCTATCGCAGCCTGGGCATGGACGTGATCGGCATGACGAACCTGCAGGAGGCCAAGCTGGCGCGCGAGGCCGAACTCTGCTACGTGACGGTCGCCATGGTGACCGACTACGACTGCTGGCATCCGCATCATGATTCGGTGACGGTCGACCAGATCGTCGCCGTTCTGGTCAAGAACGCAGAAAACGCCGCGAAAGTCGTCCGCGCAACGGTAGCCGCCATGCCCCGCGAGCGTTCCTGCAAGTGCGGGTCAGCGTTGGCCCACGCCATCCTGACTGATCCCAAAACGATTCCGGCCGCGACAAAGAAAAAACTGAGCCTGATCCTCGGAAAGTATGTTGCCGCATCCAAAGCCAAGTAAAGTTTCCTTCGTGTACCTTCGTGTCCTTAGTGGTAAATGGGGTTCACAAGCACAAAGGACACGAAGCTGCACGAAGGAAATCTAAGATCAACCATGAGCATTCTCGTAGTCGGTTCCGTTGCGTACGACGACATCACGTCGCCCTCGGGCAGCGCGAAAAACATTCTCGGCGGAGCCGCGACCTATTTCTCGCTTGCCGCCAGCTACTTCACGCAAGTGCGCGTGGTGGCCGTGGTGGGCGACGATTTCGGCCCGGAACAAGAGAGAGTGTTTCACCAGCACGGCATCGACATTCGCGGCATCGAACGCGCTCCCGGCAAGACCTTTCGCTGGGGCGGCTCGTACGCCGGCAACCTGAACGAGGCCAAAACTGACTATACCGACCTGAACGTCTTCGAGCATTTTCATCCGGAGATACCCAGGGAGTACGAAGACACCGAGTTTCTGTTTCTGGCCAACATCCAGCCGACGTTGCAGGCAAATGTGCGCCGCAAGATGAACGGCGTNCGGCTGACTGGCTGCGACACCATGAATTACTGGATTAANGGCACGCCCGGGGAACTGGCCGAGACACTAAAGCTGGTGGACATTCTCTTGATCAACGACACCGAAGCCAAGATGCTGGCCAACGAGACCAACCTTCCCCATGCCGCGCACAAGGTGCTGGCCATGGGCCCGCAGGCGCTGGTCATCAAGCATGGCGAATACGGCGCCACGATTTTCTTTCGCGAAGGCGCATTCGGTATTGGCCATCACCCTTTTCGTGCCCCGGCGCTGCCCATCGAGGAGGTGACCGACCCGACCGGCGCGGGCGATTCCTTCGCCGGAGGATTCATGGGCTACCTGGCCTCGCAAAGAGAGGTCAGCCGCGAGGTGCTGAAGCGTGCCCTCTTCTACGGTGGCGTCATGGGATCGTTCGCCGTAGAGCGTTTTGGCACGGAGCGCCTCCAGTCTCTAACCCGCGAAGAAATCGAAGCCCGCTTCCAGATCTTTCGCGAACTGTCGCACCTGGAGTAAAAAACGTGTAGGGACAGCCGCCCCCGCCTGCCCTGAGCGGAGTCGAAGGGGCTGTCCGGTCGAGCGAAGCTCGACCCTTTTCCTCAGCGAGCATCCGTGCCAAAACCCGTGAAGAATTCGACTCCTCCCTCCAACTGGGATCCTGAAGTCCAGTACCTCCTCTGGCTCGCCACCTGTGTATCGGTATTTTCGTTCCTCTTCTACTTTCAGCGCGGCCAGGTGATGCTCTACGGCGATGCCATTGCCCACATCAACATCGCCCGCCGCGTCTTCGATTCCAAGACCCCCGGCCTGCTGCAGCTGGGAACGGTTTGGCTTCCACTGCCGCACTTGCTGATGATTCCTTTTCTGATTTCCGACGATCTGTGGCGGCGCGGCGCCGGCGGCTCCATGCCGTCGCTGGCTGCGTATGTATTCGCGATAATTGGAATATTCCGCCTGGTCCGCGGCTGTCTCTCCCGGGGTCGCGAACCGGACGCGGCAGCACGCGGCGCAGCCTGGGCAGCCGCTCTGGTTTTCGGGGCCAATCCCAACCTGATCTACATGCAGAGCACTGCCATGGGTGAAGCCCTGTATCTGGCCTTCTTCCTATGGGCGGTCGTCTATTGCAACGAATCTGTGCGCGGAGATGCCAAAGCCCTCACCAAATGCGGCTTGTGCCTGGGTGCGGCTTGCCTGACCCGCTACGACGGATGGTTTCTGGCGGCAACGCTGATGGGGACAGCTCTGGCGCGCAAGGTGTTCGCTGCCAGTTCGCAGCAAAAGCACTCCGGGTTCGCTGGCGCGCAACTGGCCAGGCTCATCCTGATTGCTGCGGCCGCACCGACCCTCTGGTTGGCATACAACGGAGTCATCTACCGCAACCCGTTGGAATTTGAAAACGGCCCGTACTCCGCGCAGGCGATCGANCGAAAGAGCGAGACCGCCGGCATTCCGGGCCATCCCGGATCCGGCAACCCGCTCCTGGCAGGCTTGTATTTCCTGAAGTCCGGCGAAGTGAACGTCGCCGAGAACGAATGGCTGCAGCGTGCCTGGGTCCTGCTCGCGGCGGCTGGGCTGGTTGGCATCACCCTGGCACTCCGACGGTCCAAACCGCCTGTCAAGTCGGATAACGGAAACTCGTCCGCGGCATCTGCCTGGACCATGCTCCTCCTGCTGGTCCCGTTGCCGTTCTACGTGATGTCGGTTGCGTACGGAGGCGTTCCCATCTTCGTCCCTCCGTTCTGGCCGCACACTTATTACAACGTTCGTTACGGATTGCAATTGTTGCCCGCGTTCGCAGCTGGCTTGGCAAGCCTTGTATACCTCGCGCAGTCCAGTTCGTGGAGTCGCAAGGCCCGCCTGGGAATCGTGCTGGCTGCGATCGCGCTCGCGGCCGCCAGCGATGCCTCAATCTGGCGCGCCGGACCGGTGTGCCTGCAGGAAGCCCAAATCAACATGCGGACCCGAAATCAATTTGAGGCGAAAGTCGCCGGCTGGCTGGAGAAATTGCCTCCCGATTCCACCCTGCTCATGTACCTGGGAGATCACGTCGGGGCCCTGCAGCAGGCCGGGATTCCGCTGAAGCGCGTCATCAATGAAGGCAATCATCGAGTGTGGAAGCAGCCGCGCGATCCCGACGGTTTGTGGGAACGCGCCTTGGCCGATCCCGGCCGCTATGCCGATTTCGTTATCGCCTTCGAGGGCGACCCAGTCTGGCAGGCGGTGCATGATCGCCATCTCAACCCGCTGGTAGAAATCCACGCCACCGGACAGGTGCCCGCCATCCTCTATCGCGCGCGGTAATCAGCCGGGTAACGGAGTCGCGTCGAATTGCGATGATAGAATCCGGCCATCGCTTGGAGCACGAGTGAGATCTAGCGTCCGCACCATTCCCTTCGTCAAAGCCAGCGCCTGCGGCAACGATTTCCTGTTGATCGAGGGTGCGGTCGCTCCGGCGGATGTAGCCGCCTTTACTCGCCGCATCTGCGACCGCCATGAAGGTGTGGGCGCCGATGGCGTCGAGTGGATGTTTCCGCACTTCTCTGTCGACGTCGAAATCCGCCTGGTCAATTCCGACGGATCGCCCGCGGAAATCTCTGGCAACGGCACCCGCTGCGTAGCCGCTTACCTGTGCTCCGAAAAAGGCAAGGAGCGGATTTCCATCCTTACGGGCGCGGGCACGAAGGTTTGCGCCCTGGCGTCCCGAAACGATTCCGAATATGAATTCGAAATCGAAATGGGTGCGGCGACGGTCGACGGCGAGCTCGCCCTGAAGACTCGCAGTGGTGAGATCCGCGGCATTCCAGTGTCGATGGGCAATCCGCACTTCGTGGTCTTCGTTCCTCAATTTCCAGACGACTGGCAAGGTAGGGCCGCGGCCATCCAGCGCTGTGCGGATTTCAAGCAAGGAGTCAACGTCGAATGGGTGGTCGTAAACGGGGCACATGATGTGTCAGCGCGTTTTTTCGAGCGCGGAGTGGGAGAGACCAGTTCCTCCGGCACCGGCTCGTGTGCGGCAGCCGTGGCCGCAATCGCGATGCAGCAAGCCGAATCGCCCGTGAAGGTGCACGCCCCCGGCGGAATGCAAACCGTGCGCCGCGAAGGGAGCAATGTTTTTCTCCGCGGCCCGGCCCGCATCGTCTGCCGTGGAGACTTCTTCGTGGATTGATCCGTGGATTGATCAGTGGGTTGATCCGTGGATTGATTGTTGAGTTAATCTGCTGATGTCGTTCGTCAGCCTCATTGCCACCCCTGGGAGCCATGTCGTCGAATCGTCAGTCCGTCAAGCCGCCCGCGCTTCGCCCCGGAGACACTGTCGGCGTCATCGCGCCCGCCAGCAACGTCAAGCGCGACGATCTCGACGCCGGTTGTGAAGCCTTGCGCCATGCCGGTTACCGTCCCGTCTATTTCGATTCGATTCTTGAGCAAGACCTGTATTTCGCGGGATCGATCGAGCGCCGCGTGCGCGAGCTGGAGGAAATGTTCACCCGCGATGACGTGAAGGCGGTCGTGTGCGCCCGCGGAGGCTATGGCGCCAACTATCTACTCAACCAGATTGATCTGCGCAAGATCAAAGCTCATCCCAAGATCTTCGTCGGCTACAGCGACCTCACCGCGCTGATGACATACTTCACCGACGCGGCTGGACTCGTAACTTTTCACGGCCCCATGGTCGCGAAGGATTGGTCGCACGCCGAGGGCGTCGACCTCGCGTCGTGGCAGGCTGCGTTGTGCAGTGCAATACCCTGGGATGTGGCTCTGAACGCGGAAGTCAAAGGTTTAGTCGAGGGCGAAGTCGAAGGTACGCTGTACGGCGGATGCCTTTCCATCCTGGTTGCTTCGCTCGG